>WNFL01333378.1_pt1 | contig 78697 bp, 68 predicted proteins | sample 5400361 | NCBI WGS metagenome assembly WNFL01 (sample SAMN13153351, study PRJNA577476) | soil metagenome | isolation source: 40 cm soil on Douglas fir-dominated hillslope | place: USA:California | collected 2013-09-17 | reverse complement strand
GCGGCGTTTCGGGGGGCGGGGGCGGTCGCGCCCGGATGCCGCGGCGAAGCGGGCGACGATCTCGGCGCGCAGGCGGTCGCCCGGCACCACGGCTTCCAGCACCTGCTCGGAGGCGAGCTTCAGGATGTCGATGTCCGCCTTGTACTCCTCGCGAAGCTTCTGCACGTACGCGGCGCGCTCGGCCTCGGGCTTCTCCTGGATCTTGTTGAAGTAGACGGCGTTCACGGCGGCCTCCGGTCCCATCACCGCGATCATCGCCTGGGGGAGCGCGATGGTGGCGTCCGGCTCGAAGCCCGGCCCGCAGAAGGCGTAGAGGCCGGCCCCGTACGCCTTGCGGACCACGACGCACAGCTTGGGCACGGTCGCCTCGCTGACCGCCATGATCATCTTGGCGCCGGCGCGGATGATGCCCTCGCGCTCCACCTTGGTACCGATCATGAATCCAGGAACGTCGGCGAGGTAGAGCAGCGGCACGCCGAACGCGTCGCACAGCCAGATGAACCGCGCCGCCTTGTCCGCGCTGTCGACGAAGAGCACGCCCCCCTTGTGCTTCGGCTGGCTGGCGACGATGCCCACCGGCCTCCCGTCGATGCGGGCGAAGCAGGTGATCACCTCGGGGGCGAACAGCTTCTTGATCTCGAACAAGCTGTCCGCGTCCACCAGCTCGCGGATGAGCGAGAACATGTCGAAGAACTTGTTCTGGTCGGGTGGGATCAGCTCCTCGATGCGCTTTCCCGACGCGGCCGGCGGGACGGGGCTGACCACGGGCGGGGCCGACTCGAAGCTCGTCGGCAGGTAGCTCAGGTAGCGCTTGCCCGCCTCGATGGCCTCCTCCTCGGTCTTCACCAGGACGTCGCCGCAGCCGGACACGGTGCAGTGCATGCGCGCGCCGCCCAGTTCCTCGAGCGTGACCTTCTCCCCGATCACCATCTCGGCCATGCGCGGCGAGCCCAGGTACATGGAGGCGTTGCCCTCCACCATCACCACGATGTCGCAGAAGGCCGGGATGTACGCGCCTCCTGCGGCGCTGGGGCCGAAGAGCAGGCAGACCTGCGGCACCAGCCCGCTCAGCTGACATTGCAGGTGGAAGATCCGCCCCGCCCCGCGCCGGCCGGGAAACATCTCCAGCTGGTCGGTGATGCGCGCTCCCGCGGAGTCCACCAGGTAGACCATCGGGCAGCGCAGCTTCAGCGCCTGCTCCTGGATCCGGACGATCTTCTCCACCGTGCGGCGGCCCCACGAGCCGGCCTTCACCGTCGAATCGTTGGCCATCAGCGCGACCGGGCGACCGGCGATCTTTCCCAGCCCGGTGATCACGCCGTCGGCGGGCAGATCCGCCTCGGCGGCGTTCGCCAGCGCGCCGTCCTCGACGAAGCTGCCTTCGTCCAGCAGGAGGCGGACGCGCTCGCGGGCGAAGAGCTTCCCCTGCTCGGCGTTCTTCTGATGGTACTTGGGCGCCCCGCCCTTCTCGATGCGCTGCAGCTCCGCCTTGATCTTCGCGTCCGAGGACATGGCGCGCGCCTTGTAGCAGAGCGCCCGGCGGGGCGCTAACCGGAATCGCCCCCGCGCAACCGCGGGCGCGCTTCGAAAGCGGAAAGGCCGATGGGCGCCGGCTAGTGCGCCGCGGGGACGCTCTGCTCTGCGCCGTCCTGAGCCGGATCGAAGAGCGGGACCTGCACCACGTCGCCGCGGTACCGGACGTCCCGCAGCTGGACGATGCGGAAACGCTCGACCGGGCGTTGCATGCCCGCCTGCACGTCGTACTCGATCCACCGGGTGCCATTCTCGTCGTCGGTGCGGTACCAGAGGTACTCCGCGTCCGGGGTCATCTCGACGTCGGACGCCCAGTCGTACGCGGAGATCCGCTCCCAGGACGATTCGGGCCGCTCCGGGTTGAACCAGGGCGCCTGGTACAACCACGCCACGTTGCCGTCGTGGTACCGGATGGCCAGCGCCCTGCAACTACGCTCGGCGCGCCCGTGGCACTCGACGCTTGCCATCGGCGATCCGTTGCAGAGGATCTCCCTGCCTTGGACCACCGGTTTGCAGCTCCCGAATTGGTGGACCCGCCCGGGCCGGTGCGAGGTGCAGTCGGCCAGCAGCGCGAAGGTCCCCACGATCCCCACCATGCCGTAGGCACGCATGGGCGGGCACGATAGCACGTGGCCGGACCTCGGAATGCCAGCCCCTTGCCGAGCCGTGAGCTTGAGAACGTCGCGGCGTGGGGTACGATCGTCCCGGGATGCCCAGGCGGAAACCGCGCGAGGGCGGCGACACGGCCGTCGCGACGGAGAAGAAGACGCGCACGGCCAAGCCGCGCCTGTGGCGCGTCCTCCTCCACAACGACGACTTCACCACCATGGAGTTCGTCATCAAGGTGCTCACGGAGGTGTTCGGAAAGACGGCCGCCGAGGCCACCGACCTGATGCTGCAGGTCCATCACCGTGGCGCGTGCGTGGCGGGCGTGTACACTCACGAAGTGGCGGAGACCAAGGTGGCCGCAGTGGAGCAGATGGCCAGGCAGGCCGAGTTCCCATTCCTCTGCACGATGGAGCGAGAGGAGTAGACTTGCGGGTATGGCATTGAGCATCACGAAGGAGCTGGAATCGACGCTGGGCCTGGCCTTCGCGGAGGCCAAGGCGCGGCGGCACGAGCACGTCACCCTGGAGCACCTGCTCTATGCGCTGCTCCGCGACCCGGTGGCCGCCCGCATCCTGCGCGCCTGCGGCGCCCGGTTGCCGGAGCTGCGGCGGGAGCTGGAGCAGCACCTCGACGAGTCGCAGCCGTCCCTGCCGCGCGGGGCCGATCGGGAGCCCGAGCACACGCAGGCGTTCAAGCGCGTGCTGGAGCGGGCCGCGCTGCAGGTCCAGTCGAGCGGCAAGGAGCAGATCGACGGCGGCAACGTGCTGGTCGCCTTCTACCGCGAGCGCGACTCGCACGCCGTCTACCTGCTGGAGCGCCAGGGCATCACGCGCCTGGACCTGCTCCGATACATCTCCCACGGAGCGCTCAAGGTCCGCGATCCCTCGGCGATGCGGCAGTACCAGGACGGCGAGCCCGGCGCCGAGCGCGAGCACGCCCCAGGGTCCGACGCCGAGGAGGAAGACGAGGCGCCGGTCGACGACCCGCTCGGCGCCTACTGCGTCGACCTGGTCGCCCGCGCCGCCGCCGGCAAGATCGACCCGTTGGTGGGCCGGGTCGCGGAGCTGGAGAGGACCATCCAGATCCTCTGCCGGCGCCGCAAGAACAACCCCATCTTCGTGGGCGAGTCGGGGGTGGGCAAGACCGCCATCGCCGAGGGCCTGGCGCTGCGGCTGGCCGAGAACGGCGTCCCCGCGGTGCTCAAGGGCGCTCCTTTGTACGCGCTCGACCTGGGCGCGCTGCTCGCGGGCACCAAGTTCCGCGGCCAGTTCGAAGAGCGCCTCAAGGGCGTGGTGAAGGCGCTCGCGCAGAAGCCTGGCGCCATCCTCTTCATCGACGAGATCCACATGCTGGTGGGCGCCGGCGCGACCAGCGGCGGCTCGATGGATGCCTCCAACCTCTTGAAGCCCGCGCTCGCCGACGGCTCGCTGCGCTGCATCGGGTCGACCACCTTCCACGAGTTCAAGGCCAGCTTCGACCGCGACAAGGCCCTCGCCCGCCGTTTCCAGAAGGTCGAGATCCTCGAGCCGTCGCACGAGGAGTCGGTGCAGATCCTCCAGGGGCTCAAGTCCCGGTACGAAGAGCACCACGGGGTCAAGTTCAGCGAGGAGGCGCTCAAGGCGGCGGTGGAGCTGTCGGCCAAGCACCTCGTCGACCGCCACCTGCCGGACAAGGCCATCGACGTCCTCGACGAGGCGGGCTCGCTGCAGCGCATGCAGCCCCCGGAGAAGCGCGTCGCGACCATCGGCGTGGGCGAGATCGAGCAGGTGGTGGCGAAGATCGCCCGCATCCCGCCCCGCAGCGTCTCCGCCGACGACAAGACGGCGCTCAAGAGCCTCGCGCCCGAGCTGAAGAAGGTCGTCTACGGCCAGGACGCCGCCATCGAGGCGATCGCCTCGGCCATCCTGCTCTCGCGCAGCGGCCTGGGCAGTCCCACCAAGCCCATCGGCAGCTTCCTCTTCAGCGGGCCGACGGGCGTGGGCAAGACCGAGCTGGCCCGGCAGCTGGCCCGGATCCTCGGCGTGCCGCTGATCCGGTTCGACATGTCCGAGTACATGGAGAAGCACACGGTCAGCCGGCTGATCGGAGCGCCTCCCGGCTATGTGGGATTCGACCAGGGCGGCCTGCTCACCGACGGCATCCGCAAGTCGCCGCACGCCGTGCTGCTGCTGGACGAGATCGAGAAGGCGCACCACGACCTGTTCGACCTCTTGCTGCAGGTGATGGATCACGCCACGCTGACCGACAACAACGGCCGGGCGGCCGACTTCCGGCACGTGGTGCTGATCTTCACCACCAATGCCGGCGCGCGGGAGATGAGCTCGAGCCGGATGGGCTTCGGCGGGGGCGGCAGGCCCGAGCTGGTGGTGGGCACCGGCGCGGGGGACTCGCAGGTCAGCGTCGACGGCGGGCGCGGCGCGGGCCCCGCCAAGGCGGCGATCGAACGGACCTTCAGCCCCGAGTTCCGCAACCGGCTCGACGGCTGGATCGCCTTCAGCGGCCTGCCGCGCGACGTGATCCTGCGGGTGGTGGACAAGCAGGCCGAGGAGCTGCGGGTCCAGCTGCGCGAGAAGAACGTCGAGCTGCAGCTTTCCGAGCCCGCCCGGAACTGGCTCGCCGACCACGGCTTCTCACCCCAATTCGGCGCGCGGCCGATGGCGCGCCTGCTGCAGCAGGTCATGAAGAAGCCGCTCGCGGAGCGGATCCTGTTCGGCGACCTCCAAGGCGGCGGGACCGTGGTGGCCGACGTGCAGGACGACCGGATCGAGCTGCGGCTGCTCGGCGCGAGCGCCTGACCGGCCCCGTAGGTCGAACTGAAAGCCTGCGCCGCCAGCTACCGCGGCGACTACCGGCCCTTCCAGCGTGGCGGGCGTTTCTCGGCGAACGCGGCCAGGCCCTCCAGCCGGTCCTCGCTCCGGAGCGCCTTGTCGTAGTGCTCGCGCTCGCGCTCCAGGGCGGCATCGAGCGGTAGGTCCCAGGCGTCCTCGAGCGAGGCCTTGGCCGCCGCGATGGCGACGGGGGCGTTGACGGCGATCTCGTTCCCGAGGGCCACGGCGGCCGGGACCGAGTCGCCGGCGGCGCTGATCCGGTTGGCGAGCCCCATCTGCAGCGCCTCCTCCGCGTCCACCCGGCGCGCGGTGAAGACCAGGTCGCGCGCCCGTCCCAGGCCGATCAGCCGGGCGAGCCGCACCGTCCCGCCGCCGCCGGGGATGACGCCGATGCGCACCTCGGTAAGCCCGATCTGCGCGGCGGGATCGAACACGCGCAGGTCGCAGACCAGCGCCAGCTCGCAGCCGCCGCCCAGCGCGAGGCCGTTCACCGCCGCGATCCAGGGCTTGGGGCAGCGCTCGATCTCGCGCAGGCCGCCGTGCAGCTCGCCGAGCCAGCGGCGCACGTCCTCCTCGCTCCAGCCCCGGCGCTCCTTGAGATTTGCCCCGGCGCAGAAGGCGCGAGAGCCCGCCCCGGTGAGCACCACCGCGCGCACTCCCGCGTCCGCCGCCGCCCGGCGCGCCTCGGCCGCCAGGTCCGCGACCAATGCCCGGGAGAGCACGTTCATGCGCGCCTCCCCGTCGATGGTCAGCACGCGGACGGGCCCGCGATCCTCGCTGCGCAGCTCGGGCATGGTCAGGTGGACGCCGCGGGCCGCGCCTCGCCGGGCGCGCGCCGCCCCAGCGCCGCCTGCAGCCGCCGGCCGGTGAGCTTGTGCCCGATCAGCTCCTGCGCCAGCTCGCCTGCGGCGAGGAGCTTTTCCAGGTCGATGCCGGTGGCGATCCCCATGTCGGCGCACATGCTGGCCAGGTCCTCGGTGGCCAGGTTCCCGGCCGCGCCCGGCGCATACGGACAGCCGCCCGTGCCGCCGATCGAGGTGTCGTACGTGGCGATGCCCATCTCCAGACCGACCAGGCAGTTGGCGAGCGCGGTGCCGTACGTGTCGTGGAGATGGAGCGCGAGGAAGGCGGGCGGGAGCTCCTTCAGGAACAGCTCCAGGATGCGCCGCGTCTGGAGCGGGTTGCCCACGCCGATCGTGTCGCCCAGCGAAAGCTCCGAGCAGCCGAGGTCGCGCAGCTGGCGGGCGATCTGCAAGGCGCGCTGCGGGTCGACTTTGCCTTCGTAGGGACATCCCCAGACCGTGCTGAGGTACGCGCGCACCGCGAGCCCGGCCTTCAGCGCGGCGGGGACGATCTCGCGGAAGTGCTGCAGGGAGCCGGCGACGGACTTGTTGGTGTTCTTCTGGTTGTGGGACTCGGTCGCGGACATGAACACCGCGACCTCCTTCAAGCCGGAGGCGATGGCGCGATCGAGCCCGGTCCGGTTCGGCACCAGCGCGCTGTAGCGGACGCCGGGCAGCTTGGGCACCCGGTCCGCGACCAGATCGGTCTCGGCGAGCTGCGGGATCCAGTCGGGCCGGACGAAGCTGCCCACCTCGATGCGCGAGAGGCCCGATCGGGCGAGCGCTGCGATCAGCCGGACCTTGGCGTCGACCGGCAGCTGCGCGGCCTCGTTCTGCAACCCGTCCCGGGGGCCGACCTCGACCAGCGTGACGCGCGCAGGGTACACGGTCAGCTCCGCGGGCTCACGTTCGCGCGCACCCACTCCGCGATGGACCGGGTGGTGGCCCCCGGCGTGAAGATCTGCGCGACGCCCATGCCTTTGAGCGGCAGGATGTCCGAGTCGGGGATGATGCCGCCGCCGAAGACCACCACGTCCTGCGCGCCTTGCTTCTTGAGCAGCTCGAGGACCGCGGGAAACAGCGTCATGTGCGCGCCCGACATGATCGACAGCCCGATGCCGTCCACGTCCTCCTGCACCGCGGCGGCGACGATCATCTCCGGCGTCTGGTGCAGGCCGGTGTAGATGACCTCGAAACCCTCGTCGCGCAGCGCGCGCGCGATGATCTTTGCCCCGCGGTCATGGCCGTCGAGCCCTGGCTTGGCCACCAGGATGCGCACTTTACGTCCCGTGTCGGTCATCGAGGGAGAGGATAACCAGCAGATCGCGCTCAATTCAACCGAGCACTGGGTGTAAGGTTCGCTCCATGGCCGACAAGGTGCAGCTGATCTGGAAGCCCGGCTGAACGGGCTGCGTGAAGGCGCGGGAGTTCCTCGCGCGAAAAGTCGGGGCTGGCGTCGAGCTGCGCAACATCCTCAAGGAGCCTCTCTCGGTCGAGGAGCTGCGGAGGCTCGCCTCGCGGGTGGGCGGCGTGGACGAGCTGGTCGCGCCCAAGCGCCGCGCCGAGGCCGAGGGGCTGCAAGGCGAGAAGCTCTTGCGGTGGTTGGCCGGAGACGGCGCCCGCGTGCGACGGCCCATCGTGGTGACGGGCGCGAAGGTGACGCTGGGCTTCGCGGAGACGGCGCGCAAGGAGCTCGAAGAGTCGCTGTAGGCTCTACTTCTCCAGGAGCGCCACGAGCTGCGGGGTCGTCTCGGTGAGCGGCTCGTGCAGCCGCGAAAGGCGCAGGCCGGCGACGTAGGCGAGAGTGGCGAGCGCGTCGGGCCGGTAGTAGCGGATGTGGAACTCGGCCTCGAGCACCTCGCCGGACTCGAGCCGCACCGTCTTGCGCACGTGGTCCACCGCGCCGTCGAAACGGCCCTCCTCGACGACCTTCCCGAGGCCGCGGACCTCGTGCTCCGTCCGGACGTACGGGCTCGCGGCGAGGCGCAGCGGGTTGTCGGTGGTCAAGACCAGCGCCCCCCCGGCCCTGAGCACCCGCGCCGCCTCGACCAGCGCCAGGGCGGCGTCCTCCTCGCTGCCCAGGAACATCGAGCTGTAGAAGCAGAACGCGGCGGCCAGGCTGCCCTGGTGGAGCGGCAGCGCGCGCAGATCGGCGCGCACCAGGGTCACCCCCGGCGCCTCTGTCCGGGCTTCCGCCAGCAGGAGCGCGCTGCGGTCGACGCCGGTGGCGCGATGTCCATATTGGACGAGCTCGCGCAGGTGGCGGCCGTAGCCGCAGCCCAGATCGGCCACCGGCTTGCCGGGCTCGACCTGGGCGAGCTGCAGGGCCACGTGCACGTCCTCTTGCGCCAGCCGGCGCGGGGCCACCCTTCGGGTCGTCTCCAGGAAGATCCGATCGGCGTGGCTCATGCGCGCCGCGGCGCGGGCGAGGGCGGATCGACCCACTCCTCGGCCCAACGCTCGAGCCCCCGCAGCACACGCCCGAGCGCCTCGCCCTTGCGGGTCAGGCGGTACTCCACGCCGACGGGCGGTCCGGCGAGCACGCGGCGCTCGACCACTCCGGCTTCCTCCAGCTCTTTTAGACGCTCCGAGAGCATGCGCTCGCTCACCACCTGGAGGGTGGTGGCCAGCTCGCCGAATCGGGCCGGGCCGTGGAGAAGCACATGCACGACCAGCGTCGTCCAGCGCTTGCCGAGCAGGTCCACCGCGGCCTGGAACCGCGGGCAGAGCTCGGTGCTGTACCGCTGCGGCCGCATGGTGCGACGCAGTGTAACCACACGGCCCCCGATCCGCGCGAATCCGCGGCGCCGCCGGCGCATCTACGGGCTTACTAAACAGAAGTACGTTCCCTTTTACAAGGAGATCAGATGGCGACCTGGAGCATCGACCCCGGCCACTCGGCCGTCCACTTCGGAGTGCGGCACATGATGTTCACCAAGGTCCGCGGCCGGTTCACCCGCTGGAGCGGCGAGCTGCGGCTCAATCCCGAGCACCTGGCTTCCTCGAGCGTGGAGGTGACCATCGAGGCGGCGAGCATCGACACCGCCGATGCTCAGCGCGACGGGCACCTGCGCTCGCCGGACTTCCTCGACGCGGACAAGTTCCCCACCATCACCTTCCGCAGCACGAAGGTCGAGGAGCTGGGCGAAGGCAAGCTGCGCGTCTCCGGCGACCTGACGATCCACGGCGTGACCCGACCGGTGGTTCTCGACACCGAATATGCCGGCCGGGCGCAGGATCCCTGGGGCAATGACCGGGCGGGCTTCGCCGCCCGCGCCGCCGTCGACCGCACCGATTTCGGGCTCCGCTGGAACCAGGCGCTGGAGACCGGCGGCGTGCTGGTCGGCAACAAGGTGGAGATCGAGCTGGAGCTCGAGGCGGTCGCCGCGGCCAAGGCCGCCTGAACACGACCCGCGAGGTCTGGGGCGCTAAAAACTGCCCTTTTCGCGGTACGCGCCCCAGACCTTGCGGAACACGTCGCAGACTTCGCCCAGGGTGCAGTACGCCTTCACTGCCTCGAGCACCGGGACCATGAGGTTCTTCCGTTCGTCCCGGCAGGCCGCTTCGACCGCGCGGAGCTTCTCCTGCACCGCGGCCTGGCTGCGGGACCGCTTCACCGAGTGCAGCCGCTCGATCTGGTCGTGCGCCACCTTCTCGTCGATCTTGAGGATGGTGATGGGCTCCTCGCGGTCCGACTTGAACGAGTTGACGCCCACGATCTTCCGCTCGCCGGTCTCCACCTCGCGCTGGAACTGGTACGCGCTCTCGGCGATCTCGCGCTGCGGATAGCCTTCCTCGACGGCGCGGATGATGCCGCCCAGCTGGGCGATCTTGTCGAGGATCTGCTGCGCGCGCTTCTCCATCTCGTCGGTGAGGTACTCGACGTAATAGCTCCCCGCCAGCGGGTCGACCACCCGGTCGACGCCGCTCTCGTGCGCGATGAGCTGCTGGGTGCGCAGCGCGAGCCTGACCGAGTCCTCGGTGGGCAGCGCGTACGTCTCGTCCAGCGAGTTGGTGTGCAGCGACTGGGTGCCGCCCAGCACGGCCGCCAGCGCCTGCAGCGCCGTGCGCACCACGTTGTTGTACGGCTGCTGCGCGGTGAGCGACACGCCCGCGGTCTGCGCGTGGGTGCGCAGGCTCATGCTGATGGGCTTCTTGGCCCCGAACCGGTCGCGCATGGTGCGCGCGTAGATGCGCCGCGCCGCGCGGAACTTGGCGATCTCCTCGAAGAAGTCGTTGTGCACGTCCCAGAAGAAGCTGAGCCGGGCGGCGAAGTCGTCCACGTCCATCCCGCGCTTCTCGCACTCCTCGACGTAGCCGAAGCCGTCGGCGAGGGTGAACGCCATCTCCTGCACCGCGGTCGCCCCGGCCTCGCGGATGTGGTAGCCGCTGATGGAGACCGGGTGCCAGCGGGGCATGTGCTTCGCGGTGTACTCGATCATGTCGACGACCACGCGCGTGGCCGGGCGCGGGCCGACCACCCATTCCTTCTGCGCGATGTATTCCTTCAGCACGTCGTTCTGGATGGTGCCGCCCAGCTTGTCCTGAGAGACGCCCTGCTTCTCGGCGACCGCCACGTAGCAGGCGAGCGCGAAGATCGCGCTCGCATTGATGGTCATGCTGGTGGTGACGCGGTCGAGCGGGATGCCGCCGTAGAGGATCTCGAAGTCCTTGAGCGTGGAGACTGCGACGCCTTCCCTCCCCACCTCGCCGAGCGCCATCGGGTGATCGGCGTCGTAGCCCATCAAGGCGGGCATGTCGAAGGCGGTGGAGAGCCCGGTCATGCCGTGCTCGAGCAGGTACTTGAAGCGCTGGTTGGTGTCCTCCGGCGAACCGAATCCGGCGAACTGCCGCATGGTCCACAGCCGGCCCCGGTACATGGTCGGCTGGGGTCCGCGGGTGTACGGGAAGCGCCCCGGAAATCCCAGGTCGCGCTCGTACTTCTCCACGTCCTCGGCGCTGGGCCGGCCGGCGTCGGCGGGCGTGAGCACGTCGGGGATGGGAATTCCGGAATCGGTATGGAACTCGGCGCGCCGCAAGGGGCTTTTCGCCACCGCCCCGGCCAGGTCCTCTCTGCGCCACTGCTCCTCCGCAGCTTCCAGGCGGGCGACCGGATCCTGGTCCTTCGGATGTCTCATGAAGGCGAGATAACACGCGATCCGCCATGCGACCAGAGAGCGCACGAACCGCCTGTCCTACCGGGCGGAGCCGTTCTCTCAGTCCCTGAGCAGGTCCCTGGAGATCACCAGCCGCTGCACCTCGCTGGTGCCTTCGTAGAGAGTGCTCGCCCGCACGTCGCGGTAGTGGCGCTCGACCGGAAACTCGTCGATGTATCCGTACCCGCCGTGCACCTGCACGGCCACGTCGCAGACCCGATTCGCCGCCTCGGTGGCGAAGAGCTTGGCCATCGAACCCTCGCGCGAGAACGGGCGGCCCCGCTCCTTGCGCCCGGCCGCATGGAGAGCGAGCAGACGGGCGGCCTCGATCTGCGTGTCGCAGTCCGCCAGCATGAAGCGGATGGCCTGGAAATCGCCGATCGGATGCCCGAAAGCGCGGCGCTCCTTCGCATACTTCACGGAGGCGCGCAGGGCCGCGATCGCGACGCCGACCGCATGCGAGGCGATCCCGATGCGGCCGCCGTCCAGGGCCGCCATGGCGATAGGGAACCCGTGACCTTCCTCGCCGAGGAGCTGGTTCTCGCGCAGCCGCAGGTCCTCGAAGGCGAGCGAGACGGTGGTCGAGGCGCGCAAGCCCATCTTGTCCTCGTGCTTGCCCACCCGCAGGCCCTTCTGGCCGCCCTCGACCAGGAAGGCCGAGATCCCGTGCGACCCGCGGCCGGATTGGGTGCGCGCCCAGACGATGATCACTCCCGCCAGGTCCCCCGAGGTGATCCACTGCTTCTCGCCGTTCAGCACCCACCCGGAACCGTCCCGCCGCGCAGAGGTGCGCAGCGCCGCCGCGTCCGACCCGCCGGACGGTTCCGAGAGGCCGAAGCTCCCGGCCGCGAACCGGCCGCTGGTCAGCTCCGGCACGTACCTCTGCCGCTGCTCCTCCGTCCCGAACTTCACGATGGTCTCGCCCACCATGTTGGTGACCGCCATCGTCAGGGCGGTGGACGCGCAGCCCTGCGCGATCTCCATCATGGCCAGCGCGTACGCGACGGCGCCGGCCTGCGCCCCGCCGTACTCCTCGGGAATGTTGACGCCCATCATTCCCAGCTCGGCGAGCTCGAGGAGCTGATCGGCAGGAAAGCGGCCCTCGCGGTCGAGCTGCGCCGCGACGGGCGCAAGAGAGTCCTGCGCGTACTTGCGCGCGGTCTCCTGCACCAGACGCTGGTGCTCGTCGGGCTCGAACATGGGGGCGGGGACACTACAGCGAGGGCCTCCCGCCCGCAGCAAAAAAGCCGGTGCGCCGTCTCCTTCTTACTTCTCCAGCGCGGCAGCCGGGGCAGGCATCGGTCCGGGGCGCGAAACCACCCGGTACATCTTCTCGAACTCGAGCGCGAGATCGAGCAACTGCTTGCGCAGGAGCGCCCGGTCGATCAGGACCCCGTCGCGCGAGATGAGGCCGAACTCGCGCGCCACAGCGAGGCCCTTGTCGCTGAGCGACCAGCGGGCGTGGCCCTCTTCGCGCAGCACCCCGACCCGGACGAAGTCGTTGATGGCGCGCGCCAGCGAGGTGTGCCAGCGGGCGAGCCGCCGTTCGAGCGGATTCGACTCCCAATCCCGGCCCGACAGCGGAACGATGTCACGGATGTGCACGTAGATGTCCGAGATCCCCGCGCTCCCGCCCCCGAACAACAGGGCCGAGAGGAGCGGAGCGCAAAACGTCTGCCGGGGCGTGAGCCGGTCGGGCAACTCCGCCCCCACCGCCCAGCCGTCTCTCTGTGCTGCGCCCTGCACGGCCATGTGACCCACCCCCCGTGGTGTCCGGCCCCTAGCCCCTACATGAACAATGCGTTGGAGATGACCAGGCGCTGGATCTCGCTGGTCCCTTCGTAGATTTCGGTGATGCGCGCGTCGCGGAAGTGCCGCTCGACGTCGAGCTCTTTCGAGTAGCCCATCCCCCCGTGGATCTGGACCGCCTTGTCGGCGACGCGGTTGGCCGCCTCCGAGGCGAAGAGCTTCGCCATGCTGGACTCGCGCGTGTGGCGCAAGCCGCGGTCTTTCAGGCTGGCGGCGCGCAGCGTGAGCATCCGCGCCGCCTCCAACTCGGTGGCCATGTCCGCCAGCATGAACTGGATGGCCTGGTGCTGCGCGATGGGCACGTCGAAGGTCTTGCGGACCTTGGAATAGTCGCGGGCTTCCTCGAACGCGGCCCGCGCGATGCCGATGGCCTGCGCGGCGATCCCGATGCGGCCGCCGTCGAGCGTGCTCATGGCGATCTTGAAGCCCTCGCCCTCGGCGCCCAGCCGCTGGGCGGCCGGGACTTCCATGTTCTCGAAGAAGATGGTGCAGGAGGGGCTGGCGCAGATGCCCAGCTTCTCGTCGGCCTTCTGCTTGAGGAAGCCGGGCGTGTCGGTGTCGACCACGAAGGCGGTGATGCCCTTGGTCCCCTTCGAGAGATCGGTCATGGTGAAGAGGACGATGGCGTCGGCCACCGGGCCGTTCGTGATCCAGTTCTTCGTGCCATTGATGACGTAGCTGTCGCCGTATGCCTCCGCCGTGACCGGCTCCGGCCCGGGCGCCGGCGAAGCCGTCGCCCTCCGCTTGCGCACGGCGGTGGTGCGTTGCTCGGCCGCGTCGCTGCCCGCCTGCGGCTCGGTGAGGCCGAAGCAGCCCAGCTTGTCGCCGCTGGCGAACGGCTTCAGCCAGCGCTCCTTCTGCTGGTTGGTTCCGTACTTGAGCACCGGATCGCAGTAGAGCGAGTTGTTCACGCTCAGCGTCACGCCGACCGACGCGCAGCCCCGGGAGATCTCCTCGATGGCCAGGGCGTAGGCTACGGTATCCATCCCCGCCCCGCCCCACTCGGCCGGGACCGCGACGCCGGCGAGGCCCAGCTCGAAGGCCTTCCTCACCGCCTCGGCGGGATAGCGGTGCTCGCGGTCCCAGCGCTTGGCGTTGGGCCGCAGCTCCTTCTCCGCGAAGTCGCGGCAGGTGTCGCGCAGCAGCTTCTGCTCTTCGGTCAGATCGATCTGCATGGAGGAGTAGAGGCGCGCAGCTGGGTCAATGTGGGACGTTCGATAGTACACGGGTCGCCCGCCTCCGCCAACCGGGTCGGTCAACTGGAGGATGCCCTGTCGAGGATGCCGCGCTGCGTCAGCCGGCTTGAGCGAGCAGGTTCCGCGCGATCACCATGCGCTGGATCTGCGAGGTGCCCTCGTAAATCTGGAGGAGCTTCGCGTCGCGCATCAGCTTTTCTACCGGGTACTCTTTGGTGTAGCCGTACCCGCCGAAGATCTGCACGGCATCGGTTGCCACCGCCATCGCGCTGTCCGCGCCGAAGGCCTTCGCGTAGCTCGACTCGATCGCGTCGAGCTTCCCCTGGGTGATGCTCCACGCCGCCTTGAGCATCAGCAAGCGGGTCGCCTCGTACTTCATCGCCATCTCGGCGAGCATGAACTGGACCGCCTGGAACTGCGCGATGGGCTGTCCGAACGCCTTGCGCTCGAGCGCGTAGCGCCGGGACTCGTCCAGCGCGCGGCGCATGATGCCGGTCGCGCCGGCGGCGATCCACGGACGCGAGCGATCGAAGGTCTTCATCGCGATCTTGAAGCCTTCGCCCTCCGCGCCCACCAGGTTTCTACGCGTGAGCTTCACCTCCTCGAAGAGCACGTCGGTGGTGTTGGAGGCGCGCTGCCCGAGCTTGTCCTCCTTCTTGCCGACGGACACGCCCGGCGTGTCGCGCGCCAGGACGAAGCAGGTGATCCCCTTGTGCCGGTCCTTCGGATCGCCGATGCGCGCGAAGGTCGTGTACCAACTCGCGTACCCGCCGTTGGTGATCCAGCGCTTCTGCCCGTTGAGCACGTACTCGTCGCCCACCTTCCTCACGTTGGCGCGCATGCCGGCGACGTCCGAGCCCGCGTCCGGCTCGCTGCAGGCGTAGGCGGAGAAGATCGGCGCCTCGGTCAGCGCGCCCAGGTACCTCTTCTTCTGCTCCTCGCTGCCCGCCAGGATGAGCGGCATGGCGGACAGGTTGTTGCCGGCGAGCGTGGTGCCGACGCCCGCGCAGCCGTAGTTGATCTCCTCCATCATCAAGACGTGGTCGGTGCAGGAGAGCCCCAGGCCGCCGTACTCGGTGGGGATCTCGGCGTTCATCAGGCCGAGCTCCCAGCCTTCCTTGCAGATGTCGAGAGGGAAGGTGCCGTGCTCGTCCAGCTTCTGCGCGACCGGGATGATGCGCTCGCGGGTGAACTTGCGGGCGGTCTCGACCAGCCGCTGCTGCTCGTCGCTGAGGGCGAAGTCCATGGTGCTCTTCAGCCTACTTCACTTTCCGACGAACTTCGCGGACCGCTTTTCGAGGAAGGCCCGCATCCCCTCGGCGCGGTCCTGGGTGTCGAAGAGCAGCGCGAAGGTCTCGGCTTCCTGGCGGTTCGCCGCCCGCAGCGGGATGTCGTAGCCGCGCTCCACCAACCGCTTGGCGCGGGCGACGGCCAGCGGCCCGCGGGTGGCGATCTTCTCCGCGACCTTGCGGCAGTGCGCCATCAGCTCTCCGCGCGGGAGCACAGCGTTGACGAGGCCGATCTCCAGGGCCTGCTTGGCGTCCACCATGTCGCCGGTGAAGATGATCTCCTTGGCCCGCAGCTTCCCCACCAGGCGCACGAGACGCTGGGTGCCGCCGAACCCCGGAGTGATGCCCAGCGTGACCTCGGGGAATCCCACCTTCGCGTTGTCGCTCGCGTAGATCATGTCGCAGGCCACCGCCAGCTCGAGGCCACCGCCCAGCGCGTAGCCGTTCACGGCCGCGATGGTCGCGCAGGGGATGTCTTCCAGCATCGCGGTGAGCACGTGACCCAGCTCGCTGAACTCGCGCGCGGTCCACGGCGTCATCGGAGCCATCTCTGAAATGTCGGCGCCGGCGACGAAGGCCTTGTCGCCCGCCCCGGTGAGGATCAGCGCGCGGCTCGACTCGGCCGTCTCGCGGACCGCCTGCAGCAGCTCGCGCAGCGTCGCGCTGTTCAGCGCGTTGAGCGCCTTCGGGCGGTTCACCGTGATGGTCGCGATCGATCCTTCCCGCGAAACTTGGATGTTTTCGTAGGCCATGATCCCTCCGCCCGCCGGCAGCTGATCAGTACGAAAAGAAGCCCCGCTTGGTCTTGCGGCCTAGCCAGCCCGCGTCGACGTGCTGGCGCAAGAGCGGCGCGGGCCGGTACTTGTCGTCGCCCAGTCCCTTGTGCAGGACCTCCGCGATGTAGAGGCAGGTGTCCAGGCCGATGAAGTCCGCCAGCGCGAGCGGCCCCATCGGCACGTTGGTTCCCAGCTTCATCGCGGTGTCGATGTCCTCCGCCGAGGCGAGCCCTTCTTGAAGGGCGAAGCAGGCCTCGTTGAGCATCGGGATCAGGATGCGGTTGACGATGAACCCAGGCATGTCCCGGGAGAGAACGGTCGTCTTCCCCATCCTCTCGGCCAGCGCGCGCGTCGCTGCGTACGTCGCGTCGCTCGTCTGGGCACCGCGGATGATCTCCACGAGCTGCATCACCGGGACGGGATTCATGAAGTGCATGCCGATGACGCGCTCGGGCCGGTCCACGCTGGCGGCGATGCGGGTGATGGGGATCGAGGAAGTGTTGGTGGCCAGGATGGCCTCGGGCCGCAGTGCCCGCGCGAGGTCCTGGAAGACCTTCTTCTTCACCGTCTCGTTCTCGGTTACCGCCTCGACGGCGAGCTCGGCCTGCGAAGCCTCCTGCGCGGACGAAGCTCCCCGGATGCGCGCGACCGTGGCCTGCGCCTCGTCCGCTTTCAGCTTGCCCTTGCCCACGGCGCGGTCGAGCTGGGCGCGGATGCCGGCCAGGCCTTTCTGCACCAGCTCCGGGTTCACGTCGACGAGCACTACCGAGAGACCGCTCTGCGCGGCCACCTGCGCGATGCCCGCGCCCATCTGTCCTGCGCCCACCACCGCCAGGGTCTTCACGTCCACGGCAAGTCGCTCCGGGGAAAAGGACCGGGGAGTGTAGATCCCGGTCGGCGGGAGTCAATCGCGGGCAGCGGGCCCTTCCGCGCTTGCCGTCCGCTCCTGTACGCTCGAATCGTGGAGGCGCGCGTTTTCCAGGGCATCGTCGACGATGCCGCCGCGATCTGCGGGGCCTTGCTCGCCGAGCTGCGCGTGCGCCGCGACCTTTTGGGCGAGGAGGGAGTCGATCTGGGCCTGGCGGCGCTGGGCGGCACGCTGGCCACGGGGAAGGCGCGGCGGGAGCAGACCGCCAAGCGGCTTCGCGAGCTGGCGGACCGCGCGGCGGTGCCCGAGGGGACGGAGGAGAAGTCGCTCCGCCTCTCGCGCGTCGCGGCGGAGGTCTCGGAGACGCTGGAAGTGGGGTCGAAGATCGCCCCGGTCGAGCTGTGGTGCGCGGACGTGCCGCTCCTCCTCGAAGGCGAGCGCGCCGGGGCGCTGCGCCTGTGGATGGATCGCGAGCCGCGCCGCTCGCTGCTCCGCGCGCTGCGCGGGCTCGGGCACGAGGCGGCCGCCCAGCTCCGCCAGGAGCGGGAGCGGGTGCGGGCCCTGCGCGATCTCGCCGCCGCCCGGCAGCACCAGGCCGCGCTCGCCGCCGCCGCCGCGCGGCTGCGCCGCGAGACCGAGATGCCCGACGTGATGCGCGTCGTCGGCGAGGAGCTGCGCAAGCTCGGGTTCGAGAGCGCGCTGCTGTTGTCGGAAGCGCGCGGCCTGGTCATCGCCCACCTGTCGCGGCGCGGTCCGGCCGCCTCCAAAGCCCTGGAGCTGCTCGGCTTCAAGCGCATGAGCGAGCTGCGCGCGCTGCCCGTCGACCCGGCCCGCTCGCCCATGCTCGCGGCGCTGGTGTCCTCCCCGGAGCCGGTCATCGAGATGCAGCCGGGGCCGCTCCTGCGGGCGCTGCTCGGACGCCGGGCGCCGCGCGCCGTGCGCGAGAAGCTCATCGACGCCCTGGGCGCCCACGACGTTCTCGCGCTCCCGCTGCGCGGGGCCTCCGACGCGGCGCTGGGGATCCTCATCGCCTGGCCGCAGGACGACGGCGAGCCCGATCTCGGCGCCTTGAGCGCCTTCTCCCTGCAGGCCTCGCTCGCGCTGGAGCGGGCGCGCATGCGCGAGAAGGTCCGCGAGCAGGCGCAGATCATCGAGCGGGCCGTGGAGGAGCGCACCCGCGCCCTGCGCGACGCCAACGAGCGCCTGCGCGAGGCCGACCGCCGCAAAGACAACTTCCTCGCCAACGTCTCGCACGAGCTGCGCTCGCCGCTGGTGACCATCCTCGGCTACACCGACCTCTTGCTCGGCGACAAGCTGGGTCCCATCTCGGATCGGCAGCGGCAATGCCTGCAGATCGCGCGCAACTCGGGGAGGCGCCTGCGCGCCTTCATCGAGGAGCTGCTCGACTTCTCGCGCTTCGAGCTGACGCGCGACACGATGACGCTGCACCCGTTCTCCATCAAGGAAGCCGTCGCGCAGGCGGTCGCCGGCTTTGCGCCGCGGTTCCTCGAGCGGCGGATCAGCGTGCGCCAGCGGGTGGCGCGCAGCACGCCCCCGGTGCTGGGCGACCGCGAGCGCGTCCTGCAAGTGCTCGCCAACCTGATCGCCAACGCCGAGCGCCACCTGCGCGACGGGGGGCGCATCGTGGTGTCGGCCGAGCCCAAGCCCGGGTTCCTGCTGGTCTCCGTGCACGACAACGGGACCGGCATCGCGCCCGAGCACCTGGAGAAGATCTTCGACCGCCTCTACCAGGTCGGCGACGTGAAGACGACCCGCGGGGCGCGCGATGCGGGCCTGGGGCTCGGCTTGAACATCGTCAAATCGATCGTCGAGGCGCACGGCGGCGAGGTGGGAGTGCAGAGCACGGTGGGAAAGGGGTCGACCTTCTCCTTCACCTTGCCGCTAGCCGACGTGAAGGGCCTGCCGGAGATCACCCCGCCTCCGGTCGCGCCGGACCTGACCAAGCGGTCCGGCTAGACGCCGCCGATCGGATGCACAGCTTCCCAGCGCATGCGGCATGCGCTGTGGAAAGGACTCGCGGTGGGAGCCGCGGCGGGGGCGCTGGCCGGCCGCTCGTGGCGCAGGCGGCTGCAATATGGCCCCTGGGGATCCTTGGGCCCCGGCCTGCCGGAAGGCGTGGATTCCGTCGGGCTGGCCCTCATGCAGACGACGGCGACCTCCATGGTGGATGGCAACCGGCTCGCCTTCCGGGACAACGGCGAAGTCTTCCAGGCGATCGAGGACGCGATCCGCTCGGCGCGCCACAGCATCCACGTCGACGTCTACATCTGGAAGCCCGGACTGCCCGGGGAGCGCCTCGTCGATCTCGTCTGCCGGCGCGCGCGCGAAGGGGTGGCGGTGCGCATCCTCGTCGATCCGATGGGGAGCCGCGGATTCCACCGGCGCCTGTACCGGCCGCTCACCGAGGCCGGCTGCGAAGTCCACTATTTCCGGCCGCTGACCGAACGCCCGTTCGCCTTCACCGGCCGCAACCACCGCAAGCTGGTGGTCATCGACGGGCGGGTGGGCTTCACCGGCGGTTTCGGCATCGCACCCGAGTGGGACGGAGATGGGCTCTCGCCGCGCGGCTGGCGCGATTCGAACGCCCAGGTCGAGGGTCCCGTCGTGCGGCAGATGCAGGTGGCGTTCGCCGCCCACTGGCTGGAGACGGGCGGCTCGATGCTCCCCGGCTCGGAATTCGATCGGTCGCGGCCGGCGGGCGACGCGCGCGCCTGCTACGTGACGAGCATGGACGTGAAGGGTCTCTCCCATGCGCGGTGGGTGACGCACATCGCGCTGGCGGCCGCGACGCGGCGCGCCTGGATCGCGAACGCTTATTTCGTCCCTCCGCCGGAGGTGCTGGGCGCGCTGTGCGCACGGCCCGCGAACGGGGTGGAAGTGAGGCTGCTCCTGCCGGGACCCCACCTGGATCACTCGGTCGTGAGGTACGTGCAGCGCCGGTTCTACCCTCAGCTCGATCGCAGCGGTGTGAAGGTGCACGAGTACCAGCCCTCGATGATGCACGCGAAGACGATGCTCATCGACGACCGGCTGGTGATGGTCGGGTCGATGAACCTCGATTTCCTCTCCATGGAGTGGCTCGAGGAGGGCTGCCTGGTGGTGGACGACCGCGCGTTCGCACAGGAGTTCGAGCAGCGATGGCAGGAAGACATGGCGCGCTCGGTCCAGATGACCCGGCGGCCCTCACACGAGCGGGCGCCTCCGCTTGCGTCGTCGGAAGTGCAGTACCAGTCCCAGCAGTAGGGCGGCGAGTCCGTGACCGCTGTGCAATCACCTGATTGTCCTGGGAGGCGCCAGTTCAACCGGTTGAACCAACTGTCTGGTCCGGAACACGTTCGCCAAAGATGCCAGCACGCAGTGCGTGTAGTCGCCGGCGCTACGAGGCTTTGACGACCGCGCTCGCCTCGTTGCGCAGCTCCACGGTGGCGCGGGTGCGGCGCGCGTTGCCGCGCGCGTCGATCAGCGTCACGTCCACCTCGGCGGGACCCGGCCGCCCCCGCACGGTGAGGTGCAGGACGGCGGGCGCGCCACCGGAGCCGTACTTCTGGTCGAGGCGGAGCAGCGGGCGGCCGTCGCGCGAGACGGTCAGGTCGACCTCCACGACGTCGCCGGGCAGCGCGTTCGTCAAGTCCAGGTCGAGGGCCAGGTCGCGCGGCCTGCGCAGCTCCGACCAGAGGAGCAATCCGCCGCCCAGGAGCGCGAGGAAGCCCAGCCGCAGGAGCAGCCCGCCCCGTGCCCGGGGCAAGGTCACGCTCCCTCGTCCTCCTTCTCGTCCTTCTTGCGCTTGACCTTGGCCCGGATGTGCGGCTCGCCGCTGGGCTTGAGTTGCACGGTCGCGTTCACTTCCAGCGTGACGCTGGTGAGGAGCTTCCAGATCTCCCGCCGCAGGGTCTGGCTCTCCAGGAACCGGCGGACCTCCTGGGTGACGATCCGGGTGACGTCCGAGCGCGTCTTGTCCGCCTGCGCGACGAGGAAGGCCAGGGCGTCCTTGGGCAGCTTCATCTCGCCGACCAGGTTGCGGATGCCCTCCTCGGTCATGAAGAGCGCGCCTACCCCGGTCAGCACCGCCCGGCGGACGATGTCCGGCACGAATCCCTTGGCGACCTGTTCCTCCGGCGGCTCGTCTTCGATCACTCTTCGCCCTCCCAGTAATCGATGACCGAGGATAGCTTGAAGACGCCCAGGTCGCGGCGGTCGGCCTTCGCCGGGCCGCCGTAGATGCCCACCTTCTGCGACTCGGGGTACGTCGCCACTTCCGGATAGCTCATGGTGGAGAAGGCCAGGAACTGCAGTAGCGCAGCGGACCGGTTCACGATCTGGTGCGGTTCGCCGCCCGCCCGGAACGTCATGTAGTCGCCGGAGCGGATGGGGTGCTCGCCGGTCCCCAGCCGCAGCACGCCTTCCCCTTGCAGGACGTAGACGGCCTCCTCGTTCGAGAGGTGCACGTGGAAGGGGAAGGCGGCCTTCCCGGGCGCAAGCTCGTAGAGGCTGCAGCCCAGCTTCTCGCCTCCAGCCGCCATTCCGAGCCGCCGGCGCAGGGCGTGGAACTTCTTCCCCCGGACCGTCTCCTCGACCGCGACCTCCCCGGAATTGACGATGTTCTTGGGCCGCGCCATCCCCGCCCCGTCAGTTGCGCTTGCCGAGCTGCACCAGCGGCTTGTGGCCTTTCGGCACCGCTTGCAGGTTCGCGATCGCAACCCGATCGGCCACGTTCTGCGCGATGCGCACCAGCGCCTGCGACTCGGGCAGCTGCGGGTTGTCGGCGACCACCGGACGCCCTTCGTCGCCGCCGGTGCGCACCGCCAGGTTGATGGGCACCCGCCCCAGGAACGGCACCGCCAGCTTGCGCGCCGCCGCCTCCGCGCCGCCCTTGGAGAAGATGTCCGTCTCCTGGCCGCAGTGGGGGCAGATGAACCCGCTCATGTTCTCGACGAACCCGAGCACCGGGATGCTCACCTTGTCGAACATCGTCTTCGCCTTGATCGCGTCGGACAGCGCCACGTCCTGCGGAGTGGTCACCACCACCGCTCCCGAGACCGACACTTGCTGGGCGATGGTCAGCTGGATGTCGCCGGTGCCCGGCGGCAGGTCGAGGATGAGGTAGTCGAGATCGCCCCAGTGCACGTCGCGCAAGAGCTGCACCAGGGCGCCGTGCAGCATGGGGCCGCGCCAGATCATCGCCTGATCGGGGTCGATGAAGAACCCGATGGAGATCACCTTCACTCCGTGGGCGGAGAGGGGCTCCACGCTCTTCCCGTCCGAGGAGTTGGGGCGGGCGCCGAACAGCCCCATCATGAGCGGGATGCTGGGGCCATAGATGTCGGCATCGAGCAGGCCGACGCGGCAGCCGAACTGCGCCAGGGCGACGGCCAGGTTCACCGAGACCGTGCTCTTTCCCACGCCACCCTTGCCGCTGCCCACCAGGATCACGTTGCGCACGCCGGGCACCAGGTCGGTGCCACCCCGCCCGGGCGCCCGCCGCACGTCGGCCGTGAACGCCACTTCCACCCGGGAGAGCTGCTGGGGCGAGAGCACCGCGCGGACCGCCTCCTCCAGGCGCGGCTTGTGGGGCGAGGCGGGCGTGGGGAGCTCGAGGCGCACGCGCACGGCGTTGCCCTCCAGCATGTCGACGTTCTTCACCATCCCCAACTCGCCCAACGTGCGGCCGGTCGAGGGGTCCTTCACCCCCTGGAGGGCGGCGAGGATGGCGTCGGAACTGGCCAAGGTGTCCTCCGAAAGGAAGGGTCGGAGTAGATGCTTGCCCCGCCAGGCAGTGTCAAGGCGAGCGGAGCAGCGGCCTACCGGGCCGTTCCGCGGTGCGCTTTCCCCGGGAGAGCACGACCCGGCCGTTGACCACCACCGTATCGATCCCGCGCGGGTATTGCTGGGGCTGTTCGAAGGTGGCCGTATCCTCGACGTGGTCCGGGTCGAACACCACCACGTCGGCGTACGCGCCGGGACGCAGCACGCCGCGGTCCCACACGCCCATCCGGCGGGCGGGGAGCGAGGTGATCTTGCGGACCGCCTCCTCGAGGGTGAACAGCTTCACGTCGCGTACGTAGTGGCCGAGGATCCGCGCCATGGTCCCGAAGGCGCGGGGATGCGCCCCCTCGCCGCCGAACGGACCGTCCACCGCCCGCGCCCCGTAGTCCGTGTCCACCGCGACCCACGGCCGCTGCAACGCGGTCTGGACGTCCTCCTCCTTCATGGTGAACCGCGCGACGCCGACCTTCCCGCGGTCCTGCGCGACGAGCTGCATCAGCGCCAGCTCCGGCGAGAGGTCCATCTCGCGCGCCACCTCGGCGAGGCGCCTTCCCATGTACTTCTTCAGCCCCGGATCGACGGAAGAGACGAGCAGGATCGCGTCCGCGTCCAGGTCCCGCGCCGTCTCCTTGGCGATGCGGTCGCGGAGCGCCGGGTCGCGCAGCCGTGCGACCATGTCGTCCACGCCGCCCGCGTTGACCCAGTCGGGCAACGAGGCGTGCAGCCCGTTCGCCGAGGCGACGTACGGATACGCGTCGGCGGTGACGTCGATGCCGCCTTTGCGCGCCCGTTCGATCCGCGCGGCCACCTCCGCCATGTGTCCCCAATGCGAGCGCCCGACCTTGAGGTGCCAGATCTCCACGGGGATGGCGGCCGCGCGACCGATCGAGAACGCTTCGTCGAGAGCGTCGAAGATCCTCGAGCCCTCGCTGCGCAGGTGCGTCGCGTAGAAGCCGCCGTGCTTGGCGGCCGCCTGCGCCAGCGCGATCAGCTCCGGCGTTTTGGCGAACGAGCCGGGCTGGTAGATGAGCCCGCTCGAAAGGCCCAGCGCGCCCTGCTCCATCGCCTCTTCCACCAGCTGCTGCATCCGGGCGAGCTGCTCGGCGTCGGGTTGCACGTCGCCGAATCCGAGGACGACGCCCCGCACTTGCGCGGCCCCCACCATGACGCCCACGTTGATCGCCGGCCGGGCGCGGCGCAGCCGCTTGAAGTAGCCGCGCAGGTCGGTCCAGTCGATCTTCAGCCGGTATTTGCGCAGCCAGTCTTCCTTCTCGTGCACCCAGGCATCGTTCATCGGCGCCGGCGAGATCCCCTCCCCGGTCAGCTCGGTGGTGATGCCTTGCCGGATCTTCGACTCCGCTCGCGGATCGATCAGGATGCTCAGCTCGCTCTGGCCGAGCAGATCGATGAAGCCGGGCGCGACCGCGAGTCCCTGCGCGTCGACGCGCAGCTTCGCCTGTGCGCCCGACAGATCGCCGATGGCGGCGATGCGGTCCTTGCGCACGCCGACGTCGGCGCGCACCCAGGGCGCGCCGGTGCCGTCGATGACCCGGCCGCCGGAGAGCACCAGGTCGTAGCTCGGGCCGGCTGCGAACAGAGCGAGGAAGAGCGCGATCATGCGGCCGGGGCCACCACCACCACGCCCTCCTCCCCCACCGCGCCGTCCACCACCGCCTTCACGGGCAGCATGCGCCTCGCCAGCGTGGCGAGCGAGACGAGCCCCTCGGTGACGTTGCTGGTGGTGAAATGGCAGGTGGGCGCCGTGCCGGCGCGCGCCCCGAGGCCCGCGGCGCAGAGGATGGCCGGGACCAGCAGGCGCTCCGCCATGCGGCCGTCGAGCGCTCCACCGGCGGCGAGGAAGCGCCCGAGCCGCTCCGCGACCCGCTCGCCAGCCTCTTCGGGAGGCGCGTCGGGCTGCGGACCGAGAAGCGCCGGCCGCTCACGGCGGGCCCCCAGGGCGGAGGCGGTGAAGATCGAGTCCTCGAACTCGGCCACCGCGGTCAGCGCCCAGCGCCCCCCGCGCGACCCCTGCGGATGCGGGAGCGGCACGCGCTCGGGTTCGGCGATCACGCCGTGCGCGCGCAGCTTGCGGGCGGCGGCCTGCGCAGCGCGCAGCGGCTCGTCGTCCCGGCCCTGCGCCGTTGCCGCCACCAAGCTCACCTGGCGCAGGATGCCGCGGTGGACGAGCTGCAGCGGAGTCAGCGCCGGCGCGGGATCGAGCGAGGCGATCACCTCGCCGTTCTCTCCGTCGAACCCCGCCAGCGGCAGCTCCAGCGCCACCTTGAGTCCGAAGCGCGCCGCGAGCGGCACCCAGCCCAGCCGCAGATCGTGGAAGGTAGCCTGCCCCTCGCAGTGGTTGGGACCTGCGAGCCGCAGCTCGCTGGGCCTGCCGAGAAGCGCCAGCGGCCAGGCGAGCGCCCAGATCGCGCGCGGAACGGCGCCGTCCTCGCGCAAGTCGAGCACGTGCACGCCGGCGCGCGCGTGGCCCAGCGTCAGCTCGACCGGTCCGCTGCGGCCGAGCGCGGCGCGCGTGGCCTCGGCCGTGGCGCCGTCGCCGATGCGGGCCGCGGCCATCACCAACGCCGCGTCCGCTCCGTTGAGCGGGCCGACCAGCCGAAGGGGCGCACCGGTGGCGAGGGCGAGCGCGAGGGCGCCATCCAGCAGGGAGGGCGCGGTGGCCTCACCGAGCTCCACGGGCGGCCGCATGGCGCGGCACTCTAGCAAACTTCGCGTTGCGGCTTGCGGCTCGGGGCATGCGGTTGTCGAGACGTCGGCTGACCGTCGACAAGCACGGTCCGGAGGCCGGCGGCGGTCGCAGCATCGATCGCCTCGCGGACCTCCTCGGGTCGGACGGTGCGTGCAACAATCGGGAATCGTTGGGCTTCGTGCACGGGCCGATACTGCGACAGAACGTTCATCCAGAGATCGGGCGAGACCGCCGCGACCAGGCGCATCACGCGCTGCGGTGCCGCGACGCCGCCGGGAAGGACCAGGTGACGAACGAGCACGCCGCTGATGGCGAGGCCGTCCGATCCGATCCGGAGCGTACCCACCTGGCGGTGCATTTCGCGGAGCGACTCCGCCAAGGCCGCCGTGTAGCCGGCGCAGCCCGAGAGCTGGAGCGCTGCGGCATCGTCGCCGTACTTCGCGTCCGGAAGGTAGACGTCCACCACGCCGTCCAGCAGGCGCAAGCCCTCCAGGCTCTCGTAGCCCCCGCAGTTCCAGACCACGGGCAAGCCGAACCCGCGCTCCGCCGCCCGCGCCAACCCGGCGAGCAACGCGGGCAAGACGTGCGTCGGCGTGACCAGGTTCAGGTTGGCCGCGCCGCGCCGCTCGAGGTCGAGGAAGAGCGCGGCGAGCTGATCCTCGCCAAATTCAGTGACACGCCGCCGGAGCAGGCTGAACTCCGCGGTCTCGCAGCCCGCGCAGGCCAGGTTGCACCCGGCGATGAGAACCAGGCCCGATCCGCGCCTTCCGACCAGCGGGGGCTCCTCGCCGAAGTGGAGGCCGGCGCCGGCCAGGGACACCGAGCTACCCTCGTGGCAGCGCCCGGCCGGCCCGCGCCTCCGATCGACGCCGCAGCGGTGCGCGCAGAGCAGGCAATGGCGATACAGCCCGGCCGCCTCGCGCGCGCGGTTGCGCAGCTCGCCGGCGGAGAGCCTCATCGGGGCTGGATCTGCCCGCGCGGGACGACCAGCAGGGCACCGCCGGAGACGCTGATGTTCTCGCCCAGCAGGTGGGACGAGGCATCGGAGGACAGGTAGAGGACCGCGTTCACCACGTCCTCGATCTCCCCCAGCCGCCGATTCGGCATCGTCGAGGCGACCAGCGGACCGATGGTGCGCAACGCCACCTCCGCCATGGGCGTCCGGATCCATCCAGGAGAAACCACGTTGGTGCGGATGCGCGGCGCAAGCTCCACCGCCAGGGACATCGCCAGCGACTGCAGCGCGCCTTTGGATGCCGCGTAGTGCGAGTGGCCCTGCTCGCCCCGCTGCCCTGCCGTGCTGCCGACCAGCACGATGCTGCCGTGGCCGGACGCGCGGAGCGGCGCGGCCAGCTCGCGCACCAGGTAGAACGCGCTGAAGACGTTCACGCGGAACATCTCCTCCAGCCGCTCCGCTTCCATCTGTTCGATGGGACCGGGATTCCAGATGCCGGCCGAGTGGACGAGCACGTCGACGCCGCCGAGCCTCTCCACCGCCTCTCGGGCCAGGTTCCCGCAGCCGCGCTCGGTCCCCAGATCGGCCCCCACCGCGAACGCCCGCCCCGGATGCTCGGCGCCCAGCGCCTCCGCCGGCTCGCGCCCTGATCGGTAATGCACCGCGACGCGCATTCCCTGCGCGAGCAGCGCCCGCGCGATGCCGAGCCCGATGCCGCTGGAAGCGCCGGTCACGATCGCGGCACGGCCCTTCAGGTCAGGATAGACAGGTTGCATGGGAACGAGCTTAGCAGGCCTGCCGGCTTGATCACCGCGCTGATCATCTTCCTCGCGACGTACCTGTTCCTCGCGGGGGCCGAGCTTCCCTTCCTCAAGCTGGACCGGGCCGGCGGCGCTTTGGCAGGCGCGGTGGCGATGGTCGCCTTCGGCGTCCTGACCCCCGAGCAGGTCTATCGCGACGCCGTGAACTGGGACACCATCGTTCTCCTCCTGGGGATGATGATCCTCAGCTCGCTCATGGCGCGGGCAGGCATCTTCCGCTGGGTGAGCTGGGCCGGGCTCGCGCGCGCACGCGGTCCGCGCACGCTGCTCCTCGCCATCGTCGCCGTCGCCGGCGGTCTCTCCGCCCTCCTGGTGAACGACACCGTCTGCGTGATGTGCACGCCCATCGTGCTCGCGCTGGTCGACGAGGCACGGCTGCCCCCGCCGCCGTATCTGCTCGCGCTCGCCTTCGCCTCCAACGCGGGCAGCGTCGCCACCCTCACCGGGAATCCGCAGAACATGCTGATCGGGACGCTCAGCGGGATCGGCTACGGCCGGTTCGCCGAGGCGCTCGTCCTCCCGGCCGTCCTCTCGCTGGGCTGCGTCTACCTGGTGCTGCGCCTCGCCTTCCGCCGCGAGCTCGCCGCTGCCCCGTGGGTCGATGCACGGATCCCCGAGCCGCCGCTCCGCCGCGGGGACGCCCTGCTCTGCGCCGGCGCGCTGGTCTTCGTCGTGACCGGATTCCTCGCCGGCTACAACCTGGCATGGACCGCGATGGTCGGCGCGGCGCTGCTGCTCATCGCGACCCGAGGCGATCCGCGCGAGATCTTCGCCCAGGTAGACGGTACCCTGCTGCTTTTCTTCGCGGCGCTCTTCGTCGTCATCCACGGAGTCGCGCAGGCCGGCATCGCTGAACGGCTGTACGGTTGGCTGCAACCCGCGTTCGGGTCTGACGCGTTGCACCAGACATTCCGCTTCGGCGCGTTCACGGTCATCGCCTGCCAGCTCGTCAGCAACGTTCCCTTCGTCCTCCTGGCAAGCCACTGGATCCCGAAGATGGCCGACCCGCACCTTTCCTGGCTTTCCTTGGCCCTGGTCAGCACGCTGGCCGGAAACCTCACGCCGGTCGCCTCCGTGGCGAACCTGATCGTGCTCGAGCTCGCCGGAGCCAGAGGTAGGATCCCCTTCCTGCGCTTCCTCCTGGTGGGAGCGGGTGCGACCTTCCTCCCCCTCGCGGTGGGGCTCGCTACCCTGCTGGCCGAGCGGCGCCTGGGGTTTCTTTCCCCCTGACGTGAAATAGTGGCGCTCTTTCAGCGTTGGTCGCAGACGTGGACACCGTCCTCGCGCTCCCCTTCCCCTTGACCCGACCGCACGAGACGGCGCGTCCAGGTTTCCCCGCCGAAGAGGTGGAATGGGCGCGCGCAGCGGCCGCCGGCGACAAGGCGTGCTTCGCCCGCTTGGTGGAGAAGCACAAGTCCTCGGTGTTCGGCCTCTGCTACCGCCTGGTCGGATCGACCGACGAGGCGCGCGACGCCGCCCAGGAAGCGTTCGTCCGCGCCTACACCAGCATCGCCGCCTTCGACGCGCGCCAGCCCTTCGGGGCCTGGGTGCTGCGCATCGCCCGCAACCACTGCATCGACCTGCTGCGCCGCCGGCGCCCCACGCTCACGCTGGTGTCCGAGGGACGCGGCGAGGATCCGGAGCCCGGCGTCGCTCCCGAGCCGGCCGACCAGTTCGCCGTCGGAGGGGAGCAAGCGGTCCAGGAGAGCGAGGCGCAGCGCGACCTCGACGCCGCCGTGGCTTCGCTGCCGCCGCGCTATCGCGAAGTGATCGCCCTCTTCCACGTGCAGCACAAGAGCTATGCTGAGATCGCCGACGCGCTGGACGTCCCCATGGGTACCGTGATGACCTGGCTCCACCGGGCTCGCAAGGAGCTCAAGGTAAAGCTCGCGGAGCACCTGCCATGAGCGCGCACCTCCACCTCACCGAGGAGCAGATCCAGGGCCTGGCGGACGGGACGCTGCGCGGTCCCGAGGGGATGGCCGCGCGGGAGCACGTCGACGCCTGCGAGGAATGCGACGCCGAGCTGTCGATGTACGGCGCGCTGGTGCAGCGCCTGACCACGCTGCAGGACCCCGGGCTGCCGGCCGACTTCACCGCGGGCGTGCTGGAGGCCGTCGAGCACCGCGAGCGCGCGCTCACCCAGCGCCGGCACACCTGGCTCGCCGCCATCCCCGCCGGTCTGGTCGGCATGTTCGCGATCCTCGGCTGGGCGCTGTCCTCGGCCCCCACCGCGCACGTCAACGGCTTCCTGGAGATCTGGACGGTGGGCCGACACGTCGTCTCGGCGGCCGCCCCGGTGCTGGAGGCGGCGCGGCTGCCGCTGGGGGTTGGCGCGTTCGTGTTCTCCGCGGCCATCCTCGGCATCCTCGCTCGCGCGCTTCGCCTCGGCTCCGCGCCCGCTCGCGCGAGCCCTTGACGATGGCCGCCTCGCTCGCGCTCCTTCTGGCCTTCAGTGTCTCCGGCACGGTGCGATCGGGCGCCCACGCGATCGTCGACCACTTCGCCGAGGGCGGCGGAAACTCCCGCGTCTCCGACAAGGTGCGCGCGATCGAGCAGCGGTCGGACCAGCCGGACGACGCGGCCGACGCCGAGCCAGATCCCGACGCGGATCCGGACTCCGACCTCGAGGCGGTGCCGCCGCCGTCGAGCTCGCAGGGACCGCGCGTGCGGTTGCACTTCGGAGAAGCGGCGGACGCCATGCTTCACCCGCCCGAGCACGACCTTCCGCCTTACTCGGAGACGGCGCGAAACGTCCCCGCCGTCGGGGTCCTGCATCGCATCGCCCGCTCCGCCGGCTGGTCGCTGACCCTGGTCGGGGTGGACAAGGAGCGCATCGACATCGACCTGAAGGACGTCGATCCGCGCGAGGCGGTGCGGCAGGTGCTCAAGGCGAGCGGCTCGATGGGCGTCCTGCACCGCGGCAAGCTGGTGGTGGTGCGCTCTCCGGAGGCGAGCAGCGCCGGGATCCTGGTCGAGCACACCCGCCGGCGCGAACGCCGCAAGCAGGGCACGCGCGCCGCCCGCGGGCACGACATGGTCCGGGTATTCCAGGGCGACCTGGTGGTTCCCGCGGGAACGGTGGTCCAGGGGGACGTGGTCAACGTGGGCGGCTCGATCGAGCTGGAGCCCAACAGCGTGGTCCAGGGCGACGCGGTCAGCATCCTGGGCAGCACGGTGATCGATCAGGGCGCGGTGGTGCTCGGCGACACGGCGGCCATCCTGGGCGAGGTGGAGGTGCAGCGCGGCGGCCAGGTGATGGGTGAGCACGTGCAGATCGGGCTCGGCAAGCTCTTCCGCTCCTCGCGCCGGCACTCGATCCTCTCCTCGCTGGGCCCGTTCGGTTTCTTCCCCACCCTGGCGCTCTTCGCGGTGGTCTACCTGATCGGGTTGTTGACCCTGCGGCTGTGGCCCGAGCGCGTGCGCCAGGTGGGGCACGCGATGTTCGAGCAGCCGCTGAAGAGCTTCCTGGTGGGCTTCCTCTGCTGGCTGCTCTTGCTTCCCCTCGCCATCCTGCTGCTCATCTCGGTGGTGGGGATCCCGCTGGTGCCGCTCCTCCCGGTGATGATCTTCCTCGCCATCACCCTCGGCGTCAGCTCGCTGGCCCTGCGGTTGGGCGAGGCGCTTCCGGCCGGGCCCGGGCAGCGCTTCGTGCCTCCCGCAGCGCTGGGGATGGGCATCGTGGCCCTGCTGCTGCTCGCCTTCGTGCCCTGGCTGGGAGTGCCGCTGCTCGCGCTGCTGCAATTCTTCGCGCTGGGCGCCGCGGTCAACTCGCGGCTGGGCCGCACGCTCCCACCCCACGTCTCCTAGATCGGCCGGAATCAGCCCGGAAGGACCTCGACCAACTCGGCCACGATCGTCAGCTCATCCTCTTCCAGCCCCCGGAACACGATGGGCCGATAGCCTGGAGCGTCCGTGTCGGGCTCCAGTCGGACCTCGACGGTTCGTCCGCCCTCCTTGGCGCGCTCCTTCCGGGCTCGATAGACCTTCACCGTGTACCGGCCCCCGTGATCCGGGTCGTGGATCTGTCTGTGCTGCGCCAGGACCACCCGGCCGTTGCGGCTGCCTGCCACAGGATGTCGGAACAGGCAGTACGCTCCATTGGGAATGCGGCGGCGCATCGACTCGCCGACGACCTGGGCGACGAACAGGTCCTTGCCGGGGCGCGTCCGTCCCAGGGGACGGACCCAGCCTTCCGGCTCGACCTGCTGCTGCGCCCCGAACCGGCCGGCGGCGGCTTTCAGGGAGTACAAGGGAACCGCATTGCGGAAGGGGCGCAGCTGCTCGGAGGCCACCCGGCGGAACGGTTCAGACCCCTTCGAAGGCGTCTCCTCGAACAGCGAACGGACGGACACCCGGTACGCCTGGGATACGGCGACCAGCGTCACGAGCGTCACGTTGGCCGCTCCACGCTCGAGGCGCTGGATGTGGTTGGGATGCAGCCCGATCTGCTCGGCGGCCTGCTCCTGGGTCAGCGCTCTCTCTTCGCGCAGTGCCCGGAGGCGCGCGCCCAGGCGCCGCTGCTCCTCGCGAAGCGCCCGCATGACCGCCGGCCGCTCCTTCAGCTCGGACCTTCCGTGCGCGTGCGGGGAGGAGCCGGGGGGTCGGGGCACCCGCCCTCGGCTATCCCGTAGAGCTCTTGAGTTGTACCACTCATGAGTTGTGAATTACAATTCCCGGCAAGATGGCCACCCAGCCCCGTTGGTTGCTCCTCGTCGACGACGAGCCTGCTGTTCTGCATGCCCTCCAGCGGCTGCTGCGGAGCCATTACACCATCGCCCTCGCCACGTCCGCGGAGGAGGGCGCGCGGCTGGCTGCTGTCTGCGAGTTCGCCGCGGTCCTGACGGACTACGACCTTCCGGGTCGGAACGGCACATGGCTCCTGGCGCAACTCGCCACCAAGCCTGGTCTGCGCAAGGTCCTCATCTCCGGCCGGGACATACCCGGCGTCGAGGCGCTCAACTCCGCGGGCGTCGTCGACCGGTTCGTCAAGAAGCCCGCCACCTCCGAGCAGATCCTCCAAGCCTTGGAAGGATAGGCGGCGGCCCGCATTCGCGTACACTGCCGGAATGAACGCTTGGAAGCCCGGCGCCTGGTTCAGCGCAGCCCTGCTCGCGGCTTGCACCCAGAAATCCCTCCCGGAGGGCGCGGCGGCGCCGGCTCCTCCCGCGCAGCCCGCCGCGCCGGCGGCCGCGCAACAGCGCAGCGACGCGAGCTGCGCGGCGCCGCTCGAGCTGCCGGGCAGCCGCGTCCAGATCCGGCCGGCGGCCGGCACCTTGCGCATCGGCGTGTTCGCCGGTCTCAAGGACGCGGACGACGAGAACGTGGCGCACCTGCGCAGGCTCGCGGCCGAGGTGGTGAAACGGGGAGCCGAAGTGATGCTCGCGGACGGCGACGTGGGCGACAACCCGGACGAGCAGGAGACCCTCCTCGGCGTGCTCACCGACACGGGCCTGCCGCTCCTGGTGGCGCCGGGGAACCGCGAGGTGCGCAGCGAGCTGGACGCCGCGGAAGGCGAGCTGCGCAAGAAGGGCGCCAAGGTGTGGGATCTCTCGCATGCGCGCCTGGTCGATGCGGGCGATGCGCTGATCGTCGGCTTGCCCGGGACGATGGACCGCCGACTGCTGCACGCGGACGGAGCGTGCGTGTACGTGCAGCGCGACCTCGATGCGCTGGCGCCGTTCCTCGACCGGCTCGGCGCGAAGGAAACGCCGGTGGTCCTGGTGATGGCAGTGCCCCCCCGCGGGCGCGATCGATCGGCGCTGGACGTGAGCGAAGGGCAGAACGTGGGCGATGCGCGCATCCTCCCGCTGCTCGCCCCGCGGCGGGCGCCCTTCGGGATCTTCGGGCAGGTCTGGGAATCGGGCGGGCGCGCGATCGGCGGAAGCGGAACGCCGGTGACGCCCGGGGCGCTGTCCGACCAGCTGTACCTGAACCCCGGCGCCGCCGACCGGACGGTCTGGCCGATGTCCGACGGCACGCGAGTCGGCGGCCAGGCCGCCCTGCTCACCGTGCAAGGCCGCCGCGCCTCGGTCGAGTTCGTCCGGCTGCCCGGCGCGGAGAAGACGTAGATGAGCGCCAAGCTGGGCGACATCCTCATCCAGCAGGGCGTGATCGACGAGGAGAAGCTCATCGCCGCGCTCTCCGACCAGCGCGCCTTCGGAGGGAAGCTGGGGCGCACGCTGGTGGACCTGGGCTATGTGAGCGAGGAGCAACTGGTGCACGCGCTGGCCGCGCAGCTCGGGCTCGATACCGTCGACCTCGCGCAGGCGGAGATCGCGCCCGAGGCGCTATCCACCCTTCCGGTGGACGCCTGCGAGCGATACGGCGTGTTCCCGGTGCGCGTCGATCCGGAGCGGCGCGTCCTCTGGCTCGCGACCGCCGAGCCGGACCAGGGCACCTTGCAGGAGGTCGCGCGGATCGCGCAGCACACCCTCGAGCCGATCCTGTGCACGATGAGCAGCATCGATCGCGCGGTGAGGCAGTACTACTTCGGCGACCAGGCCCTGAAGCCCGGCAGGCTGGGCGAGCCCCTGCGGTCGATCCCCGGACTTTCGCAGGGCAACGGCGACGGAGAGCTGGCGGCCGGCGCGGTCGCGCCTTCCGCCGCGCACGGCGACGCGATCGCCGAGCTGCGAATGCTCCTCCTCCGCCTGGAGAAGCAGCTCAACGCGCAGGGGCGCGCCTTCCGCGCGTTGGTGGAGATCCTCCAGGACAAGGGGATCGTCCGGCGCGGCGAGCTGGGCACGCAGGCCACCAAGAAAGGCTGAGCGTTCCAGTCGCCGCCGCATTCGGCGGCGCTGCGCTCTTTCATGCCGCGGACATCCCGGAATGCGCTCTAGACGAAGCTGGAGATCCCGTGCTGCGCCAACGCGGCGCGCGTGGCGGCAGCGCGTTGCTCGGTCAGCTCGCTCACCAGGGCCAGGATCTGGGGATGGGTGACGACCAGCTCCTGGAACTGGTCGCGCGGGAGCCGCAGGAGGATGGAGCTCCCCGGCGAGACGACGGTCGCGGTGGCGGGTTGGCGGGTGAGGAGCGACATCTCGCCGAAGATCTCCCCCTCTTTGAGGTGAGCCAGGTCGATCTCCCGCGCGGCGACGTCGACGGACCCGTGCAGCACGACGTACAGCCCGTCGGACTGCGTTCCTTCCTTGATGAGCATCTCGCCGGGCGCGGCCTGACGGAGCCTGAACTTCTCGACGATCTGCCGCCGCTCCGCCGGATCGAAGTCCTTGAACAGGGGCGAGATCGCCATCAGGTTGTTGAGCAGCCGCTGCCGGTAGAAGTTCTTCAGCGACTTGACGACCAGTGGATGGTTCTTCGCCAGGTGGCGGAGCACCGCGTCCGACACCTCCAATAGCTCGGTGTCGTCCTCGGCGGAGACGTTCGCGGTGCGCGGGGCGCCGGAGAGGAGCGCCATCTCGCCGAAGAACGCGCCCTCCTCCAGCGTGGCGAGCTGCAGCTCTTCGCCGTCGGGCAGCTTCTTCCAGATGCGGACCTTGCCTTCGACGATGACGAAAAAGCTGCGACCGGGGTCGCCCTCCCGCAGGATCTGCTCGCCTTTGCCGTAGCGCCGGTACGAGAGGCGGTTCACCAGCTCGACGAAAGCGTCGCGCGGCAGGTCGTCGAACAGCGGCACCCGGGCGGGCAACTTGCGCGGCGCCGCCTTGGCGTCGGGAACGATGGCGCCGAAGGCCGCCTCCAGGTCCTGGCCGCTCGCCTCGGCTTCCGGCTCCTCCAGGCGATCGGTGGAGATGGAGAGCAGCTCGATCTCCTCCTCCGCGTCGGAGCTGAGCAGATCGGCGATGGGCCCGGCGCGCTCCAGCTTCGCTGTCCGGTCCTCGGGCTCGGGCCCGAGGATGGCCTCGTCGGGCAGCTCCTGGATGTCCGCCTCGCCGGGAGGCGGGGTAATCAGCGCGCCTCGCTCGAAGCCGGGCGAGAACCTCTCCGGCGCATCGTCCGGCTCGAGGAAGTCGCCCCCCGCATCGGCCGCCTCGATCTGCATCCGGTCGGCCATCGCGCCGCGCTGCGCGCCGCGGGTGCCAGCCAGCGGGACCTTTCTGGTGATCTGCGGTTCCTCGGGTACCTCGATCGTCTCGGGCTCGTTCACCGGCGCGACCCGCCCGATCGCCTTTCGCTTCGCGCCCCGGCCGCCGTCCTCCGCCGCGACCTTGCCCAATCGGCGCTCGTTCATCTGGGCAAGACGCTTCCGCGCCTCGCCGTTACGCGGATCGATCTCGAGGATCACCTTGAACGCGGCGATGGCCTTGATCAGCTGTCCCTGGTCCGCGTAGTGGCGGCCCGCCGCGTCGTACTGCGCGATGGACTTTTGCGGCTGCTCCAGCTTCCGCAAGCAGTCGCCCAGCCGGAGCCGGTGCTGCATGTCCTCCGGCTCTCTGTGGACCAGCTCCTCCAGGACCTCGGCGGCCTTCTCGAACTTCGACTTCTTGAGATATTCGGCGGCGGAGTCCTTCAGCTTGCGCGCATCGACGGCGTCCTTGGCCATGCGTGTTCTTTTCTATCACCTGCGCCTGCCCGCGGGCACCGGCGGACCGTGTCCGTGGCGCCGCGCCGGAAGCGCCGCCGGGCGCGGCGCCGGCGGCTGCGCCTTCTTTCCCGCCTGCTCGCGAAGCGCGTGCAGCTCGGCCCGGCTCAGCTCGCGGTAGTCGCCGGGGCGCAGTCCTTCCACGCCGACGCCGCCGTAGTCGGCGCGGTGGAGCTTGAGCACCGGCGCACCCACCGACTCCATGAGGCGCTTCACCAGGTGCGGCCGACCTTCGGAGACGACCACCCGCACCCACGTGTTGCGCGGCGTGCGGCTCTGCACCGCCGCGTCGAGCGCCCGAGCGCGCCCGTCCTCGAGCCGCACGCCCGAGAGGAGGCGGTCGATCTGCTCCGGTCGCGGCACGCCCGCCACCTTGGCGAGGTAGGTGCGGCGCACTCCGAAGCGCGGATGCATCAGTTGGTGCGCGAGCTCCCCGTCGTTGGTGACCAGGAGCGCCCCCTCGACGTCGTAGTCCAGGCGGCCCACCGGGTAGACGCGCTCGGGGATCCCCTTCAGGTACTGGGCGATGGTCGGCCGCCCTTCCGGATCGGACAGCGTGGTCACGCATCCGGCCGGCTTGTAGAGCACGAACCAGACCTTGTCCTCGGGATCGGCGATCAGCTTGCCGTCGACGCGGATGAGGTCCTTGCGCGGGTCGGCCTTGGTGCCCAGCTCCCGCACCACCTGGCCGTTCAGATCGACCCGCCCCTCGGCGATGAGCTGCTCGGCCTTGCGGCGCGAGGCGACTCCGGCATGGGCGAGGATCTTCTGCAGGCGCTCCTGCATCACTGCTCCGGCTTGGGAATTGCGGGTTGTGGTTCGCGGTCCGCCGGCTGCTCGGTAGTCGTGCTCGGCTGCGTCCCCGGGGTGGCATTCGGATCGGGCGGAGGCGCCAGCACCTGCGCGGCGGCCTTGCTCCGCTCCTCCGCCGCCCCCATCGCGTCCTCGAGCTGCGAGAGCGCGGCGTCGCTCTCGGCCGTGTGCTGGGCGAGCTTCTCGGCAGCCCCCGGATCCTGCGCCAGATCGCTGAGGCCGGCGACCGGCGGGGCCGGGGCCTCCTCCTCGACGATCTTGCGGCTCTCCTCGGAGAGCTCCTGGAACTCGCGCAGGGTGGGCAGCTGGGTGAGATCGCGCAGGTTGAAGAGCTCGAGGAACTCCCGGGTGGTGCCGAACAGCAGGGGCCGGCCGGGCTCGTCCTTCTTCCCCAGGATGCGGATCAGCTTGCGGTCGAGCAGCGCCTTGGTCACCGCGCCGCAGTCGACCCCCCGCAGGTCCTCCATCTCCGGCCGCGTGATCGGCTGCCGGTAGGCCACGATGGCGAGTGTCTCCAGCGCGGCGCGCGTCAGCCGCATCGGCTTCACCTGCAGCATCCGCCGCACGTACGCGCCCAGCTGCGGATCGGTGCGCAGCTGCCAGCGGCCGCCGAGATCGAGGAGCACCGTCCCGCCGGCGCCGGGCGCGTGCTTCTGCTGCAGGGCCGCCAGCGCGTCCTTCAGCGTCTGCTCGTCGAACCGGGTGGCGTCGAGAAGCGCGGGCAGGTCGAGCGGCTTCTCGGCCGCGAACAGCAGCGCCTCGACCGCCGCGCGCACCCGCTCCGGCGTGGCGAAGCGCGCTGCCTCGGCGAGCATCGACAGCTCGGTCTGGGCGACCTGCTGCAGCTCCTGCTCGTCGGCCGGCGGAGTCTCGGCCGCATCGGACGCTGCTCCGGCCGCGTCGGGCGATGCATCCGCCGGGTCGCGCGGGATCTCGCCGTTGCGCTCAGCCTCGGTAGTCAACCTGGACTCCTTCCGGGGAGGCATCGAACAGCGCCTCGGTACGGGACAGGTAGATCTCTCCGTGCCGGTCCGGCTGGTGGACCTTGATCAGCTTGAGCCTGGTCATCTCGAGCAGGGCCAGGAAGGTGGGCACCACCCGGTGCCGGTCGTGCGTGCCCAGGTCGGCGAACAAGGAAGTGAAGGTGATCCGGTCCTCGTCGCGGAGCCGGTCGGTGATGGCGGAGATGCGGTCTCCGATGGAGAGGCGCTCGACGAACACCTCGTGCGGGATGGTGAGCTTGCGCCGGGCGAGGACGTTGGAGAGCGCCTCGATCAGCCGGTACGCGGAGAGGTCCGGGGGCCGCAGCACGGCCACGTCCTCGGGCGCGAGCGGCAGCTCCTCGCGCGCGCGGCGCGTGAACACGTCCCGGCCCAGCTGCGGCCGCGCGGCCAGGTCGTGCCCGGCCATCTTGTACTTCTGGTACTCGAGCAGCCGGCGGATCAGCTCTTCGCGCGGGTCGGGCCCCGGCTCCCCGTCCGCGGCGTCCTGCGACTCCTGCGGGGGCAGGAGCATGCGCGACTTGATGTGCGCGAGCGTCGCCGCCATCACCAGGAACTCGCCGGCGAGGTCCAGGTTCAGGGCGCGCGCGGCTTCCATGTACTCCACGTAGCGGTCGGTGATGAAGGCGATGGGGACGTGGAGGATGTCGAGCTTGTGCTCCTGGATGAGCGTGAGCAGCAGATCCAGCGGCCCCTCGAACTGGGGCAGCGCGACGGCGAAGCCCGCCGCTTGCGGCGGGGGCGGCGGGGCTTCCGCCGCGTTCTCTGGGATCTCCGGTTCCACCTACTCGAGCTTCATCGCGGCGCGGACCTTGGCCATCGTCTCTTCCGCCACCCCGCGCGCCTTCTCGGTGCCGAGGCGCACCAGTTCCTCGACCCGTCCAGGCGCGCGCTCCAGCTCCTGGCGGGCGGCGCGGTGCTTCTCCAGGACCGGCAGCAGATTCAGCAGCAGCATCTTCTTGCAATCGACGCAGCCGATGCCCGCACTGCGGCACTCGCGATCCACCAGCTCCACCGTCTCCGGCGGACTGTAGGCGCGGTGCAGGTAGTAGATCGGGCACACCTCCGGGTGGCCGGGGTCGTGCCGGCGCTTCCGCGCCGGGTCGGTGACCGCCACCATGATCCGCTTGCGCGCCTGCTCCGGGTCCTCGCCCAGCTCGACCGCGTTGCCGTACGACTTGCTCATCTTCCGTCCGTCCAGGCCGAGGATCTTCGGCACCTCGGTCAGGTACGGCTGCGGCTCGACCAGGACTTTCTTTCCCTCCCGCGCGTAGAGGTGATCGAAGCGGCGCACCAGCTCGCGCGCGAACTCGAGGTGCGAGACCTGGTCCTGCCCGACCGGCACCGCATCGGCCCCGTACAGCGCCACGTCGGCGGTCTGCAGCACGGGGTAGCCGAGGAAGCCGTAGTTGTTCAGCTCCTTCTCGGCGAGCTGCTCCTGCAGCTCCTTGTAGGTGGGCACCCGCTCCAGCCACCCGATGGGAGCGATCATGCCGAGGAGCAGGAACAGCTCGGCATGCTGCTTGACGTGGCTCTGGATGAACAGCGTGCAGCGCGACGGGTCGAGCCCGGCGGCGATCCAGTCGGTGAACATCTCCCGCTGCGCCTCGGCGACCTTGGAGGGGTCCTTGTAGTCGGTGGTGAGCGCGTGCCAGTCGGCGGAGAAGAAGAAGCACTCCGCCACCTTGGTCAGCTCGATCCAGCTCTTGAGCGCACCCTGGTAGTGCCCCAGGTGCATCCGCCCGGTGGGGCGCATCCCCGAGACCACCCTGCGCGGGACCCTGTGGGGCGCCGGCCGGCCGGCCGCCGCCTCGGCTTCTGCCATCTCTGCACTCCCGGGCGGCTCGCGCCGCGCGAAAAGAAGTGTGGCACCCTACCCGAACTGGCCGCCGAGGTCATCGGGCGATGTACTTCCCTGCGGCGAGCACGCAGACGGTCGCGCGCCTTGCCGGCGCGCTCACTCCCACGGCCGACCGATCAGGCGCGCGGGTGCTTGGCCAGCACGACCTTGAGGCGCTCGCGATCGACGTGCGTGTAGATCTGCGTGGTGGCGATGTCCGCGTGCCCCAGCATCGCCTGCACGGCGCGCAGATCGGCGCCGCGCTCCAGGAGGTGCGTGGCGAAGCTGTGGCGGAGCGTGTGCGGATGGACGTCGCGCAGGCCCGCCGCAGCGGCGTAGCGGCAAAGCAGCTTCCAGAACCCTTGCCGCGTCATCCGCCGGCCGCGCGGCGTGACGAAGAGGTCCCGGCTTTGCCGCGAGCGGAGCAATGCCTCGCGCGCGCCGCGCAGGTACGCCTCCAACGCCGCCTGTGCCCGCTGGCCCACCGGCACGATGCGCTCCTTGCCGCCCTTGCCGCGCACGCGGACGATGCCCAGCCGCGGATCGACGGCCGCGAGCGGCAGCGCCACCAGCTCGGAGACGCGCAGGCCGCTGGCATAGAGCAGCTCGAGCATGGCGCGGTCGCGCGCGCCGGACGGCGTGGCCGCCTCCGGCTGGGCGAGCAGCCGATCCACCTCTTCGACACCGAGGAAGTCGGGCAGCGGCCGCGAGCCGCGCGAGGCCTCCACCCCCTCGGTGGGATCGATCGGGGCCAGCCCCTCCGCGGCGGCGAAGCGGTGCAACCCGCGCACCGCGGCGAGGTGGCGCGCCTGCGAGGCGCGGGAGAGCCCTCGCTGTTGGAGCGACGCGACGTGCTGCAGCACCTGGATCTGCGCGACCTGCGCCAGGGCGGTCACTTCGCGCGCCGCGAGCCAGTCGAGGTACTCGCGCAGGTCCCTCGCGTAAGACTCGAGGGTGGCCGGCTGCAGCGCGCGCTCGACGCGCAGGTGCGCCAGGTAGCGGTCCAACGCATCGTCGAGCGGCCCTGGGGTTGCCGCCGCCATCTCGCTCACTGGTGCACCCCCTCGATGCGTCCCTTTCCCTGCCGCAGCACCACGGGCGCGGACCCGGTCAGGTCGATGACCGTGGACGGCTCGTTGAGCGTCATCCCCCCGTCGAGGATGAGGTCCAGCCCGTGCCCGAGCTTCTCCTGGATGTCGGACGCCTGCACGAGCGGCTCCTCGTCCGCGAGCGCCGCGCTCGTGGTGGCCAGGGGTCGCCCAAGGCCGTGCACCAGCGCAGTTGCCACGGGAGCATCCGGGACGCGGATGCCGACCGCGCGCTGCCGCGTGAGCGCCGTGCGGGGCACCAGCCGCGTCGCGGGAAGCACCACCGTGTAGGGACCCGGGAGGAGACGCCGCAGCAGGCGGAACCGGTCGTTGTCCACGATCGCGTACTTCGCGACCTCGCCGAGATCACCGCAGAGGAATGCGAACGGCTTGTGCGGATCGCGGCGCTTGAGCAGCGCCATGCGTTCGATCGCCTTCTTCTGGAACAGGTCGCAGCCGATCGCGTAGTACGTGTCGGTCGGGTAGCTCACCAGGCCACCGGCGTCGATCACCGAGACCGCGCGCGAGATGTGTCGCGGCTGCGGGTGCGCGGGGTCGATCGGTTGGATGGGAGCGCGCCTCGCCACCGCGCCATGCTGGCGGCGCGCCACGAGAGGCGCAAGAAATCTGGCGGCGAATGGATGGCCGGCGCGTCAGCCGGCCCGCGGCGACGCGAAGGAGATCGCTTCTCGGGCGAAGCGGACGCGGCGGCCACCCTTTGAAGTGGACCGCCGCGTACCGTCGAGGCAGGAGGCCTTGGCTACTCCCCGCGGCCCGTATTGATGCCGGCGCCTCCGCTCGGCGCCCGCCCTTCGCCTTCGCCTTCGGCCTCCTCGGTGCGGGCCTTCGCGGCCGCCCGGCCCAGGCGCTTGCCCTGCTCGATCAACTCGCGGACCTTCTGGCCACCCTTGTGGCCGATCTGCGAGTAGAACTCGGGTCCTCGGCTCGCGCGCACGCTCTCTCCGCCCTTCTTGCCGATCTTCTCGTAGAACTCGTGCCCGCGCTCCGCCTTGACGGTCTCTCCGCCTTTCTTGCCGATCTGCTCGTAGAAGGCCCGGCCGCGCTCCTGCGCGACCTTCACGCCTCCCTTGCGACCTGCCTCGGCAACCGTCATCCCGCCCTTCTTCTCGTCCGCCATCTCCTGCCTCCGGTGGTTGGAAGGATCCCCCCTCCCCTCCGCCGTCAGCCCCCTCGTCCGTCTAGATCCGTTTCTTGCCCTGCTCGATCAACTCCCTGACTTTCTGGCCGCCCTTGCGGCCGATCTCCTCGTAGAAGGAGGGGCCGTACTTGTCGCGCACGGCCTCCCCACCCTTGCGGCCGCCCAGCTCTCCGCCCTTGCGGCCGATCTCCTGGTAGAACCCGACCCCGCGCTCGTCGCGCACGCGTTCGCCGCCCTTGCGGCCGGCTTCGCTGACCGTCATCCCGCCCTTGCCGTTCATGCGCCTTTCAGCCATGGCCGCTCTCCCGAGGTGCTACTCCTCGCTTGCCGCGGGCATCACCTCGCCGCCCACCGAGGGGACGTCCTCCTCGCGGTGTATCGGCTTGGCCTCGTTGGCGGCCTTCTTCCCCTCTTCGATCAGCTGCCGCACCTTGTGGCCGCCCTTCTTGCCGATCTCCTCGTAGAAAGGAGTCCCGCGCTCCGCCTTCACGGCGTCGCCACCCTTCTTGCCGATCGCCTCGTAGAACCCGGCGCCCCGCTCCGCCTTGACGGCGTCGCCGCCCTTCTTGCCGATCTGCTCGTAGAAGCTCCGGCCCCGCTCCGCCTTGACCGTCTCGCCGCCCTTGCGGCCGATCTCCTCGTAGAAGGAGTGCCCGTACTTGTCGCGGACGGTTTGCCCGCCCTTGCGGCCCGCCTCGCTCACCGACATGGCACCCTTCTTCTTCACTACCTCATCCGCCATTTCCCCACCCCTCCCGTTGCCGCCCCCTCCTCAGGGGGAAATTGTGAAAAATCTCCGTAGTAGCTTCTGGCTGCGCCTTCCTAAGTGTGGCGCCTCCGCGCCGTCCCGCGCTCTTCGGTGCGACGGCCGGCGGCGATGAGGTCGCGCACGCGCTGGCCGCCCTTGCGGCCGATCTCCTGGTAGAACTCGCGGCCCCGCTCCGCCTTCACTGCCAGCCCGCCCTTCCGACCACCGATCAGACCGCCCTTGCGGCCTGCTTCGCGCACCGTCATCCCGCCGAACTCGGGCTCGCGCAGCGAGCGCCGTCCGGAGGGCCGCCGGGTCGACATCTTCAATTTCGGTGCCGAGCCACGGCGCGTCTGCCTGCTGGTCCGCTGGGTTTTTTTGTTGGCCATCTCGTCCTCTGCCCCCCGAATCGCCCTTAAGCCCCCGCGAACTCTCAATCTTTGGACGGCGGCCGGTAGTGCAAGCCGCCGGCCACGCATCCGCCGAAAACAGTGGCGGCCCGGCGCACCTGTCAGGCACCGGACTGTCAACGAGCGAAAGCTAGGACGCCCTGCTGCGAGGTGCAAGCGGGCAACCTTCTGGAACTGCTAAGGAAAGGTCTCAGGACCTTCCGGCCAGCTCAGCGATGGCAGAAGCCACCGCCGTTTGCAGCTCGCGCAGCCGATCGTCGGATGCGATCTTGCGGGCGCCTGCTCGCCCGGATGCCTCACGAAGGTAGAAGGCGTCGGTCGCGCGGTTCCCTTCCGTGGCGATTCGAGCGACCTCGATGGACGCGCCTGCCCTGTGCAACGCGTCCGCGATGGCGTGCAGGAGGCCCGGCCTGTCCTGGGTGAACACGTCGAGGATCGTGCAGTCCTCGCTGGACAGGTTGTCCACCCGTACCTTGGTCTCCACCGCCGGAGCGGCCGAAGCGGCCCACGAGGCGCGCCGGAGGCGTCGCTGGACCAGGCGGTGGGCGTCCTCGGCGCCGCTGAGAAGGCGGAGGAGGTCCGCGTGCGCGGCCTCCCATCTCCCCGCGGCGGGAGTTCCACCACCGGGTTCGCGTACGATGAACCGGTCGAGCGCGACGCCGTCCTCGAGCGAGTTCACCTCGGCGGCGAGGATGTCGATGCCGTTTGCCGCGAGCGCCGCGGAGAACAGGGCGAGCAGGCCGGGCCGGTCCGAGGCGACCAGGGTCAGCTCCGCCTCGCCGGACTCCGGCTGCCGCAGCTCGGCGGCGAACCCGGTGCGGCGCGCCACTAGCCACAGCTTCAGGTGCCGGGCGGCGTCGCCCGGACGCGCGGTGCTGACGTACCGCTCCGGCAAGGCGCGGGCGAACTCGCCGAGCGCCTTCTGCGCGGCAGGCTGGTCGAGCAGCGGCTCGATCGCCCGCCCGAGGCGCTCGCGGCGCAGCTCGAGCGACTCTGCGTGCGCCGGCTGGTCCAGCTCCTCGGCGAGCAAGGTGGCGTGCGCCTTTTCGTAGAGGAGCCGAAGCAGCCGCGACTTCCACTCGGTCCAGTTCTCCGGGGAGACGCTCGCCATGTCGGCGTACGTCAGGAGATACAACAGCTCCAGCCGCTCGACAGTGCGCAGCTCGCGCGCGAACGACTCGACCAGCGCCATGTCCTCCAGGTCCCGGCGCTGCGAGAGATGGCTCATCTTGAGGTGCGCGAGCACCAACCACTCCACGTCCGCCGCGTCCCCCGGGTCCAGCGCGATCCTCTGCGCGTAGGCGCGGACCAGCTCTGCCCCGCGCGCGCTGTGGTCGGGGCCCAGCCCCTTGCCCAGGTCGTGGAAGAGCAGACCCAGCATCAGCACCAGCGGGCGTTGCTGCGCGCGCGCGATGCGGGTCAGCTCGGGCTCGGCGTCCGAGAGCGCGCCCGCGCGCAGCCGCATCAATCGCTGCAGGGCGAAGACGGTATGGGTGTCGACCGTGTACACGTGGTACAGGCTGTGCTGCGCGCGCGCCCGGAGACGCCCGACCTCGGGAAAGAGCGCGCCCAGGATGCCCAGCTCGTGGAGCGGAGCCAGCGCCTGGCCTTCGCTGCCTTCGCGCACCAGGTACTGCCAGAACTCGAAGTGCGCGTCGCGGTCCGTCGGAAGGCCTGGCCCGAGCCGCTGCAGGTCCTGCACGACGAGATCGCGGGCGTGGCTGTACACCGGCGCCGCGTACGTCTCGGCGACGGCGAAGATCCGCACCAGGTCGGCAGGGCGGCGGGCGAAGACGTCGCGGTCGTGCAGGGTCACGCGGCCCTGCCAGAGCTGGAACGCGTTGTCGATCGGCTTGGGCGGCGCTGGCGGCCGCCGGCCGAAGACGCCGGTGGGCCGGGGCGCGTCCTCCACCGCGCAGCGGTCGATGACCGCGTCGGAAGCCCGGGCGATCTCCTGCAGCGCGATGTACGTCTCGCGCATGAGCTGCTCGATGGCCAGCTCGGTCGGCGAATCGCGGTATCCCAGCTCGGCGGCCGCGCGCCGCTGGTTGTCGAAGGTCAGGCGGTCGTCCCGGCGGCCGGTGGCGTAGTGCAGCTCGTTGCGCAGGCGCCAGAGCAGGTCGCGCGCCGCACGGGCCTCCTTGACCTCGCGCGCGGGCAGAAGACCGCGCTCCCCCGCCTCGCCCAGGCCGGCCACCTTGTGGCGGACGCGAGCGATCCAGAGCGCCGCCTGCAGGTCGCGGAGCCCGCCCTTGCCCTGCTTGAGGTGCGGCTCGAGCAGCCAGACGGAGCCGCCGTAGCGCTTCCTTCGGACCTGCAGCTCTTCCAGCTTCTCCTGGATGAACTCCTCGACCTTGCGCGGCTCGAGCTCTGTCACCATCGCGCGCTCGAGGTCCTTGAACAGCGCCGGATCGCCGCACACCAGCCGGCAGTCGAGCAGCGCGGTGCGCGCGGTGTGGTCCTCGCGCGCGAGCTCCAGGGTCTGCCCCAGCGTCCGGGCGGCGAACCCCGCCTCGAGCCCCGCATCCCACAAGGCCCGATGCAGCCGCTCGGCCACCGTGTCCGCACGGGCCCGGTCCCCCGGGGCCAGATCCTCGGACGGCAGCAGCGCGAGGAGGTCCACGTCGCTGCGCGGCGACAGCTCCCTCCGGCCGTACCCGCCGGTCGCGATCAGCGCGATCCGGGGCGGCGGGGCCCCCTGTAGCTCGCCGCAGATGGCGACGAACATCTGCTGCAGCACCTCGTCGGTCAGCGCCGAGATCGCGCGCACCACCTCCTGCCCGCCGGCGCCGGCACGGTGGCGTCCGAGGATCTCCGCCCTGCCCGTCTCGAGGCGCGTGCGCGCGGCCGCCGCGGCCGGCGCCGGCGCGATCTTCCCACTGCTGGCGCGCGTGCCTGGATCGGCGGGCTGCAGTGCCATGGGCCGAGCATAGCCCGTCAGGGCGCCGGCCGCGCCGGTATCGCGACGCGGCCGGCAAGCATCGGACCGACAACATTGTCGCCCCAGCTCAGGCCGTGGGCGGCGGCTGCCGCGGCGTCTTCGGCGGATCGCCCAGCGGCGGCGCCTGCCGGCCCGGATCCCTTCGATCGGGCTCTCTTTGCGGCGGCTCCTTCCGCTGCGGTTCCCTGCGGGGCGGCTCCTTGCGCGGCGGCTGGGGCGGCGGCGGATCCTTCTCCGGTTCCGGCATGGAACCATCCTACCGCGAGGCTCCGGCATCCCGAGTCACGGCGTCAGCACCGAGCGGAAGCGGACGCGGTTTTCCAGCATCTTCGCGAGGGCCTGCTCGGCCTGCTCGAGCTTGAAGACCTCGACCCGCGGCCGGACGCCGGTGAGCACGCTGAAGGCCACCGTTTCCTCGGAATCGATCGCGCTGCCGCTCGGCCATCCTGCGATGCTCTTCCCGCTGAGCAGCCCGACCACGGATACTTTCAGCGGGTCGAACGGCGCCGCGACGATGAGGAGCTTGCCCCGAGGCTTCAGGCCGCCAACGGTGCTCGCGATGGCCTCGCTATTCGGTGCAGTCGCGAGGACCAGGTCGGCTCCTCCGAGCTTCTGCAGGGCTTCGCCGGCGCCGACCTTCTCCGTGTCGACGTACTCGTGAGCGCCGAGCTGGCGGGCGAGCTCGCTCTTGTCCGAGCCCCGCGAGATGGCGATCGTCCGGAAGCCCATGCGCGCGGCGTACTGGATGCCGAGATGCCCGAGTCCGCCGATGCCCTGGACGGCCACGGTGTCGCCTGCGCGAGCGCCGCTGTTGCGCAGCGAGTTGTAGGTGGTGATGCCGGCGCAGAGCAGCGGAGCGACCTCGGTCGCCGCGAGCTTCTCGGGAATGCGAGCGACTGCTTCGTGCGGCACGACGGCGTACTCGGCGTAGCCGCCGTCATAGCTGATCCCGGTGATCTGACCCCGTTCGCAGTTGATGAACAGGCCCTTCCGGCATGCGTTGCACACGAAGCAGTGGCCGCCGTGCCAGCCGACGCCCACCCGGTCGCCCTTCTTCCACTCGGTGACGCTGGCGCCCACCTTGTCGACGCGACCGGCGATCTCGTGGCCCGGGATGCGCGGCAGCGAAAGGCCCGGATAGGCGCCCGCCTTCACGAACGAGTCGCTGTAACAGACTCCGCACGCCTCCACCTGGACGCGCACCTGATTCGGCAGCGGCTCCGGTATCTCGCGCTCGATCAGCTCGAAGGGCCCCCCAGGCTTGGAGACCTGCACCGCCCTCATCGTCTTGGCCATGATCGCTCCTCTCGCCCTGCTCTGCGGGGAGACGCCTGACCAGATGCACTGGCGACGGTCGCGATGCGGGAACCCGGCCGGGCCAAACCAGCCCGCCGAGCGCCCGGGACGGGCCGATCTCAGGGATCGAGGGCGCGCGCCAGGCGCTGGCGCCCGTCGACGAACTCCTTCACTCCGCGCGCGATCGCGTCGGCGGTGCTCCCCTGGTACTTGCGGCTGCGCAGCCGGCCCTCTTCGGCCGGGTTGGAGATGAACCCGGTCTCCACCAGGATGGCCGGCATGTGCGCGCCGAGCAGGACGTAGAAGAGCGCTTGCTTCACGCCGTGGTCCTCGAGACTGCCCACCCGCGCGCGCAGGTTGCGCACCAGCGAGCTCTGCACCGCTTGCGCCAGGTCGCGGGCATCGGTCGCGTTCGCCCGCGTAGCCAGGTCGGCGAGGATCAGCCGCAGATCCGACACGGTGCGCTCGGCGTCGGCGTTCTCGAAGGTCGCCAGCCGGGTGGCGTACCGGTCGCTGGCCACGTTCAGCGTCCAGGTCTCCACGCCCGACAGGGTCCGGCGCCGCGCGGCGTTGCAATGGACGGAGACGAACAGGTCGGCGCGGGCCTGGTTGGCGATGCGCGTGCGCTCGTCGAGCGACACGTAGCTGTCGTCCTTGCGCGTGAGGATCACGGTGAACCCGAGCGCGCGCAGGCGCTGGGCCAGTGCGCGCGCGATGGCCAGCGCCACGTCCTTCTCGCGGACTCCGTGCGGACCGATCGCCCCGGTGTCCCTGCCCCCGTGCCCCGGGTCGACCACCACCCGGCGCATCTTGAGCCCCAGCTGGGCGGCGACCGACGCCGGCGATTTCCTCGCAGCGGAGCGAAGCTCCCGCGCCTTCGCCGCCGGATTCCCCGCCTGCGCCGGCGCCTCCTCGCGCGGCGGTACGGCGGCCTTCACCGTCAGCCCGACGATCGGTTCCGGTGCTTCCGGTTCGGGCGGCAACCCGGCAGCGCCTTCGGAGCCGGCGCCGGTGTCCACCGCGGCGGCTGCCTGCGCCCGGGCTGCCTCGATCACCTGGTCGAGCAGCCTCGAGGCCGCTGCGGGTACCTCGTCGCCCTCTTCGTCTCCGTCGCCTGCGTCCGCCTCGCGATCGTCGCCGGCCGCCCCGACTGCCGCGGCGGGTGCGGGCGGTGGCGGTCGATCGGCGCCGTCCTGTCCCTTTGCCACCGCTGCCGGCGGCCCTGGGTCGAGGCGCGGCTTCCCGGCGGCCGCGGGCTCGATCGCGCCGGGCGATTCCTCTTCCTCGTCCTCTTCCCGCTCGACCGGCAGTACACCGCGCTGCCGCGGACCCACCCGCGCACGCGCCTGCGCCGCCCGACCGCGCATCGCGCGGGCCATGGGGGTCGCCACGCGCGCTTCCGGCGTGCCGCCGTATCGTGCGATTAGCCGCCGGGCCGCGGACCTGGCCTCCCGCGCATCGCCGGTGCGATTGGCGAGCTGCGCTGCGAGCAGCAGCGCCCGCGGCGCGGGGGAGCTGCCGGTATAGGCTTCATCGACCTTGCGATATGCCGCGACCGCCGCCGCGGCGTCGCGCCTGGAACGCGAGACGTTCCATAGGTCCTCCCGCGCTCGGGCGGCCCAGAGCGCCGCCTCGGCTGCGCGCGACCCGCCGGGGGCCGCCCGCACCGAGCCGTCCAACTCGCGGATGACCGCCTCCCACGCGTCGCGGTGCCTGCGGCGCTTCGCGTCGGCGCGCAGGCGCTCCAGGGCTGCCTTCCCCGCCTCGAGGCGCTTCTCCTGCAGCGCGCGCCCGGACGTCGCCGCCTCCGCCCCACCGTGAGCGAGGAGGACCGCGCAAATGAGCGCAGCTGTGCGCGTGTGCGTCACGCCGCGACCGTCGCACACACCCCGATGCGGTCAACTTTTCCGCGCCGCTCACCGGTAGCGCCGCCGCAGCCCGGCAGCGGCGAACAGGCATCGCGACAACCTCTCTGCTTCACGCCAGCGCCGGCGCCGGCCGCGATCCCGCGCGATCGCCCATCCCAGCGCGATCCCGGCTGCCACCAGCAGTGCGGCGCTCACTGCAGCACGACCGCGTCGAGGTGCAGATCGAGCTGCCCGCGCCCTTTGTCCTGCACCGGCTTGAGCCGCCGCCGGCTGCCGCATCGGCACCTGCGCAGGGAGGCGAGGTACGCCGGCCACATGGCCTCGACGACGAACTCCGCCTGGCCTCCGCACTGCTCGCGCACCAGCTCCGCGTGCCTGCGCTGCGCCTCTCCGACAGTCCGCTCCCGCAGGACGCGGTTGCAGGTGGGGCATCTCCACAGCTTGATGACGTCCATCGCATCCCTCCGAGGCCGCTGCGATTGGCCCCGGAGCGAACGGTACGGCAGGGGTCTGACAATGCGTTCAGTACCTGCTTAAGAAGCTCAACAATCCAGGCTGGTTACGGATCAGCGCAGCTTCTTCTGCTGCTCGTGGAGCCACAGCAGCGCGTCGAGCGGGCTCGTGCGTGACAGGTCCAGCGCACCGAGCGCCTCCGCGAGCGCCTTTGCCCGCGGGTCCGGCGGTGGCGGAGGCGGCTCCCGGGCCGCCGCCGGGATCGCCTCCCCGAACAGCCCGAGCTGCGCCCGCGACTTGCGCCGCCCAGCGGCTAGCGCCGGGTGCCCCGACTCGTCGAGCTCCTGCGCCTCGAGGTTCGCGAGGATCTCCCGCGCGCGCCGCAGCACCGCCTCGGGCAGACCTGCCAATCGCGCGACGTGGATCCCGTAGCTCCGCGACGCGGCGCCGGGAACCACCTTGCGCAGGAACACCACCCGCCCTTCCACGTCCGAGACCGCCATGGTCAGGTTCACCGCGTGCGGCTTCTCGCGCGCCAGGTCGCACAGCTCGTGGTAGTGGGTCGCGAACAAGGTCCGGGAACGCGACACGTCGTGCAGGTGCTCCGCGATCGCCCATGCGAGCGCGAGCCCGTCGAAGGTGCTGGTGCCCCGCCCCACCTCGTCGAGGAGCAGGAGCGAACGCGGCGTCGCCTGGTGCAGGATGCGCGCGCACTCCGCCATCTCCACCATGAAGGTGCTCTGGCCGCGCGCCAGATCGTCGGCGGCGCCGACGCGGGTGAACAGCCGGTCCACCAGGCCGACGCGGGCGCGCTGGGCGGGGACGAACGAGCCCGCCTGCGCGAGCACCACGATGAGCGCGACCTGGCGCATGGCCGTGCTCTTGCCCGCCATGTTGGGCCCGGTGAGCACCACCAGCCGCCGCTCGGCGTCCAGCGAGAGATCGTTGGGCACGAACGGCCCGCCGCCGGAGGCGGCCAGCGCCCGCTCCACCACCGGATGGCGGCCCTGCACCACTTCGATGAAGTCCGACCCGTCCACCGCCGGCCGCACCCAGCCCGACTCGGCGGCCACGCGGGCGAGCGAGAGCAGCGCGTCGGCCTCGGCCGCCGCCGCCGCGCCGGCGCGCAGCTCGGCGCTGCGGGAGAGCACGGCTGTGCGCAGCTCCTCGAAGATCTGCTGCTCGAGCGCCGCGCGCCGCTCCTCCGCCGACAGGACGCGCGCCTCGTGCTCCGCCAGCGCGGGCATGATGAACCGCTCCGCCCCCACCGTGGAGGAGCGCCGCTGGTAGTCGCCGGGGACGAGGTGCAGGTTGGGCTTGGTGACCTCGATGTAGAAGCCGGTCACGCGGTTGTAGCGAACCTTCAGCGACTGGATGCCGGTGCGCGTCCGCTCCTGCGCCTCGAGCGCGGCGATGGCCGCGCGGCCGCCTTGCGCAAGATCGGCCAGCTCGTCCAGCCCGGCGCGGTACCCCTGGCGCACGAAGCCGGGCTCCCGCCCCGCGGGCACCTCGTCTGCCAGCGCGTGGCCGAGCAGCGCGGACAGCTCGTGCAGCGCGCACAGCGGCGGGGCGAGCACGCGCAGGCGCGCCGCCGATCTCGCGGCCAGGTGGCCGGCCAGCGCAGGCATCCGCTGCAGCGAGGCGCGCAGCCCGGACAGGTCGCGCGGCGCGCCCTGGCCCACCGCGAGGCGCCCCAGCAGGCGCTCCACGTCGAGGACCCCGCGCAGCTCGCCGGAGATCTCCTCGCGCGCCACCGCGGTGCCCGACAGCTCCTCGACGGCGTCCTGGCGCGCGGAGATGGCTGCCAGATCGGTGAGCGGCGCCGCCAGCCACCGCGCCAGCAGGCGCGAGCCCGCGGCCGTCAGCGTCCGATCCACCACGGAGAGCAGCGTCCCGTCGCGGCGCCCTTCCGGCCCGCGGAAGAGCTCCAGGTTCTGCACCGCCGAGGGGTCGATCCACAGCGCCTGGGCGGACTGCTCCACCTGCACGCGGACGACGTGCTGCGCCGCCGAGCGCTGGGTTTCTTGAAGATACGAGAGCGCTTCCGCCGCCGCCTGGATCGACAGCGGATCGCGGAGCCCGAATCCGTCCAGCGTGGCGACGCCCAGGTGGCGCTGCAGGAATCGCTGCGCCTCTGCCGCGTCTCGCGGGGTGCGGGCCTCGAGGCGCACCGCGCCGCTCGCCTTGCGGAGCCCGTCCTCGAGCGGCGTCCCGACCAGATCCTCGGGGAGCAGCAGCTCGCGGGGCCGGGCCCGTTGCAGCTCGTCGGCCGCGGAGTCGAGGCCGCCCGGCTGCAGCGCCCGCAGCTCGCCAGTGGCGGCGTCGAGCAGCGCCACCGCGGCCTGCTCTCCGTCGATCGCCACCGCCGCGAGCCAGACCGGCTCGCGCGCGTCGTCCTCGTCGAACACCGTCCCCGGCGTGACGAACCGCACGATCTCGCGCCGGACGAGCTGCTTGCCAGGGCCGGGGACCTCCACCTGGTCGCACAGCGCCACCTTGTGACCGGCGGCCACCAGCCGCGCGACGTATCCCTTGGCGGCGTGGTGGGGGACCCCCGCCATCGGCACGCGCTCCTCGCCTTTGGCGCGGCTCGTCAAGGTGATCCCCAGCAGCTGGGCCGCCAGCCGCGCATCGTCGTAGAACAGCTCGTAGAAGTCGCCGAGGCGGAAGAAGAGGAGCGCGTCCTTCGCCTGCGCCTTGGCCTCCTGGTACTGCCGGAGCATGGGCGTGGTCGGGGGTTCTGAAACCACTTGGACGGGTTCGGCCACTGCCTCGCTGTGTACCAGAAAGCGGCCCTGCCGCAGCACGGCGCTGAAATGCGGGCAGGGGGGCGGCCGTTCGTCTCGACCGAGGTGTCCCGGCACATGTTCCGGCCGCTGCTTGCGGTGGCGCTGGTCGCAGGACCCGCGCGGGCGACGCCTGCCCAGGAGGCCGCTGCTCCGCACCCGGCGGCGAGCTTCTTCCGCAGCATCCAGGCGGCGCGTCGATCCGGTCCGGTCCGGATCGACGGCCGCGCCGACGAGGAAGCCTGGAGCGCCGCGGAGGTGGGCGAGGCGTTCACGCAGTTCGAGCCCGACGAGGGCGCACCGCCCACCGCGGCGACCCGCTTCCGCGTCCTCTGGGACGACGATTCGATCTACGTGGCCATCGAGTGCGACGACCCCGAGCCGCCCACCGCCACGCTCAGCCGGCGCGACCGGGCGGTGGAAGGGGACTGGGTATCGTTCGATCTGGACACCACCAACGACCGCCGCACCGCCTACCACTTCCAGGTCTTCGCCGGCGGCCAGCAGCTCGACGCGCTCCACTTCAACGACACCGACTTCACCACCGACTGGGACGCAGCGTGGGAGAGCGCGGTTGCGCGCACGGACTCGGGTTGGTCCGCGGAAGTGCGCGTCCCGCTCCGAATCCTGCGGGTCCCCGACGGCGCGACCGAGTTTGGCTTCAACGTCTACCGCTACCTCGCCCGCCGCAAGGAGCAGGACCAGTGGCGGTACCGGCCGCGCGGCTCCTCGGGCGACGTGAGCCTGCTCGGGCAGCTCACCGGGATCCGCGGCATCCACCCGGTGCGTTCGCTGGAGCTGCGGCCCTACCTCGCCTCGCGCAGCACCCTGACGATGCCGGCGCCGGGACCCGCGACGGCCCCGCTCCGATTCGCGCCCTGCTCCTCGTTCGGCATCGGCGACAACGGGATCGCTGCCGGCTGCGCCGGGCTAGACCTCCGCTACTCGCTGGCCAGCGATCTGTCCCTCGTCGCCACCGTGAATCCCGACTTCGGCCAGGTGGAAGCGGACCAGCGGGTGCTGAACCTCTCCACCTTCGAGACCTTCTTTCCCGAGAAGCGGCCCTTCTTCACCGAGGGGCTCGACCTGTTCCAGTCCCCCCTGCGGATCAGCTTCGGCGGCGCCTACGGCGGCGACGCGTACCAGATCTTCTACTCGCGCCGGATCGGAAAGCCCCCGCCGGACTGGGACAGCGCGAACGGGACCTTGCTGTACCAGCCCAGCGCGCAGCCGGTGGGCGCCGCGACCAAGCTGAGCGGCACGGTCGGCGCGGCCGCGGTGGGCCTGCTCACCGCGTACGAGCCACGTCTCGAGGCGCAGGCGCTGCTCGACGGCCGGGTGGTGAGCCAGCGGACGGCGGAGGCGGCGCAGAGCGAGGTGCTGCGGGTCCGCGTCCCGCTCTCCGATCGGGCCCTGCTCGGGGTGGTGGCGACGGCGCGCGATCCCCTCTTCGCCCGCTCGGCTTCCGATCTCTCCCGACGGCACGCGCACGTCGGCGGGGGCGACTTCACCACCTTCGATGCGCACCGCGACTGGAGCTTCACGAGCCAGGCCGTCGGATCGCTGCTGAGCGGCGGCGACGCGGACGTGCAGGACGACGGGACGGTGCTGGGCAGCGGGTCCAGCGGCGTGGCGCTGAGCGGGAAGGTGCAGAAGAGCGCGGGCCCGCTGATCGGCTTCGTCAGCGGCGATTGGCTCTCGCCGCAGTTCACCGTCAACGACCTGGGCTTCATGAAGCGCGCCAACCTGTTTCGCGGGTTCGGCTACCTCCAGATGAGGGACGTCCACCCCTCCTCCTGGTACCAGCGCGCGCTGGTCGGGACCTGGATCCGTGAGGTGCGTGATTCGACGCTGCAGCTCGCGCTGGCGCAGGAGGTCGGTGTGGAGACCTACGCGCTGCTGGATTCGCAATGGGACCTGGGCTTCTTCGGATACCTGTCCACTCCGAGCGTGGACGACCGCGAGCTGCGCGACGGGACGCCCATCGAGCGCCAGGCCCTGCACGGCGGCGGAGCGAACTTCAACAGCGACTCGCGCAAGCCGGTGCAGGTCGGCGCCTACGCCGAGTATGCCCGGGGCCGGCCGCGATTCGAGCGGACCTACAACTTCGGCGCCTACCTCACGCTCCGCCCGCTGGCCCGCCTGGAAACGACGCTCTCGCTCGACTTCGTCCGCTCTGACGGAACCATCCGGCGGATCCGGAGGGCGGCCGCGCCGTCCAGCGCCGATCCGGACATGGGCAAGCTCGACCGCGCGACGGCTAGCCAGCGCGATCGCTTCTACCTCCTCGCCCCGCAGTCCTCGCGCTCGGTGAGCGGCATCGCCCGCGCCACCTACGCTTTCTCGCCGCATCTCACCTTGCAGCTCTACGGGCAGCTGTTCGGCGCCGGCGTGGCGTACGGCAATCCGCTTCGCGCCGACGTTCCGCCCGGAAGATCGACGGTGCGCCTGTCGCAGCTCAGGCCCGCGGTGGGCGACGAGCCGGAGCCGGACAAGGTCGACGACCGGCAGGCCGGGCTGAACGTGAACTTGATCCTGCGCTGGGAGTGGCGGCTGGGCTCCACCCTGTATCTGGTCTACGCCCACCAGAGCTCGGCCGACTTCACGCCGCGGCCGGGCGGGCTGGACCTGGGAGCCGAGATCGGCGCGGTCGCGAGCAGCGCCGCGACCCACGGCGACACCATCCTGGTGAAGATCGATCTGTTCAAGGCTCTCTAAAAGGGGGCAAGCCTTGCTACTCTGTCCGGATGATCCAGGCGGTCAAGGACCTGCAGCGGCTGCGCGAGATCAGCGCGGTCGTGGTGCGGCACGGGTTCGGCGAGCTGCTCGACCGCAGCCGGCTGTGGGACGTGCTGGGGCGCCGCGAGCCGGGCGAGCGCCCGTCGCCCGCCGAAATGCGTGCCACCAGCGCGCGGCGCTTCCGCGAGACGCTCGCCGACCTGGGGCCCACCTTCATCAAGCTCGGCCAGATCCTCTCCTCGCGCCCCGACCTCCTCCCGCCCGACTTCATCGCCGAGCTCTCGCAGCTGCAGGACAGCGCGCCGCCCATGCCGCTGGACACGGTGCTGCGCCTGATCGAGCAGGGGTTGGGACGGCCCGCCGCGGAGCTGTTCGCGCACATCGAGCCCGAGCCGCTGGCGTCGGCCTCCATCGCGCAGGTGCACCGCGCCCGGCTGCTCGACGGCGAGAGCGTGGTGGTCAAGGTGCAGCGGCCGGCGATCGAGCAGCAGATCCGCTCGGACACCGACCTGCTCTCCTATCTGGCGCGCTTCCTCGAGGGAGTGATCGAGGAGACCGGCATCTACACTCCCACCGGCATCGTCAGCGAGTTCCGCCAGGCGATGCTGATCGAGCTCGACTTCGAGAACGAGGCGCGCAACATCGAGGATTTCGCGAAGACGCACGCGGGCCGCGAGCTGGTGGTCATCCCGCGGGTCCTGCGCACGCATTCCTCGCGGACGGTGCTCACGCTCGAGGAGCTGGTCGGCGTGAAGCTCAAGACCGTGCTGGAGGATCCGGCCGCGGAGGGCGTCGACCGCAAGGCGCTCGCGCGCAACATCCTCGACGCCTCGTTCCACCAGCTGTTCGCCGATGGGCTGTTCCATGGCGATCCCCACCCCGGCAACGTGATCGTCCTTCCCGGCAACCGGCTGGGGCTCATCGACTTCGGCCTGGTGGGCCGCCTCTCCAAGGGCATGCAGGAGTCGATCATCCTGCTGGTGCTGGCGATCAGCCTGCGCGATCCCGACACGGTGGCGCGGCTGCTCTACAAGGTGGGCGTCCCCGACGAGCGCATCAACCTGCACCAGTTCCGCGCCGACATCCACGACATCCTCGACCGGTACCTGGGGCTCAAGCTGTCCGAGGTCAGCTCGACCACGCTGCTGCACGAGCTGACCGAGATGGCGCTCAAGTACCGGATCAAGATCCCCAAGGAGTACGCGGTCCTTTCCAAGGCGTCGGCGACCACCGAAGGGATCCTGCGGCAGCTCGACCCCGACCTCGACGTGGTGACCATCGCCCTGCCCTACGCCAAGAAGCTCCTCTGGGAACGCTACAACCCGACCTCGATGAGCGGAGGCGCGCTGCGCGCGCTGCTCCAGCTGCAGAGCTTCCTGCAGGACACGCCGCAGCAGCTCTCGCAGATCCTGATAGACCTGGAGGGCGGCAAGTTCCACGTCACCGTCCGCAACGAGGAGATGTCGAAGCTGAACCTGAACGTGAAGGCGCTGGGGATCCTCCTCTTCATGGGATCCATCGCCTCCGGGCTCATCGCCGGCGCGTTCTCGCTGGTCGGCCGCGCTTCCGACCCCGTCAGCGGCACCACCCACTGGCCGGTGGCCGCGCTGGTCGGCCTCGCGCTCGCCGCCATGCTCTTCGGGGCCGCGGTGACCTGGACGCTCGTCAGCGGGCGGCTCAAGAAGCTCTCCGTCCGCCGCTTGCTGAAGTGAGGAGCGCCGCCGGACCTTGAGGCCGCGCGGCGATCACTTCCCTTCGTCCTCTGGTGGCGGAGCCGGAAGCGCGTCGATCACCGGCAGCCCTTCGACCACTTCGGGCCGCTGCAGCACGGTGGGCGCGGGAGGCAGCGGCGCCGGCTCGGGCGGAAGATCGATCAGGCCCTCCGCATCGGCGGCGAGCGCCGCCAGCGCGCCCTGCCGCGCCACCTCGAGCCAGGCGAACACGGCGCCGAAGGCGAGGCCGGCGGCGAGCCGCGGCGGAAGCGAAAGGAGCAGGACGGCGGGATCGAGGCCGGACCAGAGGATTCCGGTCAAGAGACCGGCGACGGCGGCGGCGACCGCCTCCAGCACCACGAAGGCGAGCTGGATGGCCACGCACGCGCCCATCCGCCGGCCCAGCACGCCCGAGGCGCGCGCGAACGCAGCAAGCCCGCCGTCGCCGAACGCGGCGGCCCGCACGAGCATCAGGCGCGCCAGCGCATCGAGCAGCACCGCGCCGGCGATCCCGACGCATCCGGCGAGCGCGAGCAGCGCGAAGGCGCCCGCCGTCGGCCGCGCCAGGATCGCCACCGCACCCCAGAAGATGCCCGCGGCGAGGGACAGGTCGAAGGCGAAGACCAGCGCCGCCGCCAGCGCTCCCGCGGCGGCGACCCGCGGGAACCCCTGCAAGGCGAGCGGCCAGAAGTGTCCCGGCGGCGGCCTGCGCTGGAGCTCCGCGTCGGCGGCGAGCACGGGTAGCGCGCCGGCCCAGAAGCCGATGCCCAGCGTCCAGGAGATCGCCGCCGCGGCGAGCGCCCCTCCGGCCAGCGCCCAGCGCATCTTCCCCAGCGCCACGGCCGCCGCGGCGAGCCCGAGCAGCGGCTCGAGCTTCCCGGCCACCGCGGCGACGAGGATCAGCGCCGACAGCCAGGGCAAGACCGAGAGCAGGCTTCCCGCTCCGTCGAGCAGAGCTTTCCCGAAGGAAAGCTCCGGGTTCCGCGACGCGGCCCGGAGCCCGAGCCGGACCGCCTGGTGGGCGCGCAGCATCGGCGGGCACGTCTACCCCATCGCACCTCGCGCCGGAAGGTGCGCGACGGGTTCCTTGAGGGGCACATCTATAAAGTTCTACACTCAGTGAATCGGAATGCACTCGCATCTGGAGCCGTGCATGGCGGAAGCCGCTGACATCCCCTCGTCGGTCCTGGTGGTGGACGACGAGCCGATCGTGCTGCAGGTCTTCTCCCGCGTGCTGAGCGAGAAGGGCCTGCGCACGCGGACGGCATCCAGCGCCGAGGAGGCGCTCAAGCTGCTCGAGCAGGGCGGCATCGCCTGCGTGCTGGTCGACAAGAACATGCCGGGCATGGACGGGATCGAGATGCTCCGCCGGGTCCGCGAGGCGCAGCCCCACTGCGCGTTCATCGTGATGACCGGCTATGCCTCCACCGAGTCGGCCATCGAGGCGCTCCGCCTGGGCGCCGTCGACTACCTGCAGAAGCCGTTCGATGACCTGGACGTAGTGGCCCAGCGGATCGAGGACGCCATCCAGCAGGTGCGAGGGGAGCTCGAGCGCTCGGCCACCCTGGCGCGGCTGGGCGCGTTCGAGGACGGCGAGCCGCCCGCCCCCGAGGACGAGGGGGACCCCGGCGCGCCCATCCAGATGCTGGAAGCGCGCGTCCGGCAAGCCACCGAGGATCTACGGGCGCGCTGCCTGCAGCTTTTGTCGCGGCTGGTGGCCAGCAAGGGCGCCGGGCGCGAAGTGCTGCTCTCCGGCGAGCGGATCCTCGACGAGGTGAGGCGCGCCCGCAGCACGAGCACGGGCGAGGACATGGCCCGGATCGAACGGCTGATGGAGGAGCACCTGGCGCTCGCGCGCCACGCGCAGAGCCGGTAGCAGCGTCGCGCACAGCACCACACGTTTTTCTCCCGTTGGGAAATTGATGGCGCTGCAAACCGTGCCCTACAGTCGATGAGCAGACGGGTGCACCGTCGGCGCGCTTCTCGGAGACCGCCCTCGATGTCGTTTCGCGCCCGCCTCTTCGCGTTCCTCGCCTTGACCGGCGTGTTGCCCGTGGCGCTCCTGGGATGGCTCTCGTTCTCGCTCCACCGCGCCGAGGTGGAGCGCACGGTGAGCCGCGCCCAGGCCTCGGTGGCGGCCGAAGCGGCCCGCAACGTGGAGCGCACGGTGGCGAGCGCCATCGACGGGCTGCGGCTGTCGGTGGGCGCGCTGCCGCTCGGCCAGCTCTCCGATGCCGAGCTGGCGTCGGTGCTGCGCATTCCTTACCGGCAGCTTCCGGCGCTGGGCGCGGTGGCGCTCCTCGGCAACGACGGCAAGCTGCTCGCCCCGGCCGTGTACGAGACGGGCGCGCAGAAGCCCGACGCGTTCTCCGATGCCGACCTGCAGTTGCTGCTCCGGCACGCTCCCCTGCAGCTCGCCGGAGAGACCGGCACCGCGCTGGGCCTGCCCTACCGCGGATCGAGCGGGACTACCCGGCTGCCCGTGGCGCTGCGGCTCGAGCGCGGGCGCGTCCTCGCCGCGGAGATGTCGCTCAAGGAGATCGCCACGCGGCTCTCGCAGCTTCCGGGGACGGCATTCCTCGCCGGCCAGGGCGGCGCCGCGCTCGCCGGGCTCGCCGAGCTGTCGCCCGACGAGAGCCAGCTGGCGGCCGCCGCGGTCTCCTCCCGCGCGCCGCTTTCGCGCCTGGTCCGGCGCGCGGACGGGTCGGAGTGGCTGGCGGCCGCGGCGCCGGTGGGAGGAATGGGCTGGGCAGTCGGCGTCGCCCAGCCGGCCGGCGCGGCGTTCAGCGGAGCCGCGCGCGTGCGCCACTACACGATCTTCTGGATGGGGGTCGCGCTGCTGCTCACGGCGCTCCTGGGCGCGCACCTTTCGCGCGGCCTCTCGCAGCCGGTGCGCCAGCTCACGCAAGGCGTGCGCGCGCTCGCCGAGGGACGCTACGACCAGAAGGTCCTGGTGGACAGCGGCGACGAGCTCGGCCAGCTCGCCGGGGGGTTCAACCAGATGGCTCGCGAGATCCGCCGGCGCGACGAGGAGATCCGCGCCTGGAACGCCGAGCTGCAGCAGCGGGTCGAGCACCGCACCGCCGAGCTGAAGATGGCGCAGGACCAGATCCTGCGCACCCGGCGGCTGGCGGCGATCGGCTCCCTGGGGGCGGGGATCGCGCACGAGCTGAACAACCCGCTCACCGCGGTGGCCGGGCTCATCTCGCTGGCGCGCAAGCAGCTCGGCGAGGCGTCCCCTCAGGCGGACACCCTCAAGCAGGCACTGGAGCAGGCGCGCCGGGTGAGCAAGATCGTCGGCGACCTGCGCCAGTTCTCCGAGCAGGAGAGGACCCACGGCGGCCGCCGCTTCCCGCTCTCGCAACCGGTGCAGAGCGCGCTCGACCTCTACGCCGAGGAGCTGCGCGAGAGGCGCATCGAGGTCCGGCAGGAGCTGAAGGACGGCCTGCGCGAGGCGCAGGGCGATCCGGTGCAGATCCAGCAGGTCGTCGCGCACCTGGTGCAGAACGCGATCGCCGCGATGCCCCAGGGCGGCGAGCTGCGCATCGGGGTCAGCGACGTGGCGGGCGACGCGCTCAAGCTGACGGTGAGCGACTCCGGCAAGGGCATTCCCGCCGAGATGCGCGAGCGGATCTTCGATCCGTTCTTCACCACCAAGGACGGCTCCGCGGGCGTGGGCCTGGGGCTGTCCATCTCGCACAGCATCGTCGAGGCGCACCACGGGAAGCTGCTGGTCGACAGCGCGCCCGGGCGCGGCGCGACCTTCACCGTCCTCCTCCCCGCCGCCGCGCCGGCGGCCCACCTGGTATGACCACCATGGAACCCGACGAGCTGCACAGCGACGCGGAGCTCCTCGGCCCGGGGCTCATCCACGAGATGCGCCACCCGCTGATGGGCATCAAGGCGGGGCTGGAGCTGCTGGCGCGCAAGACCGGCGTCGGCCGCTCCGACGAGTTCCGACTGGTCGCCGATCAGGTAAGGCGCCTGGAGGAGCTGTTCCGCAGCTGGCAGGATCTGTTCGACCCGCAGCGGCTGCCGCCGGCGCTCTTCGCGGTCGAGCCGGTGGTTCAGCGGTCGGTGGACCTCCTCGCCTACCGGCTGCGGAAGCTGGGCCCGCGCTTCGCCTTCCAGCCCGCGGGACCCACCTACGGCCACGGAACCGCGCACGCGGTGCTGCACGCGGTCACCAACCTCCTCGTCAACGCCGCCGATGCGGTCGGGGACGCCGGCAGGGTCCAGGTGCGGGTCCTGGCAGGGCATGGCGGCCCCGAGGTGCGCATCTCGGACGACGGAGCCGGCATCGCTGCCGAGGACCTGCCCCGGCTGTTCTCGCCCCGGTTCACCACCAAGCAGGAGGGCCGCGGCTCGGGGTTGGGCCTGCACGTCGCGCGCACGGTGATGGAGCGCATCGGAGGCGACGTCCGGCTGGTGTCCGCCGGGGACGCGCAGCGCCTCGCCTGGGCGCGCACCGAGTTCTCGGTGCGCATAGCGAGGGTGCCGTAGCATGGCGCGGCGGAGCACCAGCCGGCTCGCCCTCGAGTCCGCTGCCGTGCTCTGCGCGGTGCTGGCGGCAGCGGGATGGGTGTTCGCGCGCGCGGTGTACCGCCCTCCGCCGGAGCGCGCGGGTCTGTCGCGGACCGCATCGGCGGCGGTCGACGAGGCCATCGTCGAGGCGGTGAGCGGATCGGTCCAGCGCAGCACCTCGGAAGGGGACTGGGCGGCGCTGGTCGCCGGCGAGCACCTGCGGGCCGACGACTCCGTGCGCACCGGAAAGGGCGCTCGCACCGACCTGCGCATCGGCGACCGCGCCCGGCTGACCGTCACCGAGTCCTCGCAGATCACCATCCGCGAGATCACCGACAAGCTGCACAGGTTCCAGCTGACCCGCGGCCGGGTGACGGCCGACTACAAGCCCGACCCGGAGCGGGTGCTGCGCATCGAGGGTTCCGGGGGAGTGGTCGAGTCGCGCGGAGCGCGGTTCAGCATGCTGAGCACCGGGACCGCGGTGGCGATCGCGACCGATGCGGGCGCGGCCACCCTGCGCGCGCAGGACCGCGCCGTCGAGGTGCGCGAGGGACAGCAGGCCGTCGCGCTGCAGGGCCGGCCGCCCTCCGCGAGCGAGCCGATCCCCGCGAGCGTGCTGCTCAAGGTCGCCAACGCGGCGGCCGCCACCGACGGCCTCTGCGCGGCCGTCGAGGGACTCGCGCCCCCGGGCGCCGAGGTGACCGTCGACGCCGCCACCGCCGCGGTGGCCGCGGACGGACGCTTCCAGGTACGCGTGCCGCGCGCCGGCGAGCGCCGCGAGGTTCTGGTCGCGCTGCGCGACGCCGCCGGCCACGAGGAGAGGCGAAAACTGCGCTGCGTGGATCCGCCGGCGCGGATCGACGACTTCGCCATCCACTGGAGGACGCGGACGCCATGACCGCGCTGCTCCTCGCCGCCCTGACCATCGCGTCGGACCCGCCGCGCGTGCAACTCGGCGAAACGGCGAAGGCGCGCCTGCGCATCGAGGCATCCTCCGAGCCGCGCCTGTCGGCGAGCGCCGGCCGGATCGAGAACCTGCGCGCCGACGGCAATGGGCGCTGGTCGGCCGACTACCTTCCCCCGGACGACTCCGTTCCACAGCTGGCGGTCATCTCGGCGTCCGCCGGGAGCGAGGTGGTCTTCTTCGCCTTGCCCCTGTGGGGACAGGGCGACGCGGTGGTGAAGACGCGGCCGCGGGCGCGCATCGAGGTGCGCATCGGCGACGAGCGCTACCCCGCCGTCGCCGACCGGAAGGGGATCGCGGTGGTCCCGGTCAACGTGCCGCCCGGCGTGACCGCCGCCCGGCACGGGGCGCAGTCGATCGACCTCCACGTTCCGCCCCTGCGGCTTTTGCACCTGGCGCTCGACCGCGAGAAGGTCCGCGCCGACCGCGAGGAGAAGGTCCACGTCTTGCTCTTCGCCGTCGCCCCCGGCGGAGCGCCCCGGGCGGACGCCCGCCTCGCGGTGCGCGTGACCCGTGGCGAAATCTCGCCTCCTCGCCCCAGGGCCGCCGGCGTCTACGAAGCGTCCTGGACCCTGCCGCCCGGTCCCGCGGGCGCCGCGTGGCTCTCGGCCGAGCTGGCCGAAGCGCCCGATCAGCCCAGCGAGGCCACGATCGCGCTGCAGCCCGGACCGGCCGCCTCGCTGCGGCTGCAAGCGGACAGAAAGCGGATCGTCGCCGGCGAGGAGGATCTCACCGCGCGCGCCGTCGCGCTCGACGCGGCCGGGAACCCGAGCGGCGAGCCATTGCAGTTCGAGACCACGCTGGGCGAAGTGCGCGGCGAGGGCCCCGAGGTGCGGGTGCACGTGCCGGGCTCCTTCGGTGGGCAGAGCGAGCTGCGGCTTCTCGTGCACCCGGCCGGGCGGTCGGAGCCTTCCGCGGAGCTCGCCCTCCCGCTTTCGCCCGCCGAGCCCCGGATCGCCGAGATCGAGGTGCCGCTCCGCGCGCTGCGCGCCGATGGCGTCACCCACTACCCGGTGCGGGTGCGGATCGCGGACGAGTTCGGGAACCCGATCCCGGACGCGACCCCGGAGGTCATGGGCGGGGACGGCGTCGCCCTTCCCGCCCACCCGGAAGGCGGGGCGTACGTTGCGACATTCCTGGCGCCGGTCTCGCGCGAGCGGACCTCCGCGACCATCGCGGTGCGCGCAGGAGCGGCGCAGGCCCGCGCCCGCCTCGATCTCCTGCCCGGGATCCACCCCGTCGCGCTCAGCCCCCGCCTGGGTCTCATCACCAACTTTTCCGGTCTGACTTCGCCCGTGGTCGCCTTCGAGAGCTCGCTGCGGACCAACCGGTGGGGCCCCGAGCTGTCGTTCTCCGCCGACGTCTCCTACGCGCTGCAGAATGCGGGAGGATCTTCCGCCCAGGGCGTCACCGCGCGCGCACACACCGACTGGATCGTCACCGCGGTGGGAGCCGCCTTGCGCCTGCCCGCCGCTTTCTCCGCGCACGCCTGGATCGGGGGCGGACCGCAGCTCACCGCCATCTTGACCCGGACGGAGCTCGCGGGGATGCCGCCCCAGACCGGGGTGGCCCTGGTCCCCGGCATCTACCTCGCCGCAGGCGCGGAGAGGCGATTCGGCCCCTTCTTCCCCTTCGCGGAGTTGCGCGCTTCGCTCTCCGCGGACCCGGCGCTCCCCAACCTTCGCGGCGCGCTCCGCGCGTTGGCGCTCACCCTGGGCTACCGCTTTGAGCTGCTCTAGGGCCATCGCGCTGTGCGCGCTCCTCGCCGCCTGCTCGCGCGGGTCGACGCGGTCCGCGCCGCATCCGGCCTCGGTGGCGCCTCGCGCCGCCTACACTTCCTCGGACGTGCCGCTGACCATCTCCGGCGAGGGCTTCGAGCCGGTCGCGACGCAGCAGGTCGGCCACGGCGGAGGGTTGGACGTCGATTCCTCGTTCCGCGCCTTCCTGGGGACGACCGAGCTGAAGGACGTCCGGTGGCAGGCGACCGATCGGCTCACCGCGACGGTCCCGGCCGGTCTGTCCGGCGGCCCCTTCGAGCTGCAGGTCGTCGGACCGACCGGCGAGGGAAGGCTGCCTGCCGCATTCACCGGTTCGCTCGGCCGGCCGGCCAAGCTCGCCTCCACACTCGCAGCGCCTGCGCGCGTGGAGCTGGGCACGCAGGCCGAGGTCGACCTGGTGCTCACCAACACCGGCCAGGCCGCGCTCATCTCCCCCTCGATCCTGCTGCTCGCCGATGCGGGCTTGGCCGTCGTCGCCGTGCCCGGCGCCGGCACTGCCATCCAACCTGGCCAGACCTTGCACCTGGTGGCCTTGATCGCCGCCAAGTCTCGCGGGCCGGCGACGCTTACGCTGCAGGCCAAGGGCCTGGATGCCTTCGACAGCTCGAGCGTCAACGTCGTGGGATCCACCAGCACCGTGGTCGTCGCGCCGGCGACCCTCTCGGTCGCCACCGTGCCGGTGCCCGACCTGGTCAGCGCCGGCCAGTCCATGGATCTGGTCGCCACCGTTACCAACCAGGGCGACGTCGATGCGCTGGCCGTCGCCCTCAGCGCTCCCACGGTGACCGGATCCGGCGGCGCCGTCGTCGACTCGGTCCCGCCTCCCCAGGACATCCCGGCCGGCGCCTCGCGGACGTTCCACATCGCCGCGCACGCGACCTCGCCTGGCGCGGTTTCCTTCACCGGCACCGCGACCGGCGCCGACGCCATCACGGGCGCGCAGGTCTCGGTACCCGCCAAGTGGGACATCGTCTTCGTCCAAGCCGCCGCGCAGATCTCGGCGCGCTGGCTCACCGTGCCGCCGGTGATCGCCCCCAGCCAGACCTTCACCGCCACCCTGGGCGTGAGCAACACCGGCGAGGCGCTGGCGCGGGGCGTCGCCCCAGTCCCCAACCCGCCTTCGGTGGTGGCGAACGCCACCGCGACCCTGAGCGCGTCTTCCGCGCCGGCGCCGGTCGACGTCCCGGGCAGGAGCACGGTGGTCTTCTCCTGGACCTTCACCGCGGGTGGAATGGCTCCCGATTCGTTCACCCTGACCGCCGGAGCGACCGGATCCGATGCGAACTCGGGCGCTGCCCTGACGGCCAGCTCGGTCGCCTCGCCAGCGATCGCGCTGCGTTCGCCGTCGGTGCTGGTCGCCTCGATGTCGGCGCCGGCGGCGGCGCTGCGAGGCGATACGTTCACCGTCACCCTCGCGGCGACCAATTCCGGGGGCGTCGGGATCAACGGAATCTCGCCCTCGGCGCCCACCGTCAACGGGACCGGCGGCGCGCAGCTCCTCACCGGACCCGTCCCTTCCTCGATGAGCCTCGCGGGCAGCGCCACCGGTTCGTTCACCTGGACGTACTCCGCGACCGCGAACGGCGCGATCGCTCTGTCGGCGACGGTCAACGGAACCGACGCCGTCGACGGCAGCGCCCGCTCCGCGACCGCCGGAGCCACGGTCGCGATCTCCGACGCGGCGCAGGTGGCCAATGCGCCGCTGGGCGCGAGCACCACCTTCGCCTACGTCTTCGACTTCAACGGGAGCGTGTACCTGGGCCCCGGCCAGGACGGCACGCGCGCCGTCCGCATGAAGCCCGATGGATCCAGCCCGGAGCCGGTGACGCTCGGGTTCCGCACCGACCCTGCGAACGGCAACTTCAACCGGGCGATCAACCAGAGCATCTGGCCCACGCTGGGATTCACCAACTGCGCGCGAGACACGCTGCAGTGCGGACCGGACAACGAGAACGGCCGCGGGCTGTTCGGCTCTGGCATCGTCGCCGGAAAGCCCTGGCTGATCGCCAGCGGCGCGCGAACCAACGACTGGCTCTCCCACTTCTACGCGACCGCGGACACCGGCGCCGCGCCGGTATTCAGCTACGTCTACCTGGGGGGTGCGCTCGGTAGCCAGGTGCGCGGCACCTCGTCGATGCTCGTTTTCCGCGATCGCGTCTACCTCGGCTTCGCCGACAACAGCGCGACCCGGCCTCCCTACCTGGTGCTGCGCAAGATGCCGTCGGCACCAGGGTCGACGCCCGGCGGCGCTGACATGGCGAATCTGCGCGTGGACGCGGTGAGCGGCTTCGGGTCGAGCGCGCTGCTCAACCGCAATACCACGCAGATGCAGATGATCGACTCGCAGGTCGCGTTCAACGACCTCATCTACATCGCCAACAACGGCGGGATCATCCGCTCGAACAGCGACGACCCGCAGCCGCCCCTGCTGGGCCTGCTTCCGCCCTGGACCACCTCGACGCCGAGCAGCGCCGCGTACGCCGCGAAGTCCTCCCTCACCACGCGCAAGACGCTGGACCTGGAGCCGGCGGACAAGGCATTCCCGCAGATGGCGGCCTTCAGTTCCCGGCTCTATGCGGCGCGCAACACCACCTCCGGCCCGCAACTGTGGGCGTGCGCGCCGGGCGCGAACAACCGCTGCGATCCGCAGGACTGGACGCTGATCGCCGCCAACGGCGTCGGCGACACCGGGCTGAGCCAGTTCGACGACCCGCAGAACGTGCGGGTCACCCTGCTCGCCGCCACCGCCTCGCATCTCTACGTCGGGTACAACAACGCCGCCGGGCTGGTGCTCTACCGCTCGCGCGTGAGCGCTCCTCTTTCGCGCGCCGACTTCGAAGGCGCGGCCGGCTGCGACGCTTCACTTGCGCCGTCCTCCTGCGACGGCCTGGGCGGCCGTGGCCTGGGAGCCGGCGCCACGCGGATCTTCGACGGCCGCGTGCTCACCTACGGCGGCAAGGACTACCCGTACCTGACGGCAGGCAACGGGAGCTCCGGCTTCCGCGTCTTCCGGCTGGTGCAGTGAGGCTTTGATGGCGAGCATCCTCATCGTCGACGACGAGCCGGTGGTCCTGGACGTGCTCAAGCGCCTCCTGGAGGAGGAAGGCCGCGAGATCGCCCTGGCCGACTCGCCCGACGAGGCGATGCGAGTTGCGGCGCGCGGGCCGCTGGACGTGGCGCTGATCGACAAGAACCTGCAGGGCGCTTCCGGCCTCGACCTCTCGCGCAGGCTCAAGGCCCTGCAACCGGAGCTGGAAGTGATCCTCATCACCGGCTACGCCTCGTTGGATACCGCGATCGAGGCGGTGCAGATCGGCGCCTTCGACTACCTGACCAAGCCCATCGACGACTATGCCGCGCTCGCGCTCAAAGTGCACAACGCGATGGAGAAATCGCGCCTGCGCCGCAACCAGCGGGAGCTGCTCGATCGGCTGACCGAGTCGGAGGCCCGGTACCACCACCTGGTCGCCTCGGCCCCGGACGCCGTGGTGGTCTACGACGTGCAATCGGGCCTGGTGCAGGACGCGAACGGGGCGGCCGTGCAGCTCTACGAGTACGCGCTCGAGGAGCTGACCTGCCTGCGCGCCGCCCAGCTCGGGCCCACCGAAATCGGGCGGCACGAGCACCGGCGCAAGGACGGCACCCTCTTCTCCGCCGACGTCAGCGCGACCGAGTTCACCCTCAAGGGAAGGCGCCTGCGGGTGCAGTCGGTGCGCGACGCCACCGCGGCCGTGCAGGCGGAGCGCGACCGCCGCGCGCTGGAGGAACGGCTGCGGGTCTCGCAGAAGATGGAGGCGGTGGGCCGCCTGGCCGGCGGCGTCGCCCACGACTTCAACAATCTGCTCACCATCATCTCCGCGCACGCCGAGTTCCTCGCCCAGGAGCTAGGGCCGGGAAACGTGGAGCTGCAGGGCATCGCGCGGGCGGCGGAGCGCGGGGCCGCGCTCACCAAGCAGCTCCTCCTCTTCAGCAGGCACAAGCCGGTGGCGCACGAGCAGATGGACTTGAACGCGGCCGTCACCGACGTCATGCGACTGCTCACCCGCGTGCTCGGTGAAGGCGTGCGCCTGCAGTCCCAGCGTGAGCCCGAGCTGTGGGGAGTCCGCGCCGACCCCGACCAGATCGGGCAGATCCTGATCAACCTGGCGGTGAACGCCCGGGACGCGATGCCCCGGGGCGGAACGGTGCGGATCGCTACGGCGAACCAAGTGGTGCAGGAGGCGCGCGTGCTGCGCGGCGGTGATCTCTCCCCCGGCCGCTACGTCATCATCGCGGTCGCGGACTCCGGGGAGGGGATGAGCGAGGAGGTGCTCGCGCGGCTGTTCGAGCCCTTCTTCACCACCAAGGAGTTCGGCAGGGGAACAGGGCTTGGTCTGGCGACCGTCTACGGGATCGTGCGCGCGTCCGGCGGCGGCATCGACGTCGAGTCGCGCCCCGGCGCCGGCAGCACGTTCCGCATCTACCTGCCCGCGAGCGACGGCGGCCCCGCGCAGAACGGGCGCGCGACGCACGCGCCGGAGGCGGGCCGCGGAGAGACCATCCTGGTGGTCGAAGACGAGGATCCGGTGCGCACGCTGCTCCGGCGCATCCTGGTCGACCACGGGTATCGAGTGCTCGAGGCCCGGGACGGCGCCGACGGCCTGCGCCGCTGCCAGGAGCACGGCGGCGAGATCCACCTGCTGCTCACCGACGTGGTGATGCCGGAGATGACGGGGCCGGAGCTGGCCCGCCACGTGTCCGCGCAGCGTCCCAAGACGCGCGTCCTCTTCATGACCGGCTACACCGAGCGCGATCCCGCCGGCGCCGATGCGCTCTTGCACAAGCCGTTCTCCAGCTCGACGCTGCTCGGCCACGTGCGCCGCCTGCTGGACTCCGGATCGCTGAAAACTTGACCAGTGCGCGCACGTTCAGTAGGTTGTCCCGGCCTGGGAGGGCCGAGATGACCGAGACGTTGACCGAGCGCCAGGAGAAGATCCTCGCCTTCATCAAGCGGAGCATCCAGGACCAGGGCTATCCGCCCACCATCCGCGAGATCGGCGAGCACTTCGGGATCCGCTCCACCAACGGCGTGAACGACCACCTCAAGGCGCTCGAGCGCAAGGGGTACCTGCTGCGGGGCGAGCTGAAGAGCCGCGCCCTCAGCGTGATCGAGGGCGGCAAGCCGGCGCGCTTCGTGCGGCGGGACGTCGAGCCCGCTCCGGACGTCGATTCCGGACGCGTGATCGAGGTCCCGGTGGTGGGCAAGGTCGCCGCCGGCGCTCCCATCCTGGCCCAGGAGAACATCACCGATCACGTGCGCATCGACAGCTTCCTCCTCGGGGACGCGAGCAAGAAGGTGTTCGCGCTCAAGGTGACCGGCGACAGCATGATCGGCGACGGCATCCTCGACGGCGACTACATCTTCGTCCGCAAGCAGCTACAGGCCTCGCCGGGGGAGATCGTGGTCGCCCTCATCGAGGACGAGGCGACGGTGAAGCGCTACTACCCGGAAGGCGACCGCGTCCGCTTCCAGCCGTCCAATCCGAGGCTGAAGCCCATCTACGTGGCACGAGACGACTTCCGCGAGACGCAGATCATCGGCGTGGTGGTCGGCGTGTACCGCCGGATGAATTAGTCGCCGCCGTAATCGGCGGCGCTACGCTGTTTCATGGCGCGGATTTTTTGGGATGCGCTTCAGGCTCGGTCTCGCCGGCACGCGGGCGGAAGAGGGGGCAGCTCCGCACGGGTTGCGGCGGGTATTTTTCCGGCAGCAGCGGGCAGAGGATGAACGTGCTCGAGGCGGTGCGCACGTACCTCGGCGGCGCCGCGCAGCGGTGGCACAGGCTCTCGGGAAACGGAAGCTCGTCGGGCATCGCGCTGCGAGCCTACCGCGCGGCAGCCCTGCTCGGCTCCGGCGCCTTCTCGTGCGTGACCCACGGTTCGCCGATCGCGCCGTCCGGCAGCATCCACCGCTCGCCGGTGCGCAGCGCGAACACGCGGCCCTGGAGGCCGAGCCGCTCCACCTCCTCGCCGAGGATCCGGCGCGGCTCGTCGAGCGGCACGGCGGTGCTGTGGTACGCCTCGAAGTGGATGGGGATCATGTAGCGCGCGCCCACGTCGGCGAAGATCTGCAGGGCCTCCTTCGGACTGGCGTGGTTCCGATTGCCGCCCCGCGCCGGCGCGATCGGCACCAGGGCGAGGTCGATCGCCGGGAACCGCCTGCCGATCTCCTTGAACGCTCGCTCGTCGTAGCCCGTGTCTCCGGCGAAGAACACCGTCTGGCCGCCGCCCTCGATCACGTATCCGCTCGAGGCGTGGTTCCAGAGGGCGTCCACCAGGAAGCGTCCGCCCGAATGATGCACCGGCACGGCCGTGATGCGCAGGCCTGCGCGCTCGACCGTCTCCCAGGGCTGGAGAGGACGCGTGCGCTGCTCGACCGAGCCCATGTAGCTCTCGCCGCCCGCCGGATAGATGACCTCGGCGCGGCGGCCCATGCGCCGAACCGTCCAGGTGTCGAAGTGGTCGACGTGAAGATGGCTGATCACCGCGACATCGATGGAAGGCAGGTCGCGCGGCTTGAGCGAAGGAGGCGTGACGCGCGGGACCACCATGATCGACCCGCCCAGGTTGGGATCGGTGAGCACGAATCGACGCCCGAAGCGGAGAAGCACCGTCGCATGCCCGACCCAGAGCGCGCTCAGGCTCGCTTTAGGATCGTCGACCGGCATTCCGCGGACGGCGGGCTCATGGTGGGTGGCCGCGCAGGCCACCAGAGCGAGGCAGACCAGCAGCGGCGCGCGAACCATCGCGCAAACCTAGCGCAGCGGGGCCGCGCTGGAAGTGCCTGGCGCACGCCCGTTCGTGTTGCGCGCGTGCGGCTGCATGCCCACGGTGGCGGGGGAGGTCCTCCTTGCAGATCGCTCGGGCATCGATCGTCCTGCCGCTCGCCTTCTCGCTCACCGCCTGCCTCGGCGTCGGCCGCAAGTCAGTCGGTGAGGTGCACCTGCCGGCCGAGGCGCCGGAGCCCGGGCCCGACTTCTCCAACGCGCTCTACCAGACGGTCGGCCTGCGGCTCGAGGGAGGCAACGACGTCCGCTGGGTGAACAACGGCAAGGTGTTCGAGGCCGCCCTCGCGGAGATCGCGAAGGCGAAGAAGAGCATCCACATCGTCACCTTCGTCTGGTCCGACAGCGACACGGCGCGTAGGCTCACCGCCGCCATCGCCGCTCGGACGCGCATGGGGGTCGCCTGCCGCATCCTGGTGGACGCCGTAGGCAGCTTGAGCTTCTCCGAGAAGGAGTCCGGGCCGCTCGAGGACGCCGGGTGCACCGTGCGCAAGTTCCGTCCGGTGCCTGGCCAGGACGACCTGGCGCGCACACACCGCAAGATCATCGTGGTGGACGGGCGGGCGGGGATCACCGGCGGGTTCGGGGTGGACGACAAGTGGCGCGGCCGCGGCAAGTCGGAAGAGGAGTGGCGCGACAGCAACGTGCTGGTACGCGGCCCGGCGGTGGCGGCCATGCAGCAGGCCTTCGCCGAGAACTGGCAGGAGGCCGCCAGCGAGCTGCTGCCGCCCGACTCCTTCCCTCGGCCGGAGAGGGCGGGCCAGACCGCGGCGGCCTTCGTCACCTCCACCGACAACGGCGTGGTCACCAAGGGCGACCGCCTGATGCAGCTGCTCATCGCGGCGGGCAAGAAGCGGGTCTGGATCGCCAACGCCTACTTCGTGCCCTCGGAGCCCATCCTCCAGCTGCTGGAGCAGAAGGCCCAGAAAGGCGTCGACGTGCGCATCCTGGCGGCCGGCGAGAAGACCGACGCGCACCTCTACCTCGGGCCGCAGCGCGAGCGGATGGACCGCCTGATCGTGGCCGGAGCGCGCGGGTTCGAGTACCAGCCGTCGATGCTGCACTCGAAGACGGTGCTGGTGGACGACAGCCTGGTGGCGGTCGGCTCCTCGAACCTCGACGCACTCTCGCTGAACAAGATGGACGAGGCAGTTCTGGTGGCCGACGACCCGCGCCTGGCGAAGGAGCTGGAGCGCCAGTGGGTCGAGGACCTGAAGCGCTCCGCCGAGCGCGTGAAGCTCGACGGCAAGAGCCGCAGCGCGCGCCACTGACCGGCGGGGGGCGCTCAGAAGAACTGCTGGCCGCCGAGCGAGATGTCCACCCTGCGCTCGGGCACCATGCCCACCGCGACGTCGAGCCGGCCTACCGCCCGCGCGAACGGGATGGGGATCCAGCGCAGGCCCAGGCCGGCGCTCGCCACCGGTCCGGTATAAGGGAGGCCGGCGACGCCGGAGGCGCGCGCTCCCACCCAGCCGAAGTCGGTGAAGCCCGCCACCTGGCCGATCGCCGGCACCAGCACGTTCGTCCGCACAACGTCTGCGCGGAGCTCCAGGTTTCCGTGCACCAGCTGCTGGGCCTGGAAGTACGCATCGGGAAAGCCGCGAATCTCCCGCAGCCCGCCGGCGCGGAAGAGGAGCGCGTCGCTCCGTCCGGTCGTCGTCCGGGCGACGATCTGTGCGCACAGGTTCCGGCCCGGCGCCGGGACCCAGAAGGACCGGAGCGTGGCCGCGAAGGAGGTCGCGCTGAGGTCCGATCCGACGAGGCCTCTGACGGCGTGCGCTCCCGTCACCTCCAGCTGGGTACCGCGGAGCATCGACAGCTGCTCCTCCACCACGCCCGCCTGCGCGCCGAGGACGATCCAGGTCCCCTGCCCCCCCTGGGGCAGCTCGCCCGCCGAGGGCGACAGCGAGGACTGCGAGAACCTATCGCGCGAGAACGTCACGCCTGCGGTGGCGGAGAAGAGATCGGTTACTTCGTACCGGGTCTCGAAGCGGAGCTCGTGCCGCTGGCGGTCGTAGAGGAAGGTGGCTTGCCCGCCGGGCGCGAAGCGGGCGTAGTCGAGGAACTCGCGCGTCCAGGACACGCCGGGGGTGAACCGGCTGCCGAAGGCCCGCGGTACGCGCACGTAGACGAAGCTGCCGAGGCGGTCGCCGGGTCCGTGGCCGAAGAACGGCACGTCGGCGTTGCTGCTCACTTCGCCGTGGAGCGAGAAGAGCTGGCCGAAGGCGTTGTGATCCGAAAAGCCGGCGCGCGCCGCGGTCCGGCCGCCGCCCCGCCGCAGACCGAACATCGGGAGCAGCGTCCAGCGGTCCTTGAGGGACAGCGCAACCCGCGCCCCGTTCTGCCCCGCGAAGGTGCGCTCCTCCACGTCATAGAGGATGCCCGTCGACCGCAGCCGCGCGACGTCGCGGCGGAGGGTCTCCTCGTCCAGGAGAGTCCCGTCCCGCGTGGTCATCAGCCGCCGGACGGCGTTCGCCTTGGTGTGCCCGACGCCGCCCAGGTCGACGTCCACCCGCTCCACCTTCGGGGCGGCGGCGAGCAGCAAGGCGATGACGAGCATCCAGCCAGTCTAGGCGACGGGTCCGGGCTCCCCCGAAGGGAAATCGGCAGCCGCGGCGCGTAGCCGCCCGTCCAGCGGGCGGCTTTGCTTGGCCTCGGTCGGCGCCCGGTGCGCAGCCCCCCACCCGAGCGCTCGGCGCAGGCCGGTGCCCCTGCCCGATCCTGACCACGAGGCCAGACTATTTCGAGGTCGAAACAATTTGCAGGGCCCTCGGCGGTAGGGTTTTCGCGATGCAGCGCTGTCCGCCCAACGAGGCACAGACCCACCAGCTCGCCGAGCTGGACGACGCCTTTGAAGCGGGTGTCGCCGCCGGGCAAGAGCAGCGCGCGGCGATACTGCAGCCGGCCGACGCGGTCTACGGTTCCCTCTCGACCCGCCAGGTTGCCCAGCTCCTGGCAATCGGCGAGGCCAGCGTGAAGCGCCTCGCCAACGCCGGGTCGATCGGCTTCTTGCGATCGAGCCGGAAGGACAGCCGCCGATTCGCGCCCGACCACGTGCTCGAGTACCTCCGGAAGCTCGCCGGAGAGGCGCGCGAGTTCGAGGCGGCCTTCGCCGCGGGCGACCTGGCGGGCTCCGTAGCCGCGCTGATGGAGGAGGTGGGACGCGGCGCCGCCCTCGACGACTTGCTCGACGAGCGCGTGTTCCCCGGCGCATCGTCTGCGCCTCGCCCGCTACTCTTCGACCTCCTGGCCCGCCTGCCGGCGCTGGTGAGCGAGCCGCGCAAGTCGACGCCCGCGTTCGTCAAGCACTTCGGACCCGTGAACGGCTGCACGGCCGGATTGGTGGAGTGCTGCCTGCGCAGCCACGGCTACTCCGTCCTCTCCGCTGCCGAGAGCAACGACTCCGCCGAACTGGTGGACCTCGTCGAGCGCGTCCGGGCGAAAGTGATCGTCCTGCTCGCCGGGCCCGAACGGGCGGCGCGGACCGCGGCCGCGCAGATCGCCGCGTCGATCGCTGAGCGGTTGCGCGGCGCCGTCGTCGCCGTGCACGACGGCGGCCGGCTGCCCCTGACTCGCGGCGTTTCGCGAATCCGTTCGATGCGCGCGCTCGGTCAATTGCTGCGCGGCTAGCGCAGTCGGGCTCACACACCAAGGCTCAGTAATTGTTTTACAAATGCGCCTTTGGATGTTCGCGCAATCTGTGCTTAGCCTGACAACCTGCCTCGCCGTGTAGCAGGACGATGGTCGGAGATACGATTCTGCTCTGACTGGAATGGTGAGTGATCTCGGACCCCTCTGCGCGACCCACCGCCCCGTTCGCGCCACGCTGCACTGGTCCGTCGCAGCGCGAAGACGCGACGTGCGGCGTTCTACGTCAATATCGCTTAATTCGTTTGACAGGGCCTTTCAACGTCGAGCACAATCCTTCGCATCGCCCGGGGGGGCACCGTGTCATTCGTGGTGCGCGAAGCGGATTCCGCAGACGGAGAGTTTTCTCGCGAGAGACGGCGAGAGGAAGCATCGTCTGCATTTGGTCTCGATGGGTCGGGGCGCGGTGGCATCGGCCCGCTCTTGCCGTATTCGGCTGCGACTGGCTCGGACCGCAACGGCCATGGCCTGGTCGCGGGGTGTCGCAAGCTCACTGCGCTGGCCGGGACGAGCAATCTCGTCGAGTCGATTCCGGCAATCGCGAGCAGCGTCTGCGCCGCGCGCGGCGCGCAGCTCCTCGAGATCTCCGCGGAAGGTGAGACGGCGGTGCTCGCGGCGTATGGCCTGGCTCTCCAGACTCCGATGGAGCGGATCCTGCGCCACGCGCGCTCGACGCTCGAGGCGTATCCCACCCTCGATGCGCACCTGCACGCAGCCGACGACGAGAGCTCCGCGCACGCCGGAAAGGATCCGATCGCCGTGGTCTCCGTTCCGGACCTGGCAGGCATGCGCCTGCTGCTCATCCTGGAAAGGGAAGCGAGCGCCTGCTTCCTTCCCCAGGAGGTGCGCGAGCTGGCGATCTTCGCCTACGTCGCCTCCAACGTGCTGGCCCGCGCGCATTCCGACGCGGAGGTGCGCGCTTCCCGCGCCATCGAGACGGCGCTCTTGAGCGCGGTCCACGATGCGGTCATGTCTCTCGACGCCAACGGGATCGTGCGCGCCGTGAGCGGCTCCGCGGCGGCGCTCATGGGCCGCAGCAGGAGCGAGACCATCGGGAGGCGGCTGCGGGACATCCCCGGGATGGCGCCGCTCGCCCTCGCGGTCGCCACCGGCGGCCGCGGCCCCGACACCGTCAGGCTCCCTACGGGCGAAGTGAAGCTGCAGCTGCGCCGGTGCGAGGCAGGCGTGGCCGTCACGCTGATCGCCGCTTCCGGCAAGGCGCCGCGGACCGATGCGGCGCACTTCGGAATCGGCGATCTGCTCGGAGAGTCGCCCCTCATCCTGCGCGCGCGAGAGACGGCGGAGAGGGTGGCGGATTCGCACCTGCCGATCCTCATCACCGGCGAGACCGGCACCGGCAAGGAGATCCTGGCCCAGGCGATCCACAGCGCGTCCGCTCGGGCGAGCGAGCCGTTCGTGGGCGTCAACGTGTCGGCGATCCCGCGGGAGCTGCTCGAGAGCGAGCTGTTCGGGTACGACGCAGGCGCCTTCACCGGCGCCGCCGCGCAGGGCAATCCAGGCAAGTTCGAGCTGGCGCGCAACGGCACCCTGCTGCTCGACGAGGTCGGCGACATGCCGCTCGAGATGCAGGCCAAGCTGCTGCGCGTCCTTCAAGAAAGGGTGGTGCAGCGCCTGGGCGGCTCTCGCGGCAAGGCGTTCTCCGCGCGCGTCATCGCCAGCACCAACCGCGATCTGGAGCGCGACGTCGCCGAGGGTCGCTTCCGCCTCGACCTCCTCCATCGCCTCCGCGTGGTGCACGTCGAGCTGCCTCCGCTGCGCCAGCGCGGCAAGGACGTCCGCCTGCTCGTGGCGCACCGCTTGCGCGTGCTCGCGCAGAGGAGCGACCGCGCCGTCCTCCGCGTGGCGGCCGACGTCATGGCTGCGCTCGAGATGTACGATTGGCCGGGAAACGTCCGCGAGCTGGTCAACACCCTCGACTGCGCGGTCAGCCTGCTTTCGCCCGGCAAGGACATCATCGACGTCGTTCCCGACGTGATCGAGCGCAGCCTACGCCGCCCCGGCGCTGCGGCTTCTGGCCCTCGGCCGATGACGCTGGAAGCCGCCGAGCGCGAGGCCTGCATCCGCGCGCTGGAAAAGACGGGCGGCAACGTGGCGCGCGCCGCGCGCATCCTCGGCGTGGCGAAGGCGACGCTGTACGCCAAGATCCGGCGATATGGGATTCCCCATCTGAGCACCGAGCCGGGCATCTCGCAGGCCACGCAGCCGGGCTTTCCGCGGCGGCCTGAGATGGTCCGCCGGAGATATTGACCGCGCTCGCGGTCCCGCCCTGCCCGGCCGTCCGATCGTTCCGCGCGCGCAACCGTTCGCGCGCCTTCCACGACCACTGACCATCCCGGTGCGGGCGTCGCGCCTTGCGCGGGCGTCTAGCGCGACAGAGCTCGCATGAGACGATCGTCGTGGCGAGAATCAGACCACTTCGGCGGAGACCCGGTATCCGGGCGCCCGTGCCGTGAAGCCGCTAGTTTGCCTCCGCAGTTTCGCCGAAGCCGCGCGGACGCGCGCCGGACCCTGTTCAATTCCTGTACTCGTCGATAACGAGTTTCATCAATCGTTTTGCACCAATGCAAATGGCATCGACAATGCAGCAGAGCGTCCCGTCCTGGAGAAGCTCGCGAGGCTTCCTCAAAGGGGGGACCAGATGGCTCGTACGGAAAGTCTTCGCGGCGCGCAGCCGCGCTCGGCAGCGCATCGTTTCGACAACAGGCGATGGACCTTGGTGGCGCCGCTCGCCGCGGCTCTGCTCTACGCAGGCGGCGCGCAGGCGCAAGCAATTCCTACTCCGCCCCCCCAGTTCGACTCGCTGGGATTCATCCAGTCGGCGACGCTGGACGGGTCGCTGTGTCCGCAGATCACCGACCGGATGCTCTGGGGCGGCACGATGATGCTCAACGGCCTCAAGATGATCGTGCCTTGCAACACGATCATCCAGATGCCCGCGAACACCCTTACCTGGGCCCAGCTCTTCCCCACGCTCGACGCGAACGGCAACATCGTCGCCTCGTTCGCGGCCCCGCAGGGCTCTTCGACGGTGGGGCTCAACGGGCAAGCCCAGAGCCAGGCGCCGGGTCAGACCGGACTGGCGCTGAGCGATGCCACCGCGCCTGGGACCGCAAACCCCGGCGGTCCCTTCCCCTCCTTCGAGGTCCGCGCCCTCGGTAACGTCGTGAAGGACGCCGCCGGCAAGGACCAGTACATCGTCGGGCTGATCGCCCCGGTCTCCCAGCAGGGCCTGAACGTGGGATCGGGCACGATCAGCTGCATCGATTACACGAACAGCTTCATCTACGTGGGCGGGGACCCGAATGCCGCTGCCGGCACGGCACCCTGCACTCTGGCGAGCGGTGCGCCGAACGGCGCTCGCGTGCAAATCAATGACCCAATCGGTCGTTGGGGCCAAAAGCACAGCCCCGATCCGCGCTTCAGCGGCGACACCAACAACACGACCGTTCACGCCGCGTCCGGCTACCCGGTCTGCGTGCCGCGCGTGGCGCCCACCAGCGCGCCCGATGGCGGGGATCCGTTCTGCCCCAAGGGCAATCGCCCCCTGAACGGCGATGCGCGGTTCCCGACCGACGTGTTCCTCCCGAACGGCGCGCCGCTCAAGAGATTCGACATGCTGCCCCCTCCCGGTCAGCCCGGAGCGGATCCTTCCGGCTTCCCCGACGCGCGTCAGCAACTCCCCCTCATGGTGGGCGACTGGATCGACTACTCCGGCTCGCTCGCCAAGGACTCGCTGGGCAACCAGTACATCTCTGCGCACACCCTCAACGCGAACCTGGGGGTCTTCACCTCGCCCGGCGTCCAGCCGGCCTACGTCAGCGTGGAGACGATCCTTCTGGGGACCGGCGGCTCAGGCGTCAACGGCATCACGCAGGAGGCGACGACCCGCATCTTCATCGTCGGGTTCACCACCGATCCGATCAACCTCGTCGACATCAACGGCGTCGACGTGAATCCGTGCACCGGCGTGGAGACCCTCCGGCTGCTCGGCACCGTCGACCCGCTGGCTCAGCCGGTCCGCGGCCGGTTCCGCTTCCACGTGCTGGGCGGCCAGTTCATGCCCCCGACGCGCGAGATGATCATCCAAAGCCACACCGGGCAGACTCCGCCCAGCGATCCCTTCGATCCGACTCTGAACGCCTTCCCGGTCGGATTCGCGAACGGGCTCGGCTCCGGCCAGTACCGGTTGCCCAACTTCGACTTCATCTTCCCGGAGAACCACCGGCTCGGCGACCCGATCATCCCGAACAACTTCGAGGATTTCCCGTTCCTGGCCCAGGGCTCCGGCCCGCTGTTCGGCTTCGGGACCATCGTGGGCCAGCTCACGCCCTGGCCGGGGAGCCCCACGCCTCAGGCCGTGACCTGC
>WNFL01035995.1_pt2 | contig 79377 bp, 70 predicted proteins | sample 5400361 | NCBI WGS metagenome assembly WNFL01 (sample SAMN13153351, study PRJNA577476) | soil metagenome | isolation source: 40 cm soil on Douglas fir-dominated hillslope | place: USA:California | collected 2013-09-17 | reverse complement strand
CGAACGCAAACAGGGTTTTCCCGTGCGCGAAGGCAAAAGAGCGCTTCCAGCCGTGTAGACCGCCCTTGCGTTCCTTAAGCGGGCCAAAGTCAGTCCCCAAGTAGGAAACGAACTGCGCCCAGAAGTCACGCACGTCCAAAACCTGTCCGTTAAACGGAAACGCTATATTGAGATAATCGGTGAGCGCGGCAAAAGGGTGGGCTTCGGCATCCACTTGCGGATTCAAAGTGGCGCATGTCTCCCCGCTGGACTCGGATAGGGGCGTATCGGGAGTTTCCCCCCGTATTACCAGACGGGGGGACTCAGTAGCCCCCACCGCCGCGTCGCCCCCTGCTGCGCAGGGCGTCGCCACGGCCGGCGCTAGCGCCTGACCGCCCTCGGCAGATTGAAACGGAGTGTCGTCACGGGTATTCATTACCCGTGACTATAAGGAGGTACTTAGTACCCTGTCAAGGGTACTTGATACCCGGCACTATCCTTTGACCATCTCCCGGCGCCCTTCGACCTTGACCTCGCCGCTGACCGCCTTCCAGAACGAGCCGAGTTTCTGAACAAACTCGTAGCCGGCGGATTTATGCGTCAACGGCCCGGTCTCCGGGAATGCCTCCCGAATGCTGATTCCCAGGATTTCCTCGTACTTGCGCAGAGTGCGCTTGTTGTGGATAAGTACTAACACCTTCCAACCCACGAGGCGTCCGATCAGGAGCATTCCCAGCGCGGATTCGAGCTCTTCAAACGGGCCGACGAAATCGGAAGTGACCTTGTCCGCCCGTTTCAGAAGCTCAGCGGACTGGGCAGGGGAGAGGGCAGGGACGGAGACAGAGTGCTTGGATTTCGGTCTGGCCATGGCGCTCGCCTATCTGGTTAGAGGGGTACAGGATACCCGCCAAAGGGGTAGCCATCAACCAGCACACAACTCCACAGGCACCTCCCGCCGCGTTTGGCGTGGCTCGCGCCACGCGGCGGGGCCCTCCTGTGGATTTGTTTGTCATTGTGTGTAAAACTGCGGCACCGATCTAGGTGGGGGAGGCAATGACTGCAGAAGTTGCTGTACTAAATTGCGAAGCAATTGCTATTGCCGCGGACAGTGCAGTGACGATGACTTCTCCAAACGGCCAGAAAATATTCTCCTCGGCCAACAAGATCTTCGCGCTCTCTAAATATCATCCCGTTGGAATAATGGTCTATGGCAACGCTGCATTTACGGGTATGCCTTGGGAAACCATTATCAAGTTATACAGAAACTACCTTGGCAAGCGGAAATTTAAAAAGCTAGAGAATTACGGGACTCATTTTCTTCAATTCGTTCGATCCAATAAGCGAATCTGTCCTGCTGCCCAGCAGCGAATTCATTTGGAAAATTGCGTGGTTGGTTATTTTCAAATGATCAGAGATCAGATTGAACGATCAGTTCAAAAAGAATTGGACAAGAAAAGTCCCGTTCCTGCGACGGCAATTCCAGCGATCGTCTCGGCGATAATAGTTAATCACTACACCCAATGGAAGGCGGCGAAATTTGCCCCTAAATGTGGGGTCAGGGACGACAGAATAGTCGGTAAAAAATATGGAGAACTGTTCTCGACAATAAAAAAAGCAATATTTGGATCACTTCCCCTAACGAGACAGAATAACGCGCAATTGTTAGTCATTGCTCGGTCTGTTCTGTTGAAAAATTCTCCTCATATTCCTCATCCAACCCGCTCTGGTGTAGTTGTCGCTGGATTTGGGGAGGAGGAACTTTTTCCGCAATGTAGTTACTACACTGTTAACGTGATTACCAATGGAAGACTGAATTATTCAGTAGATGGACATACGAGCACTTCTTATACGACTAGTGCGGTAATTGCGCCATTTGCACAGGACGATGTTGCTCGAATGTTTCTTCAAGGAGTGGCCCCGGCCCTTCAGAGTGCATTATTAGACGATTTTAGACGCATCTTAAGGGAATACCCTCCATTCATTGTAGATAACATTCCAATCCTGACTGTTCAACAGAAGACTGCAATGAAGGCCGTGTTAGCACAAATTAGTAATGACAAATTCAAAAGTGCCCTGGAGAAACTAACAAAGTATAAACAGGAGAAGCATATTTTCCCTGTCACAAGAGTGGTTGCTATGCTTCCAAAAGATTCGCTCGCCGACATGGCAGAATCATTGGTCAATCTTACGTCGTTCAAGCGAAAGGTCTCAATGGGAGCCGAGACCGTTGGCGGTCCCATTGACGTAGCAGTGATATCGAAGGGTGACGGCTTTATTTGGATAAAGAGAAAGCACTACTTTAAGCCTGAGTTGAATCAGCACTTCTTTGCAAACTACTATCGCTCCTTAGCGAATGGAGGTCGTATATGAAAGTGCCTAGCAAGAAAAATAACACATGTAATTTTTCGTCGGTTTCTGAGTTTCAGCGGCACTACTATCCGGATTCCATTCGTCCAGTCTTGGAGGACGATGAGCAAGTTCAGCCACACGAGGGGACAGGCTTAGCATCGTCGTTTCTAAAAGGTGTACGCGACGAATTAGCCAGAAGTTCGAAGCATCGACCATAAGGGCAACGAGGCCCTATCAGCGCGGATTGCGTGGAAGAGTAAAATAGAGCTTTTCGTCGCTAGATTCCAAGCAAAAGCGATACCTAGATTGTTGCCAAAGCTACAAATCTTTGTTATTTACTCAAGTATTTCAAACTCAGCTCGATAAAATAAGTTGGTTCGTTCTTAAGTAGAAACTCATAGTAGGACATGCAATGACCATAAAATTAGAGTCCAGAGGTTCTCGCAATGACGCGTCGGCAGCGAAGCGCAAGCCAGCGAAGAAAATGGTGGCGCGTGCAAAAAAACACGCAGCTCCGACGACTAGCAGCGTGTATGTACTAAGCGCGAGTCAATATACGCAATTCCAAGAATGCATAACGACAGAGCGGGAACCGTCGAGCGAAATCAAGGAAGCAGCTCTGCTTCACCGGAAGCTAGTGACAAGCAAATAGTAATAGAACGACTTGGCAATCATCATAGGATTGCCGAGTTTATTTGTTGCGAAAGTGCAAAGAGCACTAGAGTTCAGGACTTCCTTCACCGTCAAGCCCTTACGTATGAGCGCAAAAACTTCGCTCGTATATTCGTTCTATCTCCGCCCGAAGATCCAGGCCGCGTACTTGGATTTTATTCGCTCTCGGCCGCGATAATGAGCTGCAGAGAAATATCACGATCTCAGCAGAGAAACGGCCCCGGGAATATCGATTTTCCGATGGTCAAACTCGGGTACATGGGACGTTCAAATCAAGCGAAAGACTTTGGGAAGTTGGGTTCTATCATGATTTACGACGCAGCGACGCGAGTAAGTAAAATCGATGCGATAGGAGTTTGGGGAATAATTCTGGATGCCGAAATCGGAGATTCTCAGGACCCGCCTAACGATAAGCTGGTGACCTGGTATGCAAAACAGGGTTTTCTACCGCTTAACGTGCAGCAACCCAATTCCGGTACTTACACAATGTTCGCGTCGTTAAGTTCATTGTTACCTTCCGAAGAGCATACTGCGTGAACAACGTGGCGCAGATGTGTCACGATTAATTCAAGAATACTTTGTACCACCTTTGGGTATCAATGACTGAAAAATTGGCAAGCGAAGCAAGTGATTGAAATTAAATAGCCGACAATATGTTTCGCAAATTTGTAATCAAAAGGTCGCGGGTTCGATTCCTGCTGTCGGCACCAACGATTCTTCTGCCCTCCTTTCCAGGTACGGTGACGCAATGCTCAAGGCCGTTCTCTTAATCTTGCTGGTGACGATTGCCGGAGGAACTCTGGCGCAAACCGGCGACGCGCCGCTCTCCCTCGAGGTCGCCCAGCAGCGCGCCCGGTTTGCGCGGGACCAGATGACCGCCGCAGAAGAAAAAGTGAAGGCGACGGAAAAGAAGGACAAGGTGGCGCAAAAGCGTCTCGAGGAAGCCAAGGCTCAGGCAGAACAGACTGCAAAACAAGTCCAGGAAGCGCAGGCGGAGCTGGCCAAGGCGCGCGAACGGCACGACCAGGCGTACCAGGAACTCAAGCGCTCCCACGACGCCATGCGAGAGTCGAACAAGCCGCAGTAGCGGTCTCTCTACTAGGCCCGGCTCGGCCTTTTCCCCAGTTTTCGCTGCAGCGTGCGGCGATGCATGTTGAGCGCGCGAGCCGTCGCCGAGACATTGCCGGTGTTCTCCGACAGTATCTTCTGGATGTGCTCCCACTCCAGCCGCTCGATCGAAAGCGGTTGCGCGTTGAGTCGCGCTCCGCTGTCGCCCTGGTCGCGGCCGAAGGCGGCGACAATTTCGTCGACATCGGCCGGCTTCGGCAGGTAGTGGGTGGCGCCCAGTTTGATGGCCTCGACCGCGGTGGCTACGCTGGCGAATCCGGTGAGCACGACGATGCGTATGGACGGGTTGCGCTGCTTCAGTCGTTCGACCAGTGCGAGCCCGGATCCGCCGGGTATCTTCAGGTCCACCACCGCGAAGTCATGCAGCCGGCGCTCGATGACTGCGAGTGCATCCAGAAACTCCCGCGCTGTTTCCACTTCGAAACCCCGTTTCGCCAGCGCACGCGCCAGGATTTCGACAAACACCGCGTCGTCGTCCACCAGCAGCAGCGAGGCGTTTGCCGGTCCTGTCCTCATGCGGGGGCCACGCGGTCTGCCAGGGGAATGGTCACGCGGGTGCAGCCGCCGCCACCATCGCGGTTGAACAACGCGACGCTGCCTCCCAGGCGCTCGACCGTGGCATTGGCCAGGAATAGTCCGATGCCACGGCCGGGAGATTTTGTGCTGACCGGCGTGCGGCCGGCCTGCGCCGAGATTCCGTCGGTGATGCCGGGGCCGCGGTCGCGTACTTCGATGGTCAACACGCTCGCACTCCACGACGCTTCGATTTCCACCGCTTGAGGCGAGGCGTCCGCCGCGTTGTTGAGGATGTTGATCAACGTCTGACTGATGGTTTCCCCGCCGATGATGTCCGGCACCGCGCCGGTGCCCTGCCAGTTCACCGCAAGTTTCACCTGGGGGCGCAGCAACGCCCACTTGCCGAGCACCTGGTCGAGGAGAGTCCGCACGTTCTGCCGGCTGGTGTGCTCTGCGCGTGCCTGCCCGGCCGCCGTGGTCAGGCCCGTGATGATGTGTTTGCAATTGTCGACCTGTGCACGCAGAAGCTGCAGGTCCTTACCCAATCCCGGCACAGCGCGATGATCGTTCTCCATTTCCCGGCTGAGCACGGCAATGGTGGCCAGGGGTGTGCCGAGTTCGTGCGCGGCACCGGCGGCGAAAGTGCCCAGCGCCAATACCTGCTCGTCGCGCAGCGCCCGTTCCCTCGCCGCGGCGAGTTCGCGATCGCGCGCGCGGATCGACGCCGACATCGTGGTCACGAAACTTGCGATCAGGACGGCGCTGACCAGGAAGGTGATCCACATTCCCAGTATGTGCAGGTTGAATGCGCTGGAATGCATCGATTGGTCGTGCTGCGCCAGCGGCTGGAAGAAGAACAACAGCAGCGTGTAGCACAGTACCGTCAGGCCGGCCATCGACCAGGCATATCGCGCCGGCAATGCGGCGGCGGCGATCGTCAGCGGCAACAGATACAGCGAAACGAAGGGATTGGTCGAGCCGCCGCTCAGATACAACAGCGCGGTCAGGCAGGCGACATCGGCCAGCAACTCGAGAAAAAACTCCGCATCGCCAACCGGAACGCGCTGGCGCAATCGCACCCACGTTCTCACGTTGACCGCAATGAGTATCGCAATGACCGCACTCATCGGCGCGAGGGACAACGGCGTATGGACAAACCGGTCCGCGACGGCTATGGCGAGAATCTGGCCAGCGATCACGATGCTGCGCAACAGGAACAGGCGCCGCAGGTTGGGTACAGAGTTGACCGTATTCATGGCGGGCCGCGAATGGAGGGAAAAGGGCAATTTTATTCGATCGGGAGGTCCGCCCGGCCTGCGGCAAATGGTCGCGCGTCGATAGGCGATTCCAGCATCCGGCATACGCATCCGGTGACGCCGCACCACGGCAGCGGCGCGGGGCTTTGCGGTATACTTCCCGCGCTTCCCGCGGTCGGCAAGCTTCGCCGATCTTCTGCTGGCTATCCTCTTGGCTTGGCTGCAGCGTGCACTGCATGCGGGAGGGCGGCGTGCCGGTGGAAATGCGGGTCCGACAAGAAAAGCCAAAGGTCAGCGATGAAAATTCACGAATACCAGGCGAAGGAAATCCTCAGGAATTACGGCGTCATCACCCCGCGCGGCGTGGCATGTTTCAGCGTCGACGAAGCTGTGGCTGCGACGGGCAAACTCGGCGGCAAGGTCTGGGTGGTGAAAGCCCAGATCCATGCCGGCGGACGCGGCAAGGGCGGCGGGGTCAAGGTCGCCAAGTCGATCGATGAGGTCCGCGAGTGGGCGTCAAAGATCCTCGGCATGCAACTCAAGACCCACCAGACCGGGCCCGAAGGCCAGAAGGTGAGGCGCTTGCTGATCGAAGAGGGGGCCGATATCCGCAAGGAGTTGTACATCGGCCTGGTGGTGGACCGCGGCACCCAGGAAGTGTGCGTGATGGCTTCCTCCGAAGGCGGCATGGACATCGAAGAGGTGGCCGCGCATACGCCGGAAAAAATCCACAAGGTCTTCGTCGATCCGCAGTCGGGATTGGCGGATGCACAGGCCGACGACCTGGCGCGCAAGATCGGCATTCCCGATGCAAGCCTGCCGCAGGCGCGCGCGATATTGAAAAGCCTGTACAAGGCGTTCTGGGATACCGACGCAGCGCTGGTGGAGATCAATCCGCTGATCCTGACCGGCAAGGGCGACGTGGTTGCGCTAGATGCCAAGATGACTTTCGACGACAACGCGCTCTACCGGCACGAAGACATCGTCGCCATGCGCGATCTCGACGAAGAGGACCCGGCCGAGATCGAGGCCTCGAAATACGGCCTGTCGTACATCTCGCTCGACGGCGACATCGGCTGCCTGGTCAATGGCGCGGGATTGGCGATGGCAACCATGGATACCATCAAGCTGTTCGGCGGCGAACCGGCCAATTTCCTCGACGTCGGCGGCGGCGCCAACGCGGAGAAGGTGACTGCGGCGTTCAAGATCATGCTCGCCAACAAGAAGGTGAAAGCGATCCTCGTCAATATCTTCGGCGGCATCATGAAATGCGACACCATCGCCAACGGCATCGTAACCGCTGCGCGCGAGGTCGAGCTCTCGGTGCCGCTGGTGGTGCGCATGAAGGGCACCAACGAGGACCTTGGGAAGCAAATTCTCAAGGATTCCGGCCTGCCGATCATCTCGGCCGACAATATGGCGGACGCAGCGAGGAAAGTCGTCGCGACGCTCGCGAAGAAACCCGCCGCGAAGGCGAAGTCCCGCAAGTCGAAGGCTGCCAAAAAGCCGAGGGCGGTAAAGAAAGCGAAAACCGCAAAGAAACCTGCGACCAGGAAAGCGGCGCCCAAGGCGAAGCCCAAAAAGACCACAGCGAAGCGCAATAAGTCCACGGCGAAACCCAAAAAGGCCGCACCGGCCGCAAAATCCAGGACCAAGCCGAAAGCCAAATCGAAACCGAAGGCGAAAACGAAGTCCGGAACCAAACCGGCACGCAAACCCGCAAAAAAGAAAACCAGCGCCAAGTCGGGGAAGGGCCGGAAATGAGCATCCTCATCAACAAGGACACTCGAGTCGTCACGCAGGGCATCACCGGCAAGACCGGCATGTTCCACACGCAGACCAGCCGAGCCTACGCCAACGGATCCAATTGCTACGTCGCCGGTGTAAACCCGAAAAAAGCCGGCGAGAGCTTCGAGGGCATCCCGATCTTCGGCAGCGTGCGCGAAGCGAAGGAAAAGACCGGCGTGAATGCGTCGGTGATCTACGTGCCGCCGCCCGGCGCGGCCGCCGCGATCTGGGAAGCCGTCGAAGCCGACCTGGACCTGGTGATTTGCATCACCGAAGGCATCCCGGTGCGCGACATGATCGAAGTGCGCGACCGCATGCGCAAGCAGAAGCGCAAGACGCTGCTGCTCGGTCCGAATTGCCCCGGTGCGATCACGCCCGATGAAATCAAGATCGGCATCATGCCCGGACACATCCATCGCAAAGGTCCGATCGGCGTCGTGTCGCGTTCCGGCACGCTGACCTACGAAGCGGTCGGCCAGTTGACCGAGATCGGCCTCGGGCAATCCTCCGCGGTTGGCATCGGCGGCGATCCGGTGAACGGACTCAAGCACATCGATATACTCAGGTTGTTCAACGACGATCCGGCGACTGAAGCCGTGGTCATGATCGGCGAGATCGGCGGCTCCGACGAGGAAGAGGCGGCGTTGTGGGCCAAGCAGAACATGAAGAAGCCGGTGGTCGGCTTCATCGCGGGCGTCACCGCGCCGCCGGGCAAGCGCATGGGCCACGCCGGCGCCATCATTTCCGGCGGCAAGGGCACTGCCGCGGAGAAGCTCGCGGTCATGGAGCAATGCGGCATCAAGGTGACCAGGAATCCCGCCGAGATGGGAAAGCTGTTGAAGTCGGTGTTGCGCTAGCGCATGTGACCGGCGCAATGGGTCCGACGCTGCAACGAAGGCATCGGCCAAGCCGGCACCGTTTCAGGCCGCCTGCCTAGCCATGGACAATCAGTTCTGGCTCGGCCTGCTCGAAATCATCGGCGTCAATATCGTCCTGAGCGGGGATAACGCCGTGGTCATCGCGCTTGCCGCGCGCTCGTTGCCGCAGCGCCAGCAACGTGCCGCCATCGTGATCGGCAGCGGCGCGGCCATCGTCCTGCGCGTGATCCTTACCACGGTGGCGGCAAGAGTACTTGCCCTGCCGTACCTGAAGCTCATCGGCGCCCTGCTGCTGCTCTGGATCGGCATTCAACTGCTGCTGCCGGGAGACGAAGACGACGGTTCCGGCGCGGAGGCTGCCGGCCACCTGATGGGGGCCGTGCGCACCATCCTGATCGCCGACCTGGTGATGAGCCTCGACAACGTGATCGCCGTTGCCGCCGCCGCGCATGGCAATCTCGTGTTGTTGATCCTCGGCCTGGGAATCAGCATTCCGCTGATCGTGTTCGGCAGCACCGCGATCCTCAAGCTGATGGACCGTTTTCCGGTCGTGATCAAACTCGGCGCCGGATTGCTCGGCTATGTCGCCGGCGACATGCTCCTGTCGGAACCGGTGCTGGACCCTTACGAACCACCGGCGATCGTGGAAGTGCTGATTCCCTGGGTGGGCGCGCTGCTGGTGATCGGAACCGGAACCTGGGCGGCGGCGAGGATCAATGCGAAGCGTCGCCGACAGGGTGTCATCGCGACTGGCAAGAAGGGGCGTTAGCACAGATGCGCCGGTATGATCTTTCCGAGACACCGAACGGTCAGGAAAGATCTTGGGGTCTTTCTTTCTGGCGACGTGTAATGCGTTTCGCCAGACATTGCGCGCAGTAACAGTCCGCGCCCGGTTCCGGAAGCGGCATGACCGGTGCAAATTCCCGGCTGCACCAGCACGGCGTGTCCTGCCCCATGCCGCATTCGAAAACAGCACCGCAATCGGAACAGCATTTCTGCGTCTGTTTGGCGAGGCTCATTTATCGAAGAATCGTTCAGCCGCGCGTGGACAGCCGGCTGTTGGCCGCGGTCAGCCGGTCGATGAGGATGCGCAGGAAAGCCTGGTTGAACTGCTTCTGGCAGGCATCGCTGGCCTTCTGCAGCGCAAGGGCCTTGATTTCGACGACCGTAATGGACGTTATCGACGTGATCGTCGTGCCACGCTTTGCCTTGGTATCCTCGAAATAGAGGATTTCTCCGAAACAGTTGCCCGCGTCCAGCGTATCGAGCGGGTTGCCGTCCTTGGTGACCTTTGCCTGTCCGGAGGCGATGACATAGAAATTTTCGCCGACATCGCCTTCGCGGATGATGATCTTGTCCGACTGGATGCGGCGGAAGTTGGCGATGCGCACGGTCTCCCATATCTCCACGTCGCGAAAGCCGCGGAAGAATCCCAGCGCCTTGATGGCGTTGAATTTCTCCGTGTCCGAAATCGAATCCGGCGGCAGTTCGAGGTGGCGGTAGGTCTGGGTCAGTTCGCGGCTGAACTCGCCCCAGGTCTGGTACCTGTCCTTCGGGTTCTTGCTCAGTGCGCGCATCACCACTTTGTCGAGTTGCTGCGGAATGTCGGTGCGGTGCGTCGACGGCGGCGACGGTTCGATGTTCATTATCTGGTAGAGCAGGCTGGCCTTGTTGGCGGCGATGAAGGGCAGCTTTCCCGTCAACAGCTGATACATCACCACGCCCAGCGAATAAATGTCGGTCTGGTGCGAAAGCTCCTTGTCCTGCACCTGCTCCGGAGACATGTAGGCCGGCGAGCCGACGCCCTGCAGGTGGGTGTGGTCGCCTCCCGCGTGCAACGCCACGCCGAAATCGCTGATCTTGATGTCGCCTTGCGCACCGATCAGGATGTTGGCCGGCTTGATGTCGCGATGGATGATGCCGTGGCGATGCGCAAACTCCAGCGCCAGGCTGCCCTTGAATGCAATTTCCACGACGCGATCCACCGGCAGAAGATTGGTCACATTGCAGAAATGCTCGAGCGTCGGGCCATCCACGTATTCCATGACGATGTAGCTGTAATCCTCGGCCGCATCGGCGTCGTAGATTGCCATGATGTGCGGGTGGATCAGCTTGCCGACCAGCGAGGCTTCGTTCACGAATACCTTGTGGAAACGGCGCCGCAGGTCCGAGTCGACGCCGTCCGCAGCGCTCACCAGCTTGATCGCTACATCGCGATTCGCGAATGGATCGCGCCCCAGGTAGACGCGGCTGGTGCCGCCGCGTCCGAGTTCGCGGGTCACCGGATACTTACCTATCTTCGTTGGCAGCGGTTCGTCCATGGTGCTGGCCTGCCCGCGTCAACGCGGGACGGGCACTTTCATTCCCCGCTGTACCGCCGGTCTTGCGCCGATCACGTCGTACCAGCGCTTGACGTTGGGGAAGTCCGCCAGATCGACCTTGTGCCATTCGTGACGCGCCACCCACGGGTAAGTAGCGATGTCCGCCACGCAATATTCCGCGGCGAGCCAATCGTGGCCGGCAAGATGTCGGTCCATCACGGCGTAGAGCCGGCGGGTTTCCTTGCTGTAACGTTCGATGGCGTAGGGAACCGGCTCGGGAGCCGCGCGCAGAAAGTGGTGCGTCTGGCCGAACATCGGGCCGACGCCACCCATCTGGAACATCAGCCATTGGATCGCCTCGAAGCGCTCGGCTTTCTTCTGCGGCAGGAATCGCCCGGTCTTGTCGGCGAGGTATAACAGGATCGCACCCGATTCGAACATGGAATAGGGTTTGCCCTCCGGGCCTTCGCTGTCCACGATTGCCGGAATCTTGCTGTTCGGGCTGATGGCGACGAAGCCGGCTTCGAATTGATCTCCTTTGCCGATATCGATCGGATGCACGTTATAGGGAAGTGCCAGTTCCTCGAGCATGATGGAAACCTTGCGGCCGTTCGGCGTGCTCCACGTATACAAGTCGATCAACGACATCTCCCGATGAATGTTTTGGCGGTTCAACCCTGAATTCTAATCGAACCCCGCGGGCGCGCCGGTATAATCGGTCACCCTGTCCGGCGGAGAATCTGCTGTGCTGAAATGGCTGTTGACGCTGGCAATCGCGCTGCTCGTGATGGGCGCGCTGACCCCCTGGCTGCGCCGGCTGGGATTCGGCCGCATGCCCGGCGACATCACCATCGAGCGCAATGGCAGGCAATACGATTTCCCGATCGGCTCGACCATCATGTTGTCGCTTCTGGCCAGCCTGATTTTCTGGATGCTCAGATGAGAAACGGACAGGCAAGCCTGTCCGTTTGAAGGTCCTGCGCAATCCCGAATTTATTTCTTCGGGTGCTGCGCTTTCATGTAGTCGTGGATCTCCTGCTCGCTGACCGTACCATCCCTGTCTGTGTCGATGGCATCGAATTTCTTCGCCACCCGCGGCATGGCCTTGGCTTCGTTCTTGTCGAGGGTGCCGTCATTGTCCTTGTCGGCGGCTTTGAATTTCTCGACCGCACGATCGTGCATTTCCTTTCCCGCCTGCTTTATCGATGCGCGGATTTCGTCCAGCGAGACGGTGCCATCCTTGTCGGCATCGATGGCATCGAAATTCTTCGCCACCCGCGGCATGGATCTGGCCTCATCCCTGGTCAGCGTGCCGTCATTGTCCGTATCGGCTTTCTTGAAGGCGGCTTCCAGCCTGGCGCCGGGCTGGTCGGCGCAGAAGGCATGCGGGGCCATCAGTGCGGCGCAGCCGATCAGGGCGCCGAGCGAGAGTTGCTTGAGCATCGGGAATCTCCTGGGAGTCTGCCACGCAGTTAATAACGACCCTGTTGCCTCAGCGTTGACGACTTTGCGCGAGAGCGCCGGACACGGCTTCCAGCCGTGCCGCCTCGATCGCAGCGGCAATCTGTTCCGGATCGCCGTCAAGGCTCTGCGCGATGATGCCTGCGTCCACCGCCCGGGCGGCTTGCGCCGCCGCCCGCAGCAAATCCGCCTGCGGATAGGCGCGGGTTTCGAGCCCGCTGCGGCCGTGATAGTCGCAACTGCAGGTTGCGAGCAACTCCTCGAAACGCTCGGGCCTGCGGTAGACATCTGCCGCGGCCAGCAGCTTGAGCACGGTTGCCGGACGCAGTTCCTCCGCGCGATGCACGTCGCCGTGATAGCGCGCGGCCAGCACCGCCAGGTCGCGGCAATCGCCGGGAACGCGCAAGCGTTCGCATAGCCGCTTCACCAGATCTACGCTCTTGTGTTCATGGCCGTGATGCTTCGGCCAATGCTCGCGCGGCGTGGCTGCTTTCCCCAGATCGTGGGTCAGCGCCGCAAAACGCACCGTCAGCGGATAGTTCTGCGCCGCGGCGTAGTCCACGACCAGCAGGATGTGCAGGCCCGTATCCACTTCCGGATGATGCTGCGCCGGCTGAGGTACGCCGAACAGGGAATCGACTTCCGGCAGGATGCGCTCCAGCGCCTTGCAGTCGCGCAGCGCCAGCAGCATCCGCGATGGTTTGTCTTCCATGAGCCCACGCGCCAATTCCTGCCAGACGCGCTCGGGTACGAGATGGTCGACCTCCCCGTTGCGTACCATTTCGCGCATGAGTTCCAGCGTCTCGGGTGCGATCGTGAAACCGAATCGCGCCGCGAACCGCGCGACGCGCAACACCCGCACCGGGTCTTCGATGAACGCCTGGCTGACGTGGCGCAGGACCCCGGCCTTCAGGTCGGCGATACCGTGATGCGGATCGATGATGTTGCCGTCGCCGTCGCGGGCGATGGCGTTGATGGTGAGGTCGCGCCGCGCCAGATCCTGCTCGAGGGTGACTTCGGGCGAGGCGTGGATCTCGAAGCCCTTGTAGCCGCGCGCCGTCTTCCTCTCGGTGCGCGCCAGCGTGTATTCCTCGTGCGTCTGCGGATGCAGGAAGACCGGGAAATCCTTGCCGACGGGACGATAGCCCAGTTGCTCCATTTGCTCCGGCGTGGAACCGACCACGACATAATCCTGGTCGGCGACCGGCCGGCCGAGCAGCCGGTCGCGCACCGCCCCCCCGACCGCGTAGATCTTCACGCTTCGTACTGCGGATTGACTTCGGCTTCGGCGTGGGCGGCGGCGATCCACTCCTGCATTGCCGGCAATGCGTGAATCGCGCCGGCGTATTGCGCCGCTGCGCCGCCGAGCGCCACGCGGTAAGTGCGCAACCGCGACACCACCGGCGCATACATGGCATCGGCAATGGAAAAGGCGCCGAACAGGAACGGTCCGCTCGAGCCATGGCGGCTGCGGCATTCGTTCCAGATCGCCTCGATGCGCACCACTTCGGCGCTGACTTCGGGTGTTCTGGCGCGGCCCGGAATTTCGCGGCGTACGTTCATCGGCATCTGGTTGCGCAGATTGGTGAATCCGGAATGCATTTCCGCGGCTACGGATCGCGCGTGGGCACGGTCCGCAGCCTGCGCAGGCCAGAGTTGTTTTTCCGGATACTTTTCGGCAAGGTATTCGCAGATGGCCAGTGAATCCCAGATCGTCAGGTCACCGTCCTTCAGCACCGGCACTTTGCCCGCGGCGGAGTATTGCAGGAGCTTCTGTTTGGCGCCGTCCTGGTACAGCGATAGCCGGATCTCGTCGAAGGCGATGCCGGCCTGCTTCATCAGCAGCCAGGGACGCAACGACCACGACGAGTACGCTTTGTTGCCGATCACGAGGACGAGGTTGGACATCGGGATTTCCTAATGACGGGCGCGAAAACGGAACCAGCGGTAACGTGCCCGCGGCGTGTTGTCCAGTAGATACTGGGGCACCACGGCCTCCAGCGGCGACGGAGAGAAGCCGAACATCTCGGGGAAGGGGCAAGCGCACACGCTGTCGACTTTCATCGAAAGGTAGTTGTCGCGCGACATCAGTTTCACCGGCAGCCACTCCAGCATCCAGGCCAGAAGATGGGACATTTCATCGTTCAGCGGCAGGATCGGCCGTTCCACCTGCAGCAGCCTGCATACGTATTCCACCAGTTCCTGCAGCGTATAGGTCGCCGGGCCGCAAAGTTCGAGGTTCTCGTCGTAAGTGCGCGACAGTTCCAGACTCTCGACGATGGCGCGCGCGACATCCTCCACATACACCGGCTGGAAGCGCGCTTTCGGGCTGGCCAGCATGATGACCGGCAGCGTGTGGGCGAGTTGCGCGAACAGGTTCAGGAAACGGTCTTCGCGGCCGAAGATCACCGACGGGCGGAAAATGGTGGTGCGTATGCCGCTTGCCTGAGCCACGCGGATCTGCTGTTCGCCGCCGGCCTTGGAGCGCAAATACTCGCTGGGTGCATCGTGCGCGGCCTTCAGCGCCGACACATGCAGCAACCGGCGCACGCCGCGTTCGCGGCAGGCATCGACGATCTTGCGCGGAAGTTCCGTATGAATGCGCGCAAAGTCGCCTGCGCGGTCCTGGTGCAGGATGCCGGCCAGACTGATCACCGCGTCGGTGCCGGCGACCATGCGTTCCAGCGTCGCCGGATCGTGGACATCGGCGTTCTCCACGTCCACGGTGGGCAGCACGATCAATGCCTTGGCGCGCTCGCGGCGCCGGGTGGGCACGCGCACGCTTATGCCGCGCGCTGCAAGCTGCTGGACGACATGGCTCCCGACAAAACCCGAGCCCCCTATCACGCAAACAGATCTGACTTTCATGGTTCCGATCCGACTCCAGGAATGCGGCGGGTCACCGCATGGACGGAATTATAAGGGGCAGGCCACTCAATTGTTCTGCGTCGATTTGGCCGGCACGACGCCGAGACGGTCGCGCAGGCTCAGGCTGGACTGATGGAACAGCCGGGCGTAGTAGAGCGTGTTGTTCATGACCTTCTTGACGTACTCGCGCGTCTCCGCAAACGGAATGGTCTCGATGTAGATCGCCCCTTCCAGAGGATGGCTGGCGGCCCAGTCGCGTGCGCGGCGCGGACCGGCGTTGTAGCCCGCCGATGCAAGCACCATGTGCTTGTCAACCGAGTCGAGCACCTGTCGCAGGTAGTAGGTGCCCAGGCCGATGTTGGTATCGACCGCGCCGGTCAGGGTCGTGTGGTGGCCGTTCATCCCCAGACGTTTCGCTACCCAGCGCGCCGTGGACGGCATCAGCTGCATCAGTCCGCTTGCGCCCGCTGACGAGCGCGCCGTATGCACGAAGCGGCTTTCCTGGCGCACCAGGCCGTACACCCAGGCTTCGTCGAGGTCGAGTTGTTGCGCGTAATCCTGCACCAGCTTGCGATAGGGGGCAGGGTAGCGCAGGCCGAAATCGTGCAGGATGACCGTGCGCTCGGCGGTATCGATCGCGCGTTCGTACCAGTCGTTGCGCACTGCCAGCACCGCCGCGGCAAGCAATTGCTTGTCGTCGTAGTCCTTGATCGACCACTGCCATTCGAGCGCGCCCTCATAGCGCAGGCCGGCCTTGTACAAGGCCAGTGCACGCCGGATGCCGCGGTCTTCCCCGATGGCATCCACTTCGTCGCTGGACGGGTGATAGGTCTGCGGCGCCGAACTGATCGAAGTGCCGAGGTCTTCCGCGGCAAGCTGGCCGTAGAAGTTGAATTCATTGGAAAGCGGCGCCAGCAACACATTGGCTTCCGCCGGCTGTCCGAGCGCCGTCAGCGCTCTCGCCCGCCAGTAGCGCCACTGCGGGCGCACCCGCTCTGCGCGCGACATCGCATTTACGGCCGCCAGCACCTCGCCCCAATTTCCTGCGCGCAGGGCCGAGCGGGCGTACCAGGCCAACTGGCGATCGTTCATGCCGTTGCCCGCATTCTTGAACCAGACGAGTGCCCCGGCGTGCAGGTTGCGGGCGGCGACCGAAGCGATCTGCGCCCACGCATACTCGCGCTCATCGTCGGGCAGCTTGGCGGCGATGTGGCGCAGCCGGTCGGCCGCGATTTCCGGCCAGGACTCCGCGGTCTTGTACAAGGCGAAGACCGCCAGCTCGCGCTGGCCGCGGGTTTTCAGCAGCAACGGCATCTTGTCCAGATAGCGTTGCGGGCGTTTCGAAATCGATTCCAGCATTTTCACATCGGGTCGCTCGCCCACGGGCAGGTACACCAGCAGCATTTTCGCGCCGGAAAGATTGCCGTTTTCGAGCGCCAAGCGCACGCGGCTCCAGCTGTCCTCCGCGGTCAGCATCTGCTTGTCGAACATCGCCTTGAAAATCGGCAGGCAACTTTCCGGCAGTACCTGCGCGGTGAACCACAGCGGACGGGCCTGGCTCAGAACGCCGGATTCCCCCCGCGCCATCCTGGCTTGCGAGGCGAAGCAGGCGATCTCGGTATCGGCTGTGCCCAACTTCGGATACTCGCGCAGAAAAGCTGTCCAGTCGCCGTTCCTGGCCAGTTGCCGCAGCCAGTCGGCACGCAGGCGGTCGGCGACCAGGCTCTTGTCGTGACGGGCGAGGAAGCTCTGTATCTCATCCGGCGCAGCGTCGGCGAGCCGCGATCTCAGTTGCCAGTAGCGCACGTATGGCGTCAGCGCATAGTCGTCGTCCAGCTTTGCCGCCCGCTCATTGAGCTTGGGGATGTCGCCGCGCTGGAATGCATCCCGGGCTTCGAGAAAGACATCGTCCTGCGACGCGGCGAATGCGGCGCAGGAAACGAGCAGCAGCAGGAGGGGAAAAGGGGTTTTCAACGGTCTTCAGTGAACGTGCGGCGAGGCAAAGAGCAGCAGGCGTGATTATAGGCGTGCGGCGTAGCCGCCGGTTGCGTAAAGCGCCGCTTACGACAGGAACAGTGCGTGAGCCGGATTGCGCGTCTCGTCCCAGCTCGGGTAGCCGAGTTGCGTCAGAAAGCGCCGGAATGCGGGCTTGTCGCGCGGCGGTACCTGCATGCCGACCAGCACGCGGCCGAAATCGGCGCCGTGGTTGCGGTAGTGGAACAGCGTGATGTTCCAGTCGTGGCCCATGTTCTTGAGGAAATTCATCAATGCGCCGGGCCGTTCCGGGAATTCGAAGCGGTAGAGCAATTCGTTCTTCACCGACGGGGCGCGGCCGCCCACCAGGTGGCGCACGTGCAGTTTGGCCATTTCGTTGTCGCTCAGGTCCTGCGTGGGCAGCCCGTGCTTGCGCAGGCGCGCGACCAGCGTGCGGATTTCGCCGCGATCGCGCACCTGCACGCCGACGAAGACATGCGCCTGGCGCGGATCCGCGTAGCGATAGTTGAACTCGGTGACGCTACGCGGTCCGAGCAGGGTGCAGAACTTCCTGAAGCTGCCGGGCTGCTCGGGAATGGTGACGGCGAGGATGGCCTCGCGCTGCTCGCCCAGTTCGGCGCGCTCGGCGACGAAGCGCAGACGATCGAAGTTCATGTTGGCGCCGCAGGCCACCGCGACCAGGGTGCGTCCCTTCGCCTTGTGGCGCGCGACCCAGGCCTTGGCGCCGGCAATTGCCAGGGCGCCGGCCGGTTCGAGGATCGAACGCGTATCCTCGAACACGTCCTTGATCGCAGCACAGATCGCGTCGTTGTCCACCAGGACCATCTCGTCCACCAGCTCGCGGCACAGCCTCAGGGTTTCCACGCCGACCTGCTTGACTGCCACGCCGTCGGCGAACAGACCGACCTGGTCGAGCTTCACGCGCCGGCCGGCGGCCAGCGAGCGCGTCATTGCATCGGCGTCGACCGGCTCCACGCCGATCAGCCTGATTTGCGGCCGCAGCCGTTTGACGTAGGCGCCGATGCCCGAGATCAGGCCGCCGCCGCCGACCGCGACGAAAATGGCGTCGATCGGTCCGCCGTGCTGGCGCAGGATCTCCATGCCGACCGTGCCCTGGCCGGCGATCACGTCCGGATCGTCGTAGGGGTGCACGAAGGTGAGCTTTTCGCGCCTGGCGATCTTCAGGGAGTGCGCGTAGGCGTCGTCGTAGGAATCCCCGGACAGCACCACGCGGGCGCCGCGCGCCGCGACCGCTGCAATCTTGATCTGCGGGGTGGTGGCTGGCATGACGATGGTGGCGCGGCAGCCCAGCCGCTGCGCCGCCAGCGCCACGCCCTGCGCGTGGTTTCCGGCCGAGGCCGCGATCACGCCGCGCCTGAGCTGGGCGGCACTCAAGTGCGCCATCTTGTTGTAGGCGCCGCGCAGCTTGAAGGAAAACACGGGTTGCATGTCCTCGCGCTTGAGCAGGATGGTGTTGCCGAGGCGCTTCGACAGCGCCGGTGCGACGTCCAGCGGCGATTCGATCGCCACGTCGTAGACGCGCGCGCTGAGGATTTTTTCGAGGTAATCGGTTTTCAATGCTTTCTCCGGTGCCGATCGAGCGTAGCAGTGGGCGGCCCGGCCGCGCAACTGCCGCGGCGGGTTTGTACCGTGTGGGCGTTGAGGCTATGCTTACGCGAAATGCCAGACGTGAACAGCATGGACCAGAACGAACTCAAGAAGGCGGTGGCCAGAGCCGCCATAGGCCATATTCCGGACGATTGCATCGTCGGTGTGGGCACCGGATCGACGGCCAACTACTTCATCGACGAACTGGCGGGGATCAAGGGCCGCATCGAAGGTGCGGTGGCGAGTTCGGAGGCGAGCGCGGCGCGGCTGAAGGCAGCCGGCATCCGCGTGTTCGACCTGAATGTGGTGTCCGAGGTGCCGGTGTATGTGGACGGTGCCGACGAGGTCAACCGCCAGCTGCACATGATCAAGGGCGGCGGCGGGGCACTGACCCGGGAGAAGATCGTTGCGGCGGTGGCGCAGAAATTCGTCTGCATCGCCGATGCAAGCAAGCTCAAGGAAGTGCTGGGCGGGTTTCCGCTGCCGGTCGAGGTGATTCCGATGGCGCGTTCCCATGTCGGCCGCGAGTTGTTGCGGCTGGGGGGAAGGCCGGAGCTGCGGCAGGGCTACACCACCGACAATGGCAACCTGATCCTGGATGTGCGTGGCTTGAGCATCGTCGACCCGGTCGGCCTGGAGGCGGCGATCAACCAGATCGTCGGTGTGGTGACTAACGGCCTGTTTGCCCGGCGCGGGGCCGATGTGCTGTTACTGGGCACGCCCACCGGCGTGCAGACCATGGTCAGATGAAACCTTTTTGTAATGTGGCGGACTTAAACTGTCGGTCCTCTTGGATCGTCCAGGGCTTCGGGGGTCAGCATTGATGATGAACAACGAACACACATCCAAACAGTTCGAAGCCGAGCTCGAGGCGGTGCGCGCGCGCGTGCTGCAGATGGGCGGACTGGTGGAAGAGCAGATCAAGCTGGCGCTGGATGCGCTGATATCGGGCGACCTGGAGTTGTGCACCAAGGTCGAAAACAACGATCACCTGGTGAACGCGCAGGAAGTCGGCATCGACGAGGACTGCAGCACCATCATCGCCCGCCGCCAGCCCGCCGCCGGCGACCTGCGCATGCTGATGACCGTGGTCAAGACCATCACCGACCTGGAACGCATCGGCGACGAGGCCGCCAAGATCGCGCGCATGGCCAAACTCATCTATTCGACCGATCGCCTGCAGCAGCCGCGCACGGTGGAGATCCGCCGCATGTCCGGCATCGCGCTGGAGATGCTGCGCAAGTCGCTGGACGCGTTCGCGCGGCTGGACCTGGCCACCTCGGCGGAAGTGGTGCGCCGCGACCAGCATGTCGACGAGGAATTTCGCGGCGTGCTGCGCCAGCTGATCACCTTCATGATGGAAGACCCGCGCACGATCTCGGTTTCCATCGAAATCCTGTTCATCGCCAAGGCGATCGAACGCATCGGCGACCACGCCAAGAACATCTCCGAGTACGTCATCTACATGGTCAAGGGCAAGGACGTACGCCACGTCACGCTCGAGGAGATCGAGCGCGAAGTCATGGGCTGATCTCCCACCTCAGGTTTCTACCAACGCTCTCACCGCAAAGGACGCAAAGGACGCAAAGGAAGTGCCGGGGCCAGAAATAGGCAAATTTCCCTCTGTGAACCAATGGTAGCGGACAGCAGAGTTCACTGCCGAATGTCGCCTTCCTTCGATTTTCCTTCGCGTCCTTTGCGTCCTTTGCGGTGCGCGATTCAAGTCCTTAGGTATTTTTGAGGCAAAATGACCGCAATGGAAACGTTTTCCACCATTGCTGCCGTTGACCTCGGATCCAATTCGTTCCGGCTCCAGGTCGGCCGCGTGGTCGACGACCAGATCTATCCCCTCGATTCGCTGCGCGAGCCGGTACGGCTTGCCGCCGGGCTGACGGCTGACAAGACTCTCGACGACGCGGCCCAGGCCCGCGCCATCGAATGCCTGAAGCGTTTCGGCGAACGTTTGCGCGGCTTGCCGGCCGGCGCGGTACGGGCGGTGGGCACCAATACTCTGCGGGTAGCCAAGAACGCGCGCGACTTCGTGCCGCAGTTCGAGGCGGCGCTCGGCTTTCCGATCGAAGTCGTCGCGGGGCGGGAGGAGGCGCGGCTGATCTATCTCGGTGTCGCCCACAGCCTGCCCGCGAGCCCGGAGACGCGGCTGGTGGTAGACATCGGCGGCGGATCCACGGAGTTCATCGTCGGTGCGGGCAACCAGCCGCACCGGCTGGAAAGCCTGTACATGGGCTGCGTCAGCTACAGCCTGAGGTTCTTTGGCGACGGCAAGCTCGGCAAATCCAGCATGAAGCACGCCGAGACCGCCGCGCGCATCGAGCTGGAAACCATCAAGAAACAGTTCTCGCGCAAGCACTGGCAGCAGGCGGTGGGCTCGTCCGGCACCGCGCGCGCAATAGCCGACATCATCGAGGCCAGCGGCTGGAGCGTATCGGGCATTACCCGTGACGGGCTGGAGCGCCTGCGGCAGGCCTTGCTGAAGGCGGGCGACACGGCAAAGCTGGATCTGCCGGGATTGAAAGACGACCGCATCCCCGTGCTGCCCGGCGGCTTCGCCATCATGAGCGCGATTTTCGCGGAGCTGGATGTCGAGCACATGGCGCTCGCCACTGGCGCCATGCGCCAGGGCATCCTGTGGGACATGATCGGCCGCGCCCACCGGCGCGACATGCGCGAACTGACGGTGCGCCAGTTCATGAAGCGTTACCACGTCGACGCCGGCCAGGCTCACCGCGTCGAGCGCCTCGCGCTGAAGCTGTACGAACAGCTGGCCGGCGGCGGCAAAGAGCAGAACGAATACCCGATGCACATGTTGTCGTGGGCCGCGCGGCTGCAGGAGATCGGCCTGACGGTGGCGCACAGCGGCTATCACAAGCATTCGTCCTATATCGTCGCCAATGCCGACATGCCGGGCTTTTCCAAGATGGAGCAGGCCCAGCTTTCCATGCTGGTGCTGGCGCATCGCGGTTCTCTCGGCAAGCTGCATGGGCTTGTCAGGGCGGACTACGACTGGTCGCTGCTGGTAGCACTCCGGCTGGCGGCGCTGTTGCATCGCAGCCGCTCGGAGGTCCGCCTGCCGGCGATCCGCGCATCCCGGAAAAAGTCCTCGTTCACCGTCGAGGTGGATGCGAAATGGCTGGCTGCCAATCCACTCACCGTCGCCGAGCTGCGCGATGAGATCAAGGACTGGAAGGGGCTGGGCGTCGAAATGTCGGTCCCGCAGCTGGCGGAGGTCGAATCGGCGGTGGAAACAGCGGCGACGGAGTGACCGCGCTAACGCTTGCCTAGCGCCGTTTCGATGCGATCACAGATCGTCCGCAACACCTTGGCGCGGGCGTAGAGTTTGTCGTTGGCTTCCACCAGCGTCCACGGAGCGATGTCGGTGGAAGTGCGATCGACCATGTCGCACACTGCTTTTTCGTAGGCATCCCATTTCTTGCGGTTGCGCCAGTCCTCGGGCGTGATCTTGAAGCGCTTGAACGCGGTCTTTTCGCGTTCCTTGAAGCGCCGGTATTGCTCTTCCTTGCTGATCGCCAGCCAGAACTTGATCACGATCGCGCCGTTGTCGGCGAGCTGCTCTTCGAAATCGTTGATTTCGGGATAGGCACGCGTCCAGTCGAACTCGGACGCAAATCCCTCCACGCGTTCGACCAGCACCCGGCCGTACCATGAACGGTCGAAGATGACGATGCGCCCGCGCCGCGGCACCTGCCGCCAGAAACGCCACAAATAAGGCTGCGCACGTTCATCCTCGGTCGGCGCCGCCACCGGCACGATCTGGAATTGGCGGGCATCGAGTGCGCGTGTCACCCGCCGGATGGCCCCGCCTTTGCCGGCGGCGTCGTTGCCTTCGAACGCGAGGACGACGCAGCGATTCCTGAACCGCGGATGGCGCGACAGCAAATTCAGCTTTGCCCGGTAGTCATCGAGCAGTTTTTCGTACTTGCCGCGATCCAGTTTCAGGGTCAGGTCCAGCGATCTCAGAATATTGCGGTTGTCTATCGCCGGCGTCAGCGGAGGAATCCGGTCTTCCTTGATCCCGGCCGGCTTCTGGTCAAGCCGCTCGCGCATGGCATCCAGCAACGTGCGGCCGACCGTGAGGTTGCGATAACACGCGTCGACTCCTTCGACCACGACCCAGGGTGCGGTTGCCTTGTCGGTCTGACGCAGCGTGAATTCCGACACCTTGCGGAACTTGTCATAGAGCTTGAAATCCGCCCACTCCGAATCGCTGACCCGCCAGCGCGTCTTCGGGTCCTTTTCCAGCGACTTCAGGCGTTTTTTCTGCGCAGCCTTCGACAGGTGAAACCAGAACTTCAGTACCAGAGCGCCTTCGTCGGCGAGCATTTGCTCGAAACGCACGATGTCTTCAACGCGCTGGACCAGTTGCGCGTGTTTGGTCTCCCGTCTGACACGCTCCAGGATCGGTTGCGTATACCAGTGGCCGAACAGGATGCCGATTTTCCCCTTGGGCGGCAGCGCCTGCCAGTAACGCCACATCGGCGGTCGTTCGCGCTCCTCCTCGGACGGATACCCGAAGGCCACGGTGCGAATATGGCGCGGGTCCATCCATTCGTTCAGCAGATTGACGGTCTCGCCCTTGCCCGCGCCGTCCATGCCGCCGATCAGGACGATGACCGGGAAACGCCCGTCCTTGAACAGGTCGTATTGCGCATCGAGCAGCGCTTCGCGCAGCTTTGGCACCTGGCGCGCGTAAGTCTGTTTGGTGATCGAGTGTCCCAGTTCCGCCGATTCAAACATCTACGCTCCTTCAATCGTTAGGGCGTCTTTCACCACAGAGGCGCAGAGAGCGCGGAGGAAATTCACCTCATCCCCCGGGCGCACGGACACGTTAGTGATGAAATCACCGCGTTTGCGGATAGTGCGCCAAGCTCCGTCTCCCGCCCCGGGCAGCTGCGACACGTTAGCGACTTGTCGCCCGCTTGCGGGAGCAGATGCATGAGCCACGGTTACTCTCAAACGCAGCTGCATGCGCCCCTACCCGCAAACGGGTCTGCGACTAACGAGTCCGGGGCGCTCCGCCAACGCCGTGTCGACGGAGTTCCTCCCCTGAGCGGAGAAGGAGCTGAAAACGCATGCGTGCGGCCATCAGTCGCACGTATTTCTTCTCCCTCTCCACCCGCGTGGGGGGAGAGGGATGGGGTGAGGGGGCGTCCTCTGTGCCTCTGTGGTGAATTTGTTCTTGCTTGATATTTCCCTAGAGCAGATCGGGTGACACGACGGCGCGCAGTACCACTTGCGGGTGTTCGCCGCGCACCCGGTGCGAGAGCCACCAGACACCGCCCTTCTTGATGCTCCAGGGCATCGGCTCGCCGGCAATCAGCATCGCGGCCACTATCCCGAGAACGGGTTGGTGTCCGACAACCAATACAGCACCTGGCTGGTCCGGCCATCGTGCGGCGGCGAGCAGCGCGGCCGGCGAAGCGCCGGGGGCGAGTTCGGGCGCGACCTCGAATTCTTCCGTCAGTGCTTTGACGGTTTGCAGCGTCCGCTGGGCCGGACTGACGATGATGCGGGTTTGCTTCGGCAGCTTCGGGCGCAACCAGTGCGCAACGTGTTCGGCCTGTTTTTGTCCCTTCGCGGTCAGTTTGCGCGTCAGGTCGGGCGCACCGTCGACGGCTTCCGCATGACGCCACAGGATCAGGTCCATTTCATCCTCCTCGTGGGGAAAATCCGGGCCCGGCATGGCCGCGAAGGAGCGCACGCACCCTGGATTCAGGCCGGTGCCGGGCCGGACGAAAGCTTGGCGAGCAAGGCCGCCTGCGCCGCTTCGCGCTTGCCATGCGCGGTCTTCTTGCGCTGGTAGCGGCCTTCGCCGTCCATCTCCCAGGCTTCGCCGACGTCGGCGAGATAGGTTTTCAGCGACTCGTCGACCACCCGCTTCTTCAGCTTGTCATCGAGCACGGGGAAGCACACTTCCACGCGGCGGAAGAAATTGCGATCCATCCAGTCCGCGCTGGACAGCAGCACGCTGTCTGCGCTCTTGAAATAAAACACGCGATGGTGTTCGAGGAAACGGCCGATGACCGAACGCACGCGGATGTTTTCCGACAGGCCGGCAATGCCGGGCCGCAGCGCGCACACGCCGCGTACGATGAGATCGACCTGCACGCCGGCCATCGATGCTTCGTACAGCGCGGAAATGATTTCGGGTTCGAGCAGCGCGTTCATCTTTGCGATGATGCCGGCCTCCTTCCCCGCGCGGGCGTGCTCCGCTTCCTGCCGGATCGCCGCCAGGATCTGCGCATGCAGCGTGAACGGGGACTGCCACAGGTACTTGAGCTTGCCCGCCTTTCCCAGACCCGTGAGTTGCATGAACACTTCGTTCACGTCGGCGCCGATTTCCTCATGGCAGCTGAACAGGCCGAAGTCCGTATACGACATGGCGGTGCGGGCGTGATAGTTGCCGGTGCCCAGGTGTACATAGCGGCGCAGCCCGTCTTCCTCGCGGCGCAACACCATCGACATCTTGGCGTGGGTCTTGTGCCCGACGACGCCGTAGATGACGTGGGCGCCGACCTCCTCCAGCTTCGCGGCCCAGTTGATGTTGGCTTCCTCGTCGAAGCGCGCCATGAGTTCGACCACGACGGTGACTTCCTTGCCGTTGCGGGCGGCCTCGAGCAGTGCCTGCATCAGTTCGGAGTTGGCGCCGGTGCGGTAGACAGTCTGTTTGATGGCGACGACGTCGGGATCGATGGCCGCCTGCTGGATGAAGCCGATGACCGGCCTGAAAGACTGGTAAGGATGATGCAGCAGGATGTCGCCCTTGCGGATGGCGGAAAAAACATCCGGAACTTTGGTGAGCGCGGCGGGAAAGCCGGGGGTGAAAGCCGGGAACTTGAGGTCGGGGCGATCCACCCAGTCGGGAACTTGCATGAGGCGGACCAGGTTGACCGGCCCGGTGACCTGATAGAGATCCTGGGCGGTCAGGTTGAACTGCTGCAGCAGGAAATCCGAAATCACCGGCGAACACAGGTCGGCGACCTCGAGCCGCACGGCATCGCCGAAATGCCTCTGCGGCAATTCGCCCTGCAATGCGATACGCAGGTTTTTCACTTCTTCCTCGTCAACGAACAGGTCGCTGTTGCGGGTGACGCGGAACTGGTAGCTGCCCTGCACTTCCATGCCGGAGAACAACTCGTCGACATGCGCATGAATGATCGACGACAGGAATACGAAGCCGTGGTCGGTGCCGGCAACTTCGCTCGGCAGCATGATTACCCGCGGCAGCACGCGCGGCGCTTGCACCAGCGCGAAACCGGAGTTGCGGCCGAATGCGTCCTTGCCGGACAACTGGACCGCGAAGTTCAGGCTCTTGTTGAGGATGCGCGGAAAAGGATGCGCCGGATCGAGGCCGATCGGCGTCATCACCGGCATGATCTCCTTCAGGAAGAACGCCTTGATCCACGCTTTTTGCGCGTCGTTCCAGTCGCGCCGGCGCAGGAAGCGGATGCCTTCGGCTGCCAGCTGCGGCAGCAGTTCCTCATTCCATAGTTGATACTGGCGCGCGACCAGTTCGTGCGCGCGCAGCGAAACTTCGCGGAATACCTGCGAGGGCGAAGCGCCGTCCGGGCCGGTGAAGTCGGCGCCGAGTTCGATCTGCGCCTTGAGTCCCGCGACGCGGATCTCGAAGAACTCGTCGAGGTTGTTGCTGACGATGCACAGGAAGCGCAGCCGTTCGAGCAACGGCACCTCTGCGTCCTCGGCCTGCGCCAGTACCCGGTGGTTGAATTCGAGCTGGGCGAGTTCCCGGTTCAGATAGAGCTGGGGATTGGAGCGCCTGATCTTGCCCGATTTGTCGGCGATGAGCGCAGCCCGCTTCCTGGCTGCCTTTTCCGGCGCAAGGGTGGCGGCGCGGTCGGCCGACTCCGCCTTGTTGGGTCCCGCTTTGGTAATTTTCTGCTCCCCGGTCTTCAGAGGCGAACGGAGAAGGGCGGCGCCGGACCTGCCTGTGCCTGGCGCGACTAGTGACTTAAGCTAGCCCTTCGGTGGCGGAACGTAACCCGCAGCCGCATCGGCCCCTTGACCGAAGAAATAGCTCTCGGTCTGTTCCATGAGGTATTTGCGTGCCTTTGGATCCGCGAGGCTCAGCCGGTTCTCGTTGACCAGCATCTTCTGGTGTTCGAGCCAGCCCTTCCAAGCCTCTTTGGAAACGTTCTCGAATACGCGCTTGCCCAGTTCTCCGGGGAAGGGGAGGAAATCCAGCCCCTCGGCGTCCCGGCCGAGCTTGACGCACTTCACCGTCCTTGCCATTTTTTATCTATCAACAGGTTAGATTGATTTCGCGGCGCTTTGGTTACATCTTTGTGACAGGTATCAGCCGCAAAAATTCTCGACCTGTTTATTATTATAGGCTGCGCCCGATGCCTCACGGCGCAGCGATGCCTAGATCGGCTTGATCAGGACCTTGGAGCGGCGCTGGTAGTTGTACAAGGCCTGCTTCTGCTTCGGCAGGCTGCTCACGTCGGCCTCGACGAAGCCATGCTCGATGAACCAGTGGGCGGCGCGCGTGGTCAGTACGAACAGCCGCTTGACGCGCTGCTTCTTCGCCCTTTCCTCGATCCATTTCAGCAACTGCTCCCCGGCGCCGAAGTCGCGATAGTCCGGATGCACGGCCACGCAGGCGAGTTCCGCCGATTTCTCGTTGGCGAAAGGATAGATCGCTGCGCAGCCGACGATGACTTTGTCGTGTTCCAGCACGCTGAACCGCGAAATCTCGATCTCGAGCAGTTCGCGCGAACGTTTGACCAAAGTGCCGTCGGCCTCGAGCGGTTCGATCAGGCGCAGGATGCCGCCGACGTCTTCGATGGTCGCGTCGCGCATCTGCTCCAGCGGATCGCGTGTAAGCATGCTGCCGATGCCGTCATGGGTGAACAATTCCAGCAGCAGCGCGCCGTCGGCATGACGGCTGATCATGTGCACGCGCGCGGCCCCGCCCTTGGAAGCCTTGATCGCATGTGGCAGATACAGCCTGGCATCGTCGGAGAGCGATTGTCCCTTGCGCAGCAGTTTCTCCGCGTCCGACACCGTGAGTTCGCGCAGCAGCCGGCCGCTTTTGCCCTTCAGTCCCGGCTCGTTCATCATGAACACAAGTTTTTCCGCACCCAGCGCGATGGCGGTTTCCGCGGCAATGTCTTCCAGCGTCACGTTGAAAATCTCGCCGGTGGGGGAGTAGCCGAGCGGGGACAGCAGCACCAGTTCGCCGTCGTCAAGGCGGGTGTTGATCGCATCCGCGTCGACTTTGCGCACTTCGCCGGTGTAGCACATGTCCACCCCGTCCACGACGCCGCGCGGCCGCGCGGTGACGAAGTTGCCCGATGCAACGCGGATGTCGGCATTGGCCATCGGCGAATTCGGCAGCCCCATCGACAGCAACGCCTCGATCTCCACGCGCACCTGGCCGCTCGCCTGTTTCACGCTGGCCAGCGCATGTTCATCGGTGACGCGGATTCCCCTCACGTATTGCGTTTTCAAGCCCGCCGCCTTGAGCTGCGCATCGATCTGCGGCCGTGCGCCGTGCACCAGCACCAGGCGCACGCCAAGGCTGGCGAGCAGGTTCAAGTCGTGCGTGAGCGAGACGAAGGAGCCGTCCGCCACGACTTCGCCACCGAAGGCGATGACGAAGGTGCGCCCGCCAAACGCATGGATATAGGGCGCGGCGGCGCGGAACCAGCGTACGAAATTGGCTTGCTGGGCGGCTTGCATGTCGGTTGGCGAAGGCCTTATTTCGGTTGCATGCGGATGGCGCCGTCGAGCCGGATCACTTCGCCGTTCAACATCTCGTTCTCTGCGATCTGCCTGACGAGTTGCGCGTATTCGGCCGGGCGGCCCAGGCGCGGCGGGAACGGCACCATCTTGCCTAGTGCATCCTGCACTTCCTGCGGCATGCCCATGAGCATCGGCGTTTCGAATATGCCCGGTGCGATGGTCATCACGCGGATGCCGCTGCGCGATAAATCACGCGCGATCGGCAGCGTCATGCCGACGATGCCGCCCTTGGATGCGGAGTACGCCGCCTGGCCGATCTGACCGTCGAACGCGGCCACCGAGGCCGTATTGACGATCACGCCGCGCTCGCCAGCCGCGTTGGGCTGCTGTTTCGACATCGCGTCTGCCGCCAGCCGGATCATGTTGAAAGTGCCGATCAGGTTGATGCCAATGACCTTGGCGAATTTTTCCAGCGAATGCGGGCCTTCCTTGCCGACGGTTTTTTCGCCGATGGCGATGCCGGCGCAGTTGACCAGTGCCTGCAGGCCGCCGAATTCCTTCAGCGCGGCGGCTACGGCCGCCTTGCCGTGGTCCTCGCGGGTCACGTCACACTCGACATAACGCACTTGCTTGCCAAGCTTGCCGGCCAGTGCCTCGCCCTGCGCCTTGTTGACGTCGGCGATGATCGCATTCCCGCCGGCGGCGACCACCATTTCGACGGTGGCCGCACCGAGTCCGGAACTGCCGCCGGTGACGATGAAGCTGCTGTTCTTGATTTCCATGTTTTTATGCGTTCGGTCTGGTCGGGAACGGGACGGCGAAGTATAGCAGCGACCTTTTAGAAATCCCCCCAGAGCGCCTGGATGGCGGACAGCGTGGCGAGCGCCGCGGTCTCCGTGCGCAGGATGCGCGGGCCGAGCCGTACCGGCATGAATCCACGCGATTGCGCGAGTTGCGTTTCCACCCGCGACAAGCCGCCTTCCGGGCCGACCAGCAGCGTCATGCGTGCAACCGGCGCCAGTTCCCTGAGCGACTGGGCGGCGCCGGGCGACAGCAGCAGGCGGACTTCATCGGCCGGCGCGGGCATTTCGATTTGCGCCAGCCATTCGGGCAGGCCCAGCACGGCGGCGACTTCCGGCACGCGATTGCGGCCGCATTGCTCGCATGCCGCGATTACCAGGTTCTGCCAGTGCTCGACGCGGCGTTGCGCGCGCTCGTCCTTGAGTTTGACGACGCTGCGCTCCGTGGCAACGGGCTGGATCGCGGCAACGCCCAGTTCGACGGCCTTCTGCACCGTGATGTCCATGCGATCGCCGCTCGACAGCCCCTGCACCAGCCGGACATGCAAGCGGGACTCGCGCTCGATGTCCAGATGCGCGCCGGTCTTGACCGATACGTCGCCGCGGTCAATGCGCGTTATGCGCGCCTCGAATTCGCCGCCCAGTCCGTCGAACAACACCACGGGCTCGCCCACGGCGAGCCGCAACACCCGTACCGCATGATGGGCCGCATCCGGGTGCAGGCGGACTTCCGAGCCATTGCCGAGCTTGCCGTGGAAATGGAACCGCGCGCCCGACTTGGGCGTGAGTTTTTTGTCTAAGTCTTTATCCATGCTAAGATTTTGCCATGCACAATCGGGTCTGTCTCAGAGTTTATAAAAGGGCTTCGAACGTTTCTGCGGGTGTTCCAACCGGGCCGGGGGCCTGAGAATGGCCGCCCAACCGTCTGTCTGCGATTTCGGCTGGAAGGCGCGTGATTTCGATCTGCCCGCCACCGATGGCAAGCGTTACAAGCGGGCGGACATGGGCGCAACGAACGGATTGCTGGTGATGTTCATCTGCAATCACTGCCCCTACGTCAAAGCGATACGCGAACGTCTGATCCGCGATTGCGTCGAACTCAAAACCCTCGGCATCGATGCAGTTGCGATCAGCGCCAACGATCCCGACGATTATCCGGAAGATTCGTTCGAGAACATGCAGCGCGTGGCCCGTGACCTGAAATTCCCGTTTCCCTATCTGTTCGATGAATCCCAGGAAGTCGCACGTGCCTATGGCGCGGTATGCACACCGGATTTCTTCGGCTTCAACCGCGATCTCGAGCTGCAGTATCGCGGCCGCCTGGACGCGTCGAAGACCGCGCCGGTGGGCAGTGCACGGCGCGATCTGTTCGAGGCCATGAAGACCGTCGCGCAAACCGGTCGTGGCCCGGTCGAGCAGATCCCCAGCATCGGATGCTCCATCAAATGGAAGCGCTAGCCAGGCCGGAGCGGGGCATGCTCGAGGAGGTGATCGCCTGCGTGCGGGAAGTCGCGGCGCAGGAAGTCATGCCGCGTTATCTGAAGGTCGCGCAGCAGCGCAAATCCGATGGCAGCCTGTTCACCGAGGCCGATCTGGCCTCGCAGGAGGCCTTGTCGCGCGTCCTGCCGAAGATCTATTCCGGCCCGATCGTGGCCGAGGAAATGACGCCCGAGCAGCAGGCCGAGTACTGGCTGGCCGGCACGGAAGGGCTGTGGTGCGTGGATCCGATCGATGGCACGTCGAATTTCGTCAACGGGCTGCCTTATTTCGCCGTATCGGTGGCGTTGATGATCAACGGGCGCAGCGTGCTCGGTGTGGTCTACGATCCGATCGCCGACGAAGTGTTTTACGCCGAGAAGGGCGCCGGGGCATTTCTCAACGGCGAGCGGCTGCCGATCAAGGAGCATGTCCCGCATCTGCGCAATTCCATGGCGCAGGTCGATTTCAAGCGTCTTCCGCCCGGGCTTGCGCGCGAACTGGTGGCCGAGCCGCCGTATTCGTCACAGCGCAACTTCGGCGCCAGTACCCTGGAATGGTGTTATGTCGCTGCCGGGCGCTTCGATGTCTACCTGCATGGAGGACAAAAGCTCTGGGACTACGCCGCCGGTTCGCTGATCCTGGAGGAGGCCGGCGGTTTCATGTGCACCCTGCATCAGGACGATTTCTGGACTGACACGCTGTGGAAGCGGTCCGCCATAGCGGCCCGCGAAGCCAGGCTGTTCGACGCCTGGAAACGCTGGATCCGCGCCCGCCAGTAGCGCCAAAAAGCTCACGGACGCCCCTGTGCGGCAGCGGTTGCGCCGTCCGCCCTTTCCTTGACCGGCATTGTCGATGCCGGTATCTTGCGAAGTTTTCCCCCGCACAATCTCAACTAGTTGTTTTTTTCGGGTGTTTCCATGGAACTGACTGCCGGCGTTACCACCGAATTGTCCGGTGCCGAAATCACGATGCGATGCCTTGCGGAAGAAGGCGTCGAATTCATGTTCGGTTATCCGGGCGGCGCGGTCCTGCCCCTGTACGACGAAATCTTCAAGCAGGAGAAGGTAAAACACATTCTGGTACGCCACGAGCAGGCAGCGGTACACGCGGCGGACGCCTATGCCCGCTCTACCGAGAAGGTCGGCGTGGTGCTGGTGACATCCGGCCCCGGCGTGACCAACGCGGTCACCGGCATTGCGACCGCGTACATGGATTCCATCCCGGTCGTCATCATCAGCGGACAGGTACCGACCCATGCCATCGGCCAGGATGCTTTCCAGGAAGTGGACGCCGTCGGCGTGACGCGTCCCTGCGTCAAACACAATTTCCTGGTCAAGGACATCAAGGACCTCGCGGTTACGATGAAGAAAGCGTTCTACCTTGCCGCCACCGGACGGCCCGGCCCGGTATTGGTGGATATCCCTAAGGACGTGCAGACCGCGAAGACGAACTTCTTCTATCCGCAATCGGTGTCGATGCGCTCGTATAACCCGGTGGTCAAGGGGCACAGCGGCCAGATCAGGAAGGCGCTCAATCTGCTGCTGGAAGCCAAGCGACCGATGATTTACACCGGCGGTGGCGTCGTGCTCGGCAACGCGGCACCGGAACTCCTGCAACTGGTCCATACGCTGGGCTTTCCCTGCACCAACACGTTGATGGGACTGGGCGGCTATCCGGCCACCGATCCGCAGTTCGTCGGCATGCTCGGCATGCATGGCACCTATGAAGCCAACATGGCGATGCAGAATTGCGACGTGCTGCTGGCCATCGGCGCGCGCTTCGACGACCGCGTGATCGGCAACCCGAAGCATTTCTTCCAGGAAGAACGCAGGATCATCCACGTCGACATCGACCCCTCCTCGATATCCAAGCGCGTACGCGTGGACGTGCCCATTGTCGGCGACGTCAGGGAAGTCCTGCAGGAAATGAACCGCCAATTGGCAGCGGGCAAGGAGCGCCCGGACCCGGTCGCGGTCAAGACCTGGTGGGACCAGATCGGCGAATGGAGAGGCCGCGATTGCCTGAAGTACGACCGCAACTCGAAAATCATCAAGCCGCAGTCCGTGGTCGAGAAGCTCTATGAGCTGACCAAGGACATGGACATGTACGTGACCTCGGATGTCGGCCAGCACCAGATGTGGGCCGCGCAGTTCTACAAGTTCAACAAGCCGCGGCGCTGGATCAACTCCGGCGGCCTGGGCACGATGGGTGTGGGCCTGCCTTACGCACTGGGCGTCCAGCTCGCGCATCCGGAAGCGACTGTCGCCTGTGTCACTGGTGAGGCCAGCATCCAGATGTGCATCCAGGAACTGTCCACGGCGAAGCAGTATCGCCTGCCGGTCAAGATCGTGAACCTGAACAATCGCTACATGGGCATGGTCAGGCAGTGGCAGGAGTTCTTCCACGGCAACCGCTACGCCGAGTCCTATATGGATGCGTTGCCCGATTTCGTCAAGCTGACCGAGTCCTACGGCCACGTCGGCATGCGCATCGACAAGCCGGAGGATGTCGAGCCGGCGCTCAGAGAGGCGTTCAGCCGCAAGAACGACCTCGTGTTCATGGACTTCATCACCGATCAGACCGAAAACGTTTTTCCGATGGTGCCCGGGGGCAAAGGCCTGTCGGAAATGATCCTAGTTTAATTCAAGTATGCGGCACATCATCTCCCTACTCATGGAGAACGAGCCGGGCGCGCTGTCGCGCGTGGCCGGCCTGTTCTCCGCGCGCGGCTACAACATCGAGTCGCTGACCGTCGCGCCCACCGAAGATCCGTCGTTGTCGCGCATGACGGTCGTGACCTCCGGTTCCGACGACGTGATCGAACAGATAACCAAGCAGCTGAACAAGCTGATCGATATCGTGAAGGTCGTGGATCTGTCCGACGGCGACCACATCGAGCGCGAACTGATGCTGGTCAAGGTGCGCGCCTCGGGCAAGGACCGCGAAGAGATGAAGCGCATGGCGGACATCTTTCGCGGCCGCATCCTCGACGTAACGGACAAGGCATACACCATCGAGCTCACCGGCACCGGAGCGAAGCTCGACGCATTTCTGGGAGCGCTCGAACAAGGCGCCATCCTGGAAACAGTGCGCACGGGCGCCTCGGGTATCGGCCGGGGCGAGCGCATTCTAAAAGTCTAGTGAGGAGCGAGGCGGAAAGCCAGAGCGTTGCCCATCACCCCTCACTCCTTACCCCTCACCCATCACCGCATTTAACACACGAGGCAGACATGAAAGTTTTTTACGACAAGGACGCAGACCTGCGTCTGATCAAGAGCAAGAAAGTCACGATTCTCGGTTACGGTTCGCAAGGCCATGCCCATTCGCTCAACCTCAAGGATTCCGGCGTCAAGGTGACGGTCGGCCTGCGCAAGGGCGGTGCTTCCTGGGACAAGGCCAAGAAGGCCGGCTTCGATGTGAAGGAGCCGTCCGACGCCGTGAAGAACGCCGATTTCGTCATGATCCTGCTGCCTGATGAGAATATCGGCGCCGTCTACAAGGAGGTCGAGTCCAGCCTCAAGAAAGGCACGGCACTGGCCTTTGCGCACGGATTCAACATCCACTTCGGACAGGTCGTGCCGCGCGCCGACCTCGACGTGGTGATGGTTGCGCCCAAGGCGCCGGGCCACACCGTGCGCTCGACGTTCGCGCAAGGCGGCGGCGTGCCGATGCTGATCGCAATCCACCAGAATCCGTCGAAGAAGGCGCGCGACCTGGCGCTGTCCTACGCCGCGGCGATCGGCGGTGGCAAGGCCGGCATCATCGAGACCAATTTCCGCGAAGAGACCGAGACCGACCTGTTCGGCGAACAAGTCGTGCTGTGCGGCGGCACTACCGCACTGATCCAGGCCGGCTTCGAGACACTGGTCGAAGCGGGGTACGCGCCCGAAATGGCGTACTTCGAATGCCTGCATGAACTCAAGCTGATCGTCGACCTGATTTACGAGGGCGGCATCGCCAACATGCGTTATTCGATTTCGAACAATGCGGAATACGGCGACTTCACCCGCGGCTCGCGCATCATCACCGAGGAAACGCGCAATGAAATGCGCAAGATCCTCAAGGAGATCCAGACCGGGCAATACGCCCAGGAATTCCTGCTCGAGAACAAGACCGGCGCCACCAAGCTGGGCGCCATGCGCCGCATAGGCCGCGAGCACCAGATCGAAGTCGTCGGCGGCAAGCTGCGCGAGATGATGCCCTGGATCAAGGCCAACCGCCTGGTCGACAAGACGAAAAACTAGTGACATGCGCCCCTCAAGGGATGCGGCCTTCGGCCATAACGGGTGACAAACGACAAGTGACAGGTGACGCGTGACAAGTGAAACCTCAAGCCTGAACAGGTTTTCGGTGCGACGCGTTTACGCGGCGGAAGGGGCAAAGTTGTTTCTCGTCACCCGTCACCCGTCACACGTCGCCGGGCGAACGCAGTGACGTCCTACCCCCACCCCATCATTGCCAAGGAGGGCTGGCCGTTTCTGGCGGCTGCAGGCGTCCTGTCGATCGTGGCCACCAGCGGCTGGGGCTGGTGGTCGATTCCGTTCTGGCTGGCAACGCTGTTCATCCTGCAATTCTTCCGCGATCCGCCGCGTTCCGTTCCCGCCGATGCGGATGCGGTGGTTTCCCCCGCCGATGGACGCATCGTCGTCGTGGAAAGGACCAGGGACCCCTACCTGGATCGGGATGCGCTGAAGATCAGCGTGTTCATGAACGTGTTCAACGTGCACTCGAATCGCAGCCCGGTCGATGGCGAGGTCAGGAAGGGCTGGTATTTCGGCGGCCGCTTCCTGAACGCCGCGCTCGACAAGGCGTCGCTCGAGAACGAGCGCAATGCATTGTGGATTCATACCGACAGCGGAGCGGAAGTAACCTGTGTGCAGGTGGCGGGGCTGATCGCGCGCCGCATCCTGTGTTACGTGCAGACCAGGGACCGCTTGAAGAAGGGACAGCGCTTCGGTTTCATCCGCTTCGGTTCCCGCGTGGACGTGTATCTTCCCCTCGAGGCCAAGCCGCAGGCCGCGGTGGGCGACAAGGTCTTTGCCGGGGAAACCATCCTGGCGCGGCTGCCTGCCAGGGTGTGAGCCGGCCATGAACCATCCCGTCCCGAAGACCCGATGGCTCAGCCGTACCGGCATTCGCCGCACCGGCATCTACTGGCTTCCCAATGCCATCACCACTTGTGCGCTGTTCGCGGGCTTTTACGCCATCGTGCAGGCAATGAACCTGCAGTTCGAACTCGCGGCGCAAGGCATATTCGCGGCAATGGTGCTGGACGGTCTCGACGGCAGGGTGGCGCGGCTGACCCGCACGCAGAGCGAATTCGGCGCCGAATACGACAGCCTGTCCGACATGGTTTCCTTCGGGGCCGCACCGGCACTGGTGATCTACGAATGGTCGCTCAAAGGCATGGGCAAGCTCGGATGGTTCGCCGCCTTCGTCTATTGCGCCTGCGCGGCATTGCGCCTGGCACGCTTCAACGCCAATATCGACGTGGTCGACAAGCGCTACTTTCAGGGCATGCCAAGCCCCGCCGCGGCTGGCCTGATCGCAGGGCTGGTATGGGCCATGGAGTCCTATGATGTCGCGCGCGCCGACATTCCCCTGCTGGCCTGGGCGCTGACCCTGTTTGCGGGCATCACCATGGTCAGCAACGTGCGCTTCTACAGCGGCAAGGACATCAACCTGCGCAAGAGCGTGCCGTTTCGAGTGGTGGTGATGATGGCGCTGAGCGTGGTGGCGGTGATGCAGGTCGCCAGCAATCTGCCGGAGCTCCTGTTCAGCCTGTTTGCGGTTTATGCCGCCTCGGGCTATGTCATGTGGGCCTGGGAAAGGCTGCGCAAGAAGCCCGGCCCCCCCCCTCCATCCGCGTAATAGGGGCTTGCGAAGCCCGAAAAATCTGCTTATAGTCGGGCGCATGTATTCCCATCAGCACGGCCAATCCGGTCTTTTTCTTGTCAGCAATCTGCTGACCGGCCTGCTGCTGCGCCCCGCGCGCACATAAACTAACTCCAAATCTCGCAGTACCCAAGCCCGTCAGGCAAGAGCCCGGCGGTGGTGGCTCATCAACAATGCGCGAGTACACGACATGAACCGAGACCCTTCGCAGAAATATCGTCCGTTTGCCCCGGTCGTCCTTCCCGACAGGACCTGGCCGGCCCAAGTCATCACCCAACCTCCGGTCTGGTGCAGCGTCGACCTGCGCGACGGCAACCAGGCGCTGATCGAACCCATGGACGCGGAGCGCAAGCTGCGCATGTTCATGCTGCTGCTGAAAACCGGATTCAAGGAAATCGAGATCGGCTTTCCCGCTGCCTCGCAGACCGATTTCGATTTCGTGCGCAAGTTGATCGACGAGAAGCTGATTCCCGATGACGTCACGGTGCAGGTGCTGACCCAGGCGCGCGAACCGCTGATCCGGCGCACCTTCGAATCCCTGCGCGGCGCGAAGCGCGCCATCATGCATTTGTACAACTCCACGTCGACCGTGCAGCGACGGGTCGTATTCGGACTGGACAAGCCGGGCATCGTCGACATCGCCGTGCAGGGTGCGCGAGTCGTCCTCGAGTGCGCAAACCAGCAATCCGAGACCGATTGGGTCTTCCAGTATTCGCCCGAGAGCTTTACCGGCACCGAGCTGGATTTCGCCGTCGAGATTTGCGACGCGGTAAACGCGGTATGGCAGCCCACACCCGAGCGCCCGGTCATCCTGAATTTGCCGGCGACGGTGGAGATGGCCACCCCGAACATCTATGCCGACCAGATCGAATGGTTCGGTCGCCACGTCGCCAAACGCGACAGCATCGTTTTGTCGGTGCATCCGCATAACGACCGCGGTTGCGCGGTGGCCGCCGCCGAGCTCGCCGTCATGGCCGGCGCCGATCGCATCGAAGGTTGCCTGTTCGGCAACGGCGAGCGCACCGGCAACGTGGATCTCGTCACGCTCGCGCTCAATCTCTATTCCCAGGGCATCGATCCCGGACTCGATTTCTCCGACATCAATGCGGTCATCCGCACGGTGGAGCACTGCAACCAGCTGCCGGTGCACCCGCGCCATCCCTACGGCGGAGAACTGGTGTTCACGGCTTTTTCCGGATCGCACCAGGACGCGATCAAGAAAGGACTCGCCGCGCGCAAGGCGACCGACCTCTGGGAAGTCCCTTACCTGCCCATCGATCCGGCCGACCTCGGACGCGCTTACGAAACCGTCATCCGCGTCAACAGCCAGTCGGGCAAGGGCGGCATTGCCTACCTGCTCGAGCGCGATTTCGGCATGTCGCTGCCGCGCCTGCTGCAGATCGAGTTCAGCCAGGTGATCCAGGCGATCACGGATAAGACCGGCAAGGAGCTGTCGTCGATCGCGATCAAGGCCGCGTTCGACAAGGAATATCTGGAAATCGAGCGGCCGCTTGCCTACGTCGAGCATCGCATCACGCATGAAGCCGGCCACGGCGAAATCGAAAATGTCACGGCGCGTCTGAAATTCAACGGGCGCGAGATTGCGATTGCCGGCAAGGGCAACGGACCGGTGGATGCCTTCGTGCGTGCGCTGTGCGAGGGCTGCGGTGTCGACGTCCACGTCATGAACTATCACGAGCATGCGGTGGGCAGTGGCGAGGATGCGACAGCGGTGGCTTACGTACAGATTCGCATCGGCCGCGACCAGACTCTGTATGGCGCGGGAATGCACGGCAACATCGTTACCGCGACGCTGCGCGCGGTGCTCTCGGCGGTCAATCGCGCGGCAGTCAAGGGATTGATCACGGTACGGGAACCGGCGCAGCGCATTGCCGCCGCCTGAGTTCACCGCCGTCGTTGCCAACGAAGCCCGCTCCCGCAGCGGGTTTTTTTTGCTGCGCGCAGTATTCCCGGCAACAAGATAAACTCCGGGCTTAAACCCGTACTTTTCCCCGATATCCCGGCCGCATTGACTGTGCCTTCCGATGGCGAGCGAACAAAAATCAAATCTGCACAGGATCGTCATCGTCGGCGGCGGAGCCGGCGGGCTCGAACTGGCCACGCAACTCGGCAGAAAACTGGGCAGGCGCAGGCAGGCGTTGATCACGCTGGTCGACCGTTCGCGCACGCATTTGTGGAAACCTTTGCTGCACCAGGTCGCCGCCGGCAGCATGGACCTGAACGATCACGAACTAGATTATCTGTATCAGGCGCGCTGGCATCATTTCCAGTTCCGCCTCGGCAGAATGGACGGGCTCGATCGTAACGCCAGGGAAATCCACCTCGCGCCGACGTTCGACGAAGCCGGCCGCGAGGTCCTGTCCGCCTACGGCATTGCCTATGACACGCTGATCGTTGCCGTGGGCAGCACCACCAACGACTTCGGCACGCCGGGCGCGGCGGAACATGCGATCTCGCTGGACAATCCCCAGCAGGCGGCCTTGTTCCATTCGCGGCTCCTCAATGCCTGCCTGCGCGCGAACGCGCAACACGGGCAACTCGAGTCGGGGCAGTTGCATATCGCCATCATCGGTGCCGGGGCGACCGGCGTCGAACTGGCCGCGGAATTGCACAACACCATCCGTGAATTCCTGTCTTTCGGGCTGGATCGCATCAATCCCGAGAAGGACATCAAGATCACCATCGTCGAGGCGGCGCCGAAGATTCTGCCGGCGCTTTCCGAACGCCTGTCGTCAGCAGTATTCGGTCTCCTGCAGAAACTGAACGTCGAGGTGCTGACCGGCGAGCGCGTCACCGAGGTATCGCCCCGCAGCGTGAAAACCGCAACCGGCCGCGAGATTCCCGCCGAACTGGTGGTCTGGGCGGCGGGCATCAAGGCGCCCGACTTCCTCAAGGACATCGGCGGGCTGGAGACCAATCGCATCAACCAGCTCGTGGTCGCGCAAACCCTGCAAACTACGCGCGATCCGGACATCTTCGCGTTCGGCGACTGTGCAAGCTGTCCCTGGCCGGAGAAGAAAAACTCGGTGCCCCCGCGCGCGCAATCTGCGCATCAGCAGGCGTCGCACCTTTACCGGATGCTGCCCCGGCGCCTGCGCGGTGAAGCGCTCAAGCCCTTCGAGTATCGCGACTTCGGCTCCCTGATTTCGCTCGGCAAGTTCAGCACTATCGGCAGCCTGATGGGCGGCATCACGCGCGGCAGCGTCATGATCGAAGGCTTTTTCGCCAAGCTCATGTATCTGTCGTTGTACAAGATGCACGAGTTCGCCCTGCACGGCTTCACAAAGGTCTTCCTGGATACGCTGGCGCGCATCATTACGCGGCGCACCGAGCCGCACATCAAGCTGCACTGAACGCTGCGATGTCGAGCGGCCACCTGAAATTTGTTCCGGGCCTCGCAGCGGCGATCGCGATTACCGCCTGTTCACCCGTTGTCTATTCGCCAAAACCGCTCGATCCGGAAGCGAGCGCAGCGGAATTCCTCGCGCGCTCCGCGGAGGTCGATGGCCTGAAACAGTTCGCGGTGGCGAACGGCTATGCCGCGGATTCCTGGCCGCCGCAACAGTGGGGCCTGAAGGAGTTGACGCTGGTCGCGCTGTATTTTCACCAGGACATCCGCACGGCGCGCGCGCGCGCCGGTGTTGCGCAGGCGGAGTTGGGCTCCGCCGGTCAGCCGCAGGCGTGGTCGGGAAGGCTGAAACCCGAATATCACAGCCGCACGCTTCCCGATACCAATGGACCATGGACTCTCGGGCTGGAGCTGGAAATTCCGCTGGTAGCGCAGGGCAAGCGCGCTGCGCGCGCCGAGCGCAGCGCTTACCTGGCCGACGCCGCCGACCTCGATATAGCCAATGCGGCGTGGATGGTGCGCGCGCGCGTACGCGATCGCTACCTTGATCTGCAGGCCAGCCGGGATGTCCTGGCATCGCTCGACGCACAGCTCGATGCGCGCAAGGACATGGTCGGCCTGGTGAATCGCCGCGTGGAAGCGGGAATGTTGTCGGCGCGCGACCTCGGTGCCGAGCGCGTGATTTATTCCCAGCTCGAACTGTTGCGCAGCCAGGAACTGGCGAAGCAACAGCGCATGCAAGGCGGACTTGCGGCCGCACTTGGATTGTCGCTGGACGTGGCCGAACGCATGAAGCTGCATTTCGATGCGGATGCATCACCGCGGATGGACATGGATGCGGGCGCGCTGCGCCGCATGGCTTTGCGCAATCGCCTCGACGTGCATCGCAAGTTGCTGGAATTCGGTGCGGCCGACGCGGAGGTCAAGGGCGCGGTGGCCGCGCAAAACCCGGACTTCACGCTGGGGCCGGGCTATACCTGGGATCAGGGCGACAACATCTGGTCGCTGGCAGTGGGCATGACGCTGCCGCCAGCCGCCCAGACGCGCGCCGCGATCCGGGAAGCGCAGGCGCGCCGCGAACTGGCGGCGGAGCAGTTCGCGGCAACCCAGGCCGACGCAATCGCGCTGGCCGAACGCGCCCGCGCGCAATACCGGATGGCGCGCAGCCGCATAGCGGGCGCCGAACATCAGTTGCAGATGCAGCGCGAACAGGAGACCCGGACATCCCGGCAGTTCGACACGGGCGCCGCCGACCGGATGCAACGTGTTGCCGCCCGCATCGACACGCTCGCATCGGAAACGATGCTCCAGGCCGCGAACGTCGAACTGCGCCAGGCTCTGGCGCATCTGGAGGACGCCTTGCAGCGTCCACTGCTCGGCGATTTTGAAGTGCTGCCGGCTGTGGAAGCGTCGCGCTCTGCCAGGGTCACCGGCGATGCCGGGGCGACCAAGCCATGAGGTTGCGTTCCGCCCACGCAGTTATTGCCGTGATGGCGGTGGTCATTACCCTGCTGGCTTGGGCCCTGATTTATTACTCGCGCGACGAACTGGGCACGCAGGCGGAAAAACACGAAGACCAGATCAAGGCGGTTTCGACCGCAGGTGTCGAGGATGGGCGCGCTGTCGTGCACATATCGGCGCAAAGCCAGAAAGCCGCCGGCATCGACGTACAGGTTCTGAAATCCGCAAAGCGGGAGGCCGCATACGAGGCTTACGGCATCGTGGTGAACCCGCAGCCGCTCGCGGAATTGCGCGGCCGCTACCTTGCCGCGATGGCCGAGTCCCGCGCTGCACGGGCAACGCTTGCCGCCGCCGAGTCCGAGTCCCGGCGCATGGAGATGCTGTTCCGTGACGACCGCAACGTGTCGGAACAGGCCATGAAAGCCGCGCAGGCGCGCTATCAGTCCGAATTCGCGCGGCAGGCTGCGGCCGACCAGGCCGCGGCGAGCGTCCGCGATGCGATACGCGGCACCTGGGGCGAAACCGTGACGGGATGGGCGGTGAATCCCGATTCCCAAACCATGCGGTCGCTGCTTCAGCAGACGGCATTCCTGGTACAACTCGTGTTTCCCTATAACCTGCCGCGCGCCGTCGTGCGCGGAAAGATTTCCGTCGCGCCGGCGATGGCACGCGAGAATTCGCACCCGGCCAGCTTCGTTGCCGATTCCCCGCAGATCGATCCCGCTTTTCCGGGCGAGACTTATTTCTACCTGGTGAACGGCGGTGGTTTGCGTTCCGGCATGCGGGTCGCGGCGCGCATCAAAACAGGCGGCGCACCGGTGAGCGGCGTCATCGTGCCAGCGGCTGCGGTGGTCTGGCATGCCGGCAAGGCCTGGGCGTACGTGAAGGACGACGAGCAGACCTTTGCCCGCTACGAGGTTTCCACTGCGGACGAACTCGAAGGCGGCTGGTTCAACACGGCAGGTTTCGACGACGATGACGAAGTCGTCGTCAGCGGTGCGCAACTTCTCCTCTCCGAGGAATTGAAATACCAGATTAGAAACGAGAACGAGGATTGAAGTGCTTGCGCCGCCAAGACGCCGAGAGCGCCAAGGAAGAACAAGAGCAGGGAAACGAAGTGCGCGAGTTATAACCTGGTGAATTGGTCAGATGGCCATCGTGCCCGCTTTTTACCTATATACGTTCCTTGCCCTTGTCTTTCCTTGGCGCTCTTGGCGTCTTGGCGGCTGATCGATTCCCGTCGTGATTTCATTCATTGTCCGCCAGGCCATCCGTTACCCGGGCGTGATTGTCGCGCTGGCGCTGACGATCGTTGTTTACGGGCTGTTCATTTTGTCGCGGGCGCACCTGGATGTGTTCCCGGAGTTTTCGCCGAGCCAGGTCGTCATCCAGACCGAGGCGCCGGGACTGTCCGCCGAACTGGTGGAGTCCCAGGTTTCCCAGCCGATCGAAAATGCGTTGTCCGGCGTATCCGGCCTCGAGAGCCTGCGCTCTCAATCGATTCCGGGTTTATCGGTCGTGCACGTGTATTTTCAGGACGGGTCGGACACCTATCGCAACCGGCAGGTGGTGAGCGAGCGCCTTGGGGCGCTCACGGCGCAACTGCCGAAAGGCGTCGTGCCGGCGATGACCCCGCTCACCTCATCGGCCAGCACCGTCCTCGGCATCGGCATCACGTCCGACAAGCGCAGCCTCATGGAATTGCGCACCCTGGTGGACTGGGTCATCCGTCCGCATCTGCTGGCGGTGCACGGCGTGGCGGAAGTGAACGTATTCGGCGGCGACGTGCGCCAGTGGCAGATCCAGGTCGACCCGGAAAAGCTGCATCGTTACGGCATGGCGCTGGAAGACGTCCTCGTTGCCGCGCGCCGCGCCACCGGCGTGGCGGGCGCCGGGTTCGTGAAGACGCCGAATCAGCACATCCTGCTGCAAGTCGATGTGCAACCCGACGCGGTAGCGGATGTTGCCCGCGCCGTGCTGGTCTATCGCGATGGTCGCGCCGTGCGCATCGGCGATCTGGCGGAAGTGGTGGAGGGCGCCGCGCCGTCGATCGGTGCCGCTGCCATCGATGGCACACCCGGCGTTTTCATGATGGTGCAGGGCCAGCTTGGATCGAACACCCATGCGGTCACGCAGGACCTGGAAGCCGCGATAGCCGAACTCAAGCCGCTGCTGGAGAAAGAGGGCGTCAAACTGCATCCGCAGCTCTTTCGTCCGGCGAACTTCATCGAAACCGCCGTGCGCAACGTCCAGCGCGATATTCTGATCGGTTCGCTGCTCGTGGTGGTGGTGTTGTTTCTGTTCCTGTTCAATGCCCGCACCGCATTCGTCTGCGCCACGGCTATCCCGGTCTCCCTGCTGGCGGCCGTCCTGGTCCTCGACTATTTCAACGTGACGCTCAACATCATGGTGATGGGCGGCCTGGCGATCGCCCTCGGTGAAGTCGTGGACGACGCGATCATCGACACCGAGAATATTTTCCGCCGCATGCGGCTGAACTGGGCTTCGCTGCAGCCGCGACCGGTCTGGGAAGTCGTGCTGGCTGCCTCGGTGGAAGTACGCAGCTCGGTGGTGTACGCGACCTTCATCGTAGCACTCGTGTTCGTGCCGTTGCTGACCCTGGGCGGTGTGGCCGGCAAGCTGTTCGCTCCGCTCGGACTTGCCTACATTTTCTCCATCCTCGCTTCGCTGCTGATCGCGGTGACGCTGACGCCGGCGTTGTGTTATCTGCTTTTGTCGCGCGCTGAGTTGAAGGTCGAGGACCCGCCGTTCGTGCGCTGGCTGAAGCCGAGATATCTGTCGCTACTGGGCCGCATCGAACAGTATCCGGGACGCGTGATCAGCGTGACCGGCATCGTCATCGCGATCGGCATCGGCTTGCTGCCGCTGTTCGCGGGGCAGTTCATTCCGGCGCTGCGCGAAGGCCATTACATCATGCACATGTCGGCGGTGCCGGGAACGTCGGAAGCGGAATCCCTGCGCATCGGCCAGAAGGTTTCCAAGGCGATCGGATCGATCAAGGGCGTGCAGTCCGTGGCGCAATGGGTTGGCCGTTCCAAAAACGGCGCCGATACGTTCGGCACGCACTACAGCGAGTTCGAGGTCGAAATCGGTCCGTTGTCGGGCAAGGAACAGGTGCGCATCCTGCAGGAGATCCGCGAAACACTCTCGGGGCAGCGCGGCGGCGCATATCCGGGCGTGACATTCGCGGTCAACACCTTCCTCACCGAGCGTATCGAGGAGACCATCACCGGCTATGCCGCGCCGTTCGTGGTGAATCTCTATGGTGCTTCGCTCGACCTGCTGGATCGCGACGCGCTGGCGATTGCCTCGGAACTCGCCGAAGTACCCGGCGCACGCGACGTGCAGATCCAGGCGCAGCCCGGCGCACCGCAATTGTCGATTCGCCTGCGCCATGAACGCGTGGCCGCACTTGGCCTGCAACCGCTGGTCGTCCTTGAAACGGTCCAGACGGCGTACGAAGGCGCGCAGGCCGCGCAGATCTTCCGCGGCAACCAGGTCATCGATCTGGTGGTCGTGCTGGATCCGTCGCACCGCAACCGCATCAACGAAATAGCCGCGCTGCCGCTGCGCAACCCCGACGGCCGTCTGGTCAGGTTGGGCGATGTCGCGGACATCGAGATCACCGGCGGGCGCTACAAGATATTGCACGATGGCGGGCGGCGCATCCAGACCGTGACGGCCAGCGTCGAAGGCCGCGACATCGAACAGTTCGAGCGCGCTGCCCGCGCGCACATCGGCGCGGAAGTGAAGCTTTCCGAAGGCAATTACGCTGTCTATTCGGGCACGGCGCAGGCGCAGGCGCAGGCGCGCTCCGACCTGTTGCTGCACTCGGCGCTCGCGGGAATCGGCATTTTCCTGCTGCTCTACATCGCCTTCAACAATCTGCACAATTTGCTGATCACCTTCGTCAACCTGCCGTTCGCGCTGATCGGCGGCGTGATCGCGGTATTCGCCAGCGGCGGCTGGATGTCGCTCGGCTCGCTGGTCGGTTTCGTCACACTGTTCGGCATCACGCTGCGCAACTCGATCATGCTGGTTTCGCACTACCAGCAGCTGGTGGAGGTGGAGCGCCTGCCGTGGAACGCTGATACCGCGTTGCGCGGCGCCACCGAGCGCCTGCCTTCGATCCTCATGACGGCACTGGTCACCGCACTGGGCCTGATGCCGCTCGCGCTCGGCAGCGGTGAGCCTGGACGGGAGATCGAAGGCCCGATGGCCACGATCATCGTAGGGGGACTCGCTACTTCGACCCTGCTCAACCTGCTGGTCCTGCCGGCGATCCTGCTGCATTTCGGCCGTTTCGTGCCGGCCGACGACGCAAGGCGGGGTTGATCTTCCCGACCAAGCCATTACATAGTACGAATATCCAGCGCATGTTTAAGGGCCGCCAAGGAGAGCCCGGTTATGTCGACGATTGCATTGACCAAGGATAATTTCGAGCAGGTAGTGACTGGCAACGATACCGTCATCGTGGATTTCTGGGCGCCGTGGTGCGGCCCCTGCCGCGGCTTCGCACCGGTCTTCGAAGCGACTTCGGAGAAGCATGAAGGCGTGGTGTTCGCCAAGGTGAATACCGAGGAAGAGCCCGAGCTGGCCGGACACTTCGAGATCCGCTCGATTCCGACGCTGATGGTGTTCCGCGAGAAGGTGCTGCTGCTTTCCCAACCGGGTGCGTTGCCGGCGTCGGGTCTGGAAGCGGTGATCAGGAAAGTGCAGGAGCTCGACATGGCGCAAGTGCATCGCGACATCGCGGCGAAGGAAGCCGCGGAAGCGGACACAACTTCCTGACTTCATGACGCCGGCCGTCCTTGACGAAACCGGATTCGACCGTTTCCTGTCGGACAACGACAGGGTGGTGATCGGCTTCGTCGAAAAGGAGGGCGACGCCGCAGCGTTTTCCGCGCTGGCGGCCGATGTGCTCGGCAAACATCCCGGCGTCGCTTTCGCGCAAGTCCCGGGCGATAGCCGGGCGTTGTTCGACATGTTCGGACTGAGCGGGACGGCCGTGGCGATCTTCCGCCGGCGCATCGGCATGTACCTCGGGGCCGGCCTGCCTGTCGCTGACCAGTTGACGCGGTTGCTCGACGGCATCGGCGCACTGGACATGGAGCGCGTGCAGGCGGAACTGGAGCAGGAAAGATCGGCGCGGGAATCGCTGGCCGTGCACCGCGTCTGTCCGGCAACGCGGCGCGGCAAGCTCGGATAAAAGTCAGCCGTCGGCCGGCGGATAAGTCCCCGATTCGCCCAGGACATATTGCTGGACGGCCTTGTCGCGCAGCCGGTCGAGAAACCACTTGAGCGCCTTGCCGGCCTGGCGCGGGTGCCAGGCCAGGTAGACATTGGTCTTCGCTTTCGATCCCTCGACTTCCTTTTTCACCAGCCGGCCCGCCGCTATGTGGGGTGCCGCCCAGAGCAGCGGCAGGTAACCAATGCCCAACCCGGCAATCTGGGCCGAAACCTTGGCGCGCATGGTTGGCAGGGTCAGGGCGTCCTGTCCGTCGAGCAAGCCCGACGTGCGCGGCGGCAGGTCGCGGGACGTGTCCGCGGCGGACACCGCGCGATGCTGCAGGATATCCTGTGCGGAAAGTGGGCCGGGCAGGCCGGCCAATGGATGGTCGGGCGAGACGACGAAGACGAATTCGAAACTTCCCATCGGCTCGACGGCCAGTAATCCTTCCGGAGGTGCATCTCCGGGCGCACCGATGACCATGTCGGCCCGCCCGCTGAGCAGGGCATCCCAGCAACCGCCCAGCACTTCCATAGTCAAACGCACGCGCGTGCCGGATGCCTCGCGGTAAAAATCCTTTAATAGCGGAAACAGGCGCTCCGTGGGTACCAGGTCATCGACCGCGATGCGCAGTTCGGACTCCCAGCCGGTTGCGACATGCTTGACGCGGCATTCCAGGTCGGTCGCGGCGCGTAGCAGATGGCGCCCTTCCCGCAGCAGGGCTTCGCCCGCGTCGGTCAGGCGTGCCCGGTGGCCGCTGCGGTCGAACAGCTTGACCTCGAGGTCCTGTTCCAGCTTCTGGATGGTGTAGGTAATGGCCGAGGGAACGCGGTGCAATTCCTCCCCTGCAGCGGCGAAGCTGCCGTTACGGGAGATGGAATCCAAAACCAGCAACGCATCCAGCGAAATTCTCATGGTGGCTGTAGGTAAACTCGGCTATCATTCCAAAAAATAACTGACTGATCAGTCAGCAAAACTATACCGCCGGGATATTCCCGCTTCCAAAAAAACAGTTCCGACGGTCCGCTGCCAGCGAGGGTTTATGTCGCTGGCAATAATTTTTTGACCGGTTGAAGCGACCGTGCGCGGCCGCCGACCGGAACTACCAGGGGTACGTTGTGCATACGCCGACCATTCGTAATGTAACGATTCTGACGGCGCTGGTCACCGCGACGTTGATTTCCGGCTGCGGCTCGAAGAGCGATGCCACGGCAGCTGCGAAAACGGAGCCGCCCAAATCGGACGCAGCCAAAACGGCCGAAGCGGCCAAGCCTGCCACCCCGGCGGCCGCCCCCGCGCCCAAACCCGGATTGCCGGTCAAGGCGGAAGCTGTCCAGATTCTAAAAGTCCAGGACGACGTTTCCGCGGTGGGCTCCCTGCTTGCGGAGGAGTCCGTCATCATCCGGCCGGAAATAGACGGCCGCGTCATCGGACTGCACTTCCAGGAAGGCCAGGCCATCGCCGCCGGCGCGAAACTGGTGACGATCGACAGCACGGAATATGAAGCGCAGACCGCGGCCCAGCGCGCGGACCTGAAGACCGAAGAGCAGCGCCTGGTCCGCACCAAGGAATTATTCGAGCAGAAGTTCATCAGCAAGGACGCGCTGGATGTCCAGGTCGGCAACGTGGCGCGCCTCAAGGCGCATGTCGATGAGGCGGAATCCCGCACCGCGAAGACCGTGATCCGCGCGCCGTTCGCCGGCATCCTGGGCCTGCGTCAGATCAGCCCCGGTGCCTACGTCAAAGCCGGTACGGACATCGTGCGGCTGGAGAACGTCAGTTCGATCAAGGTCGACTTCCGCATCCCGGAAAATTATCTGTCGAAAATCCGCCCCAATCAGGAAATCGCGGTGAAGCTGGACGCTTATCCCGGCGAAGCATTCACCGGACGTGTTTACGCCGTCGAACCCGTGGTCGACGAGCGCACCCGCACCATCGCCATGCGCGCGCGCATTCCCAACAAGGGCTTCAAGCTCAAGCCCGGCATGTTCGTTCGCGTGGCCATTACGCTCGACAGCCGTCCGAATGCCGTGATCATTCCGGAGGAGGCGATCTGGCCGCAGGGCAAGAGCAGCTTTGTCTACCGCGTGGTGGATGGCAAGGCGGCATTGACCAAGGTCGAGATCGGCAACCGCTCGCCGGGCAGCGTGGAGATACTGAAGGGCCTGGCGGCCAACGACGTAATCATTACTGACGGCCAGATCAAACTCAAGGACGGTGCTGCCGTATCCGTGATCGTCCCGCCGCCGGCCGCGCCGGCCGCTCCAGCCGCACCGGCTGCCAAGAGCTGAACGCGACCTAAAACCATTTCAGGAGCGGCACGATGATTCTCTCCGAGATTTCGATCAAGCGGCCGGTTCTGGCCACGGTCATGAGCCTGGTCATCGTGCTCATGGGCTTCCTGTCCTATTCGCGCATGGCCGTGCGCGAATATCCGAACATCGACCCGCCGGTCGTTTCGGTGCGCACGGTCTACAAGGGCGCGACCGCACAGGTTATCGAAAGCGCAGTCACGCAGCCGCTGGAGGATTCCCTTTCCGGCATCGAAGGCATCAAGACCATCAAGTCCAACAGCCGGGAAGAAGTCAGCCAGATCACGATCACCTTCCTGACCAGCCGCGAAGTCGATGCCGCCGCGGCCGATGTCCGCGACCGCGTTGCCCGGATCCGCAAGCAATTGCCGGCGACGATCGACGAACCGGTCGTGTCCAAGATCGAGGCCGATGCACAGGCCATCATCTGGATCGCGGTCGCCAGCGATCGCCAGTCGCCGATGGAGATCACCGATTTTGCCGACCGCTACCTGACGGACCCGCTCAAGGCTTTGCCCGGCGTCTCATCGGTCATCATCGGCGGCGAGCGCAAGTACGCGATGCGGGTCTGGCTCGATCGCGAGCGGCTGGCCGCGCAGGGGCTGACCGTCCAGGATGTCGAGAACGCACTCATCAACCAGAACGTCGAATCGCCTGGCGGGCGCATCGAGAGCACGCAGCGCGAATTCACCGTGCAGCCGCGCACCGACCTGCGCTCGCCGGAAGATTTCAACAACATGATCATCACGACGAATGGCTATCCGATTCGTCTGAAGGACGTCGGCCATGCCGCGCCGGGCCCGTATGAAGCCCGCAAGGTCGTGCGGGTCGGCGGCAACGATGCGATTGGGCTGGGCGTCGTCAAGCAATCGACTGCAAATACGCTCGAGGTTGCGCGCGGGGTGAAGGACGTGCTGCCGCGCCTGCAAAGGACGCTGCCGCCCGGGATGAAGGCGTGGATCGCGGTGGATACGTCGGTCTTCATCGAAGAATCGATCAAGGCCGTCTACGAAACCATGATCGAGGCTCTGATCCTGGTGGTGCTGGTGATCTTCGTGTTCCTGCGCAGCGCGCGTGCGACCCTGATTCCCGCCGTGGCGATTCCGGTATCGGTCATCGGCCACTTCACCTTCCTCAAGGTGCTGGGCTTTTCGATCAACACGCTGACCTTGCTGGGCGTGGTGCTGTCCATCGGCCTGGTGGTGGACGACGCCATCGTGGTGCTGGAGAACATCCACCGCCACATCGAAGAGGGCATGGCGCCGATGAAAGCGGCCTTCCAGGGCAGCAAGGAAATCGGATTCGCCGTCATTGCCATGACCATCACGCTGGCGGCCGTGTTCTGCCCGCTGGCGTTGATGACCGGAAATACCGGGAAGCTCTTCACCGAGTTCGCGCTGACTGTGGCGACGTCGGTGATCGTATCCGGTTTCGTCGCCCTGACGTTGACACCGATGATGTGTTCGAAGCTGCTGAAGTCCGGACACAGCAGCGTCTACACCTATACCGAGCGCTTCTTCGAAGGCATGAACAACGGCTACGGCCGGATCCTGCGCGCGACGCTGCGGCATCGCTGGGTGATCGGCGTGGTGTTCGTCGCGGTTCTGGGCAGCATGGCATACCTGTTCAGCCAACTGAAGGCCGAGCTTTCCCCGGTGGAGGACCGCGGCCTCTTCCTCGCTTTCGTGGTCGCTCCCGAAGGTTCGACCATGTCGTACACGGACGGCTACATGCACGTCGTCGAGGGCATCACCAGCAAGATTCCGGAAATCACCACGATGTTTGCCGTGGTGGCGCCCGGGCTGGACCGGCCGAACCCGGTGAATCTCGGCGTCGCCTTCGCGGTGCTGAAGCCATGGAGCGAACGCACGCGCAGTCAGCTGACGATTACCAAAGAGCTCGGACCCAAGCTCTATGGCGGGCTTCCCGGCGCCCTCTCTTTTGCCCTGAATCCGCCTTCGCTGGGACAAGGCCTGCTGACCAAGCAGATCGAATACGTCATCTACGGCACCAGCTTCGAAGAACTGCAGACCCAGACGAATCTGGTGATGGCCAAGTTGCGCGAATATCCGGGCATCACCGCGCTGGATACCGACCTGAAGCTCAACAAGCCGCAGCTTGCGGTTGACATCAATCGCGACAAGGCGTCCGATCTCGGCGTATCGATGGATGTCATCGGCCATACCTTGCAGACGCTGCTCGGCAGCCGCGACGTAACCCGCTACAAGCACGAAGGCAAACAGTACGACGTCGTCGTCCAGCTCGAGGACAGCAAGCGCATGCAGCCGACCGACCTGACGTCGATTTACGTTCGCGGCAATGACAATCAACTGAACCAGCTCTCCAACCTGGTCCAGATCAGCGAAGCCGTCGCACCCAAGGAACTCAACCACTTCAACAAACTGCGTGCCGCCGTCATCAACGGCAACGTCGCCTCCGGCTATACCCTCGGCCAGGCGCTCGATGTCATCGATGCAACGATCAAGCAGGAGCTGCCTGCGGGGACCATAACCGACTTGGACGGCCAGGCACGTGAGTTCCGCGAAGCAGGCGGCCAGCTGTACCTGACCTTCGTACTGGCGTTGATATTCATCTACCTGGTGCTGTCGGCGCAATTCGAAAGCTTCGTCGGGCCGCTGGTCATCATGTTCACGGTGCCGCTGGCGATGACCGGTGCACTGTTGGCGATGTGGATCAACTATCTGTTGGGCCATGGCGGAACGCTGAATGTCTACAGCCAGATCGGACTGGTGATGCTGGTGGGCCTGATCACCAAGCACGGCATTCTGATCGTTGAATTCGCCAACCAGTTGCGCAGCACCGGGATAGAGAAATTCGATGCGGTCGTTCAAGCCGCGACCCTGCGCCTGCGTCCGATTCTGATGACCACGGGTGCGATGGTGCTGGGCGCGATCCCGCTTGCCCTGGCGCATGGCGCCGGCGCGGAATCCCGGCAAGCGATCGGCTGGGTCATTGTCGGCGGATTGATGCTCGGCACATTGCTGACCCTGTTCGTGATCCCGACCATCTACACTGTGCTGATGCGCAAGGTGCACATGGCCTCCGACGAAACCGACATGCTGATAGCAGCAGGCGGCAGCGGTCCGGTTACCGCGCCGCATAAGGAGTTGTAGGCGCGACCGTTACACGAAGGCTTCGAATCAAACGGCGAGTGCACCTGTACTTGCCGTTTTTTTTCGCTATAGTCCGCGGATAAATCCAATTCAGGAGGAAGCCGGATGAACAAGCTGCTGAACATCGGAGTGGCAAAGCAGATCGGCACGTACAGCGACGGCGTCGAAGCGCCGGCGTCGGCACGATGGGCCTTCACCGCGGGCACGCCCGGCCTGATGCCGGACGGTACTTATCCCAAAGGCGTCACCGCGCAGGCCGAACAGGCGTGGAAGAACATCCTGGCGGTTCTCGCCGAAGCCGGCATGGGCGTGAAAGACCTGGTGAAGGTCACTCACTATCTGGTGCGCGAGGAAGACATCAAGGACTACGTCGCCGTGCGTGCGCGCTATCTCGGCGACGCCCGTCCGGCGTCGATGCTGCTGGTCGTTCCCGGGCTCGTGAAGCCGGAGATCCTGGTGGAGATCGAGGCGGTTGCCGCGAAAGGGTAAGGACAGGTAAAAGGGAAAAAATTAAAGTGGAAAGATCCACCGCTCTTGCCTTTGCTCCTGCCTTCCTTTTTCACCTTTCACCTTTCTTGTTCTCGGGGTGCGGGCCACGGTTGAAAGATGATTCCGCGAAGCCATCAGCATCGGGAAGACCGGCGCAGGAGGCATCGTTACCTTCCAACCGGCGCGGGTGGCAGGACGCCAGTCGTGATGCCCGACCTCAATCGCATCGTCCTCAGGATATCCCCGACCCGGTGTCTCCAGGTATGCGATGAGACAACGGCTTCCCGCGCGCGTTCCCCCGACTCGCGTAGCTCATCGGGCCGCGCAAGCAAGCTTTTCACCTGTTCGCCGAGTTCGGGCAGATTTCGCATCGAGTAGAAGCGTATGCCATTATCTTCCCCGAAGGCAGGCCGCAGATAACCCGCGGCGTTGGTGAAACAAACCGCGCGACTCAGTCCGTAACTGAACACCCGATCGTTAGCGCCATCGAGATACGTCGAGACATCCAGGCAAATCTTCGCCTGTCCTGCGAGACGGAAGAATCCGTCGTAGTCTGTTTCTGCAACGAGTTCGACATTCCCCGGCAGTGCGATTTTGTCCCACCCCTTGCCAACCACTCGCATGCGCACCCCCGAGCGGGCAAGTGCCACGACTGCATCGTTCCGGAAAACGTAGCGCAGAAAAGACTCCACGCCGCGCATCTGGGAATTGAAATCGAATCCCGAGGGCAGCGTTCCCAGGCTCGCGATTGCCGCTTTCACGGTCAGGTGGAAGGAGCGGTCGGGATTGTCGAGGGCGGCATCGGCCAGCGCGTCGCAGAAGCCTGGGTCGTACGAAATATGCCAGAGCGGGCTGCGTGAATTGTTCCAGAAGCGATGGAGCGCTTCGGCTTCTAGATTGCCGACGTAGAGTACATCGATGTTTCGATCCGTCGTCCATTTTGGAGCGGATCGGTCGTTGCCCGGCCTGATTGCGGGTGGCACAAAAATTTCTCCCGCCAACTTAAGGTCAGGGAAAGCGAGCCCTATCTGCTCCTTGTGTCCCAGATCAGGATAAGCGGCGTAGAGCCTGAGCGAGCGGATACCGTTAAGCGCCGTATTGTAGGGTTGATCGCACAACATTCCGGCGTACGGAATGCCGAATGCATCGAAGATCGGTTCCTTTCTCCCGTTAGTCATCAGCAGCGTAATTCCCGAGAGTCCGTAGCCCCAACAAACCAGATCAACGACTGCACTGATATTGCCGCGATCGACTTGTCGAAACAGCATCTCGGCTTCTTCCTGCGCAGGCTCCCCGAGTGCCTGGAATAAAAATTGAACGGGCTCGTGACCGAGTTCGAGCAGGGCTTCTGTCACGCCTTGATAAAAGTCCTGATAGAAGGTGTGCTCGCGCCAGCCGCGCCAGAATGGGAGAAGGATTCGCATCGTTAGGACAACCCAATACGTCGGCGGCATGAGGCCGTTCGACATGATGAAAGGTGAAAGTCTATCATCTCGCCTTTTACAAGGATTGCTGAGATTGCCTGATCAATTGCTTCGTCCCTCCCCGTCGCGGGACCGGGGGCTATGGAGATATTCTACGTATTCCCGTCATCATGTAACGTGAGGACCTAGAAATACATCTTTCGAGAATATGCCGAAACCTCGCTCCATTCCGGACGCGAAAATTCACAGGCTTGCGCGCTGGCAACCTACGTCGAAGAGCGAGCCAAACAGCGGGGTTTTGCCTAGCGCCTTAGGGCATTGGGGGGCGATGGACCGGGCTTGGGTCGAGCCTATGCTGCTATCCTGCGCGTCTCAAATTCGAAATTTTCGAAGCAATGGTTCGAATCCTCTCGCTAACAATCCTGCGTCCTTGCCCTTATATTGATCGGATCTGGAAAAGGCCTGGCCAGTGGTGGCCAAGGCCCAACGGGAGAAGTAAATGAACGCCTTGAGAAAAAGCAACGAACGCGGATTTGCCGACCACGGCTGGCTGAAGAGTTTCCACACGTTTTCCTTTGCCGGTTATCACGATCCAAAGAACATGGGTTACGGCCCGCTGCGCGTGATCAACGAAGACCGCGTTGCCCCGGGAGAAGGCTTCGGCAAGCATCCGCACCGCGACATGGAAATCATCAGCTACGTGCTCGACGGCGAACTGGAGCACAAGGACAGCATGGGCACCGGTTCGGTGATCCGGCCCGGCGACGTGCAGCGCATGAGCGCCGGCACCGGCGTGTTTCACAGCGAGTACAACCCGTCGCCGAAGAACGGCGTTCACTTCCTGCAGATCTGGATCGAACCGGATGAGCTCGGCATCAAGCCCAGCTACGAGCAGAAATTCTTTGGTCCGGAAGAAAAGCGCGGCAAGTTGCGCCTGCTCGCCTCGCCGGATGGCCGCGACGGTTCGGTCAAGGTTCATCAGGACGCGCGACTGTATGCCACGCTGGTAGACGGCGATGAGAAAGTGACGCACCGGCTCGCGCAGGATCGCAAAGCCTACGTGCACGTGGCACGTGGCAGCGTCAAGGTGAACGGCCAGCCGCTCGGCTCGGGTGATGCGCTCAAGATCGAGGGTGAATCCGAAGTCGTCATCGATAACGGTGACAAGGCCGAAGTACTGTTGTTCGACCTGAACTGAAGCGAAAGGATATTTCCATGAATACCGTCGTTGCAACCAGAACGCAAGCCCAACCCCGGACCGCGTTGCGCGTGGTGGAGAGCCATCGCGCGCAGCCGGCGCCGGGCCTGGATGTACTGCGTCCATTTCCGGGTCCGCAGCTCGATTACGCGAGCCCCTTCCTGATGCTCGACCACTTCGGGCCCGACCGCATTCGTCCCGGCGACGAAGGCGGGCTCAATCCGCATCCGCATCGCGGTTTCGAGACCGTGACGTTCCTGTTCCAGGGCGCGATGGAGCATCATGATTCGTCCGGCGGGCACGGCCTGTTGAATGCCGGCGGCGTGCAATGGATGACGGCCGGCTCCGGCATCGTCCATGCGGAGTATCGCCAGAAGGAATTCGCGCGCACCGGCGGCGTACTGGAAGGCGTGCAGTTGTGGGTCAACCTGCCGCGCAAGTTCAAGATGGAAGCGCCGCATTACCAGGATCTTCCTGCGGAGAAGTTCGCCGTCGCGAAATTTGCCGGCGGAGAAGCGCGGGTAGTGGCGGGCGAACTGCTCGGCGTTCGTGGACCTGCTCTAACGTATACCCCCATCGTCGCCGCGCACGTGAAGCTCGAGGCAGGCGCGAGCGTGGAGTTGCCTGTCGCGGGGGATTTCAACGTTTACGTCTATGCGGTTCACGGCAGCGGCACTTCCGGTGGCGTGGCCTTCGCGACCAACCAGCTGGTCGAATATCGTGGTGATGGCGCCAGCGTGCAGGTAACGGCGACGCAAGCCCTCGATTTCCTGTTTCTTGCCGGTGAGCCGATCGACGAACCGATGGTGTCCTGGGGACCGTTCGTGATGAACACCCGCGAGGAAATCATCCAGGCGCGCGACGATTATCTCGCCGGCCGCATGGGCAGGCTCGAAGAACGCGGCTGATCAAGTACAGCGCCGGACCGCTCAACGCCGCGATTCTCGGCAAGTTAAATCGCGGCGTTGATTGTTTTTGAGGGGCGGCGATGAAAATTTTTGTTACGGGCGCGACGGGCTATATCGGCGGATCCGTGGCCGAACGCCTTATGCGTGAGGGCCATGTGATCACCGGGCTCGTGCGCACCGAATCCGGCGCAAGAGACCTCGAAGCCCGCGGCATGCATGCCGTATCCGGCAGCCTCGACGATTCCGATGTAATTGCACGCGCGTCGCGCGAAGCCGATGCCGTGATCGATACCGCGGAAGCGAACCATGCCGGCGTGGTGGACGCCATCGCATCGGCGGTGCGTGGATCCGGAAAGCCGTTTCTGCACACCAGCGGGTCCGGCATCGTCGCCACCGTGACGAACGGCGAACGCAGCGACTCGATCTACGACGAATACTCCCGCTTTACGCCCGCCATCCCGCGCATGCAGCAGCGTGCCGCGATCGACCAGGTCGTGTTCGATGCGGCGAAGCAGGGCGTGCGCTCGGTGGTGATCCGTCCCACCATGATTTATGGCGGAGGCCACGGCGTGCGCAAGGAAAGCGCGCAGGTGCCGGCACTGATCGAGAACGCAAGGAAGGCGGGTATCGGCCTGCACATTGGCAAGGGCGAGAACCTCTGGGCCAACGTGCATATCGACGATGTCGTCGAACTCTACCTGCTCGCACTGGAGAAGGCGCCCGCCGGCGCGCTGTACTACGCCGAGAACGGCGAGGAAGCGCTGAAGAACGTGGCGGTGTCCATCAGCCGCCTGCTCGGTTTTGGCGGAAAGACCAGGGAGTGGTCGCCGCAGGACGCGGAAGCCGGGCTCGGCCCTAAGGCGCACTCATCCTTCGGATCGAACAGCCGCGTGAGGGGAAAGCGTTCGCGCGCCGAACTCGGCTGGAAGCCGAAAGGCGCGAACATTCTCGACGAGATCGAGAATGGTCACTACCGGCGCGTTCACCGCGCGGTCTGACCACTCAGTTCAGTTTCACGTACTCGTAGTCGATCGCCAGGTTGTTGATGCCGCGATCCGGCGGCGCGATCCAGCCCGCCATTTTTCCCGGTTCGATGACGCGTTTCATCAGGCTGTGCACGAAGTCACGGTCGGCTTCGCCGGGAATCCATTCGGGCATGCGCCGCTCGTATTCCTCGCGGCTGATCGGCCTGCCCTGCGGGTCGGTCGGCACGTTGGCCCAGGCTCCGATGGAACGGCGGAAGCGCGGACTCGGCAGGCAGAGGCGCAATTCGTGGCCGGCGCGCTGGATCTGCATGTTCCAGCGCTTGATACCGAGTTCGCAATCCTTGATGTAGGACTGGCGCATCACTTCGTTCATGGCATTGCGCAGGCTGACCGATTCCTGGCCTTGCGGCGTTTCCAGCGCAAACGTCGCATCGCCGCAGACATGGTCCTCGTACTGGGTTTCATCCGGCCGGCCCTTGATGCCGCTGGCAAAGGAACTCGCCGCATTCGAGGAAACTTCGGAGCCGAACAGGTCCAGCGACGACGTGAACCAGAAATTCATGTAGCGCTGGATCGTCGGCAGATCGACGGCGCCATGATTGCGCACCGCCTGCGGGTCGTCGCCGCCGATCTCCTTCATGGCTTCCAGCGTGCGTTTCACCACGCGCCCGACGCCGGTCTCGCCGACGAACATGTGATGCGCTTCCTCGGTCAGCATGAAGCGGCAAGTGCGTGCCAGCGGATCGAAACCGGATTCCGCCAGGCTCTTCAACTGGAATTTGCCGTCGCGATCCGTGAAGTAGGTGAACATGAAGAACGACAGCCAGTCGCTGATCGGTTCGTTGAACGTACCGAGGATGCGCGGCTTGTCGACGTCACCGGAATGACGCGACAGCAATTCTTCGGCTTCCTCCCGGCCGTCGCGGCCGAAGTGGGCGTGCAGCAGGTAGACCATTGCCCACAGGTGCCGGCCTTCCTCGACGTTGACCTGGAATAAATTGCGCAGGTCGTACAGCGACGGGCAGGTTCGCCCGAGCCGGTGCTGTTGCTCCACCGACGCGGGTTCGGTGTCGCCCTGCGTGACGATGATGCGGCGGAACTGGGAACGCAATTCACCGGGGACTTGCTGCCAGACCGGTTCGCCGAAGTGGTCGCCGAAACCGATTGTGCGATCCGGTGTCCGGTCCGCCAGGAAAATTCCCCAGCGATAGTCCGGCATCCTGACTGCGCCATAGCTCGCCCACCCTTGCGCATCCACGCCGACCGCCGTGCGCAGATAGACATCCGCCGCCGCGGAATCCTGCGGTCCCATCTCTTTCCACCAGTCGAGGAACCTCGGCTGCCAGTGCTCCAGCGCGCGCTGCAGCGTCCTGTCGTTCGCCAGGTCGACATTGTTCGGAATTCTTTCGCTGTAATTGATGCTCATGATTTACTCCATAAGAACTCTTTGCCGCCAAGACGCCAGGAGCGCCAAGGAAAATCCTGAACGAAGAACAACACCAAGAGATTGCGAGTGTCAGTTCATGGATCGACCTCCGCGCGCCGCTCCTTTTCGCACTGCCCCTGTTCCAGTAATAACTCATCCCTGGTTTTCTTGGCGCTCCTGGCGTCTTGGCGGCAAACCGCCTTAAACTCTTTCCCAATTGAATTTGGGCTTGCTGCCGGTTCCGAATACCTTCAGTGCGCCGTGTTCGCCGACGGCGTTGGGGCGATTGAAAATCCAGTTCTGCCAGGCGGTCAGGCGTCCGAAGATGCGCGTTTCCATGGTCTCGGTGCCGGTGAAGCGGAGATTGGCTTCCATGCCGGTCAGCGCATCGGGCGACAGGCTGGTGCGTTCCTCGATCGCGATGCGCACTTCCTCATCCCAGTCGATGTCGTCCGGGGCGAACGTCACCAGGCCCATTTCGAGCGCGGTGTGCGCGCTGATTCTGGTTCCGATCTGCGCCTTCGCCTTCGCAACCGGCTGCGGCTCGCTGCAGAATCGGTTGGTGATGCGGCTCACGCCATTGATCATCGGCAGCGCGCCGAAATTCATCTCCGAAAGCATGATGGCGGGCGCCCCGGCTTCGCTGTCCGGCATCTGCAGCATGAAGCTGCGATCCGCTGCCATCAGGAGTTCCGCCAGCGTTCCCGCGAAGCAGGAACCCTGACCGGCAATGGCGAACAGGGTGCGCGAAGACACATCCAGGCGAGCAAATGTCCGCCGCAGCATGCCCAGCGTCTCGCGCACGAACCAGTCCCCACCGAATTCTTTCAGTGTCGCGTCGCAGGCCAGCACTTCATCTGCGGCGCCGCGCGTTTTCAGAATCCAGATCCCGATGTCGAGGTCGTTGGTGCGCAGCATCAGGATGGCATCATCGAGTTCCCGCGCCATCTGCAACGGCCACCACTGCGCGCCGGCGGCCTGGATGCCGGCGAGATCACGCGGCTGGCTCTTCGCAGGCGCCGCTACGGTGATGGTTGCCGTGCGTGCCTTGCGGTCGATTGCGACATCGACGTTCCCGTAGTGATAACCCGCTTCGTCGGTGATGCGTGCCAATGGTGTCAGGGCGATGCCTTTGCCCGCACCAGGCCGACTGCTTTGCGCGGCAAGCGCGGAGGCACGTTCCCTGACCGCCTCGGCGAATTGCTGCGGCCGGGCGAGGTAGTCGACCAGTTTCCATTGCTTCGCCCGGTCAGCACGCACACCTTCGGACGTCGAGCAGAACACGTCCGCCAGGTCGCGCCGTACCCTTCTCTTGTCGGTCAGTCGCGTCAATCCGCCGGTGCCGGGCAGCACGCCGAGCAGCGGGACTTCCGGCAGGCTCACCGTCGAGGAACGATCGTCCTTCATCAGGATCTCGTCGCAGGCCAGCGCGAGCTCGTAGCCGCCGCCGGCCACCGTGCCGTTCACCGCGGCGAGGAATTTCAGCCCGCTGTGCCGGCTCGAATCCTCGATGCCGTTGCGCGTCTCGTTGGTGAACTTGCAGAAATTGACTTTCCACGCATGGCTGGAGAGGCCGAGCATGTAGATATTCGCGCCGGAGCAGAACATGCGTTCCCTGGCGCTGGTGATCACCACGCATTTCACTTCCGGGTGCTCGAAACGGATGCGGTTCAGTGCGTCGTAGAGTTCGATGTCTACGCCGAGGTCGTAGGAATTGAGCTTCAGCTTGTAGCCTGGCTTCAGTCCTTTCTCTTCGTTCACGTCCATCGACAATGTAGCCGTCGTGCCGTCGAATGACAGTCGCCAATGCAGGTAACGATCCGGATGCGTATCGTAGGTGGTCGGCGGCTGCGCGCCGGTCTTGTCGTCAAGCACTGCGCTCATGATTTTCTCCTCGTCTCAGGCCGCGACAGTGCGCTTGAGGTCTTTCAGGCTTTGTTTCAGGCTGCGTCCGGCCGTGTCCACGACGGCATCGGCCTGACCGTATAGCGCCGCACGGCTCTGCAGGATTCTTTTGAGGTCCGCCATCGCCTGGCTGTTGCCCGCCATCGGCCGCGTGTCGCCCTGGGCCATGACCCGCGACATATGCTCTTCCGGCTTCGCCTTCAGCCAGACGGTGAAGCAGGAAGCCCGCAGCAGGTCGTACGTGGCTGGTTCGGAAACGAGGCTGCCGCCGGTGGCGATCACGCAGCGCGCCTGGCTTTCCAGGATCTTCTCGAGGCAGCGCTGCTCGTAGCGGCGATAGCCTTGCTGGCCGTACAGCAGAAAGATTTCCGACAGGCCGGTGCCCGCCTCGCGCTCGATCTCGCGGTCGAGTTCGATGAACGGTACGTTCATATCGGTGGCGAGCGCTTCGCCCAGCGTGGATTTGCCGGCGCCCCGCAGCCCGATCAGTGCGATGCGTTCGCTGCGCCCGGCCGGATTGCCCGCGTAGTCGCGCTGGAGTTGCGCGCGCACTCTCGCCAGGCGCTGCTTCGGCAGGCGTTGCAGGAACTCATGAATCAGGGTCAGTTCCAGCGCCTGGTCGCCGTTCTCGCGCAGCAGTTCCGCGAGCGGCAGGCCCAGCGTGACGGCCACTTGGCGCAACAGCAGCACCGATATGTTGCCGCGACCTGCCTCCAGTTCGGCAAGATAGCGTTCGGAAACCGCGGATTCGCGCGCTAGCGCCTTGCGCGTCAGACCGCGGCGGTCGCGGGCATCCCGCACCTTCTCGCCGAGTCGCGCGAGAAAGTCTTCATCGGCAGCGGCGTGCCCCGGTTTCGGGTCGCGCGCGCCCATCAGTCAGGGGAAGCGCATGCAAGATAATGCATATATTGTTATTGCAGTGCACGATAATACATACCGTATCATAGTCCATAATTGCGGCATATCAACTACCGGCCGAATGGGAGAGGGGCAGTGGCGCTGGAACTGAACATCCTGGTGGGCACCCAGACCGGTGTCGCGCAACTGGTCGCGCAGGAGATCGAGCTGCGGCTCGACGGCGAGGACATGCGCATCAAGACGCTGTTGATGGACGACATCGACGCGAGCGTGTTTGATGGCGGCGGCGTCTTTCTGATCTGCACGTCGACCTACGGCCAGGGTGACGTTCCCGATGGCGCCAAGCCGTTCTACGAGGAACTGCTGAACAAGCGGCCGGATCTTTTAAAGGTCCGCTATGGCTTGATCGGGCTCGGCGACAAGGGCACACACGCCGCCACTTTTTGCTTCGCGGCCAGGAAATTCGACAAGATTTTGGGTGAATTGGGAGCGGTGCGCATCGGCGAGCCGTTGTTCAACGATTCCAACACGGAACTGCCCGAGGACGAAGCCGCGCAATGGATGGAAGAGTGGATCGTATTGTGCCGCTCGCAACTCGGCATCGAAGCTTCTGCCTAGGGCGGCCGGTGCGAAATTTTCACCACAGAGGCACAGAGGACACAGAGAAAGTCAGGAAGCAAAACAGACAAGAAAGGGAAGTGTGATGTTATCTACGTCCGCACGTGACGTCCCTTTTTATCTTGTGACCTCTGTGTCCTCTGTGCCTCTGTGGTGAGATGTCAATCTTGCCATGGTAAAAAAGGAATGAGGGGAGGATGCGTGGCTGGACTGAGCAAGGCTGACCACAGCGTCAGCCCGCCGTTGATCGACATTCCGCGCGACTACAACGCGGCGCACGATCTCGTCGAGCGCAATCTCGCTGCCGGCCGTGGCGGCAAGACGGCGTATATCGACGACCAGGGGCGCTACACGTATGCGGAACTGGCCGAACGCGTCAACCGCGCTGCCAACGCGCTGACCGGACTGGGTCTGGAGATCGAAAACCGCGTCATGCTGGCGCACCTGGATACGATCGATTTTCCCGCCGTCTTCCTCGGCGCGATCAAGGCCGGCATCGTTCCGGTAACCGCGAACACCCTGCTGACCACCGCCGACTACAAGTTCATGCTCGAGGACAGCCGCGTGCGCGCGCTGATCGTCTCCGAAGCATTGCTGCCGGCATTCGAGCCGTTGCTGGATAAACTGCCCTATCTGAAGCACGTCATCGTGTCCGGCAAGGACGCGCACGGTCACCTGCACCTGCAGCAACTCACGTCACGCGCCGCGCCGTCGTTCGCGCCGGCGCCGACCAGCGCCGACGACATCTGTTTCTGGTTGTATTCGTCCGGCTCCACCGGCACGCCGAAAGGCGCCGTGCATGTCCATTCGAGCCTGATCCAGACCGCGGAGCTTTACGCGATGCCGGTGCTCGGCATCCGCGAAGACGACGTCGTATTCTCGGCCGCCAAGCTTTTCTTCGCGTACGGTTTGGGCAACGCGCTGACGTTTCCGTTGGCGGTTGGTGCCACTGCGATATTGATGGCGGAGCGGCCCACGCCAGCCGCGGTGTTCAAGCGTCTCAGGGAACATCGCCCCACGATTTTCTACGGCGTGCCGACGCTTTACGGCGCGCTGCTGGCCAATCCCGATCTGCCCGGCAGGCGCGAACTCGCGTTGCGCGTATGCACTTCGGCGGGCGAAGCGCTGCCGGCGGACCTGGGCCGCCGCTGGACGGAGCATTTCGGCGTGGAAATTCTCGACGGCATCGGCTCGACCGAGATGCTGCATATTTTCATTTCCAACCGGCCGGGCGAAGTGCGCTACGGCAGTACCGGCAAGCCCGTGCCCGGGTACCGGATCCGCCTGGTCGACGAACATGACGCGGAAGTGGCGACCGGCGAAATCGGCGAACTGCAGATCAACGGTCCGACCAGCGCAATCCACTACTGGGGCAATCGCGCGAAATCACTGGCGACCTTCGTCGGACCGTGGACGCGCGCCGGTGACAAGTACACCTGCGATGCAGACGGCTATTACACTTACGGCGGGCGCTCGGACGACATGTTGAAGGTCAGCGGCATGTATGTGTCGCCGTTCGAAGTCGAGGCGGCCCTGATGACGCATCCCGACGTGCTCGAAGCCGCGGTGATCGGCGTTGCCGACGACCAGGGCCTGATCAAGCCGAAGGCCTTCATCGTCACCAAGCCGGGGGTCGCTGCCGCACCCGCATTGGCCGACATCCTAAAGAGCCACGTGAAGGACCGGCTGGCTCCTTACAAATATCCGCGATGGGTCGAGTTCATTCCGGAGCTTCCAAAAACGGCAACCGGAAAAATCCAGCGCTTCAAGCTGCGGCAGGCGCGCTGATTTCCCCACAGCGCTTTTGGGGAAGGCTAGAAACGAATGACCGCCTTGAGAAAGAAGGTACGCGCGACTTCGCTCGCGGTCGCCGGATCGCCGAACTCGACGTGTCCGGGATCGAATAGATTGCGCACCGTGGCGGATAGCTCGACGCGGTCCTGCGGACGCCATGCCAGCCGGGCATCGACCGCCGTGTAGCTCGGCACAGCGGGGTCCGGCAGGCCGCTCACACCGCGCACCATCACGTCGAAGTCGTGGCGGGGCGTCAGGTTCAAGGTCGAGCGCAATGTCCATTGGTGCTCGGGATCGTTGCCCTGATTGCGGATGCCGTCCGGGTCGACCACCGCGGGATCCTCTTGCAGGTTCTTGCGCAGTTCCGTCAGGCCGCCGCTCAACCGCCATGCGTCGGTGGCCTGGTAGCTGGCCCAGGCTTCTACGCCATACGTGTCGCCTTTGATCCTGTTCTGGATCATGGCGGGCGGCTGCTGTCCGCTGCGCAGCTTGTCGTAGTCGTTATAGAAGGCCGATAAAGAATAGGTCAGCCTGTTCCAGACTTGCGCGCGATAGCCGAGCTCGCCCACGGTGGCGACCTCCGACACGAAGTTGGGTCCGCCGACGATGGCCGGCTGGCTGATATTGAGCACGGGGACAGCAACGTTCAGAAACAAGTCCCGATCGAGGCGCGCAGGCGCCCTGACGGCCCGCGACACAGCGCCCCAGACCAGCTGGTTGTCCGTCGGTTTCCACGCGATCCTCGCGCTCGGTAGATTCTCCCAGCCGGTGTAATCGTTCTTTTCGAGCTTGATGCCGAGCGTGAGTTTCACTGTATTGGTCAGGCTGTACTCGTCCTGCAGGAAAAAATTTTCCCATTTGAGGGTCTGGCTCTCCGGCTGGAAGGTTGTCACGAAGAAGATGAGAGGAGCAACCGGGATCGCCGTGCCTTGAACGGTGTCGTGGGTCTCGCGATATCCGCCTCCCCACAGGATCTTGTGCGCGCCGAGCGGTATGCCGTGCTGGAACCCGATGTCGTAGGTATCCGCGTCGCCCTGGAAACCCGCATGGTCCTCGCGATTGCTGCGGTCGAAATAGGCCTGCAGTTGCAGGTCGGAGCCGGAGTCGAAGCGTTCGTTCCAACGCCCGAGGAAGTTCAATCCATCCACCTTGATCGGTCCACCCACGGTCCGGTCGTCGCTCCTTCCGTTGTATGCGTCACCCTGAAACGTGAAATTCCTGTTGCCGCCGCCCCAGTCGGCTCGAAATCCACTCTGTTGCATGCTCCATCCGTCCGTCAGCGCCGCCCCGGCGGCATTCTGGGTATTGTCGAAATCCGATGCCTTCGCATAGACGCGAAGATGGCCGCTGTCGCCCAATTTTCCGCCGTACCGGAAGGCGCCGCCCAGCTCTCTGTCGCCGCCTCCCATCGATACGAGTCCGCCTTGGGTGGCGCTGGCAGGCTTGGTGATGACGTTGATGACGCCGTTTACTGCGTTGGCACCCCAGAGCGTGCCGCCCGGGCCGCTGATGACTTCGATGCGGTCCACGTCCTCGAGCATCACATCCTGCTGGTCCCAGAATACGCCCGAGTAAATCGGCGAATAGACGGTGCGGCCGTCGATCAGGACCAGTAGCTTGTTCGCGAGCGCATTGGAATTATTGAAGCCGCGCGCACTGATCGCAAACGTGTCGGCACCGGTCTGGACCACCTGCAGGTTCGGGGCCAGCTGCAGCGCATCACCCAGTGACGTCGCACCGGAGCGCCGGATGTCTTCTCCGGTGATTACGAAGATCGAGGCCGCCGCATCGATGAGCCGCTCGGATTTTTTTGAAACGGAGGTGACGTCTATGTTCCCGAGTTGTTCGAGACTCAGGTCGGCGAAATCCGCAGAAGGAGGTTCTGCCGCAGGGGCGCGTACCGCTCCCAGTACGCCGGCCAGAAGAACGAAAAAGTACGTCTTCGAACGCAGGCGCCCACTTGGGTAACAACCTCCGCTGGACGATCTCCCTGTCATGCCTTCCCCAGTAACTGGTGTTCTTGTTGACTTCATGGCAATGGCCGCGCAGCGCTTTGCGGATTCTATGTCGCTTTGCCGATTGTTGCGATAGGCGTTTGTCCTACAAAGTTCTTGCGTGATCGGCAAGGAACCGGACAATCCAAAGTCGTCGTGATCCTGTCAGAAAGAGAAAAAATGTCCAAATACAACGTCTCCAATAAAACCCGGCGGGAATTCCTGCGTGACGTGGCGGTGCTCGGTGGCGCTGCAGCAACCGGGATGATGTTGCCGTCGCTGTCGCGTGCGCAGACGGACCGGATCCGGCTGGGCTTGATGCTTCCCTACACCGGCACCTATGCGCAACTCGGCGTTGCGATCGAGAACGGACTGCGGCTCGCGCTCGAACAGGCCGGCGGCAAGTTCGGGGGGCGCGAAGTCGAATTCTACAAAGTCGACGACGAGTCGGAGCCGTCCAAAGCGACGGACAATGCCAACCGGTTGATCACCCGCGACAAGGTCGACGTCCTGGTCGGGTCCGTGCATTCCGGCGTCGCCATGGGCATGCTCAAGGTCGCGAAAGAAAGCGGCACCCTGATGCTCATTCCCAATGCCGGAGCCGATGCTGCTACCGGCGCGCTCTGCACGCCGAACGTGTTCCGCACGTCGTTTTCCAATTGGCAGCCGGTGCATCCGCTCGGCAAGGTCATGGCCGACAGGGGCCACAAGAAAGCGGTGTTCATCACCTGGAAGTATGCGGCGGGCGAAGAGTCCCTCGCTTCCTTCAAGGAAGGTTTCCTCGCGGCCGGCGGAAGCGTGGAGAAAGAACTGTTCGTGCCGTTTCCGAACGTCGAATTCCAGGCGCTGCTGACCGAGATCGCGGCCATCAAGCCCGATGCCGTTGCCTGCTTCTTCGCGGGGGGCGGCGCGGTGAAATTCGTGAAGGACTACGCGGCGGCGGGCCTGAAGGACAAGATCCCGTTGTACGGCTCCGGCTTTCTCACCGAAGGCGTGCTCACCGCGCAGGGCGAGGCCGCAGACGGGCTGCTTACTACGCTGCACTACGCCGACTCGCTCGACAATCCGCGCAACAAGGTCTTCCGTCCCGCTTACGCAAAGGCGTACAAGACCGAACCGGACGTGTATGCCGTACAGGGTTACGACACAGGCCTGCTGCTCGCGCAGGCACTGGACAGAGTAAAAGGCGACATCGGCAACCAGAAAGCCGTCATCGCCGCCATGGAAGGCGCCGTCATCGACAGCCCGCGCGGCCAGTGGAAAATGTCGAAGGCCCACAACCCCATACAGGATATTTACCTGCGCCGCGTCGAGAAGGGCGACAACAAAGTCATCGGCGTCGCCTGGAAAGCCCTCGAAGACCCTGCCCGCGGTTGCAAGCTTGTATAGAGCCTCAATCTCAACGCAAAGGCGCAAAGGACGCAAAGGTCGCAAAGGAAAAGCAATGGGATATATGTGTGTTTGTGAATTCACGCGGTAGTGGGAGAGTTGCATATGGACGCGACACTCCTTCGCCAACTGAATCCGTGCAGGTAGAATCCCCGCGGACTCTTTGGAAATTATTCCGCCTTTGATCTCCTTTTCGACCTTTGCGTCCTTTGCGCCTTTGCGTTGAGGTGTTGCACTAGATGGACCTGGCGACTTTCCTTATTCAACTGCTTAACGCGGTCCAGTACGGCCTGCTGCTGTTCCTGATCGCGGGCGGGCTGACGCTGATTTTCGGGATCATGGGCATCATCAATCTTGCCCACGGCAGTTTCTACATGGTAGGGGCGTATCTGGCATGGTCGCTATCCATGCACCTCGGCAGCCTGTGGCTCGCCCTTCCCGCCGGCATCGTGTTGTCCGTCCTGCTCGGCATCGCACTGGAATGGCTGCTGATCCGGCGGCTGTATCGGCTCGGCCACTTGCAACAAGTCCTTCTGACCTACGGACTGATCCTCATCGTCGAGGAATTGCGCAGCATCATCTGGGGCGATGAAGTCCACGGCGTGCCGGTGCCGGAGCTGGCGTCCGCATCCATTCCGCTGACCGACACGCTTTCCTATCCCGTTTACCGCTTGTGGATATCCGCAGTCTGTATCGTTCTGGCGGCGCTGCTCTATATTCTGATCCAGCGCACGCGTGCGGGCATGACAATCCGCGCCGGCGCGACCAATCGCGAGATGGTGCAATCGCTGGGCATCGACATCGACCTGTTGTACCGCTTCGTGTTCGCGCTCGGAGTGGCCCTGGCCGCGTTCGCTGGCATGATCGCTGCGCCGGTGTCTTCGGTATTTCCCGGGATGGGCAATCAGGTATTGATCGTTTGCTTTGTCGTGGTCGTGATCGGCGGCATCGGATCGGTGAAGGGGGCGATGATCGGCGCGCTGCTGATCGGGCTGGTGGATACCTTCGGCAAAGTCGTGGAACTGAAGGTCGGTAGTTTTCGATTGCTGCCCGAGCTGGCCGGCATGAGCGTCTATCTGCTCATGGCCGTCGTCCTGCTGTGGCGTCCGGCCGGATTGTTCGGAAAAAGAGCCTGATGTCGCGCTCGCGCAATCTGGCCGTAGTGGCCTTCGTCATCCTGGCCGCGCTCTTCCTGCTGCCATTCGTCGCCGAGAAATTCACGGTCCAGTTCGCCACCCGCATCCTGATCATGGCGATCTTCGCCATGAGCCTGAACCTGCTCGTCGGGCAGGCCGGACTGGTGAGCCTCGGGCATGCGGCCTTCTTCGGCATGGCAGGTTATTGCCTGGCGCTGTCCTCGCCGCAAACTCAGGCGGCGAATTTCTGGACCAGCCTGCCGCTGGCGATGGTCGCGGCCGGCGCGCTGGCACTGGTCATCGGCGCGCTGGTGCTGCGCACCGGCGGCATCTATTTCATCATGGCCACCCTGGCGTTCGCGCAGATGCTCTTTTTCCTGCTACACGACACCGGCATCGCCGGCGGTTCCGATGGCATGTATATCTATGTCCGGCCCGACGCCGGCGTCTTCGGCTGGCATCCGTTCGACCTGGAGAAATTCGGCGATTTCTATTTTGTCGTGCTCGCGTTGTTTGTGATCGCGTTCGGATTCATCGCCGTGCTGCGGGCATCGCTGTTCGGCCGCGTCCTTGCCGGCATCCGTGTCAACGAGCAGCGCATGCGCTCGCTCGGCTTCGCGACTTTCCGCTACAAGCTTGCCTGCTTCGTCATCGCGGGGATGCTGGCGGGTGCTGCCGGTTATCTCGCGGCGGTGCAGTTCGGCGTGGTCAATCCGGACATGCTCGGCTGGCACTTGTCCGGCGCCGTATTGATGATGGTGATCCTCGGCGGCATGGGTACGCTGGCGGGACCGGTTGTCGGCGCGGCGGCGATGCTGCTGCTGGAGCTCGGATTGCAATCGATGCCCGAGGCGGGAACCCTCCATCTCGGCAAGCACTGGCAGTTGCCGATGGGCATCGCCATCGTGCTGGTCGCGTTGTATCTGCCGAACGGCATCGCGCGCTTGTTGCGATGGGGCAGCGCCGATGACTGAAGCCATCCTGCGGACTCGCGGGTTGTCGCGCCATTTCGGCGGGCTCGCGGCCGTCGACGAAGTCTCGCTGGCCTGCGAAATGGGACGGGTCCACGCCGTCATCGGTCCGAACGGCGCGGGCAAGAGCACGCTCGTCAATCTGTTGTCGGGCGATCTTCCGGCGAGCGCCGGCCAGGTATCGTTCGAAGGCCGCGACATCACGGGGGTTGCCGCCCACCGCATCTCGCAACTGGGCGTTGCGCGCAGCTACCAGAAAACCAATCTTTTCCTGCCGTTCACGGCATTCGAAAACTGCCGCCTGGCCGCGCAATCGCGCCTGCCGACCTCGATGCATTTCTTCCGGCCGGCGCTCGCACGGGAAGACGTCAATGCAGCCGCCCGCCAGGCACTTGCGCAGGCTGGGCTGGCGGACCGCGGAGAGGCGGTGGTGTCGGCGCTGTCGCATGGCGAGCAACGCCAGGTTGAGATCGCCATGGCGCTGGCGACGCGCCCGCGCGTGCTGCTGTTCGACGAACCGCTTGCCGGCATGGGCGCCGACGAATCCCTGCGCATCGTCGCGCTGCTGCGCGAACTCGCAAAGGATCACGCCATCTTGCTCGTCGAACACGACATGGATGCCGTGTTCGCAGTAGCCGATACGCTCACCGTCATGGTCAACGGCCGGGTGCTCGAATCCGGATCCCCTTCCCAGATCCGCGCCAGCCGCGCTGTCCAGGAGGCTTATCTTGGAGTCGATAGTGATTAATACCTCCACCCAACACAGAGACGCCCCCCTCACCCCATCCCTCTCCCCCCAAAACTCGGGTGGAGATGGTGATGGAACAGCGATCATCCAGGCACCCTCTCCAGCTTGCTGGAGAGGGCGGGGGGGAGGTGATTTCTCTGTGCCCTTTGTGTCCTCTGTGGCTCTGTGTTGGGTTTAGTCGTGCCTGAGGTACTAATTGAAGCCAGAGGCATTCATGCGTACTACGGCGCGAGCCACGTGCTGCATGGCGTGGATCTGGTGCTGAATCGCGGCGAGGCGATCGGGTTGATGGGGCGCAACGGCATGGGCAAGACAACGCTGCTGCGCAGCATTCTCGGATTGCTGCCGCCGCGTGAAGGCGAAGTCAAAGTGCGCGGCGCGGACATGAGGCGCGCGGCGCCGCATTGCATCGCGCGCGCCGGCATCGCTTATGTTCCGGAAGGGCGCGGCATCTTTGCGGACCTGAGCGTGAGAGAGAATCTGGTCATGGCGGCCCGGTCCGGAGTCGATGGCACACACGACTGGACCTTTGAGCGGGTGTTGTCCGTATTCCCGCGTCTTGCCGAACGGCTCGGCCATGGCGGCCAGCAATTGTCCGGCGGCGAGCAGCAGATGCTCAGCATCGGCCGCGCCCTGATGACCAATCCCGACGTGCTGATCCTCGACGAGGCGACGGAAGGACTGGCGCCGCTGGTTGCGCGCGAGATCTGGGCCATCCTGCGGCAGTTGCGCGACGCCGGTCTCGCGGCGATCATCGTCGACAAGAATTTCTCGGCGGTCTCCGTGCTGACCGACAGGAATATCGTGCTGGTCAAGGGTCGAACGGTACTCGAAGGTAGTGCCGCCGACTTGAAGCGCGATCCCCAGGCGCTGCAGCGTCACCTGGGCATCTAGGCCATCCCCTATGTGCTGGGTTAACATCGTGGCTGTTCAATTCCAGCGCCTGATCCGTGCAATTCGTCTCCGCAGGCGGCCACCGCCTCGAATACTTTCTGCTGCGTCCCGAAACGCCGGCATCAGTGGCGCCGACACTCGTGTTCCTGCACGAAGGGCTGGGCTCCGTCGCGCTGTGGAAGCGCTTTCCCGCTGAAGTTGTCGCCACAACCGGCTGTCCGGCGCTGGTGTATTCGCGCTACGGATACGGCAAGTCGGACAAACTCGCCGAGCCGCGCAAGGTCGACTACATGCACCGCGAGGCGCTCGACGTGCTGCCCGACATCCTCGATCAACTAGAGATCGAAGCACCGATCCTCATCGGCCACAGCGACGGCGCGTCGATCGCGCTGATCCTTGCGGGTTCCGGCAAGCGGCCGGTCAGCGGCGTAGTGGCGATGGCGCCGCACGTGTTCGTCGAGGACATTACGGTGAAAAGCATCGCCGATGCGGGCGCGACTTTCCGCAATACCGATCTGCCGGAACGGCTGGGCCGCTATCACGACGACGTGGTGTCGACGTTCCGGGGCTGGAACGACATCTGGCTGCATCCTGATTTCCTGCGCTGGAACATCGAAGACTACCTAGCGGACGTCCGCTGTCCGCTGCTGCTCATCCAGGGTGAAGACGACCAGTACGGCACTATCGCGCAAGTCGAAGCGATTGCGCACCAGGTATCGGGTCCGGTGGAGATCGTCATGCTGCCAGATTGCGCGCACTCGCCCCACCAGAGCCTGCAGAAAGACGCCACCGTTGCCGCAATCGCCGCTTTCATTCGCAACCTGATCGCCTGAGGGACGTATCAGGTTTTAGTCTTTCTCTAGCCCCTAGCCCCTAGCCCCTAGCCCCTAGTCCCTAGTCCCTCGCCCCTCATCCCTCATTCCCCACAGTTCGTCGGCCCCCGGCGCCCGGCGGTCGGACGGAACATATCGCGAGCGGGACGGTCTGCTACACTGAATTCGTTGTTTCCGGCTTCTCCCCTCTCCAGGAATCCCCGCATGTTGAAAGGCAAATCCGTCATCGTTACCGGGTCCACCAGCGGTATCGGGCTCGGCATCGCGCGTGCGTTCGCCGCGCAAGGTTGCAACGTCATGCTCAACGGTTTCGGCGACGGGGCACAGATAGAGAAGTTGCGCGCGGCGATTGCTGCCGAGCATAAAGTGACCGTGCTGTATTCGTCCGCGGACATGGCCAAAGCCCTGGAAGTTTCCGCGATGGTGGACCAGGTGGCGCGGAGGTTCGGTTCCGTAGACGTGCTGGTCAACAACGCCGGTATCCAGCATGTAGCGCCCGTGGAGGAATTTCCGGTGGAGAAATGGGACCAGATCCTGGCGATCAACCTGTCCTCCGCATTTCACGCCATTCGCGCGGCGCTGCCCGGCATGAGAACCCGCAACTGGGGCCGCATCATCAATATCGCCTCCGCACATGGACTGGTGGCGTCGCCGTTCAAGTCGGCCTATGTCGCCGCCAAGCACGGGCTCGTCGGCCTGACCAGGACCGTCGCGCTCGAGACCGCCGGCAAGGGCATCACCTGCAATGCGATCTGCCCCGGCTATGTGCTGACGCCGCTGGTCGAGAAGCAGATCGAGGACCAGGCCAAGGTGCACGACATCCCACGTCAGGAGGTCATCAGCAAGGTCATCCTCGAGCGCCAGCCCTCGAAGGAATTTGTCAAAGTCGAGGAAATCGCCGCGCTGGCGGTATTCCTGGCCGGTGATGCGGCCGCGTCGATCACCGGCTCCGCGTATTCGATCGACGGCGGGTGGACGGCGCAGTAACGCTGCGTCTGCAGCGTTACCCAGAGGAAAGATAAAAGACAAGGGAACACTTGCAGCGCAGCAGAAAAGAGGAAAGACAAGGGAACACTTGAAGCGAAGCAGGAAAGGCCAGGACAAAAAATGAGGTCCGCGAGTCGAGCATCGAGAAAATCGGCCAGGCCCTTGTCAGGGCCGCCTGTCCACAGCGCCAGGCGGTGATTGCAGCAGCAGCGGAAGTGGTTCTGTTCGTTTCCCAACAACAGAGGAGAAGCCATGGAAATTGTGCATAAGTTCGGACCGCTGGTGGGGCGCATTTTGCTGGCCCTGATTTTCATCATCTCGGGTTTCGGAAAAATAATGGGGTTCGCCGGAGCGGTCGGCTACATCCAGTCGGCGGGCTTGCCCGCCGCGCAACTGGGCGCGATCATTGCGATCATCGTCGAGCTCGGCGGCGGCATCATGCTGGTGGTGGGCTGGAAGGCGCGCTGGGCGGCTGCGGCCCTGTTCGTATTCGTTTTTCTGGCCGGGATCTTCTTTCACGCGTTCTGGGCTTCCCCGCCCGAGCAGGTCATGATGCAGCAGGTCCAGTTTATGAAGAATCTGGCGATCATGGGCGGCATGCTTTACATCGTCGTTCACGGCTCCGGACCGCTCAGCGTGGACAAGCGACCCTGACATTCTGTTTGCAAAAAAAGACGCGGCTCGATGCCGCGTCTTTTTTTTGTTGACAGAATAAGGTGAAAGGTGAAAGGGGAAAGTGGTCTGATGCTTTTACCTTTCGGCTTTTACCTTTTCACTTTCACCTTTAACCTTTCCCCTCGCGCTAGCGGTCGCGCGGCGCCGGCTTCGCCGCGCTGAACAGCGCAAGCCCGCACCCCAGCGCCGCCACGCCCGAGGCGAACATTCCCAGCCCGGAAAATCCGCCGGCGGCGATCAGCGTGCCGCCGACCGAGCCGGCCATCAACCAGCCGAGGCTGGCCATGGTGATGTTCAGGCCGAACAGCGCGCTGCGGATTTCGCTTGGCACTTCGGCCAGCGTGGCCATCAGCGACGGGCGCCCCGCGGCATTCACCAGCGAATAGACGAATCCCATTGCCACCGAGACGGCGAGGCCGGGATGCCAGGTAAGCAGCGGAAGCGCCACGAGCGCCGTCAGCGCGGAACCGATGGCGAAAACACGCGGGCGCGAACGCGTGCGGTCGGCAATGCGGCCGCCGATGATGTTGCCGATCAGGTTGCCGGCGGCGACCAGGCCGAGCACGAGGGCGAGCGCGCCGAACGAGGTGTCATAAGTGTGCTGCAGGTAGGCCGGCAGAAAAATCGCGACGATCGCGAAGCACAGGCGCTCGGTGGTGCCGGCCGCGAGCAGCGCCATCAGCTTCGGTTTGAACAGCAGGGCGTAGGGCGGCTTCGGGCGCTGCGCGTGCGCATGCGACGGCGGATCGGCCGGCGTTGCCAGGCGCACGGCAATCGCGCACAGCAGCACGCAGGCGCCGTGCGTCGCGATCGCGCCGCGCCATCCGCCAACCGTGCCCAACAGCGTAACGAGCGGCACGCCGAGGACCAGCGACAGCGACTGGCCTGTGATGACCCAGCTCATCGCGCGCCCGCGGATTTCGGGTGCGGCGTGCTCGGAAACGACGGCGTAAACCAGTCCCATGAAGGCCCCGCCGCCCACACCGCTCAAGACTTGCCAGGTCACCGCGGCACCATAGCTTTCCGACGTGACGAATCCCAGGCGCATCACCCCGATCAGGAAAATGCCGCCCACCAGAATCATGCGTCGCCCGAAACGGTCCGCGATCACGCCGGCCACCAGCGAAGCGATGCCCCAGGTCAGCGCCTGCAGGGAAAACAGATGCGCGACCGCCGGCAGCGTGGTCGACAGGTCGCGGCTGATCAGGTTCAGGAACGGCGCCAGGCTGGCACCGGCCGACGTGACGAAGAACACGGCTGTGCATAGCGTGATCAGCAGCGTCAGTATGCGGCGATCGTTCATTTGTTCGACGGTGAGTGAATTGTCAGGGGACGAATGATACCGATTTCACATAGTCGCGCGCCGCCAGAGGAAAGATAAAAGAGGAAAGAGGAAAGAGGAAAGAGGAATGGTAAAAGCTCAAGCCCGACGCATCGCTGTCAAATAAAAAAGGGGCGCACGAATGTACACCCCTTTTTATTTATTGCTGACTGCCAAGAAAAAATTAGATCGAAGAGAATGAACCGGACCAGTATTCGCCTCTTTCTTCTTTCTTCTTTCTTCTTTCCTCTTTCCTCTTTCCTCTGCCGCCCGCGTCGCGCGCGGCTACACATCTTTTTCCAGTCCCCCGACTGCTCGAACGCATAGGCCGCGCGATAAATCGTCGCTTCGTCGTGATGCTTGCCGATCAGCATCATGCCGATGGGCAGCCCGTCGACGAAGCCGCAGGGCACGGTCATCGCCGGGTGGTGGGTGATGTCGAACGGGCAGGTGTTGCCGATCATCTCCAGCGCGCGCACGAAATACTCCTCGCGCGAACAGCCGGGCGCGGGCAGAGGCTGCGACTTCATCGGCATGGTTGGCATCAGTAGCAGGTCGTACTTCGCCAGCTCGGCATCGTAAGCTTCGATCAGGCGCTTGGTGATGTTCATCGCCTTGCCGTAATAGTGGCTGCCGTGATATTTCTTGATATAGACGCCGAGCGTGGTCAGCACCTTCGTCGTTTCCGACAACTCGTTCGCGCGCAACTGCCAGCCATGCAGCTTGTCGATCATACTGGTCACGTAGAGGTCCGGCCTGCTCAGGCCGTAGCCGTCGCCGAACATCATGGTCTGCGTGATGCCCTCCACCCCGATCGGCGTCCACAGCGCGGGTCCGATCAGATGCGCGGGAATGGAGATCTCCTCGACGGTGGCGCCGAGTTTCTTGTACAACTCCACAGCTTTCCTCACCTTGGCATCCGATGCGGCCTCCGATTCCGGCCGGCCGAAGCCTTCCTTGACGATGCCGATCTTCATGCCTTTTACGCCGCCTTCGAGCATCTTCGAGTATTTCACCTTCTTCGGCGTGCCGTACTGGCGCGGATCGTATCCGTCCGGCCCGGCAATGATTTCGAGCATCAACGCGTTGTCGGTGACCGTCGCCGTCATCGGCCCGGTGTGGTCGACGTAGATTTCGATCGGCATGATGCCGGTGTAAGGCACCAGGCCGTGCGTGGGTTTCATGCCGTAGATGCCGCACCACGAAGAGGGCATGCGGATCGAGCCGCCCTGGTCGCCGCCGAGCGCGATGTCGGCTTCGCCGAGCGAGACGGTGACGCCGCTGCCCGAAGAGGAGCCGCCGGCCGAATAGCCCATCTTGTACGGGTTATGCACCGCGCCTTTGGCGCCGGTGTGGCTGCCGCCGGAAATGCAGTACGACTCGCAGTGCGTCTTGCCGATGATCTCCGCGCCCGCGTCGAGCAGGCGCGCGACCACGGTCGCATCGATATCCGGCACGTAGCCCTCGAGGATGGAATTGCCGTTCATCATCGGCACGCCGGCCACCATCACGTTATCCTTCACGGCGACTTTTTTCCCCTTCAACGGACCGGACGACGCGCCCTTGATGGAGGTCCTCACGTACCAGGCATTGCGCGTGTTCTCGGAAGGACCCGGAAAGTAACCCGGCGTGCGCGGATACTTCACGGCCGGCAGATAGTCCGGCATCGTGTCGACCATGTTGTAGGCGTCGATGTTGGGTTTGATCAGCCCGAGGTAGGACTTCACATCGTCCTCGGTCAGGGCAAGGCCGACTTCCTCGGCGGCGTCCCAGATCTGTTCCGGTGTCGGATACTGCACCATGATGGCCTCCTTCTGGTTGTTGTGGAAAAATCCCTGTTTGAATTCAGGGTGCGAGCAGACGGACCAGTTCCGGATCGTTGCGAATGCACTCGGATTCTCCCTTGAGAGCAACGCGGCCGCGATCCATTACATAACAATACTGCGAAACGCCGAGCGCGAGTTTCAGGTGCTGCTCGACGATGACCACCGCGATCTTCTGCGCCAGCTGGTGGAGCCGCTCGGCGATTTCTTCCACCACACCGTGCCAGACGCCTTCGGTCGGCTCGTCCAGCATCAGCAGGTAGGGGCGCGCCAGCAATGCGCGGCCGATGGCCAGCATCTTGCGCTCTCCGCCGGATAGTGTGCCGGCCTGCTGCGACATGCGCTGGCCGAGCTTGGGAAACAGCGCCAGCACTTCGTCGATGCCCTGCTCGCCGTCGGTGGTCGCCATCGCGCCGACGAGCAGGTTCTCCCTGACCGTGAGTTTGGCGAACACGCCGTGCTCCTGCGGCACGTAGCCGATGCCCCTGCGCACGCGCTGCTCGGTGCGCAGCCTGGTGGCGTCGACGTTGTCGAATCGGATACTGCCGCGCGCCGGCTTCAGGTCTCCCGACAGCGTTTTCAGCAGCGTGGTCTTGCCCGCGCCGTTGCGTCCGAGGATGGCCACGCCGCCGCGCGACGGCACCTTGATCGAGACGTCGAACAACGCCTGGCTGGTGCCGTAGTAGGTGCACAGATCCGCCGCTTCGAGCAGTGGCGATTGCGTATCAGGCATGGAAGTACGCCTCCTTCACGGTCAGCGTATCGCAGATGTCGCGGATGAAATCCAGGTCGTGCTCGACGATCAGCAGCGAGCAGCGCTGCCTGATCGGGGCGAGCAGGTCGCCGGTCGCATGCCGCTCCTGCGGGCTCATGCCGGCGGTCGGCTCGTCGAGCAACAGCAGTTTCGGCTCGCGCGCCAGCGCCATTGCGATTTCGAGCCATTGCTGCTGACCATGCGACAGCGTACCGGCGAGCTCGTCGGGGCGCGCGTCGAGCCGGAACTGCACCAGCATGTCCATGATGCGCCGGTGCAGTGGCTCGCGCGTGCGCGACAGGCACAGGGCGGCCATCGAATCCTGCGCCTGCACCGCGAGCAGCACATTGTCGTAGACGCTCAGCATCGGCAGGATACTGGTGATCTGGAATTTCAGGCTCATGCCGGCGCGCGAACGTTCCGCCGGCGCGGCGTGCGTGATGTCGTTACCGAGGAAAGTCACTGTTCCCTCGGTCGGTGTTTCGGCACCCGCGATGGATTTGATCAATGTGCTTTTTCCCGAACCGTTCGGGCCGATCAGTCCGTGGAATGAATTCCCGGCAACAGTGAGATCGACGCCGCCGAGGGCGGTCAGCGTGGCGTAGATTTTTTTTACGCCACGTACTTCGAGGATGCTCGATGCGCCGGAAGCCGGACTCATGTGATTTCGGTCGCCGTGGTCGAAGGCTTTTCGCCGGCCTTCGGCTTCGGCGCCCGCCGGCCGAAAGAACCGACGCGCTCGCGCGCCGTCACCAGGAAGCCGATCAAACCCGTCGGCTTGAACATCACCACGATCAGCAGCAAAAGCCCAAGCACGATCGGCCAGCCGGTTTCCCATAGCTGCGACAGGTAATAACTGAACAGGTCGATCATGGACACGCCGATGATGCCACCGATCAGCGTGCCGACGCCGCCGAACAGCACGTACAGCACCACTTGTGTCGACAACACGGGCCCGAGCTGTCCGGGCCCGACGTAGCCTTCGTGAAACGCGTACAGCCCGCCGCTCAGGCCCGCAATCAGGCCGGCGATGGCGAACACCACCCCCTTGTAGTTCTGCACGTGGTAGCCGAAGAACGCGATGCGCGCTTCCTGTTCGCGGATGCCGGCGAGCACCAGGCCGAACTGCGAACGCGTCAGCCAGCGCAGGCCGAGATAAATCAGCGCGAGTATCGCGAGCGCGAAATAGTAATAGACCGGGCCCTCCGCGATTTCATGGCCGAAGATGGTCAGCCGCGGCAGCGACGGAATGCCATTCTGTCCGCCGACGTACGACCAGCCGCGCGCCAGGCGTTCGACCACATAGGAGCCGGTCAGGGTGCCGAGCGCGACGAAGACGCTGGTCGGCACGCGTTTGCCGAGGATGATCAGGAAGGCGAGCGCCACCGACACGACCAGGCCGACCACCGCGGCCAGCGGCAGCAGAAGCAGGATCGAAGTGACGCCGGCTTTGGTGGCGAGCAGCGCGCAACTGTAACCGGCGACGCCGAAGAACAGCGCTTGGCCGAACGAAAGAATGCCGGCGTAGCCCCACACAAGGTCGAACGACAGTGCCAGCAAGCCGAGGATGAACACGCGGGTGAAGAACAGCACCCAGAAATCGTCCACCGCCAGCGGCAGAAACAGGAACAACAGAAGCAGCGCGCCCTCGATCCAGGGGATCACGCGGCGCTTCGAGGTGGCTGCAGGAATCATGATCTGTCTACGAAACTAAAACGACGCTCTCACCGCGGAGGAAGCCACCTCATCCCCCGGGCGCGCGGACACGTTAGTGATGGAATCACCCGGACTCGGCTCTCCGGCGGGCGTAGCTTGGGGCGGAGTCGAGTCAGTGGCGGGCGTGGGAACGGTAAATGTGCCGAGTCTGGCTCGCGTTCCCGCAAATGGGCGTACCGCTAACGAGTCACGCTCGCGCGGGTAGCGCGCCAAAGCATCGCTTCCCGCCCCGCCAACAACCCCCTTTCGCCGAGTCAGCGATGCCCTC
>WNFL01284669.1_pt7 | contig 79940 bp, 79 predicted proteins | sample 5400361 | NCBI WGS metagenome assembly WNFL01 (sample SAMN13153351, study PRJNA577476) | soil metagenome | isolation source: 40 cm soil on Douglas fir-dominated hillslope | place: USA:California | collected 2013-09-17 | reverse complement strand
AATAATTGGTGCAAGCCGCTGGTTAAGTAATCCAACCCCAATGCTCCTTTTATCTATGGTTCTTGTTTGGATGCTATTCTTGGTCCAGGAGGGTAAAAAATGGGCATGGATGGTAATTGCATTTGTTTTGGGATTATCACTTTTCCATTTTGGCTCCTCCGGTGAAGTTTTTTATTTTGTGGGTGTGGGAATTTTTGCTATTTGGCAGTTTTTTTTCACAAAAAAAGGAACGAAAAACATACCCGATTTAAAAATTTCTTTAATTTCGATAGGACTTTTTGTCTTTACGGTTCTGCCACTCATTCTCTTCGATTTTAAACATGGAGGAATCCTGGGCGGAAACATTAGAGGGTTTTTGGTAACGGGGAATAGTTTTTCGCTTCCAACTTGGAGATTTGTATCTGATAGACTGGCGCTCGTTTTTACGTATTTATCATCGTTAATATTCCCCAATATATACGAGAAGGAAACGTTAATTTTAATGGCTCTCGGAGTTTCTATTATTTATTATCTCTCTCAGCTTTTTAAGAATGATTATTTTAAAACTGTTTTTATTTTAGTAATTTGCCCTGTTGTGGGGCTGACATTTTTTCAAGGAAATTACGGAAACTTATATTCCTATTATTTGACTGGATATTTTTTGATTTTTCTTATTTTAATTTCTGTTGGCTTGGCACACATTTTTCGTTCTTCTTTGTTTGGTAAATTTTTGGTAGTTCTTTTCTTATTTTTATTTCTTTCCGCAAACTATCCTATGATTAAAGCACTCTTGATGACAACGGGTAACGAGAGTACGACTATAGTCCTAGCCAACGAAGAAAAAGCAATCGATTGGATTTATCAAAACGCAAATACCCGCGACTTTAATGTTGATGTTTATGTTCCGCCCGTTCTTCCTTATGCATATGATTACTTGTTTAAGTGGCTCGGGACTACAAAATATCATAAGTTGCCATTAGATTCTCAGGTCTCACTTTTGTACACTCTATATGAAATTGACCCCCCGCATCCAGAACGGCTTAGCGCCTGGCTTGCAAGGCAAAATGGAATAGGACGAGTATTAAAAGAAGAGACATTTGGAGGAATTACAGTACAAGAAAGAGAAAGAATTTTGTACAGTAAATAAACTAATTATGAAACCATTTTTAAGCGTAGTAATCCCTGCATACAATGAAGAGCACAATCTAAGAACCGGAGTTTTGGACTCTGTTTACAACTATCTATCCAAACAAAAATACTCTTGGGAAATTTTGTTTGTTGATGACGGATCAACAGATAACACAAAAAGATTAGCAGAAGACTTTGCAAAAAAACATGCAAACTTTTTAGTTTTAAAAGAAATGCATCGTGGTAAAGCAGGAACCGTTACTGCAGGTATATTAAAAGCAAAAGGAGAAATAATTTTATTTACAGATACTGACCAGGCAACCCCAATTGATCAAATAGAAAAGATTTTGCCAAATTTTAAGGCGGGATACGATGTAGTAATTGGATCAAGAAGTGGGCGGGAAGGGGCTCCGATAATCCGTAAAGTTATGGCATACGGCTTTTCTCTTCTTAGACTTTTAGTTTTAAGGCTTCCATTTCGCGATACTCAGTGCGGATTTAAAGCTTTCAGTTCACAGGCCGCCGGAGAAATTTTTAAACGCCTGGAAATATTCGACTCGAAAAATAAAGCGGTTGGCCCCTCAGTTACCGCCGGTTTTGATTTGGAAGTACTTTATATTGCACGTAAATTGGGCTATAAGATTGCAGAAGTCGCGGTTGATTGGCACCACAAAGAAGGAACAAAAGTGGATCCAATCAAAGACTCAATCGAAGGCTTACGCGGCTTATTGTTAGTGCGTTTTAACGCACTTGCAGGAAAATATAGAGTTTGATAACATAAATATATGGTACCAGTAAATTATTTAGCAGTTTTGGTTGCGGCTCTTCTTTCTATGGTTCTAGGTTCTCTGTGGTACGGTCCTGTGTTCGGTAAGCCTTGGATGAAGATGATGGGAATGAGTAAAGAGTCCATGAAAGATATGAAGCCGGGAGATATGGGTAAACTTTATGGAATTCAATTTGTAGGTTCACTCTTCATGGCTTTTATTCTTGCACATGCTTTAGTTTTTGCATCCGCTTATTTAGGTGAGAGTGGAGTTTCCGCAGGCCTCCAGACTGGCTTTTGGAATTGGCTTGGCTTTGTTGCTCCTGTAACTTTAACAAGTGTTCTTTGGGAAGGTAAGTCGTGGAAACTTTGGCTACTTAACAATGGTTATTATTTAACCCTTCTTTGTATGATGGGAGTCCTCCTCGCCCTCTGGGTTTAGAGAATCGACCTTAATTACCCCCAGGCTTTATTGTTGGCTCGGGTGTTGCTGTATAAATTATCTTTTCAGTTTTTCCTGCACCAATGTGGCTATCGATATAATCTAACTCGTCAATTATTTGTTGAGCGTCTTCATCTGTGTTTTTTATAATTTGGTTAACATCCTTCAATTTTGCAATTAAATCGTCATTATTTTCTTGTGCCAATTTTTGATTCTCTTCGTGAATTTTATATTCGACATAAATTACTGGGGCGAGATATCCAATAGTTAAAGCTGTGGCAAACAAAAAGGGCTTCCATCTATCCTTCATAGCTGTATTTTACACCTCTAAATGGTAAAATTTAAAGGTGAAACGATTCCTCAAAGATAACCCGCCTGCATCAGCTATGCTGAAAGCATTGCGGGCAAGTTGGATTTATATTCTAAGTGGCCTCGGGGTTTTGATTTTGTTCTCCCTAAGATTTTTTAATCTAACTATTCTTCCGGTTTTTGCGGATGAAGCGATTTATATCCGTTGGGCGCAGATTATGAAAGCAGAAGAAACGCTTCGCTTTTTACCGCTTTCTGATGGTAAAGAACCACTATTTATGTGGGTCACAATGGGTTTACAGAAGTTTGTCAGTGATCCATTACTTGCAGGGCGTCTTGTTTCCATTTTTTCTGGCTTGGGAACATTGTTTGGGGTTTCAGTCTTGGCATTTCTTCTTTTTAAAAATAAAAAGGCGGCACTTATTGCCGGGTTACTTTATGCAGTTTCACCATTCGTCTTCTTTTTTGACCGGATGGCGCTTGTAGACTCAATGCTTACAATGTTTGGTGTTTGGACTTTTATTTTTTCATACCTCGCTTTCACAAAGGAAAGATTAGACTTTGCAATATTAGCTGGTTTCGCACTTGGTGGGGCATGGCTTACTAAGTCACCCGCATTATTTTTTGCTTTAATGCTTCCAACTCTTTGGATTTTTATAAAATCTCCTAAAAGACTTATTAAAGTTGTTCCTCTAACTTTAGTTACAATAATTATTGGTTATGGAATGTTTTCGATTCTCCACCTTGGTCCAAACTTCGAACTAATTGCCAGACGCAATTTAGATTATGTTTATCCGATTAGCCATTTTTTAACAACCCCCCTCGATCCACTTAAGCCGTGGCTTCTTCAATCCTGGCAGTGGCTGGTCATGATGGGTCCATGGAGCCTTTTGATTCTTGGACTTTCTGGTTACATATTTAATTACAAAAAAAAATGGAAGGAACTACTCATCTTATCTATTTGGTTTTTCGGACCAATTTTTGTTGAATCTGAATTCGCAAAAGTCTTAACTGCCCGTTATATTCTTTTTACAATTCCGTTTTTTATAATCACCGCTTCATCAGCATTTTTAGAAAATAGAAAAAATATAATGAAGATATTGGCCGTACTATTGGCTCTTTTTATAGTTCAATCTTTGATTTTTGACTACAATCTTATTACAAATCCAACCAAAGCCAATTTACCAAGAAGCGAAAGATCGGGCTATTTGGAAGAATGGACAGCAGGGCAGGGGATTTCTGAAGTTGCCAAGTATATTCAAAATTATCAATTTCAAAACCCAGGTAAAAAGATTATTGTTGGTACAGAAGGTTATTTTGGAACACTGCCTGACGGGCTTGAAGCCTATCTAAACAGCGATAAACAAATTACGATTATTGGAGTAGGGCTCAATTTTAGTGATGTTCCAGCACCTCTTCTTGATTCACAGATATCTGGAAACTCAACCTTTCTTGTAATAAATAGCGACAGGTTTAAGGGGGATGCAAATAAAGAACATCTAAGACTGATCGCAGAATATCCAAAAGCAATACGCCCTGACGGGACCCACCAATCACTTCTTTTCTTTGAACTCCCTCTAAAGTCTAACTAGTTGTGATATTATCAAGATAATGAAACTTCTTCACAGATTTTTTAAATCTACAAACTTCTGGCCAATTCTGGCAGTTTTGTTTTTCGCAATTCTGGCCGGACGCACTTTAATTTTCGAAAAAGGCTATTTTAATATGCATGACGATTTGCAAATGATGAGGCAACTTGAAATGGAGAAATGTTTTACCGACGGGCAAATTCCATGCCGTTGGGTTCCTGATATGGGTTATGGATATGGTTTTCCATTATTTAATTTTTATCCACCCCTTCCTTATCTGGTTGGCACTGTGTTTAGAACCGTCCATTTTTCATTTGTCGACACGGCCAAACTGACTTTTGCTCTTTCATTTGTCCTTAGCGCAATAACAATGTATTTTTTGGCCAAAGAATTTTTTGGTAAATGGGGTGGAGTAGTTTCTTCTGTCTTTTATGTTTGGGCACCTTACCACTCAGTAGACATCTATGTCCGAGGAGCGATGAATGAAGCCTGGGCGCTAGTTTGGTTTCCGCTTATCTTTTGGACTTCATATCGCTTGATTCAAGAAAAAAAGAAATCTAAAAAATGGATAATTGGTCTTTCTCTAGCTTGGGCGGGTTTACTTTTATCACATAATTTAATGGCAATTATATTTACCCCCATGTTTGCCGTTTGGTGTTTATTGTTTTGGATCAAAAACCATGATCTGAAAAAAGTTATTCAACTGGTTATTTCCGGATTAACAGCCTTAGGACTTGCTGCCTTTTTTACAATCCCTGCAGTTCTCGAGCAAAAATATGTTCATGTTGATACTTTAACTCAAGGTTACTACGAGTATATTGCCCATTATGCAACAATCGGGCAGCTTCTCTTCTCCCGTTTTTGGGGATACGGTCCGTCGATCTGGGGACCGGATGATGGAATGCCGTTTCAGATAGGACAAGTACATTGGATTCTCTCCATTCTTGTAATTTCCATTCTTATTTATAAATATGCAGCCAAGAAAAGGTCGTTGCCTGAAAGTTCTACGTTATTAGCTATTACTTTTTCGATATTAGCAGCTTGGTTCGCCGCATTTATGGCCCACCAGAACTCTACTTTTATCTGGCAAAGAATTCATTTATTAGCATTTGTACAATTTCCATGGAGATTTTTGGCCTTAGTAATTTTCGCTTTTTCATTTGCGGCCGGGTCGATATTTGTACTTCTTCCAAAGAGACTCGCAGTTATTACTGGAACCTTATTAATTATTGTTTTGGTTGCATTAAATTGGAATTATTTTCTTCCCAAAGGGGGTAAGATGGGTCCTCTAACAGATGCACAAAAATTTTCAGGCTCTGCATGGGATTTACAGCGGACCGCAGGAATATTTGATTATTTACCCCAAACAGCTAAGCAGAATCCAAAAGATCCTCAAATTGCTTTAGCCGAAGTTGTAGACGGGAAAGGCATTGTTACGGATGGACTTGAAGGCACAGATTGGGCCAAGTTTAATGTTAATTTAGTGAGTGATTCGGTTGTCCGGGTTGATTTATTTGAATTTCCTGTTTGGAAAATCACGGTTGATGGTATGCCGATTAAAGAATATGTACCAGATGGTGAATTATATGGCAGAATGTATTTAAATATCCCCAAAGGCAATCATTCAGTAAATTTAAAATTAACAAATACTCCTACTAGAACTGCAAGTAATTACTTGTCTTTAGTGAGTTGGGTAATTCTTTTATCATACGCCGCCAGTTCTCTCGTGCTACAATTTAATCGTGAATGAAGTAACCGAAGAACACATAGACCCTACTTCTGAGATTTCTCTGGAAACAGTAAAAGAGCGGTCTGTGAGGGGTGTGGTAGTTTTGACAGGACGAACATTCCTGCTTCAAGTTATTAGTCTTATTGCACAGTTGTTTTTGTTTGCCTACTTAGGTAAATATGAATTTGGAGTTTTTGCAATTGTTAGCGCCATTATTAATTTTCTTGTCTACTTTTCCGATATAGGACTAGCGGCGGCTTTAATACAAAAAAAGGATAAACCTACAGATTCTGATTTGAAGACCACATTTCTTGTGCAGCAAGTTCTTGTACTTTTAATTATTGGAATTGTTGTTGCATTAACCCCATTTTTTGTTCAAAAATATTCACTTAACCGGGATGGACAAATACTTTTGTACGCGTTGAGCGTATCTCTTCTTTTTTCATCATTGAAAAGCATACCTTCAGTTCTACTGGAACGAAAACTTGAATTTGTAAAATTAGTTTTTCCTCAAATTTTAGAACAAGTTGTTTATAACGTAGTTTTGGTTTTCTTCGCAATGAAAGGTTTTGGGCTTGCAAGCTTTACGTTTGCAGTGATTACAAGAGGGGTTGTTGGTTTAACTGCAATTTATATTATAGAACCTTGGATCCCGGGTTTTGCTTTTTCCAAGGAAACCTTATCCGGACTTTTCAAATTCGGTGTTCCTTATCAAATCAATACTTTTTTGGCAACTTTTAAGGACGATGGAATGACACTCATTTTAGGTAGTATTTTAGGACCAGTCGGAGTTGGTGTATTGGCGTTTGCACAAAAAATAGCCAGACTTCCTTTAACTTTTTTTATGGATACAGTTACCCGTGTTACATTCCCTGCTTTTTCTAGAATGCAGGATGCAAAGGGTGACCTTGAAAGAAGTGTTACCAGATCAATATTTTTTATCTGTTTATTGGTATTTCCAAGTTTAGTAGGAATTTCAATTTTGGCACCAATTTTGGTAAACGTTATACCAAGATACAATCAGTGGATACCAGCCCTAATCCCAATAGTCTTTATTTCAATCAATTTTGTTTTTGCTGCCGCAACAACACAACTAACCAATTTGCTAAATGCTATTGGTAAAATCAAAATCACTTTCTACCTTATGGTAATGTGGACATTGTTAACATGGGCTTTTATTCCTATTTTGGCAATTAAATTTGGCGTTATCGGAGCTTCAATTGGTTATTCATTAGTTGGTGCTTCATCGGTAATTGGAATATTTATCGCTAAAAAGTATGTAAACTTTTCAATTACAGATTCAATGATAAAACCTGCCATTGGCGCTTTGGTTATGGGGATTGTACTTGTAGTAATACGTCACTTTTTATCTGTAAGTTTATTTTCAATGGAGATTTTGACGGTGGTAGGTTTTACAGTTTACATTGCCTCAATGGTTTCAATGATGGGTTTAAGTTTAATAGAAGATGCTAAAAGAAGCTTTAAAACTATTTTTGCAAAAAGGTAGGGCAGTTGCCATCATTGTCATCGGAACGCTCGCCTGGTCCTGGACAATGGTCAAATCCGGTTGGCTGTATTCATATGGATTGGGTTTTTGGGGAGCAAATGGACATGACGGAGTCTGGCATATAGCCTTGATTGAAAGTTTGGCAAAAGGAACTTTCCGGATGCCGGTATTTTCAGGGGCGGATCTTCAAAACTACCACATCGGTTTTGATTTGATGGTGGCACTTATTTATAAAATAACCCATGTACCCGTCGTCAATTTATATTTTCAAATTATTCCTCCTATTTTGGCAATTTTTGTCGGAGTTCTTACCTATAATTTCGTATTTGAGTGGACAAAATCAAAGAACGCCTCGTTGTGGTCGACTTTTTTTGTTTACTTTGGTAGCGGATTCGGTTTTCTGATTGGAAAAGGTGAGTCTGCATTTTGGTCTCAGCAGGCAATTTCCTCTCTTATTAATCCACCGTTTGCCTTGTCGCTCATTTTTATCTTGTTGGGATTAATCAGTCTTCAAAAATTCACAAAAACAGAAAATACAAAATATCTAATAATGAGCACTTTATGTTTCGGTTTATTAATCGAAGTAAAAATTTATGCGGGTCTTTTAGTTCTCGGTGGCCTATTTGTTGCGAGCATTTACGATCAAATCAAGAACAACAAATCAGGAGTGACAAAAACTTTCTTACTATCATTTGGGGTTTCCTTAGTCTTATTTTTACTTTTTGAAAAAGGGTCCGGATCTCTTTTGGTATGGCAGCCGTTTTGGTTTCTCGAAACAATGATGGGATTAACAGATAGACTTGGTTGGTTAAGATTTTTTTCAGCGATGAATACTTATAAATCTGGCCACATCTGGTTAAAGGCAATTCCGGCATATTTTATCGCCCTTGTTATATTTTATATTGGCAATCTTGGAACAAGGATGATTAAAGAATTTTTAGTGTGGAAATGGCTGAAAAATATAAAATTAATTGAGTGGACAGAAGTATTTATGTCATCAATAATTGTTGTCGGAGTTATAGTACCCATGCTATTTCTTCAAAAGGGAACACCCTGGAATACAATTCAATTTTTTTATTATTCTCTTTTTTTCTCTGCCATTCTTGCCGGAATAGGATCATCTCAAATACTTGAGAATTCAAAAACTTTAGCGATCAGGTATTTTAAAGCGGGACTGATAATATTTTTAACTATACCAACAACCCTTTTTACCTTGAAAGAGGTTTATATTCCCATGAGGCCCCCTGCAATGGTCTCTAAAGAAGAACTTTCGGCTCTTAAATTTTTATCCGCTCAACCTGAAGGAATTGTTTTGACCTACCCATTTGATCCAACTGCTGCAAAGATAGCAGAAGTGAACCCTCCAAGGCCACTATACCTATATGTCTCGACTGCCTATGTTTCTGCTTTTTCGAAACAGCAAACATTTTTGGAAGATGAAGTAAACCTTGATATAACCGGCTACAATTGGCAACAAAGAAGGCAAGAAGTCGTAAATTGGTATAAGGAAAAAGATCAGGTAAAAGCCCGCGAGTTTTTGAAAACGAAGGGAATTAAGTACGTTTACTGGCTTCGTGGCCAGCGCGCCTTTTTGGGAGAAGCCCAGCTTGGTCTCACAAATATTTTTGAAGATAGTTCCGTCATTCTTTACAGAGTCGATTAATTCAAAGGCAGGTGATACAATTTAGCCATGGCTTCGAAGATTTCCGTAGTTATAAACACCCTAAATGAGGCAAAAAACCTGTCTTCGGCTATAGATTCAGTTAAAAGTTTTGCTGATGAAATAGTGGTTGTCGACATGGAATCAAGCGATTCTACAGTTGAAATAGCCAAAAAGCTTGGAGCAAAAGTATTTACTCACAAACGGAAAGGCTACGTTGAGCCTGCGCGGAATTTTGCTGTAGCAAAAGCGGTTAATAGCTGGATATTAATTTTAGACGCTGATGAAGAAATTCCAAAAAGCCTTGGAATAGAGATACAAAAGATTTTGAAAAATCCTAAGGCTGATTATTTTCGCGTCCCGCGCAAAAATATAATTTTCGGTAAATGGATGAAACACTCCCGTTGGTGGCCAGATTACAATATTCGGCTATTTAAAAAGGGCTCTGTTTCCTGGAACGAAGTTATTCATGCGGTTCCTATGACTCAAGGAGTTGGTGCAGAAATTGAAGCCAAAGAAGAACTTGCTATAATTCACAAAAATTATACTTCTCTTGAACAATATATTGAAAGATTGAACCGATACACAACCCAGCATGCTGAAATTAGAAGAGCTGAAGGTTACAAGTTTAGTTGGAAGGATATTGTTGTTAAGCCGGCCAATGAGTTTTTTAGCAGGTATTTTTTTGGAGAAGGATACAAAGACGGACTTCATGGACTGGCTCTTTCGTGTCTTCAGGCATTTTCTGAACTGGTTCTCTATCTCAAGGTTTGGCAAAAGGAAAAATTTGTTGAAAAGGATATTAACATTACTGACGCGATTTCTTTGATGAGAGACGAAGAAAAAGAACTTCATTACTGGCAAAACGATGCACAATATAAAGAGTCAGGAAAATTTACAGATAGAATAAAAAGGAAACTTAGAATTTAAGAAATGAAAACTTCAATTTCCGCAATAATTCTTAAAGGTGGTAAGGTGGACGAATTTCTTTACAAAAAGTGCCTTAACTCAGTATCTTTCGCAGACGAAAAAATAATTGTCGATACAAGTGTCCAGAAAGGAAATTTTGCCGAGTGGAGAAACATAGGTGCAAAAGAAGCCAAGAGTGAATGGCTTTTATATGTGGATACCGACGAACAAATAACACAGGAACTCGCAAAAATAATTTTGCAAGTCGTTGGGTCTAACGAGTTTGCAGGGTACGCAATTCCCAGACGTAATATTTTTCTTGGACATGAAATGCACTGGGGAGGATGGTATCCTGACTATGTTTTAAGATTAATAAAAAGAGATAAACTTGTTGGTTGGGAGGGAGAGCTTCACGAGCAACCCAAAATTTCCGGCGAAATTTGCCACTTAAACGAACCATTGTTGCACAATAGTCACAGAAATTTAACAGACATGGTTGACAAAACCAATGAGTGGAGCGGACTGGAGGCAAAACTGCTATACGACTCAAGACACCCGAAAATGAACATCGCGAGATTCTTTAGCGCGGGTATTCGTGAATTTTGGTATCGCGGATTTGTCAAAATGGGATTTCTTGACGGAATCGTTGGTGTTATAGAAATAATTTACCAAACTTTTAGTAGATTGATCACGTACTCAAAACTTTGGGAGTTACAACTAAATTATGCGCGCCGCAATTTATAATCCATACTTAGATACTTTGGGTGGAGGTGAGAGATACACCGCTTCTTTTGCTAAAGTTCTTGCTGATTCTGGATGGAGTGTGGATATTGAATGGCCAGACCGCGAAATAAAAGAATCTTTACAAAAAAGATTCGGGATAGATCTTAAAGGTGTTGAAGTTGTTAAGGATATTAATAGAGGTGACGGATACGATTTATGTTTTTGGGTAAGCGATGGCAGCATCCCAACTTTAAAATCCCGTAAAAATTTTTTGCATTTTCAAGTACCTTTTCATGGTGTTGGTGGAAACAATCTTCTAAATAAAATGAAATTGTTTCGCATAGATAAAATTATTTGCAACTCCGAATTCACCAAGAAAATTATCGATCGGGAATATGGAGTAGAAAGTAGCGTAATATATCCACCGGTTGATATTGAGCATATAAAATCTAAAAGGAAAGAAAATTTGATTTTGTTTGTTGGAAGATTTTCACAATTGAAGCAAAGTAAAAACCAAGATGTTCTTGTAAAATCATTTAAAAAATTGTTTGATTCCGGTTTAAATGATTGGAAACTCGTTCTTGCTGGGGGGATTGAGGTTGGAGTTACTGATTATTTGAACAGTTTGGAAAAGATGTCGGAGGGTTATCCTATCCAAATAATTAAAAGTCCAGATTTTTCAAACCTAAAAGACCTTTATGGAAAAGCAAGAATTTTTTGGTCAGCCTCAGGCTATGATGAGAATGAAGAAAAAAATCCGGAAAAGGTTGAGCATTTTGGAATTACAGTAGTTGAGGCAATGGCGGCATCTGCAATTCCTGTAGTTTTTAATGCAGGAGGACACAAGGAAATTATTACAGAAGGTGTTGATGGATTGTTATGGAATAAACAAAGTGAATTGGTTAAAAAGACTAGAAATATTATTGATGATAAAATTCTTTACAGCAAGATTAAAAAGGACTTGAGTGAGACAAGTCAAAAATTCAGCTATAACAGATTCAAAGAGAATGTGTTGTTAATTCTTCAATAGTTGAGCCTGGATTTTAAGTTGACTGTGGGCTAGAATTCACAAACATGGATAAAAAGAATATAACCGTTTCTGTTGTGATCCCAAATTACAATAATGAGACGTTAATTGCCAAGAATCTTCCTAAAATATTATCTGCAAAAGTTAATACCAAAAATAAGATAAAAGAAATTATTATTGTCGATGACAGTTCAACGGACGGAAGTATAGGATTGATTAAATCCAAGTTTCCCGAGATCAAACTTATCAAACACACAAAGAACAGAGGTTTTTCCGCAGCTGCCAACACTGGTGCTCGCTCCGCAAAGGGAGAATTAATCTTACTTCTTAATATAGACATTTTAGTTGAAGATGATTTTTTAGCTCCTGTTTTAAAACATTTTGATGATAAAAAAACTTTTGCAGTCTCACTCAATAAGAAAGATGAAGGCCAGGTAAAAGGGGCTTTTTCTGAGGGTTACATACAACTTACAACGAAACTTGAAAGCCCTGAACCTCATCTTGATTTTTATGTAAGCCGGGAAGGTGGAGTATTCAGACGCGATTTGTGGGTTACGCTTGGAGGGATGGATGAAAAACTTTTTTCACCTTTTTCTTGGGAAGATGTTGATATTTGCTACCGCGCCGCTAAAAGGGGATATCAAAATTTGCATGAACCGGGGAGTATTGTTATTCATAACCATGGGTCTGGAGTTAGCAAATTTTCAAAATCATATACCCAGAAAATTTATGAACGCAACGAACTTTTGATGATCTGGAAGAATATACATTCATCAAATTTAATCAGGAAACATTTTGTAGGGGTTTTTATGCGTGTTATAAAAAATCCTGGGTATATTACCGTTGTCGTAGCCGCATTGGGACGAATTGGCACACTATTGAAAGCAAGAAGGCGTGAAATTAAAGAAAGCAGAGTTTCTGATGAAGCTGTTTTTTCTAAATTCACAAATTAGTTAATGGTAACACCATTAATGATAAGTGGTTTTGACCAATCTCTCTCCAAAAAAGTATAGATTCCACTTCCATCTGGCCTACCAATACTTCCAACAATCTTAAGAGGAGTCTTATCCGAAATTTGACTCAAAAAGGGGCATTCCCAAGAATCTATCATTAAAATATTTTCTTTATTATATTTAAGTAAATCATTGTCGGTTGGACATTTCTCCTGTGAAAAAATAATATTGTCATAAGTTCGCTCTTTTGTTTTAAGATTAAAAGTTTTATTGAAATCTGCAGGATCTTTATTCGTGAAAAATGCATACCATGGGTAGGGATTATCTGGAAAGTTTGTAATAATAATCTTGTCATACTTTTGTTTTAATATATCAAGTTGAAGGGAAAGCTCTTTTGCACCCACGTCACGATAGGTAGGGCTGTCGACAAAATAATCTGTCAGAAACGGGCGATGGCTTAGTGAGTGTTTAAAATACATATGGTCGAAATATAAGAAATTTAGAATTAGCAATGAAAAAATTGTAAAAATTATTTGGTTTTTATATTTGGAAGAACTCATGAGAACAGATTTGAGTCCATATGCCTCAAGTGAGATTAAAAATGGAAGCATAAAGAACGCGCGGCTAAGATTTGGAGAATCTTCTATAGTAATGGCGGCAGGTATGGGTGCAATCAGTAAAAGAAGAAGGAGAAGTAATAAGTTCTTTTTACCCTTTGCAACTTCAATTAGACCGACTATTAAAAGCGCAATCTCGATATAAGTTATAAGTCCAGTTCCGGGAGTAGAAAATCTGTAGGGACGTCCGGAAGATCCAATTAAAAACCCCCCGCTAAAATACTTTGCGTATTCGTTTATGAATTGTTTAGAATAAACTACATACCGGCTATCAAAAATTATAGTTAACGGATTTATCGTAAAATTCTCATTTTTGATTCTTTGAATTTCATATTCAGTATCTATACTTTTAAATATGGAAACCTGATTAAATCTAGCCAAGCCTTCTTTATTTATGCTAAACAAAGACGTCAATAATAAAGTAGAAATTATACATAACCAAGCCCATATTTTTATTCTCCGATTCTTCACTTCTTTTACGAAGTAAAAAAAAGTAATAATAAATATCAATGGCGCTAAAAATCTAATTGAATGATAAAAAAGATAACTAAAAACAATTGTAATAATCGAGAGAATTCCAAATTTATATTTTTGTGTTTTTATTAATTTAATAAATAGGAATAAAGAGATGAGTGCGAAAAAAGCAGAAGGAATGACTTCATTCGTAGCACGGCTTAATTCAATATGCCAGGGAGATATAGCTAAGAGGAAACCTGCAAGATAGCCTGTATTAATATTTTTAATTCCTCTTTTTTTATTTTCATCCAAAAGCTCAACTAATAAGTAGATCGGGAATACCGTCATTGCCCCAAAAAGTGCGACTGGAAATCTTGTTGCAAATTCACTTCTTCCAAAAAGAATTAACGACGGAATAGTTATGTAAAAAATACCAGTCGGACGGAAATCTCCGAAAGAATTGTAGTAGAGGGACAGAAAATTTCCATGATCGTCATGCCCGGTTTTAAGAATAGATTGTGCGTTCCAAGCCACATTGACTTCATCAACATGGAAACCATATGGGTATTTGTCTAGTTTATAAATTCTAAGAACTAGGGCCAAAAGAAATATCCAAACAATTGGGTTTTTAAAAAAGGCTGATATGGTTTTCATTTGTGTTACAATCTCTAAAGGATATGCTGAAAAAGCTTCTAAATGCAAACTTTCTCCTAATCTTGATTATTTTGGTTGCATCATTTTTAAGATTATATAAGCTTTCAGTTAATCCACCTTCACTTTTTGGCGACGAATTGGATTTAGGATATCAGGCGTATTCGATTCTTAAAACCGGCCGCGATTATCAGGGGAATTTTATGCCGATTCATTTTCACTCAATTGCGGAATATCGAACCCCCTTATATCTTTACTCTGCAGTTCCAACGGTTGCTCTTTTTGGTATAACTCCACTTGGCGTAAGGCTCCCGGCTGCAATATTTGGGATCTTAAGTGTTTTAATGACGTTCTTGTTTGTAAAAGAACTGCTTAGCTATGGTCAACAGCCAAAAGATATTCATCCGAGAGCGCTTCTCGCGGCAGCCTTAATGGCTATTTCGCCGTGGTCCCTACAGTATTCCCGGGCAGGTTTTGAAGTAACTGAAATGTTATTCTTATTTCTTCTTGGTTTTTGGTTGTTTTTCAAAGCTTTAAAAAATCCAAAACTTCTTTGGCTTTCTGTTCTTTGCCTGGTTTTAACTCCCTGGGTGTATTCAACCGCTAAATTTTTTACACCCTTATTTTTAATTTTTATTTTTATCACATTCAGAAAAGAAATTTTGAAAATGCCAAAAAGGAGTTTGATTGTTGCAACTATTTGCGGCTTTATTGTCGGCGTACCGATTGTGATTAGTACTGTTTTTGGAGGCGGTTCCCAAAGATTCAATTATATAAGTGTATTTTCAGACCCTACTACTGAATCTCAGATTGGTTTTGCCCGCGAGATGGCCGCGCGTGTTCGCGGCGAACAAGGCCTTGCTTTAACGCCAAATTTTACTGACCGGCTAATTTACAATAAGTTTACCTATTGGGGAGATAATATTCTTAAAAATTATCTGAGTGCCTTTTCAACTCAATTTCTGTTAATTAAGGGAGACCCCGACCCTAGACAATCAGTCGGAATGGGGGAACTCTATAGAATAGAAATAATTCCACTTTTATTTGGTCTGGCATTCTTCTTTTTTGAAAAAAATAGAGATACTAAAATTAAACTTTTTATGGCATTTTGGCTTCTCACCTCCGCCATACCAGCAGCTATTACGGTAGGCGGTGACAACCATGCTACAAGGTTGATTCTAATGCTACCTCCTCTTATTTTCTTTATTTCCTACGGTTTAGTTGCAATTTATAAGATTTTGACCGGAAACTGGCAGAAGATTTTTCTATTTAGCGTAGTCGCGCTTTATGTAGTTTCTATGATTTTTTATTTTCATGAGTATTATGTTGCGTATCCCTGGAATAGTGAACGTTGGTGGCATTATGGTTGGGGACCGGCAATTAATGAAATTAAATCAATTGATAAAAATTATGACCGCGTGATAATTTCCATGGCCGGCGAACCTGCTTGGATTTTCTTTGCAGGCTGGTATCAATATCCACCAGCAGTTTGGCAAAAAGAATTTCCGATTGGAAATGACATGCTAGTCGACGGATTTGGGAAAATATCTCATACGGGTAAATATTATTTTGGAAGCCCGTCAAAAGATGTTCAAATTTACGGTTTGGGGAAATATATAGATTCAAAAACTTTGTATTTGGCAAACGCAACTGAGGACGGCGAAAATTTGGTAATTCATCCAGATAAAGCCCCGCAGGGGCTAAAGCTTATTAAGGCGTTTGCCTTTCCATCGGGCGAGCCTGCGTTTTACCTTTTCTCTGGAGAGAAATGAAAAGATCTTTTTAATATATAATGAGATATGAGGCGTTTTTTGTTGCCGTTGATCTTACTTCTCGCGTTTTTGTTTCGCATTGTCTCTGTTACCCAATACCCGGTCGGGTTTAATGCTGACGAAGCCTCGTTTGGATATGATGCTTATTCAATTTTGCATACCGGACGCGATCAATGGGGGCGTTTTATGCCATTGGTTCTTAAGTCTTTTGGAGATTATAAATCACCACTTTACGCATATCTTACAATCCCCTCGGTGGAAATATTTGGTTTAACAAAGCTTGCTGTACGTTTACCGAATGTTATCCTTGGTACCCTTGCAATTTTTGCCGTTTTTTTGCTTTCGAACGAGTTGGTAAAAAAGAAATTTGGCCTTTGGAATTTACCATTTGGCATTTTCCCGGCATTTCTTTTAAGTCTCAACCCCTGGGCTGTTATGATGAGTAGGGGGGCGTTTGAAGCAAATCTCATAACATTATTTTTGCCGCTTGGTGTTTATTTCTTTTTGAAAGCAACAAATTCGTCAAAGTATCTAAAATATTACACATTAGCATCTCTTTCCTTCGGTTTATCTCTCTTTTCATATCATTCTGCAAAATTAATTACTCCGATAGTCATTGTAGGTCTAATAATAATTTTTTGGAAAAAAATAAGAGTCTTAGATATTAGAAAAATTATCATACCCGTCTTAATTATTTCGATTTTTGCTTTTTTAACAATCTATACATTTTCTATTGGTGGTGGTTCTAGGATTTCAGAAAGAAGTATTACCCAGGGAGCCCTAGAAGAGGGGGCAAAAGCCAAAATTCAATTGATTCAAAATGGAGCAAATCCTAAATTAGCAAAATTTTTTCATAACAAATATCAAGTGGTTGCACAGAGATTTGTCTTAAATTATTTTCAATATTTTTCCGGCAAATTTCTTGTCACACAGGGGTCTTCAGACTCTTATTATGGAATGTTTCCAGGAATCGGAGTGATTTATTTATTTGAAACATTTTTACTTTTTGGTCTAGTGCCGTATTTTTTAATGAAAAATGAAAAAACTACTGTTCTTTTAATAGTCTTATGGCTTTTGGTAGCACCCCTGCCGGCTGCACTTTCAACTGGGGCAGGATATTCAGGAAATAGAGCAGAAGGAATGATTCCCATTTTACAAATATTGGAATCTTTTGGCTTTATTGGTTGGGTAACCATTCTTAATAGATATAATCACATTTTTTTGAAGGTTTTTTCGATTCTTTTAGGAATCGCCATAATTTTGAATGTCGAAAATTTTGTCAAATCCTACATTCAAAAAATTCCACAAAGTTCATACACCCAGATGCTTGATGGTAATTTGGAGGCAGCAAGGTGGATTAATCAAAATGAAAGTGGAAAAGATGTAATTATAAGTAGGAGTTTTAGTGAACCGCAAATATTTTTTGCATTTGCAAATATATGGAATCCCAGTAGCTATCAAGATGATACTAAATCTTGGGATTTAGTGGGCTCCCAGGTTTCTTGGGTAGATCAGCTTCCTGAATACAAATTGGGCAATTACACGATTAAATCTGTAGACTGGAAAAAAGACATTAAAAAGGGAGTCGTAATTGTCGGAAGACCGGATGATTTTCCTGCTAGTTACATTCCGGATATGATTTTTTATTATTCAAATGGACAACCATCACTTTATGTCAAAAATTATTAATTTTTTCAAGAAAAATATACTCCTTTTCTTGGTCATGATTATTTCTATTCCAACATTTTGGCGTATGCTCACGCCAGGGATCTATTCTATGCAGGATTTTCATTTTTTCCGTCAATTGGAATTTGATAAGTGTGTTAAGGCTCTGCAAATTCCTTGCCGTTGGGCGCCTGATGCCGGCTTAGGTTACGGTGAACCACTTTTCAATTTTTACGGCCAAGCTGCATACTGGATTGGAGAAATTTATCACCTGCTTGGGGGAAGCATTACAGGATCGGTAAAGTTTCTTTTCATGCTATCTCTTGTTGGTTCTTCGGTTGGCATGTTTTTCTTGGCAAAGGAGATCTGGAAAGATTATTATTCGGGGATAATTTCTTCAGTAGTTTATTTATATGCACCTTACCGTGCTGTTGATGTCTGGGTTAGAGGAGCTCTTCCTGAGGCTTTGGCATTTATTTTATTTCCGTTAATACTTTTAGCGGTTGAAAAAAGATCCTTAGTTTGGTTCTCGGTTCTACTTTCGTTATTAATTTTGACCCACAATCTTTCTTTAATTATGTTCTTGCCTATTCTTGTCGTATGGATAGTTTACAGAAAGTTTTGGAAAGCGTTGATTGGCGGAATTATTTCACTTTTTATATCTGCTTTTTATGTTTTACCGGTTATATTTGAATCAAAATATATTGATCTTGGAAGTACAATCAGCGGTTATTTTGACTTTAGAGCACATTTTGTAACTATTTATCAAATTTTTATTTCTAGATTTTGGGGTTATGGCGGATCTACTTGGGGTTCGGGCGACGGACTAAGTCTTTCAATTGGCATAATCCAATGGGCTCTCCCCTTAATTATATTACTCTTAATATTAATCAAGAAAAAAATGGCGAGAAATAAAGATTTTTTAATTTTGGTATCTAGTGGGTTATTTTATATTTTTCTTACTCACAATAAATCAACGTTTATCTGGACCCATATTCCATGGTTTTCGTATATTCAATTTCCATGGCGGTTCTTGGCTATTGCCACGTTTTGTTTATCTCTCTCAAGTGGAGCAGTGATTCAGTTTTTTGAAAAGAAAAAAATTTGGATTACCTGTCTAATTATAATCGCGGCACTTATTCTTAATTTTCAATTTTTCCGTGAGGATATCTGGTATAAAGTTGACGACTCCTATTTTACGACTGGTGCAGAGTGGGTCCGTCAGAGATCTGCTTCCATCGCAGACTACTGGCCAACTTTTGGCCATGCTATTCCCAACCTACCGAGTGACGGTAAATATATAAATTACTTTCCGGGGTGGAATTTCCCTCCAGATAAGAACGGTTTAATTCCAGCAACTGGTGCAATCTTCTCAGATACCGGGGTGAGACGTGCCGGCAATATGATTAGCTTAATTAGTATCGTGGCTTTTGGATTTTTATTGATTAAAAACAAATGGATAAAAAAAGTATAAGTTTTCTCATATTAATAGTGATCTTGGGGTTGGCGTTCAGATTTTCTTACTTGGTTTATAATCCACCCGCTTTAAATTGGGATGAGATTAGTCACGGTTATAATGCATATTCAATTCTTAAAACCGGGATGGATCAATGGGGTCAAAAGTTTCCAATTTTAAACTTCCGAGCTTATGGTGATTATCCAACAACTCTCAATCTTTATTTAACAATTCCGTTCATAGCTATATTTGGTTTAACGGACTTTGCCATTCGTTTTCCGCATGCATTATTTGGGACACTAACGATTATTTCTGTTTATTTTCTTGTCTTTGGTCTCACGAAGAAAAGTAAAATAAGTTTACTTGCCGCCTTTCTAACGGCGATCAGTCCATGGTATGTATTTACTTCGCGTTTTGTATTGCAATCGAACTTATCGGTTTTCTTTTTAATTACGGCTGCCGCATTTTTTATAAATAGGGAAAGAAGCAAATACTTACTACCTTTATCTTTTGCCACATTTTTTTTGACTCTTCTTTCGTATCATACTACAAGAATTTTCTCACCATTACTTTTAATTGGTACACTTATTATTTACCGGAATGAATTAAAAGGAAGAGTTATTTATGTTTTATCAAGTCTTTTTATTATTCTTGCCGGCTACATATTAATTAATCCAACAGCAACTGTTCGTAGTAATCTTTTGTTTATTGTTGATCAGTCTGCCGTAAATAAGATAGTTGAATTCCGTAACTCGTCAAAGCTTCCAGATAATCTGAAAAGAATTGTCTACAATCGCCCTACTTACTTTATTGAGCAATTTTCTAAAAATTATATTAGCTACTTCTCACCTCAATTTTTATTTTTCAAAGGCGGCACACAATATCAGTTTAGTGTTCCAAACACAGGTTTAATATACCCGATAAGTTTGCCCTTTTTTTACATCGGTCTTTTTTTACTAATTAGACGTGCACTAAGGGGTAACTCAAATTATTTATTTATATTGATTTGGCTAGCCCTTTCACCAATTCCTGCATCTTTAACAAATGAAAGTTATGCTGTTCTTAGGGCCACAACAATGCTTCCAATTCCTGAGATTTTAATTGCTCTTGGTTTTTATTTCTTATTGGAAAAGATACCGCAAAAGGCAAGACTGTTTATTTCTGTAATATATATAATGATAGTTGTCTTCTCAGCGGAAAATTATCTCGTCAACTATTTTACTAATTATCGAACTAATTATTCCTTTGCCTGGCAATATGGGTACAAAGAAGCAGTTAACTATGCAAATGACCATTACGGTGATTATGATAAAATAATCATTACTAAAAAATATGGCGAACCGCATGAATTTTTCTTGTTTTTTATGAAGTATGATCCGGAAAAATATATAAAAGATCCAAACGCAATTAGATTTTTCCAGTCGGATTGGTATTGGGTTGATAGATTTGATAAGTTTTATTTTGTTAACGATTGGCAAATTAAAGTTGCACCACTTTTAACAGAATCAAGGCATGTTATTGACTGTGCACATAGCAAATGCTTACTTATTACTTCGCCTGACAATGCACCACCCGGGTGGAATAGGCTACAAGCTATAAACTTTTTAAATGGAAATTCGGCATTTGAAATATATGCAAATTAAAAAAATACTCTCTAATAAATGGTTATTAGTAATTGCCTTTCTTCTTGCAGTTATACTTAGGGTCTGGCATTTAGGGAGTATTCCGCCCGGGTTAACCCCTGACGAAGCTTCTCTTGGCTATAATGCGTATTCAATTTTGCATACCGGGCGTGATGAATATGGTAAGTTTTTGCCAATAATTTTTAAGTCATTCGGGGATTTTAAACCGGGTCTTTATGTTTATTTAGCTGTTCCGGAAATTGCAGTTTTTGGTCTTTCTGAATTTTCAACACGTCTTCCATCTGTTATAGCCGGTATTTTTTCAGTTTTTCTAATTTATCTCATTGTTAAAAAACTGTTTAGAGATAACGATAACCTTCCGGTAATTGCAGCTTTTGTAGCGGCCTTGAATCCATATTTAATTTATTTCTCACGAGGTGCATGGGAGGCGAACGTATCGCTGGCGCTAACTCTTGCCGGAATTTACTTATTTCTTTGGGCCATGGAAAAAAATAAATATTTAATTTTCAGTTTTTTCTCTTTTGCCTTAACACTTATCACATATCAGGGAGCTAAACTTTCAACACTAATCGTATTAGTTCTTTTGATAACAATTTACTGGAAAGAATTTTGGAAAATAGGAAAACAGTATTTATTTGTGTCAACACTTATTGGAATAATTATTTCAGCCCCAATAATATTAAGTTTTTTTAACGGTCAAACTCAAAGATTGGCAATCTTCAGTGTTTTTTCTTATCCGCGCCCAGCAAGCGAAATTCAATCATACTCTGACGGATATTTTGAATTATTCCATTCTAATCAACTAAATTATTTTAGGATGGTAATGACTAGATGGTTCAATTTTTATTCAGGAAAATTTTTGATATTTGAAGGAGACCTTGAGAACCCAGTTCACACGTCCCCATATCAAGGTGTTTTATTATTTGCGGATTTATTTATGCTACCTCTCGGTCTTTTTGCAATTTTTAAAAATAAAATATCAAAAGGTTCCCTCTTTATTACCTTATGGCTAATTTTAGCTCCATTTTCTGCGGCGATTTCAAGGGATCAGACCAACGCCGTAAGATCGCTAAATGCCGCTATTCCAATGGTTGTAGTAATTTCACTGGGACTTTTCTTTTTCTTCACCTGGGTCTCAAAACAAAAATATACTGTTCTTTACAACATTACACTATCTGCACTTTATCTATTTAGCTTGATTTATTTTCTAGACGCTTATTTTATACATCTCCCGGCACATAATTCAAACTTCTGGAGATATGGATATAGAGAGAGTGTAAGTTATATTGCAGGCATTCAGTCAAAATACAAAAATATAGTTTTTGAACAATCATTTAATCAGCCATATATTTATTTTCTTTTCTACGGCGCAAAGACGAATCCAGAAAAATACAACCCATCAAAATATCAAAACCAGGTAAATTTGATAGATAGTCAGTATAAGGGGGATGTGGGTTTTGAGACAGGTTTAGATAATATTCAATTTAAACAAATGGATTGGAGCGTTCTTAAAAACGCACACGGTACTTTGGTTGTTGCAGGCCCGGCAAGCATTCCACCGGAAATTTTAAACAATTCTAAAGACTTTCCAATTGTCGATGAGATAAGATACTTAAACGGCCGTGATACCGCCTTTTATATGATAGAAATCAAATGACAAATTTTATAAGCATTAAATTTATAAAAAAGTACTGGGTTATAATAGCAATTCTAATTCTGGCGTCATTTTTAAGGTTCTGGAAACTTGGTTCTTATCCGGCCCTTAATGCCGATGAAGCGGCAATCGGCTACAACGCATATTCTCTTATACAGACCGGAATGGATGAACATGGTCACTCTTGGCCTATTCATTTCCAGTCATTCAACGATTACAAACCCGGGCTCTATTTTTATCTCGTTCTGCCTTTCGTAAAATTATTAGGGCTTAGTGAATTGGCTGTTAGAATTCCCGGAGCCTTCCTCGGGGTTTTATCTGTATTTTTAATATATCTATTGGTAATGGAACTTTTTGATAACGAAAGGTTTGCGTTAGTTTCTGCGTTATTTATTTCAATATCGCCTTGGCACATTCAATTCAGTAGAGGAGGGTGGGAAGTAAACACTGCGACATTTTTCATTGTTCTGGGGGTATTAATGTTCCTGAAAGCTGTAAAAAAACCGAGTTTCCTGACTTTTACTTTTTTTCTTTTGCCTTTTACTTTATCTTTGTACACTTATCATGCAGCGCGGGTTGTGACGCCTATTTTAGCATTGAGTTTGCTGGCTATTTTTCACAGGGAGATATTTGACAGGAAAAAAATTAAATTATTGGTTATCAGTTTTTCATTATTGGTAATTTTACTTATCCCTCTTTTTAAAGATTTACTCTCTCCTGGTGCTCTTTCCAGAGTTGCCGGTGTTGGTCTCTTTGCTGACCCAGGACCTATTAATAGGATTAATGAACAAAGAGGAGAACATGGTAATGTAAACAGTGTTTTAGGAAAAGTTTTACATAATAAAGTTGTAAATTACGGGATTGAGTTTACTGAAAATTGGCTTTCCCATTATAGTGGTGAGTTTTTGTTTATGTCCGGAGATTCGATTGAAAGAAATAAGGTTCCGGAAACAGGCGAGATGTATCTTGTAGACATTGTATTTTTAGGGTTTGGCTTTGTCTTTCTTTCAAAGAAGGGCGGTAATAGTTGGAAATTTATTATATCCTGGTTAGTATTGGCACCAATCGCTTCTGCGCTAACTTTTCAATCGCCAAATGCACTCAGAGCCCAGAACATGGTGGTTCCTCTGACTATTATTAGCGCCTTTGGCCTAGTCGAACTTATTAGGCTTTTTAATCAAAGAAATTTTAAAATTGGAAAATTTCATGGCCTTGGGCCGTGGTTAGTAATAATAGCCGTTTTATGGTGTTTCACACGGTATCTGAATATGTACTACGTTCATATGAGTAAAATTTACCCTTATTCATCACAATATGGGCTAAAAGAGTTGGTAGCATATGTTTCCCAAAATCAAGGAAAATATAAGGATGTTTTTGTTACGAATAGATATGACCAGCCCTATATATTATTCTTGTTCTTTATGAAGTACCCGCCTCAACAGTTTCAAGGACACCACACTTTGACTACCCGCGATGATTTTGGGTTTTCTACAGTTTCGGATTTTGACAAATATCACTTTGAAGCAATAGATTTACATTCTCTGGAAACCATCTATCCCGACAGTCTTGTGATCGGAACACCAGAGGAGATTCCTCAATCTGCGAATATAATTAAAAGAATTTATGGAACCAATGGTTTTGAATATTTTGATATAGTTGCAAATTGATATCAAATTCAGCTAACGCTATGAAAAAAGTTGTTACATTTTCATTGATAACGTTTTCTCTCTTAGGTCTGTTGAAAATATTTTCAATAATTCCATTTAACAGATTAGCTGCAGACGATTTCGGTTATGCCTATATGGCCAAAACTTCAAGTTTTTTTCAAGCTCAAATGGAATGGTATACAGGTTGGACCGGAAGGTTTACCTCCACTCTTTTACAAAGCCTTTTTGGTTTAGCGTCAGGAGATAGTGGAAAAGCTGTTGTCTATTCGGTTATTACTTTCGCCTCACTGCTTTTAGCACTAATTTTATTTTTTAAAAAAGTGTTGAACTTGAAGATGGCCCAAATGCCGGCTTTTCTTTTATCCACGGTGTCATTTGTTTCCTTATACGTTCTGACTCCTAACAAAAAAGAAAGCTGGTACTGGTTGTCCGGTTCTGTTACATATCTTTGGCCGATAATTTTTTTGATTTTTGGGGTTTCATATCTTTTTGTAAAAAAACCAATGAAAGTAGATTATATTTTAGCTTTTTTATTTATTTTTTTTGCAGGGGGTGGAAATGAAACTTTAAGCCTCCTTTCATGTCTTATTCTTGCTATATTTTTAATTTACTCGTTTGTATCAAAAAAATTGAATAAGTTGTTGGTGACTATGTTTGTAGGATCTGCATTTTCATTTGCATTGGTATATCTGTCTCCCGGAAACATGGTAAGGGCAGTGGGAGGCGGGTCTGATCAGATGAGTTTACTTGGGAGTTTAATATATGCTATTCAGACGGGGCCAATGTTTTTATATTCGCTTGTGTGGAATAATCTCATTTTTATTCTTCCTTTATTTTTTTGCCTCGCATATTTTTTCTCAACTCTGATAATAGAACAAGCTTTAACAGTGGAAGATTTGGTAAAAAAAATATTCTATTTGTCTGTGGCACCGGTTTTTATAAGTATTATTTACATGCTCCCTTCTTTTAAAGTGTTGGGTAGAATTCCCCCAGATAGATCCAACATTACATTGGCGTTTGTCTTATTAACATCCCTCACTATTTCTGCGTTTTATCTTGGTAGTCTTTTCAACAAAATTAAAAATAAGAGTTCATTCTCTTTTGCTATAACCGTCTTAATATTTTCTATAATGATGTTTGCAACCTCATTTACTATCACCTCATCATTAGCCAGCGATGTTTATATAGCAAAAAATTACAGTTCCGCTTTTGATAGAGTTGTATCGGAAGTAAAAGCCGCAGCAAACGCTAAGAAACAGGGGATTATAATAGTAGATATGCTTCCGGAATCAGGGTTGATCGGGTCCGCTGACTTAAAGGGCTATTCAAATAATGAAAAAAATAATGCGATTGCCAGGTATTATGGAATAGAAGCTTTAATAGCAAAATAAATATATGAGCAAAAAATTATCTGTTGTTTTAGCAACAAGAAACGAGGAGGGGAATATAGGAAGATGTCTTGAATCCGTCAAGTCGATTGCTGATGAAATCATAGTTATCGATGAAAACTCGATCGATAAGACACGCGAAATTGCCAAAAAATACGGGGCAGAAGTTTTTCTTGAACCTCACCATGACATTTTCCACATAACAAAACAAAAATCTCTGGAAAAGGCCAAGGGGGAATGGATATTGCAACTTGATGCGGATGAAGAGGTCACCCCCGAATTATCAAAAGAGATAAAAGAAGTAATAAGCATGTCCGATGCTCAAATTAAAAATAGACAGGGGATCAGTGTTCGCGAAATGAATCGTTTCAAAAAACATCAAAGTCTGATTGAGGCAAGAGATGGTAAAATCGGAAGTGATTCAGGTGAAATTGTGGCATTTTTTATCCCCAGGCTTAATATGTTTTTAGGCCGCGCGTTAAAGTATGGCGGAGTATATCCGGACGGCGTAATAAGATTGATTAAAAATGGAAAAGCGCGTTTTCCCCAAAAATCTGTACATGAGCAGATAGAGATAGATGGGGAAGTGTCATGGCTTTTTAATAATCTTAGGCATTACGATTCGCCAACATTTAGCCGCTATATCGCCAGATTCAATCGCTATACCAATCTTAAAGCACAGGAATTGAAACTCGAAAAAGTGCCAAAAAACCCATTATTTTTTATTCACTATTCTCTTATTCTTCCAATTTACACTTTTTTAAATATTTACCTGCGCCATAAAGGTATCCTTGACGGCCCGCAAGGCTTTTTATGGGCATTTTTCTCAGCTATGCATTTTCCAATTGGATATTTCAAATACATTTCCCCAGAGAAGTCTGGAATGCAGTAAAATAAGAATATGAATGTTGCAGTTGATGCCAGACCGCTTGCCTCGGGAGATTCTGTGCGCGGGATAGGAGTTTATACAAGAGAGCTTCTAAGGGCATTTAAGGCCATCAAAAAGACTGTGGCTGTACTAGATAAGGGCTTTGATAATGCTGATTTGGCAAAGTTCGATTTGGTACACTTTACTGCATTTAATCCGTTTATTGTTTCGGTACCTTTTAAAAAACCTAGAGGTACGAAGTTTGCCTTGACGATTTATGATTTGATTCCTCTCATTTACCCAAGCCACTATCCGCCAGGTATAAAGGGGTTGGTAAGGCTAAAAATAAACAAATCTCTTATTAGAAAAAACGTTGATGCGATTTTGACTATTTCAGAAACATCAAAGAAGGATATTTGCAGATTTTTTGGTGTTAATCCCAAGATTGTACACGTAATCTATCTTGCCCCACGTCCAATATTCAAAAAAATGGAAATTAAAAAACGATACTCTTTACCCGATCGTTTCGTGCTGTATGTTGGCGATGTCAATTACAACAAGAACATTCCCGTTCTTTTGGAAGCTTGCAAATTGTCGGATATCACCTTAGTTATGGCTGGAAAGCAAGCTTACGATATTGAAAGTTTGGACTTAGATCACGCTGAGCTTAAACATCTTAAAGGTCTTGATTGGTCAAATACAAATCGTTTAGGATTTGTCCAGGATAACGATCTTGCTGAAATTTATAATCTTGCTTCGGTTTATGTACAGCCATCGTTATATGAAGGTTTTGGTCTCCCTGTACTTGAAGCGTTTGCAAGTGGTACTCCGGTGGTAGCTGCCAAGACACAATCACTCGTAGAGATTGCAGATGGATCAGCTTTATTTGCAGATTCAAAAAGTCCGGAAGATTTTGCCGAGAAAATTAAGTCTTTAATCAATAATGCGAAACTGGCTAAGGAATTAACAAATAAGGGACTAACTAAAGTAAAAGGATTTACATGGGAAAAAACTGCTAAAGAAACATATGATTTATATGAAAATTTAACTGTAAAATGAAAAAAAATGAAATATATTTTGTTATTTTTGCATTTCTAACTTGGAGACTTGGTCTTTTTTTAATTTTATTTTTAGCCACCAAGGTCATATCCCTTCAAACAAACTTTTTAGGAGGAGGGCTTGCAAACTATCTTTCAAACCCAAATTTTTGGGCTTGGGCAAATTTTGACGGTGAACATTATTTATCAATTGCTCAAAACGGTTATGGATTTGGAGAAAGAGCTTTTTTCCCACTTCTACCAATTTTGATTAAATATTTTGGAAATTTACTTGGTGGTACGCTCTTCTCATTTAATATAGCTGCGAATATAATTTCCAATTTATCGTTTTTAATTGGCCTTTTAGGTTTATACAAATTAGTAGGTTTGGACCACCCGTCTAAAATTTCAAAGCTTGCAATCATTATTCTTCTATTATTCCCTACATCTTTTTATTTTGTAAGTATATATACAGAAAGTTTATTTTTTATGCTCGCAGTCTGGTCTTTTTGGTTTGCAAGAAAAGGAAAATGGCTACCGGCTTCTTTATTAGGAATACTGCTTTCTTCAGTCCGTTTTGTTGGTTTAATAATATTACCAGCTTTGGTAGTCGAATGGTTTTTGCAAAACAGAAATAATAAAAATATTATTAAATCTTTTCCCCATATACTTCTGACAATTCCGGTAGGGCTTTTAGCATATATGTTTTATCTACAAAGAACAGCCGGTGACATGTTTGCCTTCTACAACAATCTCACAATTTTTGGTGAACAACGCTCGAATCACCTAATAACACTACCCCAAGTTTTTTATAGATACTTTATAAAAATACTACCAAATCTAAAGACACTCTTTTTCCCTATCGTTTTTACAACATTTTTTGAGTTCATTATTGGAATATTATTTTTAATAATTTCTACATTTTCATTTTTTGTCCAGAGGTTTAGCTACGCAATATTTCTATTTCTCGGTTATTTAATTCCGACATTTTCAGGAAGTTTCTCATCCCTACCCAGATATGTAATTGTTCTTTTTCCCGTTTATATATTGACGGCAAAATATTTGTCAAAATCAAAAATATTACTTTTGGCTTTTTGCTTCATAAGCTTTATACTTCTGGTAATTTCCTTCGCTCTTTTTGCGAGGGGTTATTGGATATCATGAGACGAGACAATCTAAATAAAGTAAAAAATTTTTGGACGGGGAAAAGAGTTGTGATAACAGGAGGCGCCGGCTTTTTGGGAAAACATTTGGTTTCAAAAATTAAGTCAAAAAAACCAAAAAGTATATTTATACCCGAATTTCCAAAATACGACCTAAGAAAATATGAAGATTGTCTAAAGGTTGCCAAAAAGGGAAACATAATAATTCATCTTGCAGCAAACATAGGTGGCATCGGCTATAATCGCGAATTTCCCGGGTCGCTTTTTGACGACAATATTTTAATGGGGACTCATATGATGATGGCGGCAAGAATTTCAAAAGTTAAAAAATATGTCGCACTTGGAACTATCTGCGCATACCCTAAAATTACCCCTGTTCCCTTTAAAGAGGACGATTTATGGATGGGTTACCCCGAGGAAACAAATGCGCCTTATGGTCTTGCCAAAAAGATGCAATTGGTTCAAGCTCAAGCTTACAGACAGCAATACGGTTTTAATGCGATATTTCTTTTGCCGGTCAATCTTTATGGCCCCGGAGATAATTTTAATCCGAAATCTTCACACGTTATCGCAGCCCTCATAAGAAAAATGGTTCAAGCAAAGCGAAATCACAAAAATGAAGTTGTGATTTGGGGAACAGGCAAAGCATCGAGAGAGTTTTTATATGTTGAAGATGCGGCAGAAGCAATAATGCTTGCGACTGAAAAATATAATAAAGCAGACCCTGTAAATTTGGGAGCAGGTTTTGAAATTAAAATCAAAGACTTAGCTCTTTTGATCAAGAAATTAACCGGATTTGAAGGCAAAATCGTTTGGGATAAAACTAAGCCGGACGGTCAACCCAGGAGAATGTTAAACGTCAGTAGAGCAAACCGTGAATTTGGTTTTAAAGCAAAAATGCAATTTGAAAAAGGTTTAGAAAATACAATCGATTGGTATTTAGGTAACACAAGTAAACTTTCTAAATGAAAATATTTGTGGTCATACCGCTTTTTAATGAAGAGAAACATATTGTAAAAGTTCTGAAAGATATTTTTAAATATAAACTGCCGGTTATCATTGTAGACGATGGTTCAAGAGATAGTTCAAAATCGAAAATCCGTAATTTAAAATTAAAAAATGTTGTATTTCTGGAGCACAAAGTAAACCTTGGAAAAGGGGCCGCAATGAAAACAGGTGCGGATTATGCTTTTGATCGTGGGGCCAACGCTGTGATATTTATGGATTCCGATGGCCAACACGAAGCAACCGACCTACCCAAGTTTGTAAAAGAATTGAAATCAGGAAATTGTGATGTTGTTTTTGGCTCCAGAAATTTAAATTTCGGTGTTCCGTTAATTCGTTATCTCGGAAACAAAATGGCATCAGTTTTTGTACATTTTTTGTTTAAGATTTATGTTTCGGACTTAGTTTCCGGTTTTAGAGCCTTGACGCATAGAGGCTATAAAAAAATCAAATGGGATTCTACAGGCTACGGAGTGGAAACTGAAATGGTAATCCGAACCGCAAAAGCGGGAATAAAATATTGCGAGATACCGGTTGAAACTATCTACTATGATAAGGTAAAGGGTGTTACAATCCTTGATGCTTTTGGAATATTTGCAGATGTATTAAAATGGAAACTTACAAAATAATATGATCGTAGGATTACAAGTTATAGCGCTACTTTTTGCTTTTAGCATGATCTATTTTGCCATGCTTCACTACAAAAGAGGAGAGATTAATGGAATGGAGATTGGTTCTTGGCTTCTAATGTGGGGTTCGGCAATTATAATCATAATATTTCCTGAACTTTTACGTTCGTTTGCAAAGACGTTTTTGGTTACAAGAGTTTTTGACCTTATGGTAATTGGCGGTTTTATTTTGGTTATTTCGCTGGTAGCTAACGCATATCTTATATCAAAGAAAAATGAAAAGAAGATCGAGGAACTGGTGCGACGCGAAGCTTTAAAAAGAAAATAAAGGAATGAAATCTTCGAAAATCTCCATAGTTATTCCAACATACAATAAAGTTAAGTACATCAAGGAAACCTTGGACTCTATTCTTAAACAGAAATATTCAAACTTAGAAGTAATTATTCAAGACGGATGGTCGACAGACGGAACTTTTGAGATTCTTAAGAAGTATGCAAACAAACATCCAAAGATATTTAACCTTGAATCCAAAAAGGATAAAGGACAACTTGATGCGATTAATAAAGGAATGAAGAAGGCAACCGGAGAAATTTTAACTTTTATTAATGCAGACGATGTTTATTTAGACGGCGCGCTACATTTAATTGCAGAAGCATTTAGTAAAAATCCAGGAGCGATGTGGTTTGCGGGCAAGGGCAAAGTGGTCGATGAGAGCGGGCGTGAAATAGCTAAATTTGTCACCGCATATAAAAACTTTTTGCTTTTTCTAGATTCCAGATTCTGGCTCCTGGTTACAAACTATCTAATGCAACCTTCAATCTTTCTAAGTAGGCAAGGGTGGGCTCAGTACAAACCTTTTACCGGAACTGAAGATTTTGTTACAGAATATGACATGTGGCTTAAGTTGAGTGATATCGAAATGCCAATTCTTATAAATAAAAATTTGTCGAAATTCAGAATCGAATCTTTCACCAAAACAAAACAGATGTCGGCAAAACTTCTTAAGGAAGATGAAAAGATAGTCAGAAAATATACAAAAAATCGTGCTATTTTGGGCTTTCATAAATTTCACAATCTTGGCCGTTTTTTAGTTGGGAAACTGGTATGACAAAGACTCAGGTTGAAAAGCATTTTGATAAAATTGCTGTAACTTACGATAAAGGTAAAAATAAATACTCTTTTTATTATAATAATTTAAAAAAACTTCTTTACTTCTTAATCCCACGGGATAAGAAAGTATTGGAAATTGGTTGTGGAACGGGAGACTTGCTGGCGGGCCTCAGACCAAAATATGGTTATGGGTTTGATATAAGTTCTAAGATGATTGAAATAGCGAAGCAAAAATATCAAAAATCAAAAAAATTGCGCTTTTCAACCAAATGGCCTGATACTTGGTTCGATTATGTCTTCATGTCCGACGTCATCGAACATTTGGAAAACCCCCAAAGTGAATTTAAGAGAATAGTTAAACTGATGAACAGTAAAACAGTGTTTATAATTACAATGGCAAATCCTATTTGGGAAAGTTTATTGATATTTTGGGAAAAAATGGGTTGGAAAATGAAAGAAGGTAAACATAGGAGGATCGACTATAAAGAAATAAAGACGAAAGTCGAAAGATCTGGACTGAAAATAATTAAACATGACTACAAGCTTTTGATTCCTGTACAAATTCCTTTCGTTACTACTCTTGCAAATAAATATTTGGAAAGACCATTTAAAAAGTTTGCTTTCATCGAGTATATCGTCGCGGTCAAAGCTTAAATTCTCTAAAGGCACGGAAAACCATCTTGAAAAGTAGAAGGCCATGTTTAAATCGGTTTATGTTTGTTGAGCCGTAAACTCTTTCTTTATACCTTACTGGTATTTCTATAACCTTGAGATTATTTCGGATAGCGCCAAAAATTAGGTTAAAGTCTCCGAAAGGGTCGGTTCCTGAAAATTTGAATTTTAGATAATCTTTTCTGAAAAAAGCTTTAGTTCCACAGAGAGTGTCTTTGAAGCGTTGTCCAAGAATCCAACTAAATAGTGAGCCGAACAACTGATTACCTATTTTATTTAAAAATCTCATAGCATCTTTTTCCATTGGATAAACAAGGCGGCTTCCATTAGCAAATTCTGCCTCACCCCTGGCCAAGACGTCGTAAAATTTTTTTAAATCTTTTGCCTCAACGGTTCTATCGGCATCATAGATAATCAGAATACTGCCTGTCGCTTTGGAAAGCCCGAGTTTAACTGCGTCTGCCTTTCCAATACCTCTCTGTTTAAAAATCAAAACATTTTTACGTTTCTTTTTTTCTTTTTCTATTTTTTCCCAAGTCTTGTCTCTTGAGTTACCTTCTACGAAAATGATTTCTTGACGCTTTCCAAATTTTGGAATAGAAGGGACAATTTTTCCTATATTACCTTCTTCATTTCTCGCAGGAATGATTATCGAAACGGTATCTTTACGTATCTCATCTTGTTTGATACTTGGATTTTGGTACTTGGGTTTTGCAATAGTAATTGTCGTAATCCCGAAAAATCTTTTTTGTGATGTAACAACTTCAAATCCGGATAAATTTAGAATATTCGCCAAGTCATTTTCATCGAGCCAGTTTTGTATTCCGACTTTTTTCCTTAAACCCATTTTTGAAGCAAGTGATAAGACTGGTTCCCAAAGATGGTTGTGGTAAGACACCAACACTTTCGTGTTTGGGGAAATTACTTTCCTTAAGTTGCCAAAATATGTCTGTAGGTCGGGAATATCGCCGATTACATTATCTAAAATTACTCCGTCAAACTTCTTGTAAGCTTTTAGCAAGTCTCTTTGGTATAGGCGCTGGAAATATTTTTTTATCATCAAACATGGGTATTATAGCAATTTAAAAACAAATATTTGTTATATACTCGTAATATGAAGATCAAAAACCTTGTCAGAAATATAAACTATTTTTTTGACAGGTTATATGTGAGCTTGATGTATGTGCTTTTCTTTTCAAGAAAATTAAACTGGAAACATCCAACAAGATATACTGAAAAAATTCAAATTTTCAAAATTTCCAATGAAGCAGAATCTTTATCCTCATTTGTAGATAAATATGAAGTACGTAAATATGTGGAAAAGACCGTAGGTACACAATATTTAGTTCCAATACTTGGTGTTTTTGATGATGTATCGCAAATAGATCTAAAAGCCCTCCCGCGGCAGTTTGTGTTAAAAACGACACATGGTTCCGGGTGGAACGTGATTTGTAAAGATAAAAATAAAGTTGACTGGAACAAAGAGTTTTCTAATCTCTCTTTGTGGATGAAAAAGAACTACTACAATTCACCCGGACGGGAGCGGCAGTATAAAAACATTAAACCGAAAATTATTTGTGAAAAATACATATTCGAGGGAAAAGAAGGATTAATTGATTATAAAATATATTGCTTTTCAGGTAAGCCATATTGCATTAGAGCGATGGTGGGGAGATATACACATTTGAGAAAAAGTACATACGATTTAGATTGGAAACCATATCCATTGAACTTTATTTTTAATCCCCCAATCCCTCTTGCGCATATTCCAAAACCAAAAAATTTACAAAAGATGATTCGTATTGCCGCTAAACTTTCAGCGCCGTTTCCTGAAGTGCGTGTTGATCTTTATAATGTTGATGGCCAAATTTATTTCGGCGAATTAACATTTACCCCCTCAGGCGGCCTGGAACGTTTTGACCCTGACTCTTGTGATGAAATGTTTGGTAGTTTTTTTAATCTGTAGTTTTTTAAAGTAATAGGCTGCTGTTATGAACGGGAAATTGTTGCGTGTTAAGGGAATTTTTTTTACTAAATAAAATTCAGGACTTAAAAATTGAACCATCTTTTTCTCTTGGATTATTTCCGTGTTAAAGCCTTTGTATAATTTTGTGTAGATTTTGTCGAAAAATGGACCATATGAGCGCCTGGAATTTATTATAAGAAATACCCCATTGCGATGAAGCCAACGGCTAACCAAATGTACAAAATCTTTTTCTTTTCCTTTGGGTATAAATCTCATGGCGTAAGCCATACTGATTAAGTCGAAATCACTCTTTGGGAACGAAGCCTTCATAAAGTCAACTTTCATTAATTTAACGCTTGGGTAATCTCTGAATTTTTTCTTGGCTATATCTAACATTCCCCTAGATATATCAACACCAACGACGCGGGTACTATGGAGATTCGGAAGAGCTTCAATTAAAGCTCCGGTACCGCAGGCGAGATCCAAAACCGAAGTTGGTATAGGATCTAATTTTTTAACTACCTTTCTAAGAAACCCGACTCGGCTTGAGTAATTGAGTAGGTATTCATATTTGTTGCCCTTTGCAATTTTATTGTAGACATCTTCGGTTCTTTTTATTCCTAACATTTCATCAAAATGCCACTGGAGAGAGTTTAAAGATTTTTTGATCTTCGAAAAATTTATATCGGCCATGTTACTTGTTACTATACCAAAAAGACAGTTCTTTCTTGATTAATTTACTAAGTTTTTTTATTTCAGGTATAAACTCTTTAATTAATTTCTCTCTCAATTCAGGGCTCATTGTGGTCGCTGGTTCATATTTAGTATTTAATCTTGAAATATATTTAGCGATTGTCGATATAACCTTTCGAGGAAAAATTGCCTGAATAACTTTAGAAATTAGCTCTGGGCGTTGGTTTATCATTTTTTGTACGAATAATAAACGGGGCTTTTTGTTATGGTTAATTATTCTGTTCGTATTGAACTTGTGGAAGTCAATTTTAAAAGTATTATCCACTTCTAAGAACTTTAATACATCAGATAATATCTTATTAGGATTATCTTTGAATTCGTCAAATATAATAATATGAGTTTTATCTATTCCGAACAAATCAATATACCTTTTGACATGCTTATAATAGTTTGCGGCATCCCTATAGAATAATAATTTTTTATTTATTATCCGTGTTGAAAGTTTTCCGGTTTTCCGTTTTTTTTCAGCACTTAAAGCCTTCTCGAAATCTGTTATGTCTTCGCTACCCCAAAATACCAGGTCTTTGTAACGGGAATACATTTGGTCTACGGGGTTTCTTAGCATAACAATAATGCTAGCCTCCGGACAAAATTTTTTAATCTCTTTTGCAGATTTAACCGATTGTAAATAACATACTGAAGCTTCCCCAATCCGTTTTTCATTTTTTGCCTCAGAAAACCAAGACAGATAATTTTCAATTTTATTGTTATACCACAACTTCTTAAATGGCATATCCGAAGCAAAAAAATTTGGTTCTTTAAGAGGGGAAAGAAAAATATCGGGATGTAGCTTAAGATAATTATATAAAGCTGTGGTGCCGCTTTTGGGAGCTCCAACTATAAAAAAATCTGGTTTTCTTGACATTTTTAAGTATAATCAATCTTTCTGGTTTTTTCTCCATGAAATTTTCTGCAAGCCCTATCTAAATCTTTGTGGTACAATTTCTGGAATCTATTTTGTTTCATACAAATTTATGTCCAGCGCTATTGTATCAAGATTTAAAATTTTAAACAGTTTGATTTTCCCATATCTCTTTGTTTTATCAATGAGTCTTTCTGTTTTAGAATCTGTTATTTATCAAGGACTTGTCCGTAAGTATTTGTTCATTGATCTGAAGTTGATTATATTCGCTACGGTAATAAGTGGTTTCTTTGCGATTATTGATAATAATTTTGAAGATAAATTTACAAATGCAACATCATTTGTTTTGCATCTAAATTCTTTATTTCTCCCAGTTATTTTGATTTTTTACTGGCTTGGAACATCTACGGAATCTTCCAATTACCCTAATTATCTTTTTTCGACCTTTCACATATCACCAGAAAGCTTTCTGTCTATTTTACTGTTGTCAGTTTATTTTAGAGTATTAATGATTGTAAAAAAGGGAATAGGACTCAAATTTTCTTTTAAGAAGAGTAAGACAACCGCTCATGACAGAAGACCGTTTTACCTCAAATTATTAATAGCAATGCTAATATTTTTTGCTATTTCAAATATGGTTAAGGTCTTCAATTCGGCTTTAACGGAAAGTTTATTTATAATGAAACACATAAATTTCACTTACGATGAAAAAATGGAATATTCCTGGCGGTTTCTTTATAAATATATGGTTTTTGTTAAAGAAAATACACCTGAGGATTCTATAATTAGAATCCCTCCCTCTATTAGGCCTTGGCTTTCTGAAGGGAACAGTGTTTTGGTCAGATACTTCTTGTATCCCAGAAAATTAATTAGCCCTGACGAACCACTATCTTTAAACTGGCGACCGGATTATTATCTTTTGGCCAAGGGTTCGTGGACCGCAAGAGACGAATCAGAATATGGATGGCCTAAAGAAAAAATTGCAGCAGATAAAGTTATTTACTTTGACACAACAACAAACAGATCTACTGTTTTTATAGGTAATTACAACCCACTTGATGTGCGAAACAAAAATGCTTGGGGTTTAATTAAAGTTAAAAAATAAAAATCATGAACATTTTAATTTTATTTATTGGTTTTTCAATGATTACTACTTTTGGTTATTTTTTATTTAACCTATTAGTGGAGTCAGAAAATTTTTTAGAAAAATTGTCTTTAGGCTATCTAGTTGGTATGGGCCTTTCGACATTAATATTCTTTGTATTAAATATAATTGGAGTTAAATATACTACTTCAAATTTATTTATATTACTCACCGTTCTTAATGCTTTAATTATATGTTTGAACTTATTTTTGAAGAAAATTGGACATATTAAGATTATTCCCCCAAACCTCAAAAGTTACAGCTTCTTAGAGTGGAGCATCTTGATCTTATTAACATTTTTCTTTCTAACTTCGCTTATCAATAATTTATATTGGCCTATAAATGATTGGGATGCGTTAACACTATATGATTTCCGAGGACAAGTCTTCGCACTTACCGGGTTTATGGATCCTGTATTTTCAATACATAGATATTATCTTGGTTACCCACTTTTGACCTCTCTGTCTCACACTTTTGTATATCTTATGGGAGGTAAAAATCCGCATTTCTTATATTCTATTAACTATATTGCGTTCATTGTGTCTTTTTACTATTTAGTTAAACGCGTTATGACGCGAAAAATAGCCCTACTGATGAGCTTTTTATTGGCGATTTCCTTTGAAATATACGATCATTCAAAATTGGCGTATACCAATCTTCCGTACACAATATACTACTGTCTGGGAGTTATATTTTTGTTCTTTTGGATAAAAAATAAGAATTCCAAGAGTTTAATAATATCAGGAATACTTGTTGGATTAAGCACTTGGACCAGAAGCTCCGAACCTTTCTGGATTGTGCCTCTTTTGGTTGTTTTCCTAATTTTAATATCTCAAAAAAAGATCTTTGGTATTTTGGAATATTTTTTAATATTTTTTTCAATAAAGCTTCCCTGGGATTTTTATATAACCAACAAAGGAGAAGACATAACAAATATATCTCAATATTCCAGTCTAAAGTTGACCCTAAATTTAATCATAAATAGAGCCTTTGAGGTTACCAACTATTTCTATTTAAATGTTCTTAAAAAAGAGGCCCTTCTTTATTTAATTTTCTTACTGGGATTATTTTTTATTTCTAAAAAGGACAAGGCGGTGTTCTATTTTGCTCTAATGGTATTATTAAACTTGGCTATTATTGGTGGTGGAATATTTTTGTATAGTTTTATATATCCTAAATGGACAACAATAGGGGATTCGGTTTCTAGAATGTCTATGATATTTGTGCCCTTGATTATCTTTTTTATCTCATTAATTTTGAGTAAAGAAAATTTATTTAGAAATGTCAAAAAAAATAAATAAAATTTTATTTGTAGGATTTGGGCTTTCTGCTCCACGTAAGGAAGCGGTATCTATTAATGCAATTGAATTTAGTAAGCATTTGAAAAATAAAGCTATAAGTTCATCAATTTACAATATTGGATATTCAACTAGGTCAAGAAAAGATAGTTTTTTAGAAATGGTTCTTTCAGTTTTTAATATTTTTGCAATTCAGGCAGATATTATCAAAACAGTTAAAAGAAGAAAAATAACTCATATTTATGATACATTTGTTTTGCCAGGTGCATCTTTAATTTTTATTGCTAGGTTAAAAAGACTCTTACCTTCTGTCACTTTTATTAAAGAACTACAAAATGATGTTGGTTTTTCTCATAAATTCAGTTTGGAAACTTTAATTAGATTTTTTTTGAATGCGAAGTGGCAGGTGAAAATAATTTTTAAAATTTATGATAAAGTAATTGCGAGAAACCTGCATATCGCCAAAACATATCGAGCTACTTATATTCCACCACTTGTTAAGATATTAAAATTAAAAAGAGATCGTAAAAACACTAGTTTTTTAAAAATCTGTTTTTTGGGCCACTCTTTACCTAAGAAAGGAATAAATGAATTTGGTTATCTTTTTAAAATTCTTCCTGATGATCTTAAAACTAAAATTTCTTTTAATTTAGCGCTTAACAATATTGGGCATCGTGCTAAAGTTAAAAGAAAATTGTTTGATATAGCAAAAATAAATAAAATAAATGTATCATTTTTTGAAAATGTTAACCCACAATCTTTTTTTCGCAATCAAGATATATTATTCTTACCTCTAGAAGACGAATTTAGCTCCGCGGCTTCTCTAAACACAGTATTAGAGGCTATGGAGGCCGGATGTATGGTTGTTACTACAAGTACTAAAGTTTCCAAGGCGATTGTAACTGATAAAGAAAACGGAATTTTATTATTAAAGCCGACCGCCAAAGTTATTTTAAAAATAATTAAAGAGATATTTCTAAAGAGAATAAATATATCTATAATTAAAAGAAAAGCGCGTGCATATATAGTTAAAAATTATTCTAAAAATCTTGTTTATGATTTACTAAAGCAGATATATGTCTAAAGCAAAACCTGAAGATATAATTGAATATTATTCCCGTAAGGATGTGGTTGAGCACTATTACGAAAACAGATTTCATGGTTTGGGTGGTTCGTATATACAAAATAATGAAATTTCTTCCAACTTATCCATACTCAAAGACATTAAGAAGCCCAATAATTCTGTTAAGGTTTTGGATGTAGGGGCGGGATCGGGTCGTTTGTCGAAAGTTCTTAAAAAAGCCGGTTACAACACCCACTCTTTGGATTCAAGTTTGGAAATGGCGAAGCGTTTAAAAAATATTATCTCTCCTAAAAATATTATCGTTCAATCAGCGTTTTCTAAAATAAACAGGTCAGAAAAGTTTGATGTTATTACCTCCCTGCGTTTTTTTGATCATTTTCATATAAAAGATCAAAAAAAACTGCTCGTAAATTTTACCAAGAGTTTGAAAAATGATGGTGTTATAGTTTTTTCTGCCTTAAATAAAAATAGTTTAGAGTATTTATTTTCTAAATTTTTTTATTTTGGCAAAGTTAATTTTTACTACACAGATGAGGGGTATAAAAAACTTTTTAAATCATTAGAGTTAAAAGTTTTGGAAAGAGACCAAAGATTTTTTCTTCCCAGAGGGGCGTTTCTTTACCTACAAAAATTACCTCTACTAATGAGGTTGGCAATACATTTAGATACTTATCTTACTGACAAATTACCTTCTTTTAGTGCGTCATTTGTTTACATTTTGAGAAAATGATCGGTATTTTATTGGGAACCAGACCGGAAATAATCAAAATGTCTCCCGTGATTCGAGAACTCCAAAAAAGGAAACTTGGATTTTTTATTGTTCACTCAAATCAACATTTTTCCTCAAATATGGACAAGAAATTCTTTCAAGATATTAAACTTCCCAAACCTAAATATAATTTAAGGCTTAAATCTCGGAGCCAAGGTGCTATGGTGGGCGAGTTAATATCAAAAGCGGAAAAAATATTTATGAAGGAAAAGCCATCTGTACTATTGGTGCAAGGAGACACCAACACGGTTTTGGCGGGTGGAATTGCTGCATGGAAACTTGGAATCAAAGTGGCTCACGTTGAAGCCGGCTTAAGAAGTTACGATAGAGAAATGCCTGAAGAAATAAATAGGAAAATTACAGATCACATCTCCGATTTATTATTCTGCCCTACTGATCTTCAGAAAAGAATTTTAGTTAAAGAAGACGTAGACTCAAAAAAAATATTTGTTACTGGCAATACCATTGTTGACGCAGTCTATCAAAACACCAAAATTTTGCCCGATTTAAGTAATAGGTATATTAAAGGAAGCATACTTTTAACTCTTCATAGGCCTTCCAACGTTGATAATAAGGCCACTCTGACAGGTATATTAAGTGGTGTAGAGAAAGTGGCTAAGATTTTGGGTAAGAAAATTTATTTTCCTATTCATCCAAGGACAAAAATAAATATTGAGAAATTTGAAATTAAACTTAATAAAAAGTTCTTTTATTCACTCCCGCCATTGGGCTACTTTGACATGCTCTTTTTGGAAAAACATTCCAATCTTATTTTTACTGACTCTGGTGGAGTTCAGGAAGAAGCTTGTATATTAAAAACTCCTTGTATCACAATTAGGGAAAATACCGAAAGACCAGAAACTATAAAAGTTGGCTCAAACATTTTAGCTGGCACAAAATCTGAAAATATAGTAAGAACTGCAGAAAAAATATTGAAGCGAAAAAAAGACTGGCTAAACCCCTTTGGAGACGGTAATTCAGCAAAACGAATAATATCGATTCTTGAAAAAAATAAAATGACCTAATTATGAAAATTTTACCTTAAACAGGAAAATTTTCTGCTAAAAATATCATGAAAATTTTACCTTAAACAGGAAAATTTTCTGCTAAAAATATCATGAAAATTTTATACATAGTAGACTATTATCAACCTCAAATTGGATATTCTTCGTATTATGTTCCTAAAGAACTGGTGAAACTGGGCCACCAGGTAGTGATCTTAACATGCAACTTATATTTTCCTTTTCCAAATTATAAAGAAACAGCTGGCAAAATTTTGGGACAGCGAGAAATAGCTACAGGCGTTAAAACAGTTGAGGGAGTCAGGGTCATAAGGAATAAAGTGTGGGTTGAGTTTTTTACACGAGCTTACTTTGGCGGACAAGAAAAAATAATAAGAAGTTTCAAACCCGACATCGTCATGGTAGATAAAACAGCAGGGTTTAGTCAAATTGTCACATGTCTATTAAAGTATAAATACAAATTTAAGCTGCTTTCTGTAGATGCCCATCTGCCATCGGGTTTCAAGGCAGAAGGAAACCAATTGGCTAAAGAAATTTTCTATTGGCTTTTTAGATTTTTATTTTCCGGTCTTATTAACTCAAAAGTTGATAAATTTATAGCAGTTCAGGAAGACACCGTAGAAATAATGGAAAAATATTATGGAATAAATAAAAATCTTGTTCACATTCCTCTCGGAACTGATACCGATCTTTTTCATTTTGATAAAGAAGCAAGATTTAAACTTCGGGATGAATACCATATAGAGCACAATGATTTTGTAATAATTTATACAGGGAAAATAATTAAAGAAAAGGGAGTTCATATCCTTTTTAAAGCATTCAACATTTTAGTTAAAAGATATAAAAATATAAAAATGATTCTAGTTGGTTCAGCCCCAGAGGATTATAAAAAAATATGCAACTCTTTTTTGCACGACAAATATTTTGATAGAGTAGTTTGGGCTAATTTCCAGAAAGCAAAAGATTTATACAAATTTTATTCAATGTCAGACGTTGCAGTTTGGCCACTTCAGGAATCTATGTCTATGAATGACGCGGCGGCTTGTGAAATACCATTTATCGCCAACAACACAATTGGAGCAAGAGTGAGACTTGAGAATAATAATGCCTTACTTTACAAAAAAGGAAATTCTTCAGATTTGGCAAAAAAAATAGAATATCTATATAAAAATCCTAAGATTAGAAAATTAATGGGTCTACGGGGTAGGACTTTGATGATAAAGAAATTAAGTTGGAAGGCTATCTCAAAACAATATCTACAAAGTGTTGAATAAGCATACAAAAGCTGCAATAGAGTGGTTAAAACTTGCACAAGATAAGGCGGGGGACGGTGGCGTCTCAGCATATTACTCTGTCTTTTTTGGTTGGAAGCCTTCTTTTATAGAAACTACCGGCTATATTATTGATACTCTCTTGAATTGTAATGAGACCCTGCGCGCCAGAAAGATGGGGGATTTTATTATTTCAATGCAAAACATAAACGGCTCTTTCCGATCGAATCATATTAATCAAAGACCCATTATATTTGATACAGGCCAGGACATTTTGGGGCTTACGAGTTTGTATAAAAAAACTAGAGAAATAAAATATTTAAACTCTGCTATTAAGGCCGCAAATTTTTTGTGTAGGGTACAATCAAACAACGGTGATTGGCAAAAATATTCATATGGTAATAAAAGTAATACTTATCACACCCGAGTTGCCTGGGCACTTTTAAAAGTCTATCAATTAACTGAGAATGTAAAATATAAAAATGCTGCAGAAAAAAATCTTAAGTGGGCAAGTTTAAATCAATTAGAAAACGGCTGGTTTAAGGGTAACAATTTTCCAACTCCAAACCCAGTTAGCCCCTATACACACACTCTTGCTTATGCCACTGAAGGTTTTCTATATTCTTTTTTGATAACTAAGAAAAATGAACATCTAAGTATCGCAAAAAAGACGGCTGACGCTGTTCTGAATATTTATTCAAGAAATAATTTTCTACCTGCCACATTTGATGAAGATTGGAATTCAAGAGATAATTACACCTGTCTTACTGGCGACGCGCAGTTTGCAATAATTTGGCTCAATTTATTTAAAATAACAGGTGAAAAAAAATATTTGATCTTCGCAAAAAAAATGAATAACTTTTTAAAAAGTACCCAACATATAAAAAGTCTTAACAAGAATGTAATCGGTGCTATTAAGGGATCTAACCCAATTTACGGTGACATACTTAGAAATAAAGGATATTGCAGGTTTGCATATTTAAACTGGGCGACAAAGTTTTTTGCTGACTCTTTAATTTTAGAAGATTTGATTTTGAACAAACAGATTTAATTACAAAAAATATGCACGCGACTTACGATAATCCCATTAAAATTCTTTTAGAAAGTTTTCGAGGTAAGAAAAAATTAGATATTTTAGATTACGGCTGTGGAGATGCTTCGGTTCTCGAATATATTCCACGAAACATCGTAAATTCGTATACAGGGTTTGACGTTAACACAAACAGTCTTAAAGCAGCTCACAAAAAATTTATCGCCAATAAATTTAAATTTGTAAAAATTGAAAATGGAAAGCTTCCAAATTTGGGCAAGAAAAACAGTTTTGATGTGGTTATTGCGATTGGATCATTGCAGTACATGTCATCAGTTGAGATCAACAGTCTCCTGAAAGAATCTAAAAGGGTTTTGCGGCGTAACGGAATAATTATTATTTCTTGTGCAAGCGACCATCTTTTATACAGGTTTACAGACGTCTATCGTCTTGCAATTCCGCATGGGTATATTTCCAGAAAAAATATTTTAAAAATTATGAAGACAAAAGGTTTTAAGATTGAGGAATGTTATGAAAGAGGTTTAATATTTTCACCACTTTTTCTAAATGCCTGTGTCATACCTTTTGATATTTCTGATAAATTATTTTTTAGAACAAAGGGTAGTCTTGGACCTTTTGGAAAAGCTTCAAGAAAAGTAGCCGCGCTATTTGTGAGACTGGAATATTTAATACCCATCGATTTTGGATACACACTTTACATAAAATCTATAAAGAAATGAAAATAAATACACCTATTTTATTTTTAATATTTAATCGTCCTGATAAAACTAAAAAAGCCTTTGCTGCCATTCGAAAAGCTAAACCTAGAATATTGTTTGTCGCAGCTGATGGACCTCGACGCGGAAATGAATCTGATATCAAGGCTTGTAGTGATGCAAGAAAAGTCACGGAAAACATAGATTGGAAATGCAAAGTAAAAAGACTTTATAGAAATGAAAATATCGGAATTGAAAAGTCGATTCCTGGGGCAATTGATTGGTTTTTCAATAACGTTAATGAAGGAATTATATTGGAAGACGATTGTTTGCCCGATCAATCGCTTTTCGACTTTTGTTCATCAATGCTTAAAAGATACAAGAATGATAAAAATATAATGCTTATTCGTGGAAGTAATTTGGCAGGAGATCACGACGGGAGTGGAAAATATTATATGTCTAAATATATTGGGATGTGGGGATGGGCAACTTGGAAAAGATCTTGGAAATTATACGATAGCTCTATGAAGGACTGGGGCCATCCAAAAACAAAAGAAAAGATCCTGTCATTGTTTGATAGTTTTTGGGAAAAAATTTATTGGAAGATTTTACTTAATGCGACTTATTATGGAAAAACAAACTCCTGGGGGTATCGTTGGATGTATAGTGTTTGGAAAAATGAAGGTAAAATTATTACTCCCAATATAAATTTAGTCAAAAATTTAGGTTTTAAAGGCAAGAAAACTCATTTTGTGCTTAGGTCTTTTGAAATTGATACTGGGAAGATTAATAAGCCTTATTCTTTGGTGAAAGATAATACTTTTGCTGCAATAAGTGATAACCGTGTATCAAAAAATTTCTACGGTATTAACCCGCTTATGGTATTTCTCCAATTTTTATATTACGCATTCCAATAGCGAAGACTTAAACGACGTGTTCCGCCTCATATGCTGTAACTATTTTAAGTAAATAATCCCTGTTTATAAACGTAATTAAACTGCCGAGAATAATAATTGAAACATCTAGCAAAGCAAAAGGAACTCCCAAAAGGAGGTATTGTATAGTTTTTTTGTCCTTATTGACTGTTTTATAAACATTTACGAAAACTTGCAATGTTTTCCATCCAGACCAGGCCACCAAATTCATGAATCGTTTTAAAACAGATTTTTTTTCGATCAATTTCATGCCTTTAAATGTATAATCTCCTAAGGCAACGAAGTCGCGGCCATTGATTAGCATTCTGTACCACCAATCTCTTAAATTGGCCGGTGTTGCGTGGTATCCCATCACGTTTGGGGTAGTGTATATTTTCAATCCATTTTCAATGAGCCAGTTTTTCCAAATAGAACCTGATCGATAGAAGGGGAGATTTTTAGGCAAAGGAACTTTTAAAAGGGCATTTCTTTTTATGGCAAAATTGTTCATTGGGACCTCGTAAACTTCCTTTGTTTTTCTTATTGGTCCTCTAATAATAAACATCCATGCCAGAGTAAGTGACATTGCATAGTTAGAGTTTATCCTCGGTTCGGTATTGCCAGAGACAACATCTGCATCTGGAAAGTCTGAAAATACTTTGAGCATATTTCCTAACCAGCCCTTTTCATACACTGAATCCGAATCGACAAAGATTAAAATATCTCCTTTTGCTATCTTCGATCCCACAGCTTTTGCGCCAACGTAGTCCAAGTGTTCTTTTGTTTTTTTAATTGTGACCCACGGATATTTTTTCTTTAGCCGTTTTTGGACATCTTCTGATACGTGCCCTCCAGCAATTATCAAAACTTCTTTCGCCTTTTTAATTGGATACTTTTGACTTTTTAAGGAATTGAGGCTTTTTTCTAAATCCTCAACCCCAGCCATACCAAGATTTTCCGTTTCCAAGACTATAGAAAAAGATTTGTTGATTAATTTAATTTTCTTACTCATACCAGTATGATAGGTCTTTTTTAATTAATTTGCCAAGCTTTTTTATTTCAGGGGTAAATTCTTTGATTAATTTTCTTCTCAAGACTGGTGGCATCGGAGTACGCTTTTCATATATGGTGTTTATCTTTTTGACATAATTGAGTAAATACCAAAGGATATTTTTGTCTATATATCTTCTTCCAACGGATCTAACAAGTTTTGATGGGCGATTGATAAGATAATTAATAATCCAAATTCTCGGTTTTTTATTTGAGTTTTTTGTGCGGTTAGAATTAATTTCTTTGAAGTCTAATTTAAAATTGTCGTCAACGTTTAAAAATTTTAGCAAGCGTTTATAGGTCTTGTTTGTGTCTTTTAACATTTCCTCAAAAATTATGATATGGATTTTTTCTGGTTTAAATAAATCAGAATATCTTTTTACCTGTTTATAGTAAGCTACCATATCTCTATAAAAAAGTTTTCCAGTTTTAAAATCACCACCAATTTCATTTTTCCTTTGAATCTCGGCGTTTAATGCCTTCTCAAAATCCATAATATTCTCCTCGCCGTTGTAATAAGATTGACTGTGGCTAGCATACATTTGATCTATAGGGTTTCTCAGTATAATAATAATTCTGGCGCCTGGCGCGAATTTTTTAATTTCTTTTGCCGCGGTTCTCGAGGATAAATACGTATTTGAAGCCTCACCGATAGCCTTTTGGTTTTTAACTTTTGAGAATAATGATAAATAGTTTTTGATCTTATTATCAAACCAGACCTTTCGCCAAGAAAAATCTGTCGCAAAAAAATTTGGTTCCTTTAAGTCTGACATGAAAATATCCGGGTGCAGTTTAAGATAGTTATATAGCGCCGTTGTTCCAGATTTTCTTGCTCCGACTATAAAGAAATTGGGTTTTTTCAACATTTTTAAAGTATAATCAATTTTAATAAAGATGAGAAGAAATCTATTATATATTTTAGGAATTTTAGCGTTTTCTGCTTTAATATTGATTTCATTTTGGAATTTTAACACGAATCATTATTTATATTTTTCCGACGGCGCTAAATTTGCTGAAGTGGCACGGCAACTATCAAATAATAATGGATATGGGAGCTACTTTTCTTTTTTCAATAAAAACGTAGTTCAAAAAGAAGTGAATACCGTTTTTCCTGCTAAGGGAGTTTTACCATTTTTGCCTTTTTCAATTCTAGCGTTCTATAAAATATTTGGAGTAAACGATTTTGCTGCCATTGCCACATCTTCCTTTTATTTTCTTCTAACATTAGTTTTTGTTTTTCTTTTGACAAAAAAACTTTTCAAGAATTCTTTGACCGGTTTGCTTTCAACGTTAGCGATTGGATCTAATTATGATTTGATTACTTACTCTATAAATGGAGCTTCTGAATCACCCTTTATTTTTGAGATAATAGCGGCTTTGTATTTTGTAACTTTAAAGAAAAAATGGGCTACAGTTATTGTATTTTTTCTTATTCTCGTGATGTACTTTACACGTCCCCAGGCTTTTATTTACATTGCCGGTATTGTCTTGTACTGGCTGCTTATCAATTTTAAAACAAAGAAGGCTCTATTTTATTTTGGTGCCGTTACAATATTTGGAATTTTGATTGATCGGTTCATATTGTCTCCCTTTTCGGGTAAGTTTTTTTTGTATTCCATTATTCATAGAGGTGGAAACGCAGTTTCTCAAGATTCAGGGGGAAGTGGAATATCAAATTCTTTAAGAGGTTTTGTAATTTCAGTGCCTTCAATTGGAGAATTATTTAAAAAATTATTTTACAATTTTTATAATTTTTATAAACTTATTTCTCAAATAATAAATCCATATCTTTTTATGCTCTTTACGATTGGTATTTTTAGATGGAAGAAAGAAGGATACCAAGATCAGTTCAAAATTGCTTCAATTTTTATGATTATTGTCACTTTGTTTATAACAGCAATCACAATACCCCTTTTCCGCTATATTCACCCAATCGTTCCCCTGATATACATAATCGCAGTAGAAACTTTAATTTGGATTGTCTCGCAGATTTCCAATAGCAAAAAATTTGTCATTGTTGTTTCATCGTTTTTAATTTTTTTGTTTGCAGTTGAGCCAATTTTGGGAAGAATTTTTCTGGATTCGAGATTTGAAAGAAAGACGCATAATGTAGGAAAACCTGCTGTCTATGTAAAATTATCATGGATTCTTAAAGACAGTACAAATGAAAATAATACCGTTATCACAAACTTAGACACTTGGGGGAGTTGGTATGGTGAAAGAAGAACCGTTTGGTTTCCCCTTGAACCGAAACAATTGATTAATCCTTCAACTGGCAAAATCCCATTCGATGCTATTTATTTAACAAGTTATTTAATTGATGATGAAAATTATTACATGGGAGATTCTTGGAGATTAATTTTCATGAACCCCAACGATCCGAAGAAGTGGACGTGTGACGGCTGCAATGAAATTGCTAAAGAATTTACCCTAAAGGCAGTTTATAAGATAAGTTCTGATGAAGATTATGAAAGACAGACTGCAAACGCAATCCTTCTTGTTAAGAAGTCTAATTGAGGCTAGAATTTAGATATTGTGAAACGACACTTGGATCGGGTTATATCTCTAGCCAAATCGGGAACTGCAAAAGATACCTATGTCCTTTTTGGAGGCAACCTTTTTAGCGCTTTTTTGGGATTTTTATTCACTGTAGTAATTGCCCGCGGGTTATCTCTTAGCGATTTCGGAATTTTTTCAGCTGCCTCGAATTTAATTGGAATTTTACTGTCCGTCACTGATCTTGGGCTTTCGAACGGGGTTATTAATTTTGTTTCAACTCATCTTTCGAAGGCCGAAGGAGGAAAGGCAGATCAATACGCTAAGGCAGCTTTAATCGTTAAAGTTGTGATCTCAACAGTGGTTTCTTTGGGTTTAATTGTTTTTGCCGGCTTCATTTCAAGAAATTGGCTTGCTACAACGGACAAGACAGTCGCTTATTTGGTTTCTGTAGTTTCGTTTAGTTCACTTGCGTGGCATTTTTTGCCCAACATTCTTCAGGCTAGAAAGATGTTTTTTAAGTCTGTACTTATAGATATTTTCCAAGGGATGCCCAAGGTGATTATACCTTTAGCATTTCTTTTGCTTCATGTCTTAACTGTAAAAAGTACTCTTTTTGCTTTTGCTTTAAGTTGTCTAATTGCCGCAGTTCCTGGATTTATTTTTACCGGTTCTGGTTTTTTGAAAGTAAAGATAGAAAAAGGTGTTTACCCAGGACTTTTAAAATATTCAAGTTGGCTTGGTGTAAACAAAGTCGCTTCTTCAGTCGCAAATGGTTTAGATATTCAAATGTTGGCAGGAATTTCTGGAGCTACTATTACGGGTCTTTATTCAATCCCTGCTAGATTAACCTCGTTTTTGAACGTTTTATCCGGGAGTTTTTCGGCAGTTTTAGCTCCAAGGCTTGCAGGGTTTGGTTCAAAAGAAGCAGAGAGAACCTACTTAGTTAAATCGTCTCTGGTAACGGGTGCTGTAATATTATTTGCTGTTTCCTGGATAATTTTTGCAAAACCAATTATCTTGATTCTTTTTGGGACTAAATATTTACTTTCAGTACCTTATTTCAAGGCCTTAATCTTGTCTATGTTGCCTTCGATAGCAACAATTCCGTCTGTTTCCGCGATTAATTATTCAATCAGAAAAACAGCGTATATAGGTGCCTTTTCTATTTTTAGACTTCCGACAACATTTTTATTAAACCTATTTTTTATTCCAAAATATGGTGGGTTCGGGCCGGCGCTGACTTTTAGTATCATAAATACTATCTTTGCAGTATATACATGGTTGATAGTCATAAAGCACTATTGGTTTTCTAAATCATGACAAAGATTTGGGCGCATACACTAGTTAAAAATGAATCGAGATGGCTTTGGTATGCGGTTTCGAGCATTATCGAGCACGTTGATCGGCTTCTTCTTTGGGATACGGGCAGTACAGATAATAGTATTGAAATAGAAAAAGCTCTGATAAAAAAATATCCTGAAAAAATAGAATTTAAGCAAAGAAAAATTTTTGGTACCGCAGATTTTACAAATGCCAGGCAAGAAATGCTTGATGCCACAAACTCAGACTGGTTTTTAATGTTGGATGGAGATGAAATTTGGTGGGAAGACTCTATTAAAAAAGTTGTCAAAGCGATAGATGCTGTCGAAGCGATAAATAATGACGGCAAAAACATTGAATCCATTGTCGTGCCAACCGTCAATTTGGTAGGTGATATTTTTCACTACCAGGAGAAATCTGCCGGCAGGTACAAATTTGGAGATAGGACTGGGCACTACAATCTGCGGGCGATAAATAGGAGTATATCGGGTTTGAAATCTCTTGGGGTGCACGGCTTGTGGGGTTGGGCGGACGGAGAAAATAAAATGATTCAAGACAGAAATTCATATAAATTTATTGATGCACCATATCTTCATGCCACAAATTTAAAACGTTCGGTTTTGGATAATGATGTGATTAAAAGGAAAAAGAAGCATAGATTTGAAATTGGTGAAGAGTTTCCAAAAGATTTTTACTACCCCGAAGTTCTTTTTAGAGGTAGGTCATATTTAATTGAAAGTCCTTGGCAGATAATGGAAAATAATTTTAAATTTAGAGCTTTTTTTGAAACACCTGCCCGAAAGTTAAAAAGAAAAGTTTTTAAAGGAGGAGTGGGATACTGACATGCTGTTAATTGGAATAATAGTTGCCCACTTACTTTTACTTCTTAATTTAAAATTCACTGCTTGGCCAGAAATGCTACTTTGGCCTTACTTAATTACTAAAGGTTGGTTGCCATATGTGAATATTGCGATTGCTCATACACCGCACCTTATCGTAGATCTTGCAATTATTTACAAAATATTTGGCACGGGTATAAACCAACTCAAAATTTGTACTTGGACATTAATATTATTTACAGACTTTATTCTTTTCTTTGTAGCAAAGAAATTATCGAACCAAAAAATAGCCCTAATGGCCATAATATCTTATGTATTTTGGCAAATCTTTTTTGACGGCAACGGACTTTGGTTTGATTTAATGTTGGCCACTTTAGCTCTCATCACTTTTTACTTCACGAGAAGCAAAAAGTATTTTTTAGCCGGAATATTTTGGGTTATTATGTTTTTTACAAAACAGACTGCCGTATGGTTTTTAATTCCAATAGGATTGGAAGTATTACAAAGTGCAAAGTATAGAGTAAAGAGAACTAAGGAACTTGTATTTGGAGCTCTAATAATTTTTATACCAATTCTTCTAATTTTCGGAATAGTAAGAGTTTTACCAGATTTTTATCGATGGGCAATTCATTTTGGAATATTTATTTTGCCAAAAGCACAAGGACAAATTCAGTTCCCAAATATTAAAAATTTTGCCATTTCAATTTTTCCATTTTTAATATTCGTGCCATTGGTTTGGAAGACAAAAATGAAAAATTTAGATTTACTGACATGGAGTATTGCGGGAAGCCTCGGGGCATACCCAAGATTTGAATATTTTCATTTTCAACCAGCAATTCCATTTTTGGCAATTGCGATTGCCAATTTTTTTACTACTGCAAATTGGAAGAATACACCAATCAAAATTTTTGCAATTTTGTACACAATTATCTCTCTTTACCTTTTTAGTGGATTCTTCATGAGAAATTTTAGAGAAGGGACAAGATTTTATGAGAAAGATGTCCAAGATATAGTTTTATATATTCAAAAAAACACAAATCCAAACGATAAGATTTTTGTTATGAATTGGTGGGATAATGTTTACGCACTTAGCGACAGATTACCCGCCGTTAACCCATGGGTCCCTCAACTTTCTTGGTATCAGGAAGTTGGCGGTATACAAGAAAAAGAAGTTGCGGATCTTATTGAGGCGCAACCAAAACTTATTATTCTTAACGCTTATTCCAATATCGGACTTTCTGCATATATTCCAACCAAAGTCTATAATTATGTGATGGAAAATTATAAATTTAAGGAGAAAGTTGATGGAATCGAAATATTGATACCAAATAAATAGCGTTTTCCACAATCTTTGATTGTGGTTCCCCTTGAGGGAAAACGGTATATCAGGTTCAATTTCTCCATGAATGAATTCATGGTATCCTTGAAATTGTTATGAAAATTGTATTTTTAAGTTTTTACAGCGGAGTTGTGTATCGTGGGGTTGAGACTTATGTTCATGAACTTGCTGAAAGGCTTTTCAAATTGGGCCATGATGTAACTGTTTACCAAAATGGCGCAAAAGTTTATGGCGGTTCATATAAAACAGTATCGATAGGGATTAAGTTTAAGGTGTTTGAGAAAGGAAACTTGGCGATACTGCTTAACCACTTTACCGGAGCAAATGCCGATCGAAAATTTAGCCAAAAGGTACTTAAACTTTTAGATAAGGATACGGATATAGTTGTTGCAACAAACAACAGGTTCCAAGCATTTTTGTGTAGAGCGTGGTGTTTGTTTAAAAAAACCAAACTGGTTATTCCTGGTCAAGGTGGTCCTGGATTTGATGAAAGACTGGCGCTTCTCTCATTCCCGGATGCATTTATTCCTCTTTCTGAATTTCAAAGAAGTTGGGCAAAAAGAGCGAATCCATTTGTTAATGTTTCCGGTGTAATTCATAACGGAGTAACTTTAACAAGTTTTTCGGGGAACTATAAGAAAATTGATTTTGGTTTAAAGGGGAAGATAGTTTTATGTGCTGCGGCACTATGGACAGTTATGAAACGACAACATCTGCTTATAAAGGCTGTTTCAAAACTTGATAATGTTTCGTTGCTTTTAGCAGGAGATGGAGAAGAAAAAGAATCACTTGAAAAGATGGGAAGAAAATATTTAGGCGATCGTTTTTTGATTAAATCTTTTAAATACGATGAAATGCCGGAGGTTTATGCAAGTTGTGACCTTTTTTCCTTCCCAACATGGCCTATAGAATCTTTTGGTATTGTTATGGTTGAGGCAATGGCTTCAGGACTTCCTGTTGTTGCCAGTAATGACCCCATCCGCCGTGAAATAGTTGGAGATGCAGGAATATTTGTTGACCCAAGAGATACAGAAAGTTATGCAAAGGCTTTGCAAAAAGCGCTTGATAGTAATTGGGGAGATAAACCAAAGAAACAAGCAGAAAAATTTTCCTGGGATAAAATTGGATTAGAATACGAAAATCTATTTAAAACTCTTTTGAAAAAATGAAAACCTCAGTAATAATCCCCACATATAACGAAAAGGAAGATCTGCAAGTTTGTATAGAATCCCTCGGCCTTCAAAGCTACAAGGACTTTGAAATTATAGTAGTAGATGATGGCTCAACAGACGCCACTTCGCAAATGCTTCGTGGTGTAAGCAAAACTTTACCTAATTTTAAGTTCTTTCAAAAAAACCACAAAGGGGCTGGGGTTGCAAGAAATTTTGGAGAAAAATTTGCAAAAGGAAAAATTCTTGTTTTTGTTGACGCAGACATGACCTTCGACCGCGACTTCTTAAAAAATTTAGTTAAACCAATCGAGGAGGGAACAACAATGGGGACATTTAGTAAGGACGAATATGTAGCTAATTGGGAAAATGTTTGGGCAAGGTGTTGGAATGCTAATGAAAATTGGGAAGAAAAAAGAAGACACCCAAAAAATTATCCGGATCACCAACCGGTTTTTAGAGCGATTTTAAAAACAGAATTTGATAGGGTTAACGGTTTTACCCCGGGTGGGTACGACGATGATTGGAGCCTTTCTAAAAAACTAGGCTACGAAGCGGTAAATGTTTCAGGAGCAGTCTTTTTTCACAAAAACCCGGAAAGTCTGATCGAAATTTTTAACCAAGCAAAGTGGGCCGGAAAAAGAAAATATAAATTGGGATATTTAGGCTACTTGGTAAGTTTGGTGAGAGCATCTTTACCAGTTTCAATAGTTGTCGGAATTTACAAGTCTTTTATCTTTCATCTTTTGCCTTACATTTTATTTAAGATTGTTTATGATTTTGGGGTATTTGTTGGAATTTTGGAACTTCTTTTTCTGGGGAAATGGTCTAAATAGATTTCGATCTGGAAAGAAGAAAAATATTCCAATTACTTCCGGGAACCTGCCATTTTCTTGCCAGCGGTCCGTTTTTAAAAAACTTTATTTCATAGGCCGGGTCCAGTCTTATTTTATCGAGTGAACTTGTAGTGATTACAAAAAGATTGTCTGAAATTTCATATTCGCCCTTTGTTTTAATTGTTACCCCATCAATTAGTAATAAATCACGGTATCTTCTTCCATATGTATTCGGATCCGGACTTCCAAGAGCCGCTATGTTCACATTCTGAAGTTTGCCTGTTTTAATTTCACCCTCAATGGTATGAGTGATAAATCTGGTCGAGGCGATGTCGCTTTCCCAGCTAACTTTTGTAATTTGTTTTGGAAAAGACAAAAGTGACGAGACAATCAAAATGAAGAGAGCGGAATATGACAAAATTTTCCCCAGGCCCTTTCTCGGATAAATTAAATAGACAATAAAAAAGGGAACAGCAGGAAGAATGTAGTGTGTAAAAAAATCTGAGACAAATCTTAGACCTATTAGTTGAATTAGAAAGACAAATGCAAAACTAAACCCGGCCGATTTTTTCTTAAGATCGTGGGTTATAAGCGATATAAATATAACAATTAAAATAATCTTCAAGAATAAAAATTGGCCAAAATATTGAAAAGTTTCGTTAAAAACATTGGCCAAATTAACTAAAATCGAAGTTTGTCCATTTACTCCCCCAAGATGATTGAAATAAAGAATTCTCGTGAGAAAAAGACCGGGTGGATGTCTTAAATCAAACAATATAAATGGAATAATTGTTAGGGCTATACCTATCGCAAAAGCAAAAAACTTTCTTATCTCCTTTTTCTTTAATGAGTCTAATAGAACAACAAATCCAAACCCGGCTCCTGCAAACGCAGCCAAGTAATGGTGATGGATAGAAAGCCCCATAAATAGCCCTGAAAGAAATTTGGAAAAATCACTTTTCCGTAAATAAAAAATCAAAGAAAGCGTGACCCAGAAAAGAATTAAATTGGGGTTCCATGCCCATCTGCCAGTCTCGACCAACGGATACCAGAAGATAATGATTGGCGCGGCCAGCCAAACTACCTTCTTGTTTACGATGTAAACGAGGTAGAGTATTAATAATCCGGTAATTATTCCCCAAAACGCGGCTCCGTAGGCAGTAGCAACAGGGTCGAAATGGCCCAACACAGCAAACGGCAAAAGCATGTAGTAGGTAAGTGATCCAAAGACTTTGCTCCCGTCTTCTGAAATAGGACCTATTAAAGTGATTTTTTTCTCAACATAAATCTGATGAATGTTGACTAGATCGCTTGATTCATCCCAAATAAATCTCGCAGTTTTACTGAGATTGTAAAGCCGGGAAAAACATAAGACTAAACAAAAAATCAAAAATAGTAATATAGTCTTTGGTTTCTTGAAATCCATAGTAAAATAGAACTAACCGAATTATATGCGCAATTTTACTAAGTTTGCACTACCAGGGGTTCTTACCATTGCCTTTTTGATGAGGTTAGTTGGTTTGAACCAATCTCTTTGGCTTGATGAAGCTACCAGTGCACTTGTAGCAAAAATGTCCCTATCTGACATGTTTACGAAATTTTTGCCCGCAGATTTTCACCCACCTTTTTATTATCTGGTTTTAAAATTTTGGGTCAGTTTATTTGGGTCGTCTGAGATTTCATTACGGATCCCATCCGTAATTTTTGGATTAGGTATCGTTTGGCTTGTCTTTTTGATTACAAGAGACCTTTTTGATAAAAAAGTTGCTGAATTCGCTGCGCTTTTATCTGCAACTTCAGGACTTCTTATTTATTATTCCCAGGAAGCAAGAATGTATAGTATGGCCGCATTTTTAGTTTCTTTATCCATCTACCTTTTTATCAGTCGTAAATGGTTATGGTTTTCTTTGGTTCTACTCTTAATTGGAATGACCGACTATGTTTCACTTTTGATCTTGCCTGTTTTTTGGTTAGCAACACGGAAAAATCGAAAAGAAATTTTTATTTCCCATATTCCTCTAGTTATTATTTTTGGGTTTTGGGCACCCTTTTTTATTAAACAACTCAGATCGGGAGTTTCACTCGCCGGAAGCGCTTGGTGGCAACTTTTGGGGCCAGCAACTTTTAAAAATTTTTTTCTAATCCCCGTAAAATTTATATGGGGCCGAATCAGCTTTGACAACAAATTAGTATATGAGGTTATTGTACTGGTGGCATCTTTGCTATTTAGTTATCTATTGTATCTGGCTAGGCGTTCACCAAAGATACTCTGGATGTGGTTTGTTACCCCAATTGTTTTGGGGGTTCTTCTAAGTTTTAAAATTCCAACTCTTTCATATTTCCGTTTTCTTTTTTGTCTCCCAGCACTTTACATATTGGTTTCCTCAGGCGTGTTCAAATTAAATAAACTTAGAAATTTATTAATATCTTTGATGTTAACAATAAATATTCTTTCGTCAGCATACTATCTGTTTGAGCCAAGGTTTCATCGTGAGGATTGGAGGGCCGCTACCATTGCAATTGGCAATGAAAAGATCGTTTTACCGGCAAATTCCCAAAAAGAAGCACTGATTTATTATGGAAAGAGTGGCCAAATTATTTCTGTTAATCAAATAGGCAAAGAAGACAACGAGGTTTGGCTGTCTAGGTACGTTTGGGAAATATTTGATCCAATGGATTCTGTCAGAAAGAAAATAGAAATTTTAGGATATAATAAGGCCTCTGAATACGATTTTAATGGAGTTGTGTTTTGGAAATACATTAAAAAATAAATGAAAGTTGCAATTGATATTAGTCAAATAGTTTATGGAACAGGAGTGTCTGCCTACACCAAAAACTTGGTGGAAAATTTACTTAAAATTGACAGTACTGATGAATTCATATTATTTGGTGGAGCTCTAAGACGGAAGGATGATCTTCTCAAACTTTTTCCACAATCTAAAACTTTTCCAATTCCACCCGCTCTTGCCAATTTGATCTGGAATAAACTACACGTGTTACCCATCGAAAAATTGATTGGAAAAATTGATGTTTTTCATTCTTCAGACTGGTCAGAACCGCCGTCCAGCGCTTTCAAAGTGACCACGGTGCATGATTTAGGCCCCATTCTTTATCCGAGACTTTTTCCAAGGGAGTTGATTCGGGATATAGTTGCCACACATAAACAAAAATTAGCCTGGGTTAAGAAGGAAACGAATCGTATTATAGTTCCTTCCGTTTCCACAAAGAATGATTTGGTAAAGTTGGGCTTTGATGTAGCCAAAATTAGGGTTATTCCCGAAGCCCCCTCTGATATTTTCAAGCCCGCGTCGAAAGAAAGTATTGGAAAACTTAAAAATAAATATAAGATTTCCGGTAAATATCTTTTGGCGGTGGGAATGAATGCCAGAAAAAATACAGAAAATATTATTCGGGCATTTGATTTGGCCCGTGCCGGTCAGGACATGAAACTCATTTTTGTTGGTCTTCCAAAATATATAAAAATTGAAGAAACAAGAAATGTTAGAATTGCCGGACAGATCCCGCTTGAGGAGCTTCCTGTTTTTTATTCTGGTTCAGAAGCCTTGGTCTATCCGTCTTTTTACGAAGGATACGGTCTACCTATTCTCGAAGCGTTTGCCTGTGGAGTTCCTGTTGTAACATCAAATGTTTCCTCAATGCCCGAAGTGGCAGGGGACGCGGCGGTACTTGTAGACCCCATGGATGTCAATTCCATCGCAGACGGGATTAAGACGGCCCTCAAGGGGCCTAAGAGTTTAATTGAAAAAGGATTTGCCAGAGTAGGCGAGTTCTCGTGGGAAAGAACTGCCAAAGAAACTCTGAAGGTCTACAATGAAGTCAGAGCGTGACAAAAAAGATATATGATTATTGGAATTGACGGAAATGAGGCTAATGTTAGAGAGCGTGTAGGAATAAACACTTATGCCTTCGAGCTTCTTAGGCAGCTTGCCAAACTATCGGGAGAACCAGGAAATGAACATAGTCTCATAGTTTATTTGAAAGAAAATCCCCTTCCAGACATGCCGAAGGAAATGCAAAACTTCAAATATAAAATCATCCCGGGGGGTGGAATGTGGATTCTAACAAAACTTACACCGGAATTATTTTTTGGAAGCCCCAAGCCCGATGTTTTTTTCTCGCCGAGTCATTATGTCCCTCTTGTTGCCCCTATGCCACGAGTATGCTCAATAATGGACCTGGGTTACCTCAAATTTTCGGGACAATTTCAAAAAAAGGACTTTTGGCAGTTAAAGTATTGGACTGCTAAAAGTATTTCCATATCAAAAGCGGTCATTGCGATATCAAATAGTACAAAAGAAGATATTGTACGACAATACCCAAAGGCAAAGAATAAAATCCACGCAGTAATGTTGGCTTACGACAAAGAAAAATTTAACATGTCTATTTCTGAAAAAGATGTGCGACGTGTTAAAAGCGCGTACTCCATAGTTACCAACTATGTGCTTTATCTTGGTACTCTCAAACCAAGCAAGAATATCGAAAAGTTAATAGAAGCCTTCAACTTGGTTGTCGTGCACTACCCAAATATCAAGTTGGTTATAGCCGGTAAGAAAGGCTGGTTGTACGAGCCTATATTTGAAAAGGCCGAAAAATTGGGATTAAAAGACAAAGTTATCTTTACAGATTTTATTCCGGAAGCCGATAAACCGGCTCTTATTAAGGGGGCTACAGTCTTTGTTCTCCCTTCATTATGGGAAGGGTTTGGACTAGATGCGCTAAACGCCATGGCTTCTGGAGTGCCGGTAGTTGTTGGTAATGCAGGGAGTCTCCCTGAGGTTGTTGCCGGGGCGGGCATACTTATCGACCCGAACAGTGTAGAAAGCATTTCGAATGGAATATCGAAAGTGCTTTCAATGAGTAAATCGGATTATAATGATACTATCGCCAAAGGGTTGGCCCAGGCTAGTAAGTTTTCCTGGGAGAAAACGGCAAGAGAGACTTTTAAAATAATTACCAATCTTTAATATGACAATATTCACGGATAAATCAGGTAAAACATTAACTGGAAAAGAGGCAAAGACAAAAATTTTTAATCGTTTGTATAATTACATTCTTGATTTTGAACTTATGATACTTCGCTGGGTTAGCCATGTTCCTTCGCACATATTTAGAAAATTTTTCTATCTTCTTTCCGGAATGACAATTGGAAAAGGGTCTGTTATTCATATGTGGGCAAATTTTTTTGACCCAAACGGGATAATAATTGGCGAAGATACAATTATTGGAGACCATGTTTTTTTGGATGGCCGGGCGCAGGTGGTAATTGGTAGCCATGTTGATATTGCATCCAGTGTGATGATTTATAATTCTGAACACGATTTGGAAAGTGAAACATTTGCCGCAAGAGTGGGTGGTGTCTCAATTGGAGACTATGTTTTTATTGGTCCCCGCGCGATAATTTTGCCCGGGGTAAAAATAGGTAAAGGCGCTGTTGTAGGGGCCGGAGCAGTTGTAACAAAAGATGTTCCTGATTTTACTATTGTGGGGGGAGTTCCTGCCAAAGTGATTGGTGAACGTAAAAATAAAAATCCGGAATATAAATTGGGTAGGGCCAGACTTTTCCAATAATGAAAGAACCAAGATTGGTAGAGTTTAAGACTGAGGATAAACTAACTCTTCCCGGTCTTTTATATGAGGCAACTGGATCTAAAAAGATTGCAATCTTTCTTCACGGAAACGGCAGTTCTTCAGTTTTTTATGGTGAGAGCAAAAAACGCGATTTACCGGAGGCTTTGAACAAGAAAGGAATATCATTTTTGGCGTTCAACAATAGGGGAGCGCATATAATCAAAAAATTGAGTATCGATTCGTCAAAAAAGAATCGAAAATCATTCGGATGTGCATACGAGATAATAAAGGAATGCGTATGGGATATAGAAGCTGCGGTGAAGTTTGTTAAATCTTTGGGTTATAACGAATATTATCTGATTGGGACTTCGACAGGTGCAAATAAAATTTGTGTGTATAACCATTACAACCCAGGGAATGAGTTTTCTAAATATGCATTAGTTTGTGGAGGGGACGATACAGGAGGGCTGTATGACATTTTGGGTGATAAGCTTTTTTTCGAACTTCTAAATAAAGCTAAGGAAATGGTAGATAAGGGTCAAGGTGAAGATATTTCTATTGAATTGATCAAATTTGGCGAAATATTTTCATATAAAGCCTTCTATGATATTGCAGACCCCGAGGGTGATTATAACTGTTTTCCTTTCTCTCAGGCTTTAGGAAGAGTCAGCATATCGAAGAAGCCGTTGTTTGGTTATTTTAAAGAGATAGACAAACCTTCGGTGGTGATCTATGGAGAAAACGATGAATACGCATGGGGAGAAGTTTCAAAATTGGTAGGTATGCTAAAAACCCTTAAACCAGAATTCAAATATGAGATTATTAAAGATGCAAACCACGGTTTTGACGGGAAAGAAAAGGAACTGGCAAAGGCAGTAGCCGACTGGTTATAAAAATAAACAGACATGAGAAATTTTTTTAAAATTATTTTGGTTCTAATTTCGGCATCACTTCTTTATTATTTGTTGCTTCCCAATCGTGATTTCCCTGCCCCGCCTCCAAACTCTGTACAATCGAATGAACCGGCAGATTCAGAATCTCCATTAATAAGGCGTGCTTATTTTACAGATTATAGCCGTTCCGAGGTAATAGATTGGTATAAAAATCAGATGGGTTGGGGGTATATCCTCAATTACCCCCCCGAAGACGCTCAGACAATAATTCGCGACCAGACAAGGAGTACTTTTTTGGAGGAGATTGTTCACACCTTCCGTGAAAGTGTCTATGTAAATGGTTTTGAACCCAAGGATGATAAGGATACTATAATTATTGATGGTAGGCACTTTAGACAAAAAATTACAGTAAAATATGTTCAAAGTACGGTTTGGGTTAGGATAGCTGTTTTTGCCGGTACAATTCTTTTATCAATAATCCTTTTTAAAGGTTGGAAAAAATCAATTTAAAATATGTCAAAAATTGGCAAGTACTTAATAGCGGCGGTTCTTATTATTGTTCCCCTTTTTCCAAAATTTCCGTTAATTAATGTGCCTGGAACTTACGTTGCAATCCGTTTTGAAGACATTCTTTTACTACTTCTTGCAGTAGCTACATTAGTTCGCGTAATTCCCAACTTAAAGTCTTTCTTGAAGGATGAAATTGTTCAAGCATTTCTTATTTTTTTTGGGGCAGGGCTCATTTCTGTTGCTGCAGGTGCTTTTCTTACTAAAACTGTAGATTTACAACTCGGACTTTTTCATTGGCTTCGCCGGATAGAGTATGCGGTTCCGTTTTTTGGAGTAATTACGCTTTTACGAAAAGAAGACGCCGTTAGGAACATCAATTTCTACATCAAAATTTTATTAATTGTGATTGGACTCGCATTTGTCTATGGTTTTGGACAAATATATTTACATTTCCCGGTTATTATTACTCAAAATGAGCAATATTCTAAAGGCATAGCCCTTTTATATACTGCAGGAACACAGCTGAATTCTACTTTTGCCGGGCATTATGACTTATCAGCATTTTGTGTTTTAGTGCTCCCAATATTTTTAACATTAGCTTTTGTTTTACGTGATAAATTAACTAAATTTTTTCTTTTCGCCGGGTCGATAGCTGCGGTATGGCTTTTGATTAATACATTTTCCCGTACTGCTCAGGCTGCATACCTTATTAGCGTTGGGCTTTCTTTAATTCTGGTTAAAAAATTTAAAATGGCGTTAGCTGTGGTTTTAATTAGCACTGTAGTTATTGGCTTATCCAGTGGAATTCAGATGCGGTTTTTAAGACTGTTTGAAACGTTTTTAGGGAAAGTTGGCCTAAACTCTACCAATATAACAGTGATGGCTGCGGATACAACACTCCAAGTGAGAGAGGTGACACCTTTTGTTCCAACACCTACCCCTGTTCCTATAAACGAAGACAGGTCTACCTCAATCAGATTGTATGTGGAATGGCCGAGAGCTTTGAGGTCTTTTTATAAAAATCCTATTCTTGGAACGGGGTATTCGTCTACGGGTCTTGCAACAGACAATGATTATTTACGAATGCTGGGGGAAACCGGCCTACTTGGTTTTTTTGCCTTTTTCCTTATATTTGTTAGACTATGGAAGTTGGTAATTGTTAGAGCCCTGCCACTTACAGCAAAACTTCAGGGAATTGAATTAGGATTTGTTGCAGGATTAATCGGGTCGGTAGTCGGAGCATTTTTGATAGCAGTTTTTATTGATATTTTTGAAGCATCAAAATTTGCTACAATTTTCTGGCTTTTGACCGGTTATTCGGTCTATTTACTAAGGAATACACAATATGATTAGAAAAATTACTCATTTTCTAAAATCCAATAAATTTGAATACATTTTGTTATCATTAATTTTAATTTTGGGTTTTATACTAAGACTTTACAAAATAAATAACCCAATTGCCGATTGGCACAGCTGGCGTCAGGCCGATACAGCATCAGTTACCAGAACTTATGTTAACGAAGGAATAAACTTACTAGTTCCTAAGTATCATGATGTTTCAAGTATTCAAACAGGGAAACTTAACCTTAATGGGTACAGAATGGTGGAATTTCCTTTCTATAATGCTCTAACGGCACTCGCTGTAAACGAAATGCCCAAGATCTCACTTGAGGTTTGGTCGCGTCTTATTACTATTTTTTGCGCGCTAGCTACCTCTGTATTCCTTTATATGATCGGTAAGCGCTTGTTGGGAAGTGCGGTAGGCCTTCTTACAGCATTCTTTTACCTGTTTATGCCATTCAATATTTATTTTACTCGGGTGATTTTACCGGATCCGATGGGTGTTATGTTTGCCGTAATTTCCCTTTGGGCTTTTCTTTGGTATTACAGCGAAAAAGGTGAGGCCTTTTTATATCTGTCTGCGGTATTTTTTGCAATGGCGCTTTTGATTAAACCTTATTTAGGCTTTTATATTATTCCGATTGGGTATTTGGCAATTGATAAATATGGATTTAAAAATATATTTTTAAACAAAAAAATTCTTACTAAAGCCGCTGTCTTTGCATTTATAGCATTTGCGCCACTTATTGCCTGGCGATGGTGGGAAGCCAAATTTCCAGAAGGAATACCTTTTTATTTGTGGGCATTTAACGGCAATCATATCCGGTTTAAGGCCTCTTTTTGGTATTGGATATTTGGCGAAAGATTGGGACATTTATTACTTGGATCTTTAGGGCTTATACCTTTTATTTTTGGTGTTATTAATACCAAAGTCAAAAACTATTTCATTCACTGGTTTTTAATAGGAATGCTTGCTTATGTGACGGTTGTTGCCGATGCCAATGTAATGCATGACTATTACCAAATCATGACTATTCCCGCTATCGTTCTTACTCTTGCTGCAGGGAGCTACTATCTGTGGAATCAAGATATATTCAATAAATTACTGACAAGGATAGTTCTTGTTTTCTCGATAGCGATAATGCTAATTACTGGTTGGAATCAGATTGTTGGGAATTATGCAGTCAATCACCCCGAAATTCTTGAGGCTGGGGCAGAAGTAGACAAAATTACGCCCAAAAATGCACTTGTAGTTGCCCCGTATGACGGCGATACAGCCTTTTTGTACGCCACAAAAAGGTGGGGCTGGCCCGCAATTGATAATTCTATAGATAATATTATTTCGGAGGGTGCGGGTTATTATGTTTCTGTAAACCTTGGCAGTACCGATACAAAAACGATTGAAAGCAGATTTGTAACCCTTGAGAAAAACAACAAATTTATTATCATCGATTTAACAAAGCCACTCCCGGTCAAAAAATGAAAATTTTAATGCTCACGCCCTATTTGCCGTTTCCGGATTCTTCTGGTGGGCAGATCAGATCTTACAATCTTATCAAGGACTTGAGCCGTAAACATGATATAACCCTCTTCTCACTTATTAAGGATGATGAAGAAAAAAAGTATGTTTCGGAACTTGAAAAATATTGTAAAAAAGTATCAGTTTTCAAAAGATCAAAATCGCCCTGGACTTTAAGAAATATTTTACTTACAGGTTTTGGGCCTTATCCATTCTTGGTTATAAGAAACCTATCGCCTAAAGAAAAGGGAGCGGTTAAAGAAGAGATCCAAAAAAATAAATATGACTTGATTCATGCTGAGACGTTCTACGTCATGCCCCATATTCCTGAAACTAAAATCCCGATACTACTTGTAGAACAGACCATTGAGTATTTAGTTTACAGGCATTTCGTAAAGGGAATAAAAAATATATTTATAAGGATGCTTCTTTCTATTGATGTTGCCAAACTTCGTTTTTGGGAAACGAGTTTTTGGAAGAAAGCTGATGGGGTTGTAGCTGTATCAGAAGCCGACAGAAGAGAAATGCTTAAACTTGCTCCAGACCTTGAAGTCGGTCTGGTTCCGAATGGTGTAAGCCTGGACTTCTTTAAAATAAAAGAAAGCTGGAAAGATGTAAAGCCAAAAATTCTCTTTGTCGCAAATTTCAAATGGCTGCAAAATGTAGAAGCGGCGGAGCTTCTTTTAGACGAAGTCTTTCCATTAATTCACAAAAAAAACCCTAAAGTTAAAGTCTGGATTGTAGGCCAGCATATTCCAGACTCAATTATTAAAAGGAGAAACGAAAATATAATAGTTGATAATCTGAAAGAGGACGATCAAGAAGGTATAAGAAAGGCTTATTATGAATCTACGGCTTTTGTTTCCCCGCTTCGAGGTCCCGGTGGAACAAGGCTTAAACATTTTGCGGCGATGGCTGCAAAACTCCCTCTAATCACAACATCGGTCGGAGCAGAAGGATTGGGGGCAACAAATGGTAAGAACATTATCGTTCAAAATGAGCCGGTTTCTTTAGCTAAGGCGACACTTGAAATAATAGATAGTGAAGAGAAAGCTCGTGAGATTGCGAATAATGCCAGACGCTTGGTTGAAGAAAAATTCAGTTGGTATAAAATGAGCGAGTACCTCGATAGAATTTATGAGGAGACCTCGAATCGAAAATGAAAATCGTAATTGACGGACGTCTTTATGGCCTGGAAAATGCCGGTCTAGGCAGATATTTAATCAATTTAGTTTCTGAAATTGCCAAAATAGACTCAAATGACGAATTTGTTCTACTTCTTAGAAAAAAATATTTTGATTCGTTAAATCTTCCTTCCAATTGGAAAAAAGTAGTTGCTGATTTCCGGCACTACAGCCTGACAGAACAGATTAAACTTCCGGGGTTAATCAAAAAAGAAAAACCAGATCTTGTCCATTTCCCTCATTTTAATGTCCCAATTTTTTATAACCGCCCATACGTGGTTACAATTCACGATATGCTGATGCACCAATTTTCAGGTCTTTCGGCATCTACTCTTCCCGGTCCCTTCTATTATCTTAAAAAGATTGCCTATAAATATGTGTTTCAGAAGGCGGTAACTTTGTCGGTAAAGATAATAGTTCCGTCAAACGCAGTCGCGGGTGAACTCGTAAAATATTACAAAATTCCTGAATCAAAAATTAAGACTATCTATGAGGGATCCGACGAAAAAATCGGAACTTTGTCTTGGGGGAAAATGGAAAACCCCTACTTCGTTTATGCCGGTAACGCTTATCCACACAAAAATTTGACACGTCTTGTGGAAGCGATGGTTGCACTTAATAAGCAACGCTTGGCCAAATCAGAATTTGGTAAAGAAAGTGATAAAAAAGTAGTCCTTTTCATCGCCTCCGCACGAAACGTTTTTGTCGGAAGACTTGAAAAAATAATTGAAAAACTTAAAGCAAGCGAATTCGTAAAACTTTCTGGCTTTGTACCGGATGAAAAACTCGGAAGTCTTTTTAAAAATTCTCTAGGTTTTGTATTCCCATCCCTTTCTGAAGGATTTGGCCTCCCTGGGCTCGAAGCCATGAATTCGGGAACCATTCTTCTTGCTTCAGAAATTCCGGTTTTTAGGGAAGTTTACGGAAAACACGCTATTTATTTTAATCCACTGGACTTTTCCTCTATTGAAAAAGCGATGAAGAATGTTATCGAAATGGACCCTAAAACACGCAAAGAAAGAATTGAAGAGGCTCAAGAGTTTTCAAAACGCTATTCGTGGACTAAAATGGCCAAAGAGACTTTTAAAATATATGAAGACAGCTTTGGTATACGACAGAGTAAATAAATGGGGTGGTGCTGAGCACGTTCTTCTTGCACTTCACGAAATATTTCCCGATGCTCCGCTTTATACTTCCGTTTACAATGAAAAAAATGCCTCTTGGGCAAAAGTATTTCCGGAAGTTTTAACTTCATTTCTACAAAAATTCCCGTTTGCGAAAAATAATCATGAATTTTTAGCACCTTTAATGCCATTGGCTTTTGAATCTCTAGATTTTTCCGGATTTAACCTCGTGATATCAGTTACCAGCGAAGCGGCGAAGGGTATTAAAGTAAAACCTGGGACTATTCATCTATGCTATTGTCTAACACCTACACGCTATCTCTATAGCCATCAGGATGAATATTTTAAAGATACAGTCTTTAAAAGTCTTACAAAACCCATTATCAACTATCTCAAAAAATGGGATTTTGTCGCTGCACAAAGACCGGATGCGATTATCGGAATTTCAACTGAAGTTAAAGAAAGAATTAAAAAATATTATAAAAGGGACTCTGGAATAATATTTCCACCGGTAAGTTTAAAATCTAAAACCATAAATTTAAAAAAAGGAAGGTATTATTTGATTGTGGGGAGATTGGTCAAATACAAGAAGGTTGATTTGGCGGTAGAAGCTTTTAATAAATTGGGAAAGCCTCTTATCATAGTCGGAACGGGTAGAGAAGAAAAAAAATTAAAAAGAAAAGCAATGAAGAACATAAAATTTGCAGGGCAAGTTTCCGAAAAAGAATTGAATGAATATTATGCGGGTGCAAAAGCACTTATCATGCCCCAAGAAGAGGATTTTGGAATAGTTTCACTTGAGGCCCAGTTAATGGGGACCCCTGTAATTGCCTATAAAAAAGGGGGGGCGATTGATACAGTCATTCCAGAGAAAACAGGAGTATTTTTTGAGGAGCAGAAACCCGAAAGCATAATTGATGCTGTGAAAAGATTTGAAAAAATGAGATTTGTGGTTGATAATCTATATACCAATGCAAGACGATTTTCCAAAGAAGTCTTTAAAAGCAAAGTTCTTGAGCAATTGCATGAAATTAACGCTAGAATATAAAAACTCATGATACCTGTAATTATTTGCGGTGGGTTCGGAACAAAATTGTGGCCCATAAGCCGTCAGCAAAAACCCAAACACTTCCTTCCTCTTATTGGGGGAAGATCTTTATTTGAAATAAATTACGCATCTCTAAGGACCAAGTTTAAGCCTGAAGAAATATATGTTTCAACAAATGGCGACCAACTTGCCTTAGCCAAACTTCAAGCTCCAGATATACCTGAGGCAAACTACATAATTGAGCCCGAAATGCGCAATCAAGGGCCTGCAACGGGCCTTATTGCTGCATTTCTTTATAAGAAAGGTTTCCCTGATGAACCCTTCATGATTGTTCAGGCGGATGACATTAGAGAGCCAGTTGAGAAATTTATGGAAATGATGACAGTTTGTGATGCACTAGCTCGTAAAGAAAATAAATATATTACAGGTGGATTCAAACCTGAATATTCTGTCATGGGAGTCGATTATCTAGTTAAGGGGGAGCGTGTTACCCAAGAGAATGAAGTGGGAGTATTTAAAGTGGCCAAGTTTGTTTGGAGAAGTACAAAAGAAGAGACGGAAGAGCTAATTAAAAAGGATACGGCTTTGGTTCATACCAACCACACCTGCATGACACCAAGGAATATGCTTGAAATGCTTAAAAAATATAAACCTGAATGGCACGGCCCTTTGATGAAGATAGTGGAAGGCGGGGATATTAAAACAGAATATGCCAACATGCCACCCGGCCCCATTGAAGATGTAACCCAGCAAGTTCATGCGGCTGGGGAATCTTTGGTTGTAGAAATTCCGTTCGTTTGGACGGATGTTGGCACCTACGAATCTTTGGACCGCTATTTAAAACTGAAAAATATATATAAAACCTCGGAAAACATAGTAGACATGAATGGCAAGAATAATTTTGTAAAACTTGATGACAGCAATAAGGTTGTTGCCCTTATCGGAGTAGACAATCTAATTGTAGTCGATACCGGGGATGCCCTTTTGATTTGCGAAAAGAGCCAGTCGGGCCAAGTGGGGGAAGCCTTAAAGGAAGTTAAAAAGAGAAAGCTGGCTTTAACTTAAGATTATTACCATGATTTATGATTTTTTAAAACGGACTATGGATATAGTTCTCGGTACTATTCTTATTATTCTATTTTCTCCAATAATGATTTTAGCTTCAATAATTATCTTTTTTACCTCTGAAGGGCCAATATTGGTTGAAAAAAATAATATTCACATGAAGCGCATAGGTAAAAATGGAACAACGTTTAGACTATACAAATTCCGTTCAATGTTTGTTCATGCAGACACCAGCTTAAAAGATGACCCGCGGTTTAAAAAACTATACAACGAATGGAAAAGGACTAATTTTAAATTGAATGAAGACCCAAGAGTAAGTAGGTTCGGAAAATTTATACGAAAATTTTCAATTGATGAAATGCCGCAGCTGTTTAATGTATTAAAGGGCGACATGAGTTTGGTTGGTCCTAGGCCGTATCATGCAGATGAAATAGTCGAACAGCAAAAAAGGTATCCCGGAACTGAACCTTTTGTACACGAAACCCAGACTGTAAAACCAGGCATTACCGGCTTTTGGCAGGTAACAGGAAGAAGCAATATCAATTTTGATAAAAGAATTCGAATGGATGGCGATTACGCGAGAAAAAAATCAATTTGGATGGATATCGTGATAATCCTCAAAACTCCATTTGCCATGATAACCGGAAATGGAGCAGTCTAGTTTCCGGTTCGCAAATGCGTTAGCGGCGTCGGAGCCTTCTAATCTGAACGGCATCATTAGCGGAGTTGGCCTCCGTAGTGTAATATAAGTAGATGCAAGATGAGGGGGCTTTATTGCCAAAAATTGAATTAAATAAAGAAGAGTCGATGTTGGTTCCCAAAATAGAAGTTCCCACAACGGAAGCTACTCCAATGCCTGCGGTAACCCCAGTTCCTGTCCACTCGCGGAATAAGAAAATATGGGTAGGTATAGGTGTATTTCTTTTTATTTTTCTTATTTATAATTTAATCGCTGGTTTTCTGGTTTACAAACAGGGAATGGGTCTTTCAGATGCCGGTAAGAAACTTGAGGCGGCGGCCCAATCAAAGGACCTTACCAAAATAAAAACAGAACTTAATAATACTAGAAAATCTCTAAATAAAAATTATTCCGGTTGCAGGTGGATATGTCTCAGATGCCGGACACTTAGTGCGCGCAGGTCAAGCGGGTTTAGATGCCGGAGATATAGTGCTCACAACGATTCAGCCATACGCAGATCTTCTGGGCTTTACAGGTATAACGGAAAATGTTTTGGCGGCAAAAACAGGCGAGCAGACAACTCAGGATAGAATCGACTTCATTGTTAAAACCATCCCGGACTTAGTTCCTAAAATTGATTCTATTTCGGCAAAAGCTAAGATTGTAAGCGATGAGATATCGCAGATTAATCCAGACAGATATAAAAACAAGAAATTCCAAGGAAAAGAACTTAGTGCCTTAATCATAAGCGCCCAAGGGTTATCCGCGCAGACTACTGAACTATTAATTAACGGAAAGCCGATGTTGGAAAAGGCCCCTTATTTGCTCGGAATGGATTCACCGCGAGTTTATCTTATGCTCTTCCAGAATGACAAGGAGTTGCGTCCAACCGGAGGATTCATGACTGCTTACGCAATTATGAAAGTTGATAAGGCAAAGTTTGAACCGATTTCAAGCAATGATATCTATAACCTCGATGCCCAATACAAACCTTCCATTAAAGCCCCAGAGCCCTTGATAAAATACATTAAAGGACCGTACATACTTTCTCAAAATTTAAGATTGCGTGACATGAATTGGTCGCCGGATTTCGCAATGAGCATGCAAATGTTTACAGACTCAATAAAAGAGGTTGGAGTAAAAAACATTGACGGTATAATAGGGGTGGACACACAACTTCTCACAAATTTATTAAATGTTATTGGTCCGATTGGTGTTCCTGGGTTTGGCAATTTTAGTACTGCAATCGACCCTCAATGTAATTGCGCTCAGGTTATTCATGAACTGGAAAGCTTCGCCGATGTTGAAGGGCCTATCATTTGGGATCCTTTAACCGGAAAAATAATTTTACGCCCTCCGAATTCCGATAACAGAAAAAAAATAATCGGTCCTTTGATGAATTCGATTTTGGCAAATGCGTTGGGGCAACCTAAAGATAAATTGGCAAATTTATTTACAGCCGGGTTTACATCTTTAATAGAAAAACATGTTCTTCTTTACATTTTCGACCAAAATACCGAAAAGGCAGTTAGTGACGTAGGATTAGGCGGAACTATAAAAGATTTTGATGGGGACTACTTGCATATAAATGATGCCAATTTGGGAGGGCGTAAATCTAACCTTTACGCTACCGAAGAAGTAGAGCAAAAAGTTGATATTTCTGCAGGCGGGGGTGTTACTAAAACAGTAACAATTACTTATAAAAACCCTCAGAGTCAGGATGGGTGGCTTAATTCCGTTCTTCCGACTTGGGTAAGAGTTTATGTCCCCAAGGGGAGTACTCTCGTTACCTCTGAAGGGCTCGAGGCAAAAGCTGAACCTTATGAAGATTTAGGCAAAACGGTCTTTGCCGGTTTTTTCCAGCTTCGTCCTGAAGGGGTATCTAAAGTAACATTTCAATACAAGCTACCCTTTAAAGTTGTAAAGCAATATAAACTTTTGATCCAAAAACAGCCCGGTACTGACGGTTTTCTTTATACAGTTAATGTTGGTAAACATTCCGAAGAATTTTTCCTCAAAACCGACAAAGAAATTAAAATCGGAATATAATTCCCTAATGAAACCGCGAAGTTATACTTCAGTTGGAATTGTCCTAGCCAGACGTAATTTTGGAGAAGCTGACAGAATTCTGGTTGTATACAGTAAAAACTTTGGAAGAATAAGTTTGATGGCAAAGGGAATAAGGCGCCCAAAAAGCCGCAAAAGGGGGCACGTAGAAGTATTTAGCCTGGTTAATTTTCAGGCAGTTTCTGGACGCGGGCTTGATATGATGACTGAAGCCGTATTAATTGACGATTTTAAAGATGTCAGGAAAAGTTTGAATAAAATATCACTAGCCTATTATTTTGCGGAAGTAATTGGACGAATTACCCATGAAGGAGAAACTAATATAGATCTATTTACTCTCATTGTTGAAAGTCTAAACAAACTCAAGAAAACAAAAGGTTTAAAAAACCTGCGAATGAATTTTATAAAGGATTTACTTACTATAATGGGTTATTGGCCCGAGGGAAAAGAGATGTCTGATCCTGACAAAACTTTAGAGGAAATAATAGAACGTCAGGTTTTTAGCAAAAGGGTCGGTAAAAGAATGGTTTCCTGATACTTGATCTTGCAAACCTGCCTTTCTTAAGAATAAAATACTTCCTACAATATGATCTTTGAAGTTATTTTTGATACTGAAACGAAAAAGTTTTTTGATGAAGCCACTGGGTATGATGCCAGCAAACTCGGCGTTTCTATAACATCAGTTTATTCGAGGACTTTAGGTGATGATTTTAAAGAAACAGGTGGTAAGATGCAGTCTTTTTGGGAAAAGGATTTTGATGAGATGTTCAAGATATTTGAAAAGGCAGATAGAGTCATCGGCTTTAACTCATTGGGTTTTGATGTTCCTGCTCTTTCTCCATACTTTCCGGCACATTGGCAGAAGCTTAAGCATTTTGATATCCTAAACGAAATAAGAAAAGTTGAGGGGAAACGGGTATCTCTAGATTCTTTGGCCAAGGCAACTCTCGGTGCCAAGAAAAATGATTCTGGAGAAAATGCCATCAAATATTGGAATGCCGGAGATAAAGAAAGTCTTGCTAAACTTCAAAAATACTGCGAAATGGATGTCGAAATTACTACAAAAATTTATGACCACGCTATGCAAAACGGAACCCTTAAATATATAGATTTTTGGAACGAAACCCATGAAGTAAAATTGGATTTTAGTTATCCAAAGGAAGACCCTAGTAAAACTCTTCAAAATAGTTTATTTTAAATTATGGTTACAAAAGTTGATCCGGAAGAAGCGAAGAAAAAACTGACACCCGAGCAATATAATGTTTGTTTTCTTAAAGGTACGGAACCTCCAGGAAGTGGAAAGTACCTGAATAATCACGCAAAAGGAATGTATGCCTGTGCGGTGTGCGGAAACAAACTTTTTTCAAGTGATACAAAATATGATTCACAAACAGGCTGGCCGAGCTTTTGGAACTTTGCAGAAAAAGGAGCTATTAAAGAATCTCAGGATTACTCCATGATAATCCCGAGAACCGAGGTAACTTGTGCGAATTGCGGTAGCCACCTAGGCCATGTTTTTAATGACGGGCCAAAACCCACAGGAATGCGCTACTGCATTAATTCTCTTGCTTTGGAGTTTAAACCTGAGAAGAAACCTTAATTTACTCTACTTATTGATACTAAACTTTTTATTTGATCTTCCAATTTCGCATCTTCCGCTAAAGTCTCATGCTTTGCCTTCTCTTCCAACTCAGCCAGTACTTTATCCTGAGCTAAATCTTCATTTGTATCAAGGAGAGCCATATTGTGAGCGGCCTGTCTAAGTAGAGGTGCCCATTTACAATTATCAGGAGTCTTGGGGCAACCCTTTTCGTACTGACACGAAGGCCCTGTACCAGAAAGCAGGCTGTTATCTGTCAAATTGTTGTAAATCTCACAGGACATGACGGAATTATAACAATAAATGCTTGAATGTCAAACACTATGGGCAAACAAATCGTGTATACTTAATTTCAGATCATGAAATTTACTGCCCGGACTATACTTGGGTTTCTTTTAATCCCTCTACTTCTTATAGCCCTTATTTTATCTACAATACGCTTTCAAGTTCTTTCTCCACTTTTTTGGCAAAATACCCTAAGAAACAACAATGTCTATACAAATCTGGCATCGGTTTTAAAAACAGCGGCGGAGGAAAAGACCGTAAAAGAGGGAGGAAGTTTAAAGGAGGTAAAGGTGCTTACAAATTTAATAACCCCTGCAAACCTCCAGGAATTTATTGAAAAAAATGTAAAAAATCTTTTGGATTTTGCTAACGGAAAGACAAAGGAGGCGATGGTATTCGTACCAGTCAAAATATTACCGAATGGACTCTTGCCTCCAAACTTAGGCAAAATTACTGAAAACACACCGCTTGCTACACTTCTTACGGAATTCAATGTTCAGGGAATTAAACAAACACAGATTGAAAATTTTGCAAAGACCGGTCAATCGGTAGATTATCTTTTAGCCCTCGATATTGCTCTTATAGCATTAATTCTAATTGGGATTTTTGTACTTACCGATAAAAGTAAACGGTTTATCGCACCTGCAGTTGTATTTATTTTATGGGGAATTATTATTTTAGTTTTGTCACAACTTTGGTTTATTTCCAGAACAAACATACTTGCGGACTGGGCAAAGAGCGTCAATCTAACTCAAATAATTCTTTCACCTTTTGCCCCTTATGTGTTAGACGAAATTTTGAAGACCTGGACATTGGTTGGAATCTTTGCCATAGTTACCGGGATTGTGTTAATATTTTTAAAGAAGAAATAGAAATTACAATGAAATACGTATTAGTTATATTTGTCACAGCAGTTGTAGTTTTTGCCGGGGCATTTTTATTTTTTAAAGGGCCTCCAAAAATTCCCTCATATCCCAAAAACCCTGTTTCTACAGAAAGTGCGGTTGTATCAACACCTTCTCCCGGTTTAAAAGCGTTTGTTACTTTAAAGTCCGGCGGAATACTGTCATTTAAAGCATATACGCTGGATTTGCCAACAGATTGGCAATACACGAAAGAAGGAGCACCGGCGGGGGATATTGAAATAGATAAATTAATACTCACAAAAGACGATTACAAAATAACTTTCTATCAAGCCGCAACAGGAGGAGCGCCCTGTCTTTACACGGGGGATGCCGACATGGAGGGCCCGAGTTCAAGGTTTGTCTCGTTTACGGAAATAACAACCGCAACGGGGGATATGCTTAGGCGCGGGAGTATTGCGGGGAACGCTAATTTTACAGTCTGCGAAAAGCAGGGGACAAACCCTTACGGAGAGCCCACAAGTTTTGGACATATTTCAATAGAAGTTCCGTTAGCGGGAACAACTCCTGCAATGCTATCTGAAATAGATGCAATTCTAGCTTCGCTCAAGAAAATCTAGACAGGTTTGTGCTAAAATCCCCCATGACCGAAAATCCTTGTCGTGATCTTGGTTGCCCGGCAGCTTGCTGCAGAAATATAGTTGGGCACATGCCGGTAAGTGAGACATTTTTTCTAAAAGCTTTTCCAAATGCTGTCCGCATAGATTCAACTTCGGAAGAATATCTTAGGCAAAAAGTAAAAGATCGAGAGCACGGTGTTTATTACTTCAACGAACGTGGCTGGACTTATTTTGCTGTAAGCGGGTCCTGCCCCAATCTGAGTGAAGATTTTAATTGCCGAATTCACGGCGAAACTTTCTATCCCAAAGCTTGCATAAACATGATTGTTAAAAGTGTGCCTTGTCTTGATTCACAAGAAATTTATAAAGCCAATTTAATATGGAAAGGTTAAAAATCAAGACAGCTAAGATTGGCGAACTTGCCGAAAGGTATGACGAAATGTTTTCCGGGAAAAATGACCAAAAAGTTGAAAAAGAACTAATCGAATGGTTTAAAATTCACAGATATTTAGATAGGGAAAATTTCATAAAGCTTGGTATGTGGAAATCTCCAAGACCTAAGAAATATTATACAGATGAGTCAAACTCGGACGACGAGATCAGAAAAGTGACGGAACAATCGATCAGCTCCCGTGATGAATTTACCAAGATTTCAGTTCCTCAATCCTTAAAAGGTGTTTCTTGGCCGGTTGCTTCGGTAATTCTTCATTTTGCAGAACCCGATAAATACATGATAATGGATTTTAGGGCAATTTGGTCTTTGGGTTTTAGTGAAACCAAGTCTTACAATTTTGACTTCTGGATGAAATATACGCAAAAAGCCAGAATGGTTTCAGTAAAAACAGGAGAGAGCATGAGAACCCTAGACAAAGCTCTTTGGATGTACTCCAAACTAAACCAAAAGTAGACTGGTATAATTGCACCATGTCTACAAATTTTTGGCAGAAGTTGCCCAAACCTTTTACCGTTCTTGCCCCTATGGACGACGTTACTGATACCGTTTTCAGACAGGTGGTACTTTCCGCAGGCAGGCCAGACGTCTTTTTTACAGAATTTACGAGCGCAGACGGCCTTGTTTTTAATAGTCACGGAGTCCCTTTAAGGAAACTAATGTTTACCAAGGGCCAGCACCCAATCGTTGCTCAAATCTGGGGAAAAGACCCTGACAGGATGGAGAAAGCTGCCAAAATCGTTGCAGATCTTGGTTTTGACGGAATTGACATAAATATGGGCTGCCCAGTACGAGATGTCATACGCTTGGGGGCGGGGGCCGGGTTAATAGGCAACTACGAATCTGCTGGTAACGTGATCAGTGCAGTTAAAAAAGGCGCGGGAGGGCTTCCCGTAAGCGTTAAAACAAGACTGGGAATAAACACGAATATTGCCGCAGATTGGTCAACATTTCTTCTAAAGCAGAATTTGGCTGCTTTAACCATTCACGCTAGGACCGCAAAGCAAATGTCGGCTGTTCCGGCCCAGTGGGAAGAGGTTGGAAAAATAGTAAAAATAAGAGACCGGATTGCGCCTAATACACCGATCATTGGGAATGGGGATGTCAAAAGCTACAGAGAAATACTTAAACTAAGTCAAGAATATGGCGTGGATGGGGTAATGGTGGGGCGGGGGATTTTTACAGACCCCTGGATATTTGATTCCTCTTCAATTCTTGCAAGTCACCCAAGACAAGAATATATTGATTTACTTCTCCTGCATATTAAATTATTTGAGAAGACATGGGGAGAAACCAAGAATTTTGCAATCATTAAAAAGTTTTTCAAAATGTATATCAATAATTTTAGGGGGGCAAGTCTTCTCAGACAAAAACTAATGGCAACCGGAAACTTTGAGGAAGTAGAAAATCTAATCCGAAGCGAGGGAGTGGAGGAACCAGGAAACTAAAGAAAGAACGATAGCTGAAACTAATGCTGTCATAAAACTGTCTATTGTGAACCCCGGAACAAGTTTGGAAGTCCCATACAAAAGAAGAACATTTATAAGAAATGCTGTGATTCCAAAAGTCAAAATAGAAAGGGGAAGTGCTATAAGCTGCAAAATTGGTCGGATAAAAGTATTTACAAGTCCTATGACAACTGCGGCAACAACTCCTGTCCAAATGCTTGCGAGGTGAAACCCAGGAACAAGATATTCGACAACAAAAAGAGCGAAAACATTGATTGCGAGTCTGACTACAAACTTCATACTTAAGTATTATTCTTCCCTGGGCAAATGTCAAGAACTCTACCGCTTCGTGTATAATCGGTATATGCTAAAGGATAACAAGTCGGTCCCCGACAAATATACGGCTGTTTGGGTTTCACACTCCAGTATTTCTGATTTTCTAAAATGCCCGCGGGCATACTATCTTCGTAATATCTATAAAGATCCTAAATCTGGGCACAAAGTCACAGTGGTAACACCTCCCTTAGCGTTGGGAGCCGCAGTACATGAGGTTATTGAATCTTTGGCAACTTTACCTGTTGAGGAAAGATTTAAAATATCGCTGGTAAAAAAACTTGATCCGGTTTGGCTCAAATATAGCGGGAAAAAAGGCGGATTTGCAAACTACACAGAAGAACTTGGTTTTCGGGAACGAGCCATAAAGATGCTTATAAATTTACAGGAAGACCCTGGGCCTATTATGGAAAAAGCCGTCAAAATTAAAACCGGTTCTTTAAATCTTCCAAATTATTATATTTCAGAGAAAGACAATATTATTCTTTGCGGAAAAATAGATTGGTTAAAATACGAAGAAAAAGACGACTCGGTTCACATAATTGATTTTAAGACGGGCAAGCGGGAGGAAAGTGAAGATTCTCTACAGCTCCCAATTTACCTTTTACTTGCAACCAATACCCAAAGTAGAAAAGTTTCAGGCGCTTCTTATTGGTATTTAGATAGGGATGACGGACTTATAGAAAAGAAATTGCCGGAAATTAAAGAATCTTACAAAAAGGTTCTTACTATTGCTAAAAAAATCAAAGAGGCTAGAGCCAAAAACGAATTTGTTTGCCCCAAGGGAGGTTGCTATAACTGCAGACCACTTGAGCGGGTACTTACCGGGGAGGCGGAGTTTGTGGGAACAAGTGAAACCAGACAGGATATATACCGTTTAATTTCGAACTAAATAAGCCTGCCGTTATGTTTTATGAATTCTTTAAGTCCGAGTTGAGCTGTTAATCTTGCGGGTGTTGAGAGATATAATCCTGCTTCGATTATGGCATCCTCATTGCGGTTGACGTAAATGATATCTATTTCGTGTTCCCAATTTGTTTGCTCTAAATGATTTTGAAGAGATCTTCTTAGAACGCGGTTTTGTACGAATGTGGCATCAGTCCCTTTAAATATAATAGACCTACATCCTGTGCAAAAGGCTACAATTTTATCATCTTCTCTAATCTCAGTTTTGAACTCAAGTTCGGCCTCCCTTTTATTTTCCCTCCTCATTCCACAATTCTAGTCTGGTTTTGATAATTGTCTAGAAGTGGAAAAAGGTGTATAAACATGACCATGAAAGAAAGAAAACCAAAAGAGGCCGAAGAATTGGGCGGAAGTGAGGAAGATCTGAGGCTTGAATATGAACAACCGGATACTGTTCCTTATTTTGATAAACCTGATCACTTTAAAAGGTCTTTAGCAAATCAGCCTAATCATGGCAAAGTTGCCAAAAAAATTGGCCTACCTAAGAAGACTGGCGAAATCCCTCTTTAGCTTATTGATTTTGGGGTCTATTACAAGCGTGCAGTATACATTCCCCCTGTTTCTAAAATAATATTCTCTGTGTTCGGGCTCTGCCGGGAAGAAATTTTTAAATTGAGTAATTTCGGTAACTACAGCTTCTTTATGATCTTTTTGTGCCTCATTTTTTGCTTTTTCAGCAGTTTTTTTCTGTTCATCATTTGAAAAGAAAATTGCCGAACGGTATTGAGTCCCGACATCTGCTCCCTGACGGTTAAGTTGTGTCGGGTCATGAAGTTTAAAAAAGACGTAAAGAAGTTTTTCCAAAGGTAAGACTTTGGGGTCGAATGTAATCTGAACAGATTCGGCGTGTCCTGATTCGCCAGAAGAAACTTCCTGATATGAGGGATTTTCTATTGAACCACCGGAATAACCGGGCATTACTTTGGCTACACCCTTAAGCGATGAAAAAACTGCTTCAGTACACCAAAAACATCCTCCGGCAAGCGTTATTGTCTCTGGTGTAACCATTGTCTCAGATGTAACCACCGTCTTTGACCTAAAATCTGCTTTCATTTAGTTGATATTAGCATTAATGTAGCCTTTGATTCCACTAAAATCAAGCATCCCCGCTTTAGGGATAAGTATATAAGCCCCTTGCGCAGATTTGCCTTCATTTAAAACATTGTCCAAGGTGAGGTGAATATCTGTAATTTTATAATCGCTTGTTGGTCCAATCAAATCTACAAAATTCCTGATTCCATCTATGTTTAAATTCGTTCTTACTATTTTAGATAAAGTGTCTATTGTTGAATTTGTTTTATCAAAAGAATGGAGTGTAATTAATTTGGCCAAAATTCCCTTGAGGACCGCAAACTGCCTTTCACTTCTTCCGAAATCACTATCGCCGTGACGCGAGCGGACAAATTTAAGAGCAGTTTTTCCGTCCAGATCCATAAGTCCTTTATCAAAATGTAAATGTTCATACCTACAAGTGAATTGAGTCTCAAGCTGATAATCGGAATATTTTGCTTTTAATGCGTTTATTTCATCCTCAGTCTTTCCACAAGTTTCGTTTTCCAAGCCCGTTATTGGGTACAAAGGGTCATCAAATGTTTTGGGAACATTAACCGTAACTCCTCCTAAATTATCTATTAATTTTATAAACCCTCCAAAATCTACAGACACAAAATAATCAGTAGGTAGACCGGTGACGTTTTTTATAACACCACCCATATTTTGAAACCCGTTAGCAACCGCATCAGCATTGATTTTATGATTTCCGGTAACCCATAAATCTCTTGGAATACTGATAAGTGCCGCTTTTTTGGTATTCGCGTTAACGTGGACTATTATTATACTGTCAGTGAGCAGTGAACCTTCATGACCGGCACCGCCGTAGCCAAGAAGTACTGTGTTATAAACTCCTTTTTCTTTACTAACTTCAGGGGCCGGGGCAAAGTTAAGTTGTTGCTCCGAGGACTTAGGAGTTGGGAGGGGAGACTTTACAAAAACTTTTGAAAGTGTAAGAACAAAATAAGTAATGCTAAAACCGAGTATAAAAACACCTATAAGGATAAGTCCGAACAATATATTTTTGCGTGTAAAGTATTTTCTAAAACCCATGTAATTAATTATACATTCTTCTAAACAAATGGGTTTTCGGATATAATTGGTTTATGGATGTAAATTTGAATGTCTACACTAACGTGATGGAAAAGATCACTTCACTTGCAAAACGTCGTGGCTTCATTTTTCAGGGAAGTGAAATATATGGCGGGTACCAAGGTTTTTGGGACTATGGTCCGCTCGGAACCGAACT
>WNFL01259154.1_pt1 | contig 81211 bp, 69 predicted proteins | sample 5400361 | NCBI WGS metagenome assembly WNFL01 (sample SAMN13153351, study PRJNA577476) | soil metagenome | isolation source: 40 cm soil on Douglas fir-dominated hillslope | place: USA:California | collected 2013-09-17 | reverse complement strand
GTTCTTTGAGGATGTAAAGTTGCGTGTCGAGGATTCGCCCGACGGCCCCAATCACAAAAATGTAATCTTCGAAGTCAAAGAGCGCCCGGTCATCCGCCGCATTCGCTACGACGGCATCCATTCCGTTTCAGAATCCGACATTCTCGACCGCTTCAAGGAGCGCAAGGTCGGCCTCACCGTGGAAAGTCAGTTTGACCCCACGCGCATCAAGAAAGCCGAAGTCGTGCTCAAGGAACTGCTCGGCGAGCATGGGCGGCAATTCGCAAAAGTTACGCCACAATACGAGCGCATCGCCGCCAGTAACGCCGTCATCCTGGTCTTTAAAATCGAGGAAGGGCCTAAGGTAAAGGTCGGCCGCATCAAGTTCACCGGCAACCACGCCTTCAGCGATCGCAAGCTCATTCGCGCCATGCGCCACGACCGCCCTTACGCCATTCCTCTTTATTTCTGGTACATTCCCGTCCTTACGAAGACGTACGACCGCGAAAAATTAAACGAAGATCTCGAAGTCGGCGTCCGCGGCCTGTATCAGGACAATGGCTATTTCAAAGTCGTCGTGAACGCTCCCATCCTCGAGAATATTGACACCCAAGGCTTCCGCATGGGCGTTCCCATCGCCGGGCGCAGCCACGGCAAAGCCGTCAATATCACCATCCCCATCGAGGAAGGTGAGCGCTACAAGATGGGCACGCTGAAAATCGTCAGTGCCGACCCCGACAAAGCCCTCTCCCTCAAAGTCGATGCGCTCAAGAGCATTTTCCCCCTCAAGGAAGGCGATATCTTCTCCACCGCCAAGATTCGCAAAGCCCTGGATGACTACCGCAAGGCTTATGGCCAGTACGGGTTCATCGATTTCACCGCGGAGCCGCAGACCGATATAGACGAGGCCGCCAAGCGCATCGATATCACCATGCGCTTCACTGAAGAGAAGCAATATTACGTCCGCCGCATCGATTTCGTCGGCAACACCACCACGCGCGACAAGGTTATCCGCCGCGAGCTTCTCCTCGACGAAGGCCAGCTCTTCAACAAGCGCGCCTGGGAAATCAGCATCCTCCGTCTCAATCAGCTCGATTATTTTGACCGCATCGAGGAAGACAAGGCGGTCGAGATCAAGCGCAACCAAAAAGAAGGCACTGTCGATCTCACTTTGAAGCTGAAGGAAAAGGGCAAACAGTCCATCGGTTTGCAAGGTGGCGTCAGCGGGCTGGCCGGCACGTTCATCGGCCTGACCTATCAGACCAACAATTTCCTCGGCCTCGGGGAAACTTTAACGTTCTCCGCGCAAGTCGGCGACATCCAGCGCAGCTTCATGTTCGGCTTCACCGAACCGTATCTTTTCGATCGGCCCATCTCGACAGGTTTCACGATCTTCTCCAGCAAATATAGTTTCAACCAGGCTCGGCAACTAGCCCTCTTGCAAGGCCAGTCCGTAAGCATCAATCCGCAATTTATCCAGAATTACAGCCAAGACAGCACCGGCTTCACGATGTTTGCCAGCTATCCGCTCAAGAAGCTCTCCTTCGCGCGGATCGGCCTCACCTATGGACTCACGCGCACTAATATCACGGCGTTCAACGACGCTTCGAAGTTTCTCTTCCAGGACATTCAGTTCCGCAGCGTTTCCGGTCCCAACGCGCTCAATGGAATCGTTACCAGCACCATCACTCCCACTATTACCTACAACACGGTCGACAATCCGATTAATCCCCGGTCAGGCAAAAGCTATTTTTATTCCATGGGCTTTACCGGCGGACCGTTGGGCGGCAACGTTAAAACGATTAGCAACGTCTTCGACTGGAAGTATTTCCACCCCATTCAAAAACGTCGCAACGTCATAGGCTTCCACGCGACCGTCGGCTACATTACCGGCTACGGCGGAGGGGAAGTCCCGCCGTATAGCCGCTATTACATGGGCGGCGAAAATGACATTCGCGGCTTCGACATCCGCTCGATTTCCCCGGTTACTTTTATCCCGCAAGCTTCGTCGCAGCCGATCTTCTTTCACGATCCTACCGCCGGCGGCGCCCTTCGATCTTTCAACGTTCCGGTGCTGACCTATGTTGCGACTTTGCCCGGCGGCGACATTCAAAGCGCCGGTAATATCGAATACCGAATACCCATCGTGGGGCCGGTTACCGCCGCGCTGTTTTTTGACGGCGGGACCGACGGCATTCTTCGCCAGAGCGCGCTTAAGCTCGACCCCACAGGCTTCGCGAATATCAAACAACAGTTTCCGTCGGCAAACTTGCAGCAGCAACTCTCCATCGCGCCGAACACGAACTTCCGCCTGCGCGGCTCGACTGGCATTGAGTTTGTGGTGCAGTTGCCGATCGTACAGGCGCCGTTCCGCATCTATTACGCTTACAACGTTAACCGGCTGCACGAACAAATCTCTGCCCCTGCGTCCCAATTCGATCCCAACGAGATCAATTTCCTGAAAAACGCGTTCAACGGGATCGATCCGACGATTTTCCCGCTGCAGATCCAGCCGCAGTTGAACAACATTCTGAATAACCCGGGACGGCTCAATTATTTCGAGCCGAAGACGACATTTCGTTTCACGGTTAGCCGGACATTTTGACGCCGGCAACCGCGACTTTGCATGAGGTGGGTGGAGTCAATGTCACGGAGCGCGCAAATACCTGCAACGCGTATCTGCTTGGGAGGCGGTAGGATGAAGTTGCGATCGATTTTGACTGGCATGGCAGGTGCGATAGTCGCGGCGGGCTTGGCCGCGGGTTGCGGCGGCGGCAGTAACGCCGCTAATGCAGTAACTGTTGCCGTTGGTTCATGCCACCGTGACCGGGGGCACCACCACCAACACCGCCGTTAATTGGCAACCGTGTCAGTTCACCACCACTACCGTTTCGGGAACCACGCCCACTACGTCGACTCCCGCGACTTGCCCCACGGACGGCTCTCTCGGCGCCCTGTCCAACCAACAAACCACCGGAACCGCAACTTATACGGCGCCTGGCAAGGTTCCCGACCAAACCAAGTTTCCCGGCCTGCAAATTATTATCACTGCTCAGTCTCAACAAGACACCACCAAGACCGGAAACATAAAGCTTATCCTGGACTCCGGCATCGGCCTCAGTCTTACCCCCAGCACCGCCACCATAGCCACCAACGAGCCGCAAGGTTTCACCGTTACTCTTGCAAATGATCTGCAAAACCTCGGTGTCACCTGGCTGATTACCCAATCGACGGCAACCACCACCATCACCGAACCGAATCTCACCACCTGCAGTCCCACCTGCGGTACCATCACCTCCACCGGTCCAAACAGCGCGACCTACACCGCCCCGGCGACCGTTCCCACCGCTTCCACTCCTGCCGGAGCTAGCACAACGCCTGCCGACGTCACTATCGTGGCCACGGCCAAGGCCGATAACACTCGCTTCGTTACCGGAACCATCACCATCGTCCAAGGTGGACCCATCACCTTCAACGGCATTTCCCCTACCTTCGCCCCTCAGGGCGGCGTTCTCTGGGATATTTATCTGGACGCTCCCAATATCACTTCTGCCTCCAAAATCACCATCACTTCTCCAAACGTAGTCGGTGGCGGCTCGCACACCTTTTCATCCTCTGATGTCTTGAATCAAGTCAAGGTGCTCGTGCCGGTTCCCAATGCAGCGACCACGACTCCTTCTGCCTCCACCGGCGCGCGCCTGCGGCTGTTAGAGGCCGATCTCGGCGCCCCCTCCAGTTCCGGAGCCCCTGTGACTTATACCGTTTCCGTCTCCGATCCGGGTCAACCTGTCACCCAAGGGGCGGGCCCGTTCACCTTTACCCTCATGCCCGTCCGTCCTACCCTGGTTGCTTCTTCTCCTAACAGCGTTCTTCAAAGTACATCGACCAACGGTACGGGTCCTGTTGTCCTGGACGGCGGCTACTTCGGGCCCGGTGGAACCTTCGTTACCGCCACCAGCTCCGCCGCTCAAGGCCCCATTGTGACTGACCCGTTATCCAACGCGCGGCGCCTTGTGCTGAACTTCCCCAGCAGCTCCAGTGCTCCCGGCTTCCCCAGCAGTTCCAGCGCTCCGGGTCTGTATCCTATCTCGGTATCACGCACTAGTAGTCCGCTGCCCAGTCCGAACAATTCTGCCGTGACCACCATGTCAGTGTTTCCGGATTACTCTAGCTCCGTCGGGGTTCTGCCGACTCCGACAGTCTCGGTTCCCGCCGGCACGAACCCAAGCGCCATCGATATCGATCCCAATCTTGGTGTCGCCGTCGTCGCGGAAACCGGCTCGAACGCCGTCCAGTTCTATACGATTGGGGCCGGGTCGCTTACTCCCTTAGGGCCCCCGGTCCTGGTTGGGACGACGCCGACGGGTGTCTCCGTCAATTCCAACACTCATTGCGTTGCGGTGGCCAACTATGGAAGCCAGAACGTTTCCATTGTCCCCATCCCTAATTCTTCCTGTCCATTCACCTCCGTAACCAATATTGATCTTTCCGGAGCCTTGCAGGGGCAGGTCAGCCCGGCTCCGCGTCCTTACGCCATTGGAGTTGATCCGGATACTAATCTTGCTCTTGTCGCATACTCTTCCACGTCCACTATCTCGGGCGCCAATCTCGGTTTCGTTGTGAACTTGAATCAAGGGGCCGGGGCATTCGGCTGCTTAGCAAGCCAATCTATACAGACCCCGCCGTGCATCTTTTCCCAGGTTTCGCTCAACACGGGGCAGTATCCGCAGGTTGCTATGGACCCTCACGCACACAGGGCCTATGTAACCCCTGGCGGATCGGGCATCGTCTCTGCCATTGATGTTACGCAGCCCTCTACTTCTATTGCCCTCAGCTCATTTGTGTATAACGCAGGCACAGTGACCGCTAGTACGGCCAACTCCACTCCCCTCACTGGCTTGGTTCCCGGAATTCCCACTACGGTCCTGATTTCCGGCGTTCCCCCGCTTACAAATTCAAGTAACAGCACCCCCGCTACTCTCAACTTGAACGGCGTGTACTCCATTTCCGTCACTAGCAGCACATCCTTTTCCTACTTCTTGGGGACTGGGTTTACCGGTAGCGCCACTTCCAACGGGCCTGGGACCGTCTTCTTTGGCGAACCCAACTTGGTTTTCGGTGGCCTTTCCAACACGACACAAGGTATCGCCATCAACCCCATCAGTCATACCGCCGCGCTCGCGGACGCCAACGCCACCGGTCAGCAGATCAGTATTCTCAATCAACTCGATGAGTCCTTCGCTTCCATCAGTTTTCAAACCGGTTGCACCGCCTTCACAGTCCCCTGCACGACGTCGGGGGAAATCCCAGGGACGGGGAGAGTCGCCTGGCAGCCGTACACCAACTCTATCGTTTCTTACAATCCGGGCACTCCCACCACGCCAGTGAATCAGGTTTCCATCTCCGATCCCGTGACACTAAAGCGCTATGGCCTCGTAAATATGCCGCAGGGAACAGCGGGATCGGCCACCATCTCGGTCCAGAATGGCACGACCAATTCCCTCACATTGTTGGGAGGTATCGCCGTCGATGCCGCCAACAACCAGGCGTTTGTCGTGCAATCGGGCAGCGGCCTCATCCAGATTGTTCCTTTGACAGCTTCGTCGAACCCACAGAAGCCCACCGAGATCAGCGAGGTGGTCGTTTCCAGTGGAGGCATCCCCAACGCTCTTGTTCCTCAGGCAGCCCTCACTTCTACTACCGCACCTGCCACCGTGCAGATTTTCGGTACCGGCTTCGGTTCCAGCTCGCAAGTGCTTCTTGATAGCGTGCCTCTCCCGGCCGCAGATGTCGCGTTCGACGCCACCAAACCACGGCTGCTCACTGCCACGATTCCTAGCACACTTCTCTCGATGCCGCATCACTACGCGCTGCAGGTTGCCAGCAACGGCTTCACGTCGAACCCGATGGATTTCATTGTTGTTAAGGCCGTTGACATGAACACGGCTTGCAGCCCCGGACCCGCGTCGCCGATCTCCGTGGCCATCGCCGATCAGGTTAAAAACCAACAGGTTAATGGACAAGTGTTTTCGCCCATCGCAGTGGTCACCAACAGCGGCTGCAGCACCATCTCCATGATCGACATCAATCCGGCGAGTCCCACCTTTGGCACCATTACTAACCCGTTTTCCGCCACTCTGCCCAGCACCATCTCGGTAGGCGGCACTCCGCAAGGCATAGCTATTAGTCAGCATCTTGGGCTGGCCGTCGTTGCTAACAACGGCGCTGGCACTGTATCTATCGTGGACCTCGTGAACATGAAGGAGGTAGTTACGGACGTCCCTGTTGGGACGAGTCCCATGGGAGTTGCCATCAACGAAGCCACCGGCGTCGCTCTCGTCGCTAACTTCGGCTCCAACACGGTGTCCCAGATCAATCTAGCTCTTTTATTTGGATCTTCTCCGGCCACTTCATTGACCGCCGCGACGATTGGGGGTGTGCAGTCGCCCATCGCGATTGCCATCGATCCGGACCGCGGTACCAACAATCAGGGTCTAGCCGAGGTCACCGGTCTACAAACCACCAGTTCCGGCCAGGTCGGGGCCCTCTATCCGGTGGACATCGGTTTGGCTACTCCCACGCTAAGCACCGTTGTTTCGATCGGGAGCGTCACCTCCACTCCCAGCGGCATCGTGTTCAACCCAGCCGTGCTGGCCGGAGCGGCTCCGGCATCGCCAACTGGAGTTCGCCCCATAGTGACCACCGGGACCTCAAATTCCGGGCTTTTCTACGTCAATTCAAGCGGCGGCAACGTGATATCTTCTTTCAATCCGGATACAGGTCAACCCGTCCAGACCCAGGTGGGTATTAATCCGACAGCTTTGGCGATCAATCCGCAGAGCGGTGCGATTCTTACTTCCAACTTTGGGGGAAAATCGGCGTCCGTCGTGGACACGATTACCAATCCCAAGACAGTGCAAACGCTGGGCTTTCCCGGGTCGGCGCAGTTTGGCGTGGCCATTGACCAATTTACGAATCTTGCGGTCATCGTGGATTCGGCTAACAATCGTGTCCTGCTGTTCCCGATGCCGAATTGAGCCTGTTTCGGCAGAAACTGGTTGGCCATTAGGATTGGTTCGCGATTAGGCGGGACACCGTCGCGCTTGGGAAGGGCGGCGGAAGGAAGTTTGGGGAGAAGTGGGTCCTTTCTGTTGCGGGCGGTCCGGGTGTCAGCTATACTGCAAAATTTGTGTGAGCATGACGGAGCTCACTGAAGGCGCGGACACAGGTTTAAGCCGGTATCAACTGGCTTAGAGTTTGCAGCAAGTCGAAGTTCGATTCCCAGGCAATTTGAAATAAGGAGAGAAAAGTGAATTCCAGAATGTTGGCCCTGACCCGCTCGGGGGCGCTCAGCAAGATATTTCAGTTTGCGATCGTGGCCGCCGCTTGCGCTTTTGGCGCAAGCGCGCTGCACGCGCAAGGCACCGCGGCCGGTTCCGCAACAGGGACGAAAATCGGCGTCATTAATGTGCGCCAAGCTATTGCCAGCACCGCCGAAGGCAAGCAGGCCGGCGCGGAATTGCAATCGCAGTTTGCGCCGCGCCAAAGCGAGCTGGAGGGACTGAACAAGCAGATTAACGATTTGCGTTCGCGCATGGAAGCGGGCTCCAAGCTGAGCCCCGAAGAGCAAACACGCTTGCAACGCGAAGGCGAAACCAAGGCGCGCCAACTGCAGCGCAAGCAGGACGAATACCAGGAAGACGTGAACGCCGCCCAAGCCGACGTCTTCGATCGCATCGGCCGCAAAATGGTCGATGTGCTGGACCGCTACGCTCGTGAAAATGGCTTCATAGTCATACTCGATACTTCCGCGCAGAACACGCCGATTCTTTTTGCGTCTACCAACATCGATGTCACGCAAGACATCGTGAAGCTCTTCGATCAAGCGTATCCGGTGAAGGGTGGCACGCCGGCTTCCGGCACGACGCCTAAGCCCGCAACGCAAAAGCCCGCGGCGCAGCCTCCTGCCGCGAAACCGCCGCAGCAGTAGACGGATCGGCAGCGAGTAACTCTTTTGTTTTGACGCCCCGGAGTTGCACCCCGGGGCGTTTTGTTTTTGCGCAGCACTTTCTGACTGGCGCCCTTAACCAAAGGAGAACGGATCGCGAGTGGAGTCGCCTCTACGAAGGCTTGAGGGCTACGTAGGCGCCGAGGGTGATCATGCCTACGCCGGAGGCTACGCGCTGGCGACCGCGGAAGCGGGGACTGGATTTGAGCTTGCGCTCAAGGGGTGTTGCGAGGAGCACGACCAGCAGGTCAGCGCTCGTATTCAGGATCACGGAGACGGCGCCCAGGGCTATGAATTGAAAGAAAATGTGGCCGCGTTCGGGGGCGATGAATTGCGGGATGAAGGAGAGGAAGAACAACGCGGTCTTGGGATTCAGCGCCTCCGTGAAGATCCCCTGGCGAAATGCGCCCTGCGACGGCGCCGCCGCAAGGGCCATCTCGGCGTTGCGGGTGCGAATCATGCGGATGCCGAGCCATACGAGGTAAGCGGCACCGGCATACTTCACGGTGTGAAAGGCCACGGCGGAAGCAGCGAGAATCGCGGACACGCCAAGCGCCGCGGCGAAGACGTGAAAGAGTCCGCCGATGAAGGTGCCCAGCGAGGAATGAATGCCTTCGCGGCGGCCGCCCGCGAGGGTGCGCGCCAGCACGTAGAAAATGCCGGGACCGGGCGTGATGGCGAGAAGCAGTGCGGCGGCGAGGAACAGCGCAAGACGATGCGGATCGATCATGCCCCGATTTTACCCTTTTTGCGGGCGGACAGATTCAAAGCGAAAGCGCTTGGTCCGTAGATAGCGCTGAAGGCGCAGAAAACCGAGCGAAGAGTTACCAGACGGTGTTGATTTGGTGGGAGCGGCGGATGTTAGCGTCCTTGGTCACCAAGGGGATGGCTTCGGCCAGTGCGGTGGCGCCGATCAGGCGGTCGCACGGGTCGCTAGGGTAGTTGGCCGGGAATTGATTGGCCAGTGCGGCTATCTGAGGAGTGATTGGGCGGATGGCTACGCGTGCGGTGATTTCCGCCAGATAAGCTTCGACAGTTCCGGTGATTTGGAGTCGCTGATGAGAAGCGAGCCAAGCTAACTCCCATAGAGTTATTGCAGCTATGGCGACGCCGCCTTCCTGGCTCGCTTTTCGGATCGCTTCAGTGGCCGCCCGGGATAACTTCGCCGGATCCGCTGTTGCCCAAATCAGGGAGTGAGTATCCAGCAGAGTCATTCGGCGGTGACCGCCCATTCGACAGGGATCGGAGATTCGACATCGCCTACGATCTTGACCTTTCCCACCATGCATCCGAGCAGGCCTGGTGTTTCTTTCTCCACGGGGACTAGCTTAACGATGGGCTTTCCACGCTTTGTGACGATGACAGGCTCACCGGTGGCTTGTACGTCTTTCATAACGGCCAGGCAGCGTGCCTTAAAGGCGCCGGCGGGCATGCGTTTCATGGTAATCCTCGGATATCCATAGTCATTATAGCATGACCACCTGAGGAAAACAGCATCGAAAGTGGGACGTTTTGCTCGAGCAGGTGCGGCGCGGGCATGCATGCTTTTTAAACAAACCGCGATGCACCTGTAATGTTGGATTGCGACCATCCTCTCCCGCGAACGCGAGGGTTGTAGTGTGAAGCTGTCCTGGCATTTTCGTTCCGCGCGATTCAATTAGTCGCGCGATGCATTTCGTGTCCGCCGAATCGGGAGAGGAGATTTCCATGCTTGGGAAGTTACAGAAAGTTTTGTCTTGCGTAGGTTTGGTGGTACTGAGCGCGGCGTTGATCGCGCCTGCTGCTTTCTCGCAGACGGTTACTTACAAACCTTATATCCAGCCGGGGGACAACGGTTCATTCGGCGCTAGCGATCAAATGGTGGTGGCTTGGCAAACGAGCGAAGGCTCCCCGAACACTTCCGCTTATTCAGTTGAGTTCGGCACGAGTGTTTCGTATGGACGTACAGTTACGCCGCAGGGCCGCGTGGTTGACAATTATCTTGCGGCAGACCCGGCCTTGCCTGTGCCGCCCCCGGCTTCGGGAGCGCATTCGAATTATTCCGCCGTGCTCAAGGACTTGGAATACGACACCACTTACTTCTATCGCGTGAACGGGCCGGGGATGCCAGCGGGCGGTTTTGCGGCTTCGTTTCATACGCGCAAGCGGGGGGACGATTTTTCATTCATTGTCCAAGGTGATGAAGGATTTTTTCCCGTCGTTCCGGGCGCGAACCCACCGCGGATTGCCGACTACGAAGCGCGCATTGTCCACTTAATGTACAACGTCCAGAATCTCTCGGTGCCTGGTGTGCCTAAGCTGCCGAAGGCTGATCTTGCGCTAAACACCGGCGACAATGTGTACAACAACGGTGCGGAAGGCAGCTATCGCGATTATTGGTTTCCGGTGTGGAACAGCGATATCGATTCGAACGAAACGGGCGCGCCGTTTATCCGCTCGATTCCGTTCTACATCGTCGTGGGGAATCACGACATTGGCGGGAACGGAGTAAGTGCCAACATGCTGGGCAGCGACGTCGCGGGCCGATTCACGGGTAATACTGATGGCGGCGACGCGCTGGCATACTTCAACAACTACTATTTTCCGCTGAATGGCCCGACCGGAGTTGATCCGCAATTCATTTACAATGGCGATGCGGTGACGCCAAACGGGATGTTCTTCAGTTTCAAAGGCAATTCTTACACTTCTCCGACGGCCATTGCCGCTTACAAAGCGTCCACGCTTGCCGATTCGGGCAAGGGCGCGAAGCAGCAAATCGATCATGAGAGCAACTACTCGTTTGACTACGGCAATGCTCACTACGTTTTCCTGGACGCCAACCCGCACCTATTCGATGGGGTGCTCGACGGGCCAGCCATATACCAGGCTCCGCAGCTCACGTTTCCTGCATATCCCTCGGTGCTTCGCGATTGGCTGATTCATGATCTCGATTCCAGTTCGCAGCCGTGGAAATTCGTAGTGTTTCACCAGCCGGCGTTTTCTTCCGGGAACGCTACGGTGAGGAACAACCAAATGCGAGCGGTCGCCAAGTTCCTGGAGGACCATGGCGTGAATATGGTTTTCAACGGGCACGAGCACAACTATCAGCGCACGTTCCCCATCCGCGCCAACGCCAATGTTGCCGCGGGACCTTCGCCGACTGGGCCTGCGGCCGTGTCGATCGACACGTCTTTCGATGGCGTGACGCAAACGGTGCCGGATGGCGTTCTGTACATTGTTGAAGGCGCTGGCGGAAATCGCGACTTCGACGGCAATCTCGGTCCGGCGCGCGGTTCCGGCCTCGGAATCGATCAAGACGATTCGGCGACGGGCAAGGGCACGCTGGCAACCTTTATCTTCCCGAACGGACCGGCTTCGTGGCTCGATACCCACCTGACGAGTGTATCGATGTCACCGGTGTTTCCTGCCGCGGGAAATGGACCGAAAATCACGACCCGCTTCAAGGCGAAGCTGTTCTCTTTTGCGGACATCGTGGTGAGGGACAATAAGCTGACGCTCTACCAGATCTCGGAGCCTCTGCTGCCGACCTCGTCGGCTACCGGGACGAATCCCGCACCGTTTGGGACCGACGTTAATGGGAATCCTGTCAACGACCCGATCCCAGACACGCTGGTTGACCCGGCGACTGGGAATGTGGTGTCTACGCCGGCTGACGGCCCTTCGGCGCTGCTCGATAAGTTCGTGGTGACGAAGCCCGATCTAGAGGACCAACTGCGCGCTCGTCTTAGCGCGCCAGGGTCGGTGACTTCGGGCGGTCAGTTCACGTACACCTTACACGTGGAAAATCGCTCGCCTTATGCGCTGAACGGGACGCAGGCGGTTTTCGAGCTGCCAAGTGACGTCACGCTGGTGAATTCGCCGGACGGCGGCGCCGTGCAGCTTGGGCGCACGGTCGTGGTCACGTTGGGCCGCCTTGCTGCGGGGGGCAGCACGGATATACATCTGACCGTCGCGATCGTGCCTAGCGCGGACCGGGGCAACATCCTCGCGGCTACGGCACGGCTGCGCTCGAGCACCGCTCTACCGGTCTACGCCGATGAGGTTCGGACGCTCGTGAGTGAGCGCGGTTCCGACGAGGACAACGGTCGCTGAAGGATAGGCATAGCCCTGCCGGGGTCATAAGATCACGGCAGGGGCGTGCCTTGCCCACCACGGCGGCCTACGTGCCTTGCTTTTGCCGTGGCGCGGGAATATACTCTAATTTCACTCTGAAGCGGTCGCACCGATGAGTGGGCGCAAGCCCGCTTTTTTGTTGACGCCGGTTGGGGTGCACTTGATACCGGCCATGCCCGGGGAGTCTCCACGTGAATTTGGAGAAGATTCGCGCGGCCGCCGAGAGGGTGGCGCGCTCGGAGGGGCTTGAAGTCGTTGATGTGGAATGGAAAGTAGGGAAGCAGAGATTTTTGCGAGTGTACATCGACCGCTTGCCGCAAAAAATGGCGGCGCCGGACAGTTTGATGTCCGCAGAAGTAGCTGGAGCGGAGATTTTGGCCGGCGATCCGGATCCAAAGGTCAGTCATGCGGATTGCGAGCGGGTCAGCCAGCAGTTGAGCGTAATTTTGGATGTGGAGGAATTAATTGACGGGCCGGCGGGGTACATCTTGGAGGTTAGCTCTCCAGGGTTGGACCGGGCGCTGAAGAAGCCGGGAGATTTTGAGCGGTTCACCGGGCGGCTGGCGAAGATTTCGACGAGCGAGCCGATTGGGGATGCGAAGTTTTTTGAGGGGCGGTTGGCGGGGTTTGCGGACGGGAAAGTGCGGATGGAGTTGAAGGGGAAAGAGCCGCGGGTGGTGGAGATACCGCTGGAGGGGATTCGGAAGGCGAATTTAGTGGTGGAGTTTTAAGGGCAGTCGACAATAGACAGTTTACAGTCGACAGAAAAAGCTAGAAGAAGAAAAGATTTAACACAGAGGCCACAGAGGTTAGAGCACAGAGGTCAGGAGAAGAGTTAGGAACGAGCAATGGCGAATTTGCTTTATCAACAGATTGAGATGCTGAGCCGCGAGAAGCACATCGAGCCGGAAATCGTGGTGTCTGCGATTGAAGACGCGATGGTGGTGGCGGCGCGCAAGTATTACAAGACGGAAGAGAACCTGCGCGGGAAATTCAACGCGGAATCGGGCCAGGTAGACGTGTTTTCGGTGCTGACGGTGGTGGAGGAAGTTACCGACCCGAAAGCCGAGATCAGCCTGACGGAGGCCAAGAAAAAGAATCCGACCGCGGAAGTTGGGACGGAGATTCTTACCGTGAAGCCGACGGATGTGCTTGGGCGGATTGCGGCGCAGACGGCGAAGCAGGTGATCCTGCAGAAGGTGCGCGAGGCCGAGCGCGACACGATTTACAACGAGTATCATACGCGCGTGGGCGAATTGGTGACGGTGATTGTGAAGCGCGCGGAAGGGCCGGACCTGATCGTCGATATGGGACGCACGGAAGCACGTTTGCCGAAGCGCGAGCAATCGAAGCTAGAGACTTACAACATCGGCGAGCGGCTGCGCGTGGTGATCAAGATGGTGGACCGGGCGGCGAAAGGCCCGCAGGTGATAGTTTCGCGCGGGGACGCCAGCCTGGTGCAGCGGCTATTTGAGATGGAAGTGCCGGAAATTTACGACGGCACGGTGCAGATCCGGTTTGCGGCGCGGGAAGCGGGGGAGCGCACCAAAGTGGCGGTGATGAGCCGCGATAAAGATGTGGATCCGGTGGGCGCGTGCGTGGGCATGAAGGGCATGCGCGTACAGTCGATCATTCGCGAGCTGCGCGGGGAAAAGATCGACATCATTCCGTACAGCGAAGAGACGGTAGCGTTCGCGCAGAAGGCGCTGAGCCCGGCGAAAGTAACGCGCGTGCAGATTATCGATCCCGAGACGAAGAAGCTGGAAGTGATCGTGGAGGATTCGCAGCTTTCCCTGGCGATCGGGAAAAAGGGGCAGAACGTCCGGCTGGCGAGCAAACTGATCGGCTGGGACATCGACATCAAGAGCGAGGAAGAGAAGCGGCGCGAGATTGAAGAGCAGATGACCGCTCTGACGGCGCCGACGACGCCGTTGACAGCATTGGCCGGCGTGGGCCCGAAGACTATCGAGAAGATCGAAGCCGCCGGAATCACCAATGTGGAAAAACTCGCGGGAATGACGCCGGAGCAGTTGATGGAGATTCCGGGCATCGGCGAGAAGATGGTCGACAAAATTTATCAGGCGGTGAATCGCTTCTACGAAGGCGGCGGCGAGGCAGCGGCGACTGGCGAAGCGGTCGAGAATACCGACGCGCTTGCGGAAGAGGCTGCCACCGAGGAAGGCCCTGCACCGGCGGAAGAAGCAAGCGCCGCGCCTTCGGAAGCAGGCGTAGTGGAAGCGCCCGAGGGCGAAGCGGCTCCCCACGGCGAGCAAGCTACCGAGACAGAGCAAGTGCCTGAAGCCGAGCAGGAATCCGAAGCGAAAAACGAGAATGCAGAAGAGGTTGAGTCCGCGGAAGACAAGAAAGACGCGGAGCGGCCGGAAGAGGCAAAGTCTTAATAAGCATGTCAGACGTAAACCAAGTCCGAATTAACGAGCTGGCGCGCGAGCTGGAGGTCAAGGCGAAAGCCATTATTGACCTGCTTGCTGGATACGGCGTCACGGAAAAGAAGACGCACTCGAGTTCCATTCCCGCGGATGTTGCGGAGAAGGTGCGCAAACATATCCAGGGAGTAGCGGACGAGGAAGCAGCCGCAGAAGGAAAGGCCAAGGCGGAGAAAGATGCGAGAGACGCGGCGGCGAGAGCGGCGCGGATGCGTCCGGCTGCTGCACCTTCGGCGCCCGCGGTTGCACCTCCAAAGCCGGTGGCTCCTGTCGCCCCGACGCCTCCAGTCGCAACGACGGCACCTACAACCGCCAAACCGGCGGCGCCGGTTGCTGCACCGACACCGGCAGCGCCTGCGGTAGCGCCTCCTCCTGCAACTACAGCGGCTCCTGCTGCTACGGCCACTCCGGTTGCCACGGCTCCGGCGGCGAAGCCTGCGCCTCCTGCGAGCGCACCTGCACCGACTCCGATTCGTCCGGCAGCGCCGGCTACGCGGCCTGCGGCTTCGACTCCAACTTCGGCCCCAACGGGGGCTTCGGCGCAACGGCCGGCAGCGGGAACTCCTGCGCAGCGCACCGGGCAAGGCAGCACGCAACCATCGACAGTGCGTCCGGCTGCGGCGGCTCTTGGCACAGCTACACGGCCTTCGACTCCGGCGCGTCCACCCATGCCGACGGGCGGGAATCGCGGACCGCTTCCGGGCACTGGCGCCGGGTCAGGAAGTCAGCGGCAAGGCGGACCGCGTCCGGGTCAGCCAATGCGTCCCATGCCAGCGGGTCAAGGCGGACGTCCGTACCCTTCGCGGTCTGGCGGACCAGGCGGGTCGGGTGGCGGACCTGCGGGCCAGCCAAGACCATTTGAGCAGCGCCGCAGCGGGGTGCCGACGGGCACGCGCCCTGGGCCACGCACGCCGGGGCGTCCCGGAATGTTGCCGCCGTTACCGCCGGACAAAGCGCCTCCGAAGGCGGAGCCGGGCAAGCCGCTCTATACGCGAAGGCCAACGCAGCGGCAGCGTCCGGCCCTAGACAAGCGAGAGATTGAGGGTGAGCGCAAGCTACACCCGACGCGGCAACGTCCAGGAGCAGGGCGAGCAGCAGCGGCGGTGATTGCACCGCCGGAACCGCGTGCGCCGCGCGATGTAACGATTACAGAAGGCATCACCATTCGCGAGCTGGCGGAGAAGCTGGATGTGCGCGCGAAAGAATTGCTGAAGACGCTGCTGGATCGCGGCGTGTTCGCCAGCATCAACCAGGCGCTGGACGTGCCGACGGCGACGACGCTGGCGGAAGCCTTCAGCGGCGTGGTCAGCGTGGTCTCCCTGGAAGAGGAGATGGTGCTGGAGGTTGCCAAGGAAGAGACCAAGGAGAGTCTGAAGCCGCGGCCACCGGTGGTGACGGTGATGGGACACGTCGACCATGGCAAAACCAGCTTGCTGGATGCGATACGCAGCGAGGACGTGGCGGCAGGCGAAGCGGGCGGCATCACGCAGCACATCGGCGCGTACAAGGTGCAGGTGAACGGTCGCAGCGTGGTGTTCATTGATACCCCGGGCCATGAAGCGTTCACGCGGATGCGCGCGCGCGGCGCAAAGGTGACGGACATCGTGGTACTGGTGGTGGCTGCGGACGACGGCGTTATGCCGCAGACGAAAGAAGCGATTGATCACGCGAAAGCGGCGAACGTGGCGATTGTGGTGGCGATCAATAAGATCGATAAACCGGAGGCACAGCCGGAACGCGTGAAGCGCCAGCTTGCGGATAACGGGCTGCTGCCCGCGGAATGGGGTGGCGACACGGAATTTGTGGAGGTCTCCGCGAAGCAGAAGACGGGAATCGACAAGCTGCTCGAAACTTTGTTGGCCTTGGCCGAGTTGCGCGAGCTGAAGGCGAATCCAGACGCGCCGGCAACCGGCACGGTGCTGGAGTCTCGCGTGGACAAAGGCCGCGGGCCAGTCGCTACGATTTTGGTCCAGAACGGGACTTTGCGGCCGAGCGATTTCTTTATTTGCGGAGCCGTGTTCGGCAAAGTGCGCGCGATGTTTGACGATCACGGGCGCACCGTGAAAGACGCGCCGCCGTCCACCCCGGTGGAAGTGCTGGGTTTGCAGGGCATTCCTGAAGCGGGTGACAACTTCCAAGTTACCGACGAAGCGAAGGCGCGGCACATTGTCGAATACCGCCAAGGCAAGCAGCGTGACGCGGCGCTGGCGCGAACATCCGGCGGGCGCATCACACTCGATCAGCTGCATGAGCAGTTGAAGTCTGGCGACGTGAAGGAATTGGGAATTGTGATCAAAGCCGACGTGCAGGGGTCGGTGGAAGTGCTGAGCGAGATGCTGCCGAAGCTTTCGACGGATCAGGTGAAGCTGAAGATTATCGGGTCGGGCGTCGGCGCGGTGACGGAAAACGATGTGCTACTTGCGTCTGCGTCGGGCGCGATCATTATCGCATTTGGTATACGGCCGGACCGCAAAGCCGCGGACCTGGCGCAGCAAGAGCACGTGGACATTCGCACGCACACCATCATCTACGAAGTTTCGGACGAGATTAAGAAGGCGATGGAAGGCCTGCTCGAACCGGTGATGCAGGAGACGTACGTGGGACGCGCGGAAGTGCGCAACACGTTCCGCGTCAAGGGCGCGGGAACGGTAGCGGGCTGCTACGTTGTGGATGGAGTGCTCAAGCGCGATGCGCAGGTGCGTGTGGTGCGCGACGGGACGATCGTCTACACGTCGAAGCTGAGCTCGCTCAAACGCTTCAAGGATGACGCCAGCGAAGTGCGCACGGGCTTCGAGTGCGGCGCCGGGATCGCAAATTTCAACGACGTGAAAGTCGGCGATATACTGGAATGCTTCCAGGTGACGAAGCTGAGCGCGGCGGAAGCAGCAGCGCAGAGCAACGCACCCGCGTCGCGCAAATAGAACGGCAAGCTGTCCCGCGGAGCCGCTCATGCCGGTCGGTCTACTTACCCTCGAGCTGCACATTCCGGACGCACATTCGCTGAAGGACAAGCGGCAGATCGTGCGCAGTTTGAAGGACCGGCTGCGGCGGCATTTCAATGTCGCGGTGGCGGAGATGGAATATCAGGACGTGTGGCAGCGCTCGATCATCGGCGTGGTGACATTATCTACAGCCGAACAGCACGTGGAGGAATCGCTGCAGTCGGTGCTCAGGGAAGCAGACCGGCTGCTGGGTCCAGTGCTGGTGAATCACGTCGTGGAGATGATTTAAAGGCTTGGGATGAGTCCAACAAATCACCGTCATGAACGGGTGGGTGAAGAAATTGCCCACGAAATCAACGCCATGCTGGCCGGGGAGCTAAAAGACCCGCGGCTGGAAGGCACGGTGGTGGTGAGCGAAGTGCGCGTACAACCGGACATGAAACACGCGCGCGTATTCGTGAGCATGCTGGGCAGCAGCAAAGAGCAGGCGGACGCCATCAAGGCGCTGGAGCACGCATCGGGTTTCATCCGAAGCGAACTTATCGAGCGTTTGCAGTTGCGGCGCTTGCCGGAGCTGCACTTCACGCTGGACCTTTCGCAAGAGCACGTTGAACGCATCGAGCAACTCCTGAAAGAGATGAAAAAGGACAAGCCTTCTTCGAATCTCTGATTTCTAATTTCCTAGTTCATGCCAAAACAGCCGCAACCAGCGCCCTTCGACGGCGCCCTGGTAATTGACAAGCCAAAGGGAAAGACCTCGCACGACGTGGTGGACGCGGTGAGGCACCTTGCCGGCTTTCGGCAGATCGGGCACCTCGGCACGCTCGATCCGCTGGCTACCGGTGTTCTTGTGCTGCTGATGGGACGGGCCACGCGGCTAGTGCAGTTTTACGCCGGACGCCGCAAGCGATACACCGCGGGATTTCGCTTCGGCTTTGCGACGGACACGTATGACTCGGATGGTGAGGCGCAGGGACCGGACACCGCGCCGGTTCTCCACAAGTCTGTGCTGGAGGGATTGGCCAGCGAACGCGTGGGCCGTTTTCAGCAAACGCCGCCAGCTTTTTCAGCGAAAAAAGTGAAGGGGCGCCCTGCGTACGAGCTGGCACGCAAGAAACAGCCGGTCGAACTCAAGTCGGTTGACGTCGAGTTGTTCGAGTTCCGATTGAACCAGATTGAGGGCAGCATCGCGCGCTTCGTCATCGAATGCTCGGCCGGGACGTACATTCGTTCGCTCGCGCACGAAATGGGGCAGAAGCTCGGATGCGGCGCGCATCTTGCGGAAATCGAGCGCACGGCGGTGGGGGAATTCTCGCTGGACCAGGCGGTAAAACTCGAAGAGCTCGCGGAAGCGGCGCGGGCCGACAAGTTTAGCGACTATGTCATCCGGCTGGAGAATTTGCTTCCAAATTTTCCGCGGGTGAACGTGCTGCCGATTGTCGAACGGCGCGTGCGGCACGGAACGAAGTTCAATGTGACGCTGTCGCAAGTGCAGCCCGGCCGTGTGGAGCCTCCACCCGGCGCCACGACACAACTCGATGGCGGCGAACCACGACCGCCCCGCCTGCGCGTCTTCGGCCAGCAAAACAGCTTGATTGCGATTGCGGAAGCCGTGGTACCTCGGACGTATCAACCTGTCGTGGTGTTTGAGCCGCTACCCTAACGTGCCTTAAGGCTGTGGGGGCTGCAGCGGCGGCTGCTGTTCTGGAACTGTAGGCAGCGGAGTGCCTCGGACGGCACTGCGACCCGCCGCCGTGTCCCCGTGCCCAGCGAAAATGCTGCGGGCGTTGCGGATCGGATCGCGAAGCCTTCGCGGCGTGATGAGAATCAAAAACTCCGTATTCTTCAACGAATTGCTCTTGGTGCTGAAAGCATAGCCGAGTCCGGGAAGATTGGCGAAGCCAGGAAGGCCAGTCAGCGAACGCGTTTCTTCGTTGTCCAATAATCCGCCAATGAGGGTGGTTTCGTCGTCCTTGACGCGCACCGTTTGCGTCAGGGTGCGATTGGAGATAACGGGGATGCCGTTGATACTTGTCCCGGCCAGCGCGCGGATTTCAAATTCGAGCCGCAGCGTGACTTCGTGGTGCGAGTGCAGGGTCGGCGTGGCTTTGATTTTCACGCCGAGGTCAATGTATTCGGAGGCCGGATAAGGAGTTTGCGTCGTGCTCGTACCGGTGGCGAAAGATGGTGAGTCTTGGATCACGGTGACCACTCCCTGATTCGGGGTGGTACCTAAAGCCGTCAGCGCGACATCCGGCAGAGCAGTAGAGGTGAATATCCCGGTGATGATGGCGCTGGGACTCGCAGGCGTGCCAATCTCAATGCGATTGGAAAATGTGCCCCCACCCAGGCCTAGATAAATTCCCAATGTGCTCTGGCCCTTGTTGGTGACCGCCAACGAAGGAAAGTTGCCTCCCGTAAAGTTGGCAATGATGATGCCTGCGGGTGTCGCGGCAGTGGGCAGTGGAGATCCCGTAGCGGCGGTGAAAGTTCCATCGAGGTTATTGCTGCCGAGCAGGATGGAAACGGTGTTGTCGCCCTGATTGACGACAGCGAGGTCGGGAACTGTGTCGCCATTCAGGTCGCCTATGGCGATGGCTACCGGGGATTGCCCCACGCTGATAGGTGAATTCGGTGCTTCTGTGAAATTGATGTTGGAATTGGAATCCACCGAGCCGAGCAAAATCGCCACGTTGTTGGTGGAGTGATTCACCACAGCGAGGTCGACCTCGGGGCTGTTATTGGTCGAATTGGTTTTTTCGCGGAAATTGCCGGTTACCAGCGCCGCCGGCCCTTTTTCGGAGATTGTCGAGGTGTTGGTCAGAGCGAAAGGCGAGCCGGGATACTCCGTAAATCCGCCTTTGCCGTCACCTTTAAAGACGGAGATGGTGTTATCGCCCTGATTGGCCACTGCAAAATCAAGATTGCCGTCGCCGTTGAAATCCGCGACGACAACGGAACTGGGGTTCTTGCCAACGGGGTACGGAGAGCCCGCAGCTTCTTGAAAGGTGCCGTCGCCGTTTCCAAGCAGGATAGTTACGTTGTTGGACGTGGAATTAGCGACAACCAGGTCGGCCGCGAGCGCGGTCACCCCAGAGACGGTGACGAAAGTGTTTCCGAAGGTAGCGGTGGCAATGGCTGAAGGCGCGGTCTCGCTCTTCGCCAGGGCGAACGGAGATTTAGCGGCGGCGGTGAAGTTTCCATTGTCCTGATTCAGCAAAATGCTGATGGTGTTGTCGTCTTGATTGGCCACCGCCAGGTCGGGCAGATTGTCGTTGTTGAAATCACTCGACGCCAGCGCGACAGGATTGTTGCCAACAGTGAACGAGGTTTGCGGAAAGGTCGTGGAACTTGGCACGCCAAGGAACGAGGTGTTGTTAGTCGCCGAACCGGAAGCGGTGCCCAGGCTGCCCGACAATAGAGAAAGTGTGACCGGAAAGCGATCGCCCACGAAGAAGGTCGCGGGCTTGCCGTCTTGTGCGCGCAGCAGAACTTGGCGGCCGCTTTGAACAAGACTGAGGGCATCTGAAAAATTGGCGGCCGCGCCCGGTAGTGTGAGCAAGAACGTAGTATAGCCGCCGCCGAGAAGAGTGAATCCTGGAATGCTGGAAAGTCCCTTGGCGCTGAGAAGCTGTCCGAGAATCGTGAGTGCGTTGTTGAGGTCGGTGGCCTTCTGCAAGGCACGGATGTCGCTGGGATTGATTAAAAACGCCTGTGCAGAGGCAGGCGGGGTGATGCCGAGCTGCTGAGCTTTGTTGCGGTCGACTTCAAGCAGCTCGATTTCGAGCATCAGCTCGCCGCGCGCGCGATCGACCTGGTGAATCAGCTCCGCGGCAAGCGCCAGCCGCTCGGGAGCGTCGCGCATGGTGATGGTGTGGCTGCTGGTGTCCAGGTCGATGCGCGTTGCGCCGGTGATCTCGCGCAACATGCGCAGCAGTTCCGTCATATCTTCGGGGCTCGCCGAAGAGGGCAGTGGAAAGGTTTGCTCCGCCTGCAAGCCGAACTGGCGGCGTTTTTCCGGGGTGTCTGGGGCCACAAACATCAGGATGGCGTTGACGGGCATCCAAAAAGTTCCTGTCGTGGAACCCAACAGGGAGACTGCGGTGTTGAAATCCACGTTGTCGAGCTGCATGCGAACTTGGCGTGAAACCACGTCTGGGTCGAAGGCGGCTTTAACGCCAAAGGCCTGCGCCACTTGCTCGTATGCACTACGCGTATCGCCGCGAAGGTCAAAGCTGTGCCTCCCGGGCTGCGGCTTTAGGCGCGGCAGCCCGGCGATTTCCGCCGTGGCCAAGGGTGGTTCATCCTCTTGCATCGATTCCATTTGCGCATAGCGCTCGGCGACCACGTTGTTGGTGGGGTCAATGCGCATCGCTACCGTGAGTTCTTCTTTGGCTTGCGGGAGCTTGCCGGCCAGGGCCAGTTGCTCGGCCTTATCCACGTGTTCGCGGATGAGCCTGGAGCGCAGCGCTGCACCACGTCCGAAAAGCGCGAGGTTCTGCGGTGCAAGGCGGGCCGCTTCATCGTAGGCCAGCAAGGCTTCGTCGAAGCGGCCATCGGCTTCCGCTTTTTCTCCGCGCTCCACCAGCTTTTGCGCGCGTTTTACGTCTGGACGGACGATGGCATTGGGAGTCGCGGAAGGAAGCTGCGGTTGCTGCGCGGGAGTCGAGACACAGAGCAGCAGGGACAAAGCAAGCGAGGCAGCTTGGCGGACGAGGTGTTGGTTCATGAATGGCTGGCTCGACGTACCATCATTCTACGCGAGGAAATGGGCGGGGAGTGCGGCTTGACGCTGGCGGGGAGGGACAGGTAAACTTGGATTTGCAGTTGCAAATGATTTTCAACTGGAGATTTCTTGCTCGCTGCCTTTCTCATCGCTCTCCGTGAAGGTGTGGAAGCTGCTCTCGTTGTCGGCATCATCCTCGTTTATTTGGCTCGCACAGGCCGCTCGCACCTGGCTCGCTTCGCCTGGTACGGAGTGGCGGTTGCCACCGCGCTGAGCCTTGGCATTGCTCTCGCTTTACAGCACTGGCGCATCAGCGAAGACGGCTTTGAAGGCCTGATGCTTCTGCTCGCCGCCTTCTTTGTGGTTACGATGATCGTTTGGATGAATCGCGTTGCGCGCCACCTGAAAAAAAATATCGAGCAAAAAGTGGAGTCTTACGCCGTGCGCGCGGGCCGGGCCGCGGGTTTGGGGATTTTTCTGTTTGTGTTTTTGGTGGTGGTGCGGGAAGGCGTGGAGCTGGCGCTGATTTTGCGCGCCGTGGAGATGTCGACCGAGGGCTTGCAGACGTGGATCGGGACGATTCTGGGCATCGCGGCGGCGGTTGCCGTAGGACTATTCTTCTTCAAGGGCACGCTGCGAGTGCCGTTGCACCGGTTTTTCGCGGTGACCAGCGCGATCTTGATGCTCGTGGCGTTTCAACTGGCGCTGACAGGTTTGCACGAGCTGAGCGAGGCGCGCTGGCTGCCTTCGAGCAAACAGGAGATGGCGCTGATCGGCCCCATCGTACGCAATGAGTTGTTTTTCTTTGTGTTTGTTTTTGGCGCGGCGATCCTGTTGATTTTGCGGGAATGGCAGTCGGCTGCGCACGAGAAATCGGCGAAAGAAGCTTTGGGAGACGCGGAACGGCGGCTGCTGGAGTCGCAAAACCGGAGGTCACGGCGCTGGATGATGGCGTCGACCGTCGCATGCTTGACCGTCATTTTGGTGCTCACGGCGGACTTTATTTACACGCATGCGAATTCGGCGCCTCCGGTCTCGCGGCCGATTGCCGCGGTTGGCAATGAAGTGCGGGTTCCGCTAAGCGAGATTCAGGATTCAAACATGCATTTGTTCACCGTGAGCGTCGGCGGTCAGTCGCTGCGCTTCATGGTCATTAAGAAGCCGAATGGGTACGGGACGGCGCTCGATGCTTGCCGGATCTGCGGGGCGGAAGGCTACCGGCAGGATGGGCAGAACGTGGTTTGCCGTCATTGCGGGTCGGCGATTTATGTGCCGTCGATTGGTGAGGAGGGCGGGTGCAATCCCATTGGCGTGCCGGCGCGTGTGGAGGGCGGCGAGCTGGTGATGGATGTGAGTTCGCTGACAAAAGCGGCATCCGAGATCCCCAAGTGACCCTTCCCACCTCTTCTGGTGCTCTTGACGGCTTTACGCTGAAGCTGACCGCTGATTGCTGACAACCGATTGCTCCAATGTTCATTCGACTCGTTGCCGATTCTTTCAGTCGCCGCCCGCGGCATAAGCTCCTCACCGGTGCGGCGCTGGCATTGGGGATGGCTGTCACCACTGCAGCACTGAGCGTTTCGCTCGACGTTGGCGATCGCTTGGCTCGCGAATTCCGCAGCCTGGGCGCGAATCTGCTGGTTACGCCGCAGGCCGATTCGCTGCCGCTGGAAATTGGCGGAGTCGATTATCGGCCAGTCAACGCGGGCGCTTACTTGCCGGAATCTGACCTCGGCAAATTGAAAACAATTTTTTGGCGGAACAACATTGTGGGCTTCGCGCCTGCGTTGGAAGGTCCTGTTGATGCCTGGACGAAGTCTTCACAGACGTACTCGACGCCCGGTATCAATGCGCACGCAACTTTGATTGGCACTTGGGCCAGCCATATCGTGTCGGTTCCCGACGGCAGCAGCTTCGTGACAGGCATCGAGAAGACGAATCCCTGGTGGCAGGTTGAGGGGCGGTGGTTTAAAGACGGCGCGGAAGAATGCGTTGTCGGGAAATCATTAGCGGCGCGTTCTGGCGTGAAAATCGGCGGCGCCCTACACATAAATGCTGCGCGAAACAATCTCTCCTTGCTTGTCACGGGGATTCTGTCGGGCGGCGGTCCGGAGGACGAAACGATTGTGGCGCCGATTACGATTGCCCAGGAGATCGCTGGAAAACCTGGTGAGTATCGCCGGCTGTATGTGAGCGCGCTGACCAAGCCGGAGGACGAGTTCGGGCGGCGCGATCCGAATACGCTGGCGCCAGGGGATTACGAACGTTGGTATTGCACGCCGTATATTTCCTCGATCGCGCTGCAGATAAAGCAGGTGCTGCCGGGCGCAGATGTGCGCGTTATTCGGCGCGTTGCGGAGGGCGAAGGAGCGATTCTCACGCGCGTACGCACTTTGCTGTGGCTGGTGACATTTGCGTCGCTTTTGGCGGCGGCGCTGGCCGTCGGCGCTTCGTCCGCGGCTTCGGTGATTGAGCGGCGCACGGAGATTGGCTTGATGAAGGCGCTGGGCGCTGGCTCTGGCACCGTGGGTTTCTTGCTGGCGGCGGAGCAGCTTCTACTGGCGCTGCTCGGCGGAGGGCTCGGCTACGCGTTGGGCATTTTGCTCGCTCGCCTGGTGGGGCAGAAAATCTTCGGCGCCGCGCCGGAGTTTTCGTTTCTTGTGCTTGCCGTCATTGTTGGCCTCGCCGCGGTTGTCACGCTCCTTGGCAGCGCGATTCCGCTGCGGCGCGCATCGCGGTATGAGCCTGCTCCCATCCTGCGAGGCGAATGATGCCGGATCGCAAAATGTTCTGGCGGATAATCCGCCGCCTGCTCGGGGCAAATCGCGGACGTCTCTCCGTCATTTTGCTCGCGCTGGGCTCGGGAGCCGCCATCACCGCAGCCCTGCTGAATCTTCAAATGGACGCGAAGCGCCGCCTCACCACCGAATTCCGCGTGCTAGGCGCAAACGTCATCGTCGCGCCAAGCGAGCCGGGAATGTCTGCGGAATCACCGCAGTTCCTTAATGACTCGCTCTTCGCCGACCTTTCCGAGGGCATGGACTCTTCGACTATTCTTAAAGCTGAGTTTCTCTACGGTATCGTCGAAGCCGCCAAGGCCCCTGCCACCAAAGACCAGAAACCTGGGGCGAGTACGAAAGTTATTCTCGCCGGTTTCAAATATTCAGGAAGTCGGCCGGAGCAAGTGCTTTCACCCGCATTGGTCACGGCGGTGCAAAAAGTGGCGAACTCCAATGCGCTCCGCTGCGAAGTTGGCCAACTAACAGCTCACGCCTTGCAACTGCGCACCGGCGACACGGTGAATCTTACGAATGGCTCGAAACAAGTGTCTTGTCACGCCGAGGTGCTTCCTTCAATCGGCAGCGCTGAAGACAGCCAGATCTTTCTTGACCTTAGAGCGACGCAAACGCTCTTGGGTCAGACAGGGCGCATAAGCCTTATCCAGCTCAGCGTGCCAGGCACGCCGCAGCAGATCCAAAGTTACATCGCTTCTTTGCGCCGCCTTCCGGGTGCGGACGTGCGCCCGATCCGGCAATTCACCGAGGGCGAGGCGAAAATTTACAATCGCATCAGCGGCATTCTGTCAGCGACCGTCGGACTGGTGCTCGTGCTTACCGCGTTGTGCGTGATGGCGGCGATGACCAACGTTGCGATGGAGCGGCGGAACGACGTTGGCTTGATGAAGGCTATCGGGGGAGCGACGCGGCGCGTGCTGCGGCTGTTTCTCGCGGAGGCCGCGCTTCTGGGCCTGGGCGGCGGCGTGCTCGGTGCGGCCATTGGCATTTTGCTTTCGATGTGGTTGGGCAAAGCGGTCTTCGGCGTTGCGGCGCGGCCACGCTTGATTGTGTATCCTGTAGCTGTGGCACTGACCATCATCGTCGCGATTGCCGGCGCGTATCCGCTGCGGCGGCTGGCCAATATTCGTCCCGCAGCGGTCTTTCGGGGGGAAGCGTGAGCACCGCGGCCCAGGTCGTCATCGAATCGCTGACGAAACAATATGGCCCGCTGCGCGCCGTCGATGGTCTGAGTTTTAGTATCGCACCCGGCGAATGGGTCGCGCTCATGGGACCGTCCGGTTCCGGCAAGACCACGCTCATCAATATTCTCGGCGGCCTGGATACGCTGACTTCCGGACGGGTGATTGTCGACGGTGTCGATCTGGCGAAGCTAGGCGAAAGTGAGATCGTTCGCTATCGCGCGGAGAAAGTCGGCTTTGTCTTCCAGCAGTTTCATCTCGTGCCGTACTTGACGGCGATCGAGAATGTGATGCTGGCGCAGTATTTCCACAGCGTCACGGATGAGCGGCAAGCCAGTGATGCGCTCCATCGCGTGGGCCTGGGTGACCGTCTCACACATCTTCCCGCGCAACTCTCCGGCGGCGAGCAGCAGCGCGTGGCCATCGCCCGCGCGCTCATCAATCAGCCCAAGCTGATTCTTGCGGACGAGCCCACGGGCAATCTTGATGAAGTCAACGAAGCCATCGTGCTGCAGATTTTCCGCGAGCTGCACAATGCTGGCCACACAATTCTGATGGTTACCCACGACCCGGACATTGCGCGCCAAGCCGATCGCCGAATCGAACTCGCGCACGGCCACCTGCAATTTGACACTGCGCTGCACGGCCCGGGGCATCCGCTCGCCTGCCCGCTCGTCAATACCGCCGACTGCTGCACCAGCAATGTTTCGACAGACGACGAGATTCGCTTCGATCACCTGCTCGAGCAGATCTGGATTTGCGGCGAAGAAGGTAAGCCGGCGCATGTCGAGATACTCCATGCCACGGGACCGGCTGGGCATCTCCCGATTCTGCCGGATGAGCCCGCGGCGCGCGTGCTTGGCCGCATGTCGGAGTTGCAGTTAGTGGAATTTCAAAATGGCGAAGTACAGTTGACGCCCGGCGGCAGTCGCCGCGCCCGGGACGTCGTGCGCCGTCATCGGCTGGCCGAGCGTCTATTCAAGGACACCTTCGCGATCGAGGACTCCGAGGCTCGCAACCAGGCCTGCAAGTTCGAGCACATCATTAGTCCCGAGCTCGACCAGCGCATCTGCAGCTTTCTGGGCCATCCGAAAACGTGTCCGCATGGCAACCCTATCCCGCCTGGCGATTGCTGCAACGGTAAGTGCAAGGATTGACGTTCGCAGAAGCACAATGCCCATCCCTATCGATTCCCGCAAAAAGCCAGCCACGGTAGAAGTCCATGTAACCAGCGGCGCCGGCGTCGACATTACCTGGTCCGACGGTCACTCCAGTCATTACGATTTCGCGTATCTTCGCGACGAGTGCCCCTGCGCCACTTGCAATGACGAGCGGATCAAGAAGCTAGCTTTTTCCGCCGCGGGGCCAGCTTCCGCAGCGGCGCTGCCGATGTTCAAGCCTAAGGCCCGCGCCAAAGCTGCCACCAAGGTCGGCAACTACGCCATACAAATCACCTTCACCGACGGCCATGCCACCGGCATCTACAGCTACGACCACCTCCGCAGCATCTGCCCCTGCGGAGACTGTGCCAAAGCCTTCCGCGCCGGAGGCGGCTAACTCCGCGACAGCCCATCACGCCAGGCGAAGACTCATGCCGGATGTCAGCATTTCGATAACATATGGCGTTTCATTTTTCGTTAGCTAGACTTCGCGCCGGAAAAATGCGAGCATTTTAGTCTGCTAGGTCACAAGTTCACCCAGAGATGAGCAGCACTCCCACCAACCCCGCTGCCACGCGCGGCCGGGGCAACGGCATTCCCCGCGTCATCGTAGCTACCACCGCTCTCCTTACTTTTATCTCATTTTGGCGCGCTGCCGCGATCGTTCTGAACGATCTGGCTTCTTCGGCCTATTACGCGGGTGGTGAGGCCGAAGGGTACATCGGTAAAACCGCGCCGTGGTTCATCCTGGCCATCATGCTGTTTTCCTACGCCGTGCGCGCGGTGTACGTGGAAAGCTGCAGCATGTTCGTGCGCGGCGGGGTGTACCGCGCGGTCAAGCAATCGCTCGGCGGCGCCCTGGCGAAATTCAGCGTCTCCGCACTGATGTTCGACTACATCCTCACAGGGCCAATCAGCGGCGTGTCCGCGGGGCAGTATCTCGGAGGCTTGCTCAGTGATCTCTCTCAGCATGCCCATGTGAGCGGACCCTTTTCGGAATCAACCGTGGCCGGTATCGCCACGATCTTCGCCATTGTTGTCACGGTGTATTTCTGGTGGGAGAACACCAAGGGCGTAGCGGAATCGAGCGAAAAAGCGCTGCACATCATGAAGCTGGTCACCGTGATGGTGGTGCTGCTAATCGGCTGGTGCATTTACACCGCCTTGCTGCGGCATTCCTCTCTTCCTCCCTTCCCTTATCCGAGAAACCTGCATTTCAGTCCCAATGCTCTGGGATGGCTTGCTCACACTGTTTTCCCGCAAATTGGAATTGTCGCCATTTTTATCGCGCTCGGGCATTCCGTGCTGGCCATGAGCGGAGAAGAATCCCTCGCGCAGGTGTATCGCGAAATTGAAAGCCCCAAGCTCCAAAATTTGAAAAAAGCGGGCTTGGTCATTTTCGTGTACAGCCTGGTGTTCACCTCGCTGGTTTCCTTCTTCGCCGTGATGATCATTCCCGACGACGTCCGGCAACATTACCTGGAAAATCTCATCGGTGGCCTGGCCATGAGCCTTCAGGGGCCGCTGATCGTCCGCCTGATTTTTCACGGGTTCGTCGTGGTCGTGGGTACGCTCATTCTCGCCGGTGCGGTGAATACCGCAATCGTCGGCTCCAATGGCGTGCTAAACCGTGTTTCCGAAGATGGCGTGCTCACGGAGTGGTTTCGGCAGCCGCATCCGCGCTTTGGCACCAGCTATCGCATCATCAATATCGTCGTCGGCTTGCAGATCCTTACCATCTTGATCAGCCGAGGCAACGTTACGTTCCTTGCGAACCTGTACGCCTTCGGCGTGATCTGGAGCTTCGCGATGAATGGCTTGGCCGTACTCGTGTTGCGCTACACCCAGCCAGGTCAGCGCGAGTTCCAGGTTCCTCTGAATTTTTACGTTCGCGGCGTGCAGATTCCGGTGGGTCTCGGCCTGATCACGCTGACTCTGTTCGCTATCGCCATCACGAACCTGTTCACCAAGCCGGTAGCCACAATCGCCGGCGGCATTTTTTCTGTGATCTTGTATGTCGTTTTCACCATCTCCGAGCGCCGCGCCAAGCACGGCGGCGTAGCTCACGTGGAGATGGACCAGTTCAATCTTGAACTGGAAGGCGAGCTAAGCCCTGAGGCGGTCGGCGCCCGGCCCGGGAATATACTTGTGCCGGTCAGCAACCACTTCAATCTGTATCACCTGGGAAACGTTCTCGACCGCATCAAGCCCGGCCGCCGAGACGTGGTCGTCCTTCATGTGCGGCTCCTGCGGCGCTCCGCATCCGGGGAAAATGAACTGGACGCCGATCAGCTCTTCGGCAGCATCGAGCAGCACTTATTCTCCCAGGCGCTTTCCATGGCGGAGAAACGCGGGAAATCGATTCGCCTGGCCGTTGTCGCAGCGAACGACCTGTGGGACGGTATTTTGCGCGCCGCCACGGCGTTGCAATCCAGCACGATCGTCATCGGCCGCTCCGCCAAGGACAACACCGAAGAGCAGGCGCGGCAAATCGGCGAAGCGTGGGAAAAACTGCCGGATCCGAAGCCGCAATTCAACCTGGAAATTCATCTACCTAATGGCGACAAGATCTATAAAGTGCTCGGCCCGCACGCGCCCAACCTTACGGCCAACGAAGTAAACCTCCTGCATCGCCTATGGCTGCGATTCAGCGAATCGCTCGCGCGCGAAGAGTTGCACCATCATGACGTCGTTCACTTTGCTCTGGAGGAAGTTCAGAAGGAGATTGAAGAAGGCCACGAAGATCAGGTGGTCAACCGCTTACGCACCCACCTGGAAGCCAATCAAAGCAAGCGAAAACCCAAGGTATAGCGCTTTTTCTTATTTTGCTCTTTAGGCCCGCTGGCGTCGTCAGCCAATCTGCGCTGTGCAGTGCGGGCACTTCCTCGCTCGGACGGGGATCATCATAGTGCACTGCGGGCATTCCTTCGTACTTGGTTCAGCCGCCTCCGGCTGGGGTTTTCTTGTCCACCGATTTACTTGCTGCACCAGGATGAATATGCAGAAGGCCACGATTAAGAAATTAATTACGGCATTCACGAACAGCCCGTAGTTGATCGTGGCCGCCCCGGCTTTCTTAGCGTCCTGCAAGCTGGCGTAGTGCTGGCCGTTCAAAGCGAAAAACAGATTTGAGAAATCCGTCCCGTGCAAAAGCTTGCCGATGGGCGGCATGATGATGTCATCGACCAGCGAAGCGACGATTTTCCCGAACGCTGCTCCGATGATCACGCCGATTGCGAGGTCGATGACGTTGCCCCGCATGGCAAACTCTTTGAATTCCTTGAGCATGGGAGTCTCCTCGTTTGTTCTCGGTGGGCCTGTAGTCTGGCGGTCCGTTGCGCGGATTATATCGAAGGGAGAACCAAAAACCAGAAGAGAAGCGTCTTAGGGGCAGTTTAGCGCGGTCTCAGGATCAATGCCGAGCCTACCAGGCCGCGAAGCGCCAGCAAGACGCCGGCAAATGCCAGCAACGGCCCCACCCACTCGAAGGGCACGCGCGAGATCGCCAGCATCACCAAGCCCAGCAGGGTCAACGACAGTCCGCGCGTCCACTGCTCTTGACGCGACCACCATTGCCCGGGCTTGTAGAGAGCGCGCACGCCCCACAAGATAAGCGCGATGCTCAGGAGTAGCCAGCCGGGCTTCCGGCGGTCGAACAAAATATGACCGCTGAGGCCGAGCCACACCACCAGCCCTCCCAACAGCACAAATATTATTTCAATGGTGATTCGCAGCACTTGCTGCGGCGTGAGCATTCTTCTCCGTGACCTCTGTGTTCCGCTCGCGGAGTCCTCGGCATCAAATCGACTACTACTGCACCCGCTCGATGCGCACCTTGTTTAAGGCGACCGGCGTGCGTGGACGATCACTAGCGTCGCGGGGAACTTTGGAAATCTTGTCCGCCACGTCCTGGCCTTCTACAACTTCGCCGAAGATGGTGTGCTTATTGTCCAGCCACGGCGTCGCCGCCACGGTGATGAAAAATTGGCTGCCGTTCGTCCCTGGACCTGAGTTAGCCATGGAAAGCTTACCGGCCTTGGAATGCTTGAGGGACGGGTGAAACTCGTCAGGGAACGTGTAGCCCGGTCCGCCGCGCCCATCGCCGCGCGGGCAGCCACCTTGAATCATGAAGTCTGGAATCACTCGGTGAAAATTCAGGCCGTCGTAATAGTTTTTCTTCTGCTTCTTCCCAGTCATTTCGTCGGTAAACTCTTTTGTTCCCTCGGCCAAACCGATGAAATTGGCCACGGTCTTGGGCGCTTCCTTCTCAAGCAGGCGAATGACAATATTGCCCTGCGAAGTCTCGAATATCGCGTATGTTCCAGCGGGTCGACTCATGCGTTCTCCTCACGGACCATCGTACACGAGCGGCCGCAAACCGCGCCACTTCCGGTCCGTTCACCGCCGCTTGCATCACTCGTTAGTTGTGGTATAAAGGCCCGGTAATATAAACACTACGGTAATAATATCAATGCATAATCCTCTTTAGCACTGGACATGCTCCCCTCACCGCTCCCGGAACGTCCCCGGAGCAAATCCCATGCGCCGACAGGAACTCGGAGGTGGCTGTGAAAAATCGCGCCAGTTTGCTCAAAACCCTGACGCGTTTAGACCGCTGCTCAAAGATGTGCTTGGCCCGCATCGAAACCGATTCCATGTGGACGCTCAATTCCGGCGACGCTCGTGAACTGGCGCAAACGTCGAGGCAAATCGCCCGGGTCCATCTAAACATCATGAAATTGTCGCGGGAGCTGGCATCGGTATCCCGCCAGATTCGCGGATTGATGGCCGGCAAGGGGCGTTGCCTGCCAATGCCGACGCTCGTTACGACTGGCAATCCCCGGACGCATGGCTGCAAAGCAAATGGAACACGTAACAGGCGGCGCTCCGCATTTGCGGCAGTTGCCGGCGAAAACGGTGCCGTCGTGGTGCGCGTCCTCGAAGGCACCTCAGGTGCGTGGCACCAAAAGGAGTATGGTTGCTTTGAAACCTGGACCCAGGCGCAGAGCTTCGCCAGCATGCTCAATCAAAGATATAGCATTGACCCCGTCGAGGCGCGACATATTGTAGTGAGCGCCAGCCTGGCCGCAAGGTCTGTCAGGCAAAAATCATAGAGCCGAGCCTACCAGCCTCTATGTTTACGCAGTTCCGTGACGTGTGCTGTGTGGTGCGTCCCGTGCCACGCATACAGGAAAAGGAGCCAATCCACCGTGCGCACCCCGTGATCCGGATGCCGGAAGGTCCGCGCGAAATCCTCTGTCTTCAGCGACCGGAACAGCCGCACCCAGCGCTCATGCAATGAATCCAGCAGCGCCAAAGATACGTCGACGGGAGCGGACTTGGCATCCTCCAACTCCGCCCAGCGCGCTTCTTCGTAAGGTTTGATCGTGGGTTCCTGCTCGGTCAAGGCCAGCCGGAAGCGCACGTAAGCGTTCATGTGGCTGTCGGGGACGTGATGCGCGACCTGCCGCACTGTCCAGCCGCCCTCGCGGTAGGGCGTGTCCAACTGCTCTTCACTCAGCCCTTTCACCGCCGCGCGCAGCTTCGCGGGAGCCTCGGCAATGGCCGAAATGGCCTGCTGCCGCAACGCCGGCGTAACTTCCTGCGGCGGCGAGTACTTGCCTACGGGATAACGCGGGTCCATATTCTTCTTTTCCTTCGGGCGAGCCGATCTCTGTTCCGCAATATAGCCGCGTCCATTGATTGGGTCAACGCAGCCGGAACAAGGCTCTGTCTCCAATTTGGCTGCTTGAATTTGGCTGCTTGCTCAGCGGAGCGGAACGCGAACCGCCTCGATGTTACAATACCCTCTTCGTTGTATCGCCCGGGCGGCGCAGAGAATCTAATATTCAGGGAGAGTTGAATGTACAACGTCGTCATCATCGGAAGCGGCTGCGCCGGACTCACGGCTGCCATCTATGCCGCACGCGCCGATCTCAAGCCGCTGGTGATCGATGGCCACGAACCGGGAGGGCAGCTCGGCCTAACCACCATGGTCGAAAATTTCCCCGGTTTCCCCGAGGGTATTCTGGGTCCTGAGTTGATTGAGAATATGCGTAAGCAGGCGCAAAGGTTTGGCGCCGAATTCAAATCCGGTGCCGTAAGTGAAGTCGACCTAAGCCGCCGCCCGTTCAAGATTGTCGCCGGCAAGGATACCTACGAAACCAAGACCCTGATTGTTGCCGCCGGCGCGTCGGCGAGGCTCCTCGGGCTGCCCTCTGAGCGTCATCTTATGGGCCGCGGCGTTTCCACCTGCGCTACATGCGATGGCTACTTCTTTCGCGGCAAACCGATTGTTGTTGTAGGCGGTGGCGATACCGCCATGGAAGAAGCCGTCTTCTTGACCCGCTACGCCAGCAAGGTCTATCTCGTGCACCGTCGCTCAGAGTTTCGCGCCTCCAAAATCATGCTCGATCGCGCCCGAGCCAACGAAAAAGTCGAATTCGTTACTCCCGCGGTTGTCGACGAAATTCTCCCCCACGAAAAAGGGCACGTTGGCAGTGTCCGTCTGCGCAATCCCGAGACCAACGCCACCACCGAGCTCGAGCTTGAGGGCGTCTTCGTGGCTATCGGCCACGATCCCAACACCGCCGTCTTCCGCGGCAAGCTCGAAATGGATCCCAACGGCTACCTCATCTCCCTAAATGGCAGCAAAACGACCGTCCCCGGCGTCTTTGTTGCTGGCGACGTCCAGGATCACCGCTACCGCCAAGCCGTGACCGCTGCGGGCTCCGGCTGCATGGCCGCCATGGACGCAGAAAAGTTCCTGGAAGAGCACAACGTAGAAGTGCTGTCCTAGTAGGTCATCCCCACAGCAGGCATAATAAAGCTTGATGCTTCGCGCGACTCTGCTGAAACTCTCAGAAAGCCCAGGCTTCGCCCACTGGGTTACCTCAAACCCCACCACCCGCCGTATGGCGCGACGCTTCGTCGCCGGGGAAACGCTGGATGAGGCCCTCATCGCCGCGCGCGCCTGCAACAGCCAGGGGATGTACACCAGCCTCGATTATCTCGGCGAAAACGTCGCTACGGTTGCCGACGCGCAGCGCGCCCGCGACGCCTACCTCGAAATCTTCGATCGCATCGCGGACGAGCGCCTGCACGCCAACGTCTCCTGCAAGCTCACGCAACTCGGCCTCGATCTGAGTCCCGATTTCACTGAGGGTCTCCTCCTGTCGATTGTCGAGCGCGCCGCCGGTTACGAAAATTTCCTGCGCGTCGACATGGAGGGTTCCGCTTACACGCAGCTCACTATTGACCTGGTCAAGCGTGTTCGCGCGCGCAATCCCGCGGTGGGAACGGTGATCCAATCCTACCTATACCGCAGCGAAAAGGATGTTCAGGACCTACTGACTTACGGCTGCCGCATCCGCCTTTGCAAAGGCGCTTACAAGGAGTCAGACGAGGTCGCGTATGCGAGGAAGAAAGACGTGGATGGCAATTACGTGCGCCTGATGCAGATGCTGCTCCCCAGCGGTTTTTATCACGCCATTGCGACCCACGATCCGCGCATGATTGCGCAGACCATTCGCTTCGCGGCCGCCAAGCAGATCTCCAAGGACGATTTCGAGTTTCAGATGCTTTACGGGGTGCGCACCGACTTGCAACGCCAACTGGTCAAAGACGGCTTCCGGCTGCGCATTTACATCCCATTCGGCCGCGACTGGTTTCCCTATTTCATGCGCCGGCTCGCGGAGCGCCCCGCCAACCTTGGCTTCTTCATCCGCAATTTCCTTCGCTCGTAGTGCGCTCGACTTCCGGCATAGTGATCTCACACTTGAACCTCGGCGTCGCCGATCCAAGAAGGAATCCGCGGGGCATGAGGTTATTAATGATCTGTGGCAATTGCAATCTACTCGCTTACAAGTAATTACTTCGAGGCGCTCAGCGGCGGCGCCGGCAACAGGGGCAGCCGCTTCGGCTCTCCGCGGGCGCCTCGCACTTCCAACTCTTCAAAGAGAAGCGACGGAGCCACGACCGAGGCGGGCAGACCGCCCTGCGCCGATCCGAATGCGCCCAGTGCCGTGCCTGCGAAGCCGGCAATCTGGCTTTGCATGTAGTTGTAGACGAAATTGTCGTTGCCGATGCCCGCGAGATTGCGTAGCGACCGCGTATTCAACCCAATGATGCGCGCCCCGCGAATAATCTCTTCGCGGCCGTCCTGCGGATAAACCTTGTAGACCACCAGTGGCAGGCGGTCGCCGGTTCCAGCCCCTCCCCCAAAGCTGGCAAGCAGCTCCGAAAAATCTTCCTGGTGTAAAAGGCTAAGCGCCGGATTGTCCATCTCCCGCACGATGATGCAGTACTCCAGCTTTTCCGAACGGCATTGGTCCAGGAATTTCTTCTTCAGTTCCGCGGGCGAGACAGTTTCGGAGGCGTTGAAAAACAGATTGCTCATGGTGGCTTTGGCATCGCCCAGAAATCCTGAACGCCCATGGCCGTTGGAACTTTCCGAATCCGGGCCGGGCCGGCGCGACATCAGCAGTTCCTTCAAATTGCCCTTGTCCACCACGGTGACTTTCTGCGCGCGAACGCCTTCATCGTCCACGGCATATCTGCCGAGCAGTGGTGTGCCATGAAAATCCCTGGCGCTGGGATCATCGACTAGGCTTACAGTCGGTGGCAGCACGCGCGACCCGATTCGGCCGCTCCAATCGCTCTTGCCGCCAAGACCGCTTAGCATTTGCTCGACCACGGGCTGAAACGCCAGCGGCGGGCGCGAACCATTCATCGCGGGGCCGAATACCTGGGCAAGAAGTGGCGCAGCAGCGCGCGCTTCAAATAGCACCGGCCCAGTGTAGTCCTGCGCTGGAGGCGCCGCGCGCAGGGCCATCAGCTCGCTCGCCGAGACGTTCAGACCTTTGCGCACCGCGTCGACATTCGGCAAATCGGCAGGTTTCGGCGCGTACGAGGCATACAGGTGGCTCAGCGGCATGCCGTCGCTGGCCAGCGTGTTCATGCCCGCTTCCACAGCCGCATAGGTGCGGTTGGTGCGAATTTCGGTGCCTTCGCTGGTCAGCAGGTATTCGGTGGCGTAGACCAGATAATATGTGACGCGCGATTCGTAAATATCCGGGAACAAACGCAGCGCGGCCGAAGACTGGCGCGCCTCCTGCTCCCAATTGCGATTGCCCCAGTCGGGCGTGACCAGCGGCTCGATCTGCTGGATCGGCTCGGCCTTCGAGAAATCGTCGATATTCGACTGCCGCGCCAGGCTGCTCAGGTAAGCCTGCTTGCGCGAATATGTCTCAACGGCCTGCTTGAACGCCTGGTCCGTGGCGATCCACAGATCCTGGCGCAGCGAATCGTAATCGCGGTCGATGCCGACGGAGCCCTGTGAGCCGATGAAGCCGCGGAAGCCCTCGTCACTGATGAAATTCGAGCTGTCCAGCTTGTAATTGCCCACGCGCGCCTCCACGTTCATGAAGCGGTTGCGCCCGCGCGTAGTGCTCAGCAGCGTTCCGAATTCCGCAACGATTTCGCGGACGTCGAGATCGAGCAAACGGTATTCGACATAGTAGGGCCGCACAGGCTGCTGCGTGCCGGGAATATTTAGCTCCAACCGCGTCTTGGAGCGGCCCATTTCGTCGCGCATGGCCCGCAGCGTCTGGTCGTTCTCCTGCGCAGTCTGAGCCGCGCGAGCCACACGCGAGGGAGCAAGGCAACCCAGCAAAATCGCCGCGTAGATGATTACCTTCAACCTTCGCGCGCAGCTCATTGCTGCCCTCCCGCCTTAACAATGTCGTGCGCGGGCGCCGGCAAAATCGGCGGCCGGTCCGTAGAGCTCTCTTTCTTCTGTACTTCCAGCTCGGACGTCAAAATCGCGGGCGACGCCGCAGACACCGGCACCGAGCCTGATTCAGCGCCGCAATAGCCGTTAAATACTTCCTGCTTGTCGCCAGTAGCCACAATCTTCGTCAATGCCGCAAGCGGCGTTCCCACAATGTCCACCCCGCGCACAAGCTCGTCGGGGCGTCCGTCCGCGTAGACCTTATAAACCACCAGCGGCAGCACCTGAAACGCTTGCGGCTGTCCACGCCCGGTGAACGTAAATCCACCGGCAATGTCGTCGATCAGCAAGCCGAACTGCTTGCCCTGCTGCTTAATTAACTCGATCAGCTTGGCGCGAAGCTGCGCGGCGCTCACTGTTTTGCTGCTTTCCACGATCAGATTGCCTTGCCTCGAAACCGGCGAAGCGCCGAGCTGGCGTCGGCCGTGGCCGTTCGAATGCGGAAAGCCCACCAGCGGCGAGCGCGACATTTCGAAATCCTTCAACACCCCATGGTCCACCAGGACAACGCGATGCGCCCGCACTCCTTCGTCGTCGTATTCGTAATAGCCAAGCAAATCCGTGGGACCCAGCTTGCGCATAGTCGTGTCGTCCACAATGCTCAGGAACGGCGGCAAAATCTGCTCGCCGACTTTTTTCGCGAAGGTCTGACCTTCCGCCACGTCTTTCTGGCGGTGCCCTTCCGCGCGATGACCAAAAACCTCATGGAAAAAGACCGCAGCAGCACGTCCGGTCAGAAGCGCCGGGCCCACCGAAGGCTCGTTGATCGGCGCCGCCACCAATCCTTCCAACTCTTTGCGCATCGTCGCTTCTGCGGCATATACGCTCTTGTCGTCCGGTGCGTCTGAGGCATTCACCCAATCAAAGTTGTAGTAGCGGTTCAGGTCCATGCCGTCAGGTGCTTTGCCCTGGATAAAAAGCTCCAGCCGGTAGCGAATCTGCCCAAATTGCAATTGCGTGCCTTCACTCGTCACGTGATACGCGTTCTGCGCCTGCGCCGTAAAGGTCACAATGGAATTGATAACCGCCGGCGAATCGCGAAAGGCCTTCGTGTATGCGCGCACTTTTTCTTCCCAGGGTTTGCGCTCGAGCGTGAAGGAACTTTCCGGACCGATAGAGGTGTGCGGCTGCTCGTGCGTAAAATCCGGCGCGCGCCCCTCCGCGGTTTCGACTTTCACTTCCCGCCCCGTCTTGATCTTGATCAGCCATTCCGCGGCGGACTTGTACTGCTTATCCGTTTCAAGCCAAATTTCGCGGCGCATCACTTCCGCGTCGTCGTCGATCGGCACGCCCGTCCCCGGGCCGCCATTCTGCGCTTGCCGCTCGCCGATCTTGTGGGTGTTGTCCAGGTCGTAGCTGCCGGTTCGGACGGATACTTCCAGCCAGCGGTTGCGATTCTCACTACTCGAAAGCAACGCGCCATTCGAGCCCGAAACTTCCGCTCGCTGCGTATCCGTAATCGTGTAGCCGATGAAGTACGCCGCCGGATCCTGCGCGCTCAGCGTCTTGAACGAGCGGTCCAGCTCCGTCTGCATCACGGCCAGCAACGGAGAGCGCTTTGCCTGCGGCGCATCGGGAGGCATGGCCGCCGCCGCCGGACTCTTCAGCGCTCCGGCAATGGCCAGCGAAACCAAGGCACCAGCAAAGAAACAACCACGACTGCGAGCAATTGTGTTCAAGGAATCCTCACTCCGAATTAGACGGGGCTGCGAATTATTCAGTGTACGCCACTCAGGAAGGCCGCACAAACGCCCTGCCGCTTTCAATGCACAAGGATTGGACGGGAAAAGCCGCTCCGGCGTTGCATTTTCCCAGCGCAATAATCATCGTTTTTCATCGCTAGAAACAACCGCGAGTCTGTCTACGCCCATCGTTGGCTTACCTCTTATGGGGTGTCAGTAGACCGTAATGAAAGACCGCTGCCGCCATGTCATCGTGTTGTTGCTGGCCTAGCGTGAAGGTCTCCACAGCTGCGAAGATGCGTCTTAGCAGCTCCCGTGGCGGAATCCGCAGGCCGTTCTCACAGAGGCTCTGCAGCCGAGAAATGCCGAACGCCTCGTTCTCACTATTGAAGGCATCGGTGATACCGTCCGTGCAAAATAAGATCGAATCGCCCGGCTGCAAAGTCAGCGTAAGAGTGTCGTACTGTGCTGCTGCAAACAGCCCCGGCGGAAGCCCTGGAATTTCCACAACCCGGCAACCTTCCGCGGAGAGATGGAAGGGCCCAGGCATTCCCGCGCTGGTAACACGCATCTCGGCCGTGCGGGGATCGAAGACGGCATATTGCGTGGCGCTGTAGCGGCGAGGTACGCCCTGAACCAGCAGTCTCCGGTTCAAAGTGGAGAGTACAGTAGACGGCGATTGGCCCGTTTTATGGACGCCCCGCAGCGTTCCCACGGCCAACGCCGCGTACATCGCGGCAGGAAGGCCCTTTCCCGACACGTCCCCAAGGTATAGCCCGATGCTTCCATCCGCCAGTTCGAAATAATCCAGGAAATCGCCGCCCACCGCAGCGACCGGCTGAAACTCGTGCGAAATTCTCACGGCGCCGGCGCGCAACGGTTCGGCCGGCAGCATCACGCTTTGAATCGCGCGCGCTTCCTCCAGCTCTTCTTCGCGAAGCTTCTCTACGCTGAGTTCCAGCAGCGGCACGGTATTCGTAAACCAAAAAAAAGGGGAAACAGCACCGAGAAACGGGGTCCGGCAGCAGGTGCGAGTCTAGCAGACTCCTTCAGAGGCACCCGAACAAAGCTAGCTGTTGTTTCCTTCCGCACGCTCCTCGACGCCGCAGTTGCAGTCGCCGCGCTGCCGTTCCACAATTTCCATTATGAAGATTCTTGTCTCCCTGTTGGTTACGACTGGCTTTCTCTTTGGCATCTACATTTTGTATTTGAAGAGGATCCCCACCGTCGCCGAGGGCACGGTCGCCACGCAAGCAATCAGCCTTACCGGCGTGAAGATGGACCTACTCCAAATCGCCAAGGCGGAGCGCAGCAGCATCGGTGTGAGTGGCCATTGCATGACCATGGACGAACTCCTTGCTTCCGGCTCCATGAGCCTGTCGCGCCCCGAGCGCGACGGCTACTCCTACTCCGTAGAGTGCTCCGGCAACGACTTTACCGTCACCGCGCGCCACGCTCCCGCTCCTGCGGGCGCTGGCTTCCGCTACCCCAACATGATGATCGACCAATCCATGCAAGCGCGCGAAGTCGAATAGCAGTTTGTAAAACATTGGAAATGAGAAGTGCGCGCGTTTACGTCGCGCCCTTTGATTTTATGGAGCGCGTTTCTGGTCCGCCACTAACACGCCCGCTTCCGCGTAATTCGTCGCCGCAACATCATGAAACGACACGTGAATGTTCTCTCGCTTCGCCCGCCCGTCTTCCATCAGGACATTGGTAATACGCTCGGCAATCTTGCGCTTCTGTTCCGGCGTGCGCCCCTCGACCCAGGTAATCTGCACATGCGGCATCGCTCTCCCTCCCATGAAATGGATCCAGCGGCATTCTATCCCACTCAATCTTGCGGGCGGGACTGGTCTATTTGAGGGCGGTAGTAACTGAGGAAGCGGTGGCTTTTTGCGATGGGGCGGCGATGGCGCTGGGCCAGATGACTTCGAGGGTGGTTTCCCGGCGGACGAGCATTTTGGGACGCTTGCTTACCCGAATGGTCAGGATGTTCTCGGCACCGGCACGAAGCTCGCCCAAGCCTTCCTTCTCAGTCTGCAGGCTCTTGTCAGGTCGATAAAGGGCGACCCGGAGTTGGTGAGGTCCGGCCAGCAGGAGGCGCTCGAGGCGCATTGGGTCAGCGGCCGCCTGCTCGCGCAGGCCGGTCGTTAGGAGCAGCTCATGGTCGGAGAAGATGGCAAGCGTGCCGTCGCCGACGGTCGCATCAATCTTGATGCGCAGGGCGGCGCGCTCGGCAGCTACAGGGACAGGCGCAACCGCAGGCGCCGATAAAGCGACAGCAGGCACAGCGACTTCGAAACGAGTATCGCGGGTTGTAGGCGCCACCGCTCGCGCAACTTCGGTGCGGCGGTGCGCCAGACTATCGGAACGCGGTGTAACGCGAATTCTCTTCGGGGGCATGAGGCTCTTGGACAGCCCAGATTCAGCCGAAATGGGGAGAGCGACCGCGCCGGCGGGATAGTCTTGCAAGTCGTCAGGTGCCTTCGGGGCTGTGAAGGTAATCGGCGCCGGTGCGGGCGGGGTGTGGAAAAGGGAAACAACCGCGCGGCCTGCGGGAACGCAGCCGCCAGCCAGCAAAATGACGGAGGCGAAGGCCCAAACGTCTCGCGCCTGAATCGGGCGCGACCACCAGGACATGCTGGAAGGCGGCGGCGGAACCGGGCCTCGGCGCGCCAGCGGATACAATGACGCGGCCAACGCGTCTCCGGAAGGATAGCGGTCTTCCGGCTTCTTAGACAGGCAGCGCATGACGATGTGGTCGAGCCCAGAGGGCAGAGCGGGATTGCGCCTGGACGGCTCGACCGGATCAGTCGTGAGGATTTGCGCACAAACGGCCGCCACCGAACTGCCGTCAAAAGGTGGCACCCCGGTGAGCATCTGATAGAGAACGATGCCCAGAGAGAAAAGGTCAGAGCGGGTACTGTGAGGCTCGCCCATGATTTGCTCGGGAGCGAGATAAGCCGGAGTACCCATAATGCGCCCAGAACCGGAAACTTGCGTGGCGAAGCGGGCGATCCCGAAGTCGCTAAGCTTTACTTCGCCCTCTTCGGTGATCATGATGTTGGCTGGCTTAACATCACCATGAATGATGCCGGCGTGGTGAGCGCGGCCGAGCGCCGTGGCCAGGTCCGCGGCCCAGGAGCAGGCGCGCGGCCAGGGAATCGGTGATTCAGAAAGAACCTGCTGCAAAGTTCTGCCGTTTACATACTCCATCACCAGGTAGGCGATGCCGGTCTCTTCCACGCCAACGTCGAAGAGGTTCACGATGGCGGCGTGCGAGAGTTGACCCACGATTTGGGCCTCGCGCAGAAATTGCTTCTGCTGTGGAGCGGCGCCGAACGAGTGAACGAGCGTCTTGATGGCCACGGTCCGGCCGATGATCTTGTCGCGCGCTTTGTCCACGCGACTGGTGGCGCCGAAACCCAAGGGGCCAAGGATCTCGTAACGGTCTTTTTGCATGGTTGAGGGCAAACCCGCGCCTCGGTTTTAACGCCGAGGTTAGTCGGGATATTGAAGGAAAAACTGTGGAAAGGGAATGGGCCGGGAGTTCAGGTATAAACCAGTCTTTGGTACCACGTCTAAAGGGCTAAGGTCTTTCCGGTAGTCCTCTCTATACGATAAACTGCTGATAACGAGTGACTTGCATGATACCGGGAGCGGTACGAGGTCGGCTTTTCCTGTTGGGTCTGGTCAAGAAGTACTAACGCCAACTCGGCCCTGTGACTCCGTCCGCACCTCCGTGACTTCGTCTGCATAGGACTAAGCCGAGCGCAAGAGCTGGCCGGCCCGGTCCCGCAAAGCGGGCTGTGGCTGTGTTTGCGAAGTCCCGTTACGCCGTGCCAATGGATGAAGGCGCTCTGCGAGAGCATCTGCGGAAGCGCAGCGCTGGGAAGGCTCCTTCGCCAGGCAGGATGAGATTACCTCATTAAAGGCCACAGGCACGGAGGGGTTGGCATGCGAAGGCGGTAAAGGAGTCGACGAGAGAATCCGCGAACAAATGCCCTGCAAGGAGTCGGCATCGAACGGGCGATGGCCAGTAACCATTTCATACATAACCACGCCCAACGAGAAAATATCCGAGCGGGCGTCCTGGGGCTTGCCGACGATCTGCTCGGGGCACCAGTAGGCGGGTGAACCGAGGAGCGGCGTGTCTTTGGAATCGCGGCTTGCCACGCGGGCCATGCCAAAGTCGGTCAGCTTTACCCGATCATCCGTGGTGATCAGGATGTTTGCCGGTTTCACGTCTCCATGAATTACGCCTTTGCGGTGAGCGACCGCCAGGGCAGTAGCGATCTCTGCAGCCCAGGCGCAGGCTTTAGTGCAAGGGATGCTTCCTTTTTCAAGTAGTTTCTCGAGTGACTGGCCCTGAATGAACTCCATTACAAGGTATGGAGTTTGAGACGGCTCATCCACCCCCATGTCATGAAGTGCGATAACCGCAGGGTGCGAGATTTGCCCAACAACGCGGGCTTCCTGCACGAAGCGATTGCGGGCCTCGCCGCGCGCGAGTTCGGTGGGAAAAAGCTTGATAGCGACAATACGCGCGATCAGCGGATCGAAGGCGCGGGCCACCCGGCTGTTGGCGCCCACGCCAATGACTTCCAGAATTTCGTAGCGTCCGACCTTCCGCGATCCAGGGTGAACTTGCACGGGGGACGTTCCTCTCAGCACAGTCTTATGACTAGGATAAAGGATAGAAGGGATTGCGGGGGAAAGGATGATGCGGAAGTTTCGAAAAGAGAAGTACGCGCGTACTAGCCCAAAATTCGCGAAAGCGTCAGCGCTGCGCGGGCGAGGTGCGTAAAGGCGCGAAGATGGGGTCGCCGGCGAAGCTGGCCGGAAATTCGCGGACGTAGGATTTCATTCCCGGATACAAATGGTAGTGAAAGCCGAAGGAATACATTTCGGCGATGGCCTGGTCCGCGGTCCAATTCTGCTGGGCAATACGATAGGCGGCCACCATTACTCCCGAGCGATCTTCTCCGTAATAACAGTGCACGAAGATTTTTTGCTGAGGATCGTCTTTGAAGAGTTTTAGAAATTGCGCCACCTGCTCGTTGCTTGGCGCGGACCAGCCGAGCACCGGAATATCGATGAAACGCATTCCCAGGGTTTCGACCTGCCGGCGCTCCGAGGCCACTGGTCCACGATTGCCTCGCAAATCTACAATGGTCGTGATGCCTAATTTTTTCAGCTCGGCGAGACCTTGCTCAGAGGGTTGTGCGCCGCGGAAGAGGACCTCGCTGATTTTTCCGGCGCGGGGCACGCCGGCGAGTTTCAATTTCTCTGCTGGCGCGCCGAAAGAAACGCCGGCTGTTGCAGGCTGCGCGGGAGCGTTGGCAACAATTTGCGCGTGCGAAGGACAAGGGGCCGTGAAAAGCAAGCACACGGCCAGAAAAGTTTTGCACAAGCTGGAAAAAAGGAGCCTGTTCACCATGGCTTGGATGCTTTAGTGTACTCCGCTGGATGGATGAAAGCGGATCCAAAGGTAAAATTGTGGGCATGGAACATGACCACTACAAATAGACGTGGTACGAAAACGTCAACCATATTTAGCGTTTTCCTCTTGACACCGGTTTGACAGAAGTTGATACTGCGCTTCGCTGACTTTGCGGGAACGTGGTAGCGCCCGAGCTGGTTTTTCTGATTCAGGGGGAATGACCGGCTTAGAAACCACGTAGCCGCCAGGTACCAAACAAAAAAGAACGCAACCACTTGCGGTGCGAAAGACGCGCCGCAAGGAGCTGCCGTAAAGCCTCCCGAAATGAGGAGGCTGAGGCCAGCTATTTGCATCTGCAACGAGAGAGGGCGCTAAGCCGGATTCGGATTCGTAAGGAGGCTGCATTTTTTACCCGAGTGCAGCCTCCTTACGGCTCTATACGGTCAGCGTTGCGAGCCGGTCGAACCCAGCAGTAGTAAACTAGAGGGGTCGCCTCTGCGAGAGGCCGCCCATAGCGCGGAGGGACGGATGGCTACAGTGAAGCCGGCATTACACGGCAAATCGGTGGAGACAGGAACGCGCGCGGACCAGACCAGCGCGCGAAAGGGATTGGTGTTCGAACGCCGCTTCACGGACGGGAAGACCTCCGCGTTCGACATGGTGGAGTGGGAGAAGCGCACCGCGCTGATCGGCAACGAAAAAGGCGCGACCATCTTCCGCCAGGAAGGTGTCGAAGTCCCAAAGAACTGGTCGCAGACTGCCACAAACATCGTTACCAGCAAATATTTCCATGGCAAGCCGGGCACCAGCGAACGGGAAAATTCCGTCCGGCAGCTCATCAGCCGCGTCGCCAACACCATCGTGCGTTGGGGCGAAGAGGGCGGCTATTTTGCGGACGCGGAGTCGCGCGACGCTTTCAAGGACGAGCTCACGCACCTGCTCGTCGAACAAAAGATGGCTTTCAACTCGCCCGTATGGTTCAACGTGGGCGTGCAGCCCAAGCCGCAGTGCTCGGCGTGCTTCATCAACTCCGTGCACGACAGCATGGAATCGATCATGGGCCTGACGCGCACGGAAGGCATGCTGTTCAAGTGGGGCTCCGGCACGGGTACGAACTTTTCGACTTTGCGCGGAAGCAAAGAGACGCTCTCCGGCGGCGGGATTGCTTCTGGTCCCGTGAGCTTCATGAAGGGCTTCGACGCCTTCGCGGGCGTAATCAAGAGCGGCGGGAAGACGCGGCGCGCGGCGAAGATGGTGATCCTGAACATCGATCACCCGGACATCGTGGAATTCATTGAATGCAAGATGAAGGAAGAGCGCAAAGCGCACGTACTGATTGAGCAGGGCTACGATTCGGGTATCGACGGCGACGCATACAGCTCGATTTTCTTCCAGAACGCGAATCACTCGGTGCGCGTGACGGATGATTTTATGCGCGCGGCGGAAGAAGACCGCGATTGGTGGACGCGCAACGTTACGGATGGGCAGCCAGCGGATAAATTGCGCGCGCGCGATTTGCTCGCCAAGGTCGCCGATTCGACTTGGCACTGCGGCGACCCGGGCATGCAGTACGACACGACGGTCAACCGCTGGCACACGTGCAAGAACACCGCGCGCATCAATGCTTCGAATCCCTGCAGCGAATATATGTTCCTCGACGACACCGCGTGCAACTTGGCTTCGCTGAACTTGATGAAGTACCGCACCTCGAACGGGCAGTTTGATGTGGAGGCATTCAAGCACGCCGTGGATGTGACCATCACCGCGCAAGAAATTCTGGTCGACAACGCCAGCTACCCGACGCAAAAAATCGCTGATAATTCCCACGCGTTCCGGCCGCTGGGCCTGGGCTACGCCAACCTGGGCGCGCTGCTCATGTCCATGGCCCTGCCCTACGATTCGGAGGAAGGACGCGATGTGGCCGGCGCCATCACCGCGCTGATGTGCGGCGAAGCATACGCGCAATCCTCGCGAATCGCCGAGCGCATGGGTCCGTTCCCCGGCTACGAAGTGAACCGCGAGCCGATGCTGGACGTCATCCGCATGCACCGCGATGCAATGCGCGGAATCCAGCCAGATCGCGTGCAGCCGGAGTTATACCTGGCCGCGCAGGAATCCTGGGACACCGCGCTGCAACACGGCGAAAAGTTCGGCTACAAGAACTCACAAGTGACCGTGCTGGCGCCCACCGGAACAATCGGCTTCATGATGGACTGCGACACCACCGGCATCGAACCCGACCTCGCCCTGGTCAAGCACAAGAAACTCGTCGGCGGCGGGCTGATCAAAATCGTGAACAACACTGTGCCGGAAGCGCTGATGAAGCTGGGCTACACACCGGAACAGAGCAGCGAAATCGTTTCGCATATCGACAGGCAAGGCACGGTGGAAGGCGCGCCGTACTTGAAGCCTGAGCATCTTCCCGTGTTTGACTGCTCGCTGGCCCCCGCGGGTGGCGGCCGCTCGATCAGCTGGACTGGGCACGTGAAAATGATGGCGGCAGCGCAGCCGTTTCTTTCCGGCGCAATCTCCAAGACCATCAACATGCCCGAGGAATCCACGATCGACGATATTTCGCAAGCCTACATTCTGTCCTGGAAAATGGGACTGAAGGCCGTGGCGATTTACCGCGACAATTCCAAGCGCTCGCAGCCCCTCTCCGCTGCGGGGCAGAAAAAGGACGAGAAGAACGCGGAGACGGCCACCGCTACCGCGGACCCGGTTCAGCGTGAACTGTTCCCGCGAGCGCAGCGCGAGAAGATGCCGGCCGAACGCGCTTCCGTAACCCACAAATTCAGCATCGGCGGCCACGAAGGTTACATCACCGTAGGCATGTACGAGGACAATCGCCCGGGCGAAATTTTCATCAAAATGTCCAAGGAAGGTTCGACGCTCTCGGGCATCATGGACGGCTTGGCGCTCACCATTTCCCTGGGCCTGCAGTACGGCGTGCCCCTCAAGGTCTTCGTCGACAAATTGCTCAACACCCGCTTCGAGCCTTCCGGCATCACCGCGAATCCAAACATTCGCTTCGTGTCCTCGGTGCTGGACTATATCGCGCGATGGCTCGGTGGACGCTTCATTTCCTCGGACTACTTGAAGCTGAACGGCGAGCAAGGTGGTCTTGTTCCTCCCACAATCATCGCCCCTGGCGTGCGCTCATCAATGGGAGCTCCCGCAACCGTTGTGGCTCCAGGAGTACCATCATCCTCGGGGGCAACTTTCGTGCCACCGCTGCTCAGGCCACGCGACCAGCATGAGGGCGCGCCGACGTGCTCCGAGTGCGGCATGCTGATGGTGCCGAACGGCGCTTGCTACAAATGCGAGAACTGCGGCAGCACCTCAGGCTGCAGCTGAGGCCAGCCGGCACGGCGTTGCCATCACCTGTGCGATTAGCTTGCACGTGCAGCGTAGGCGAAGTGCAGCGGAAATGAGCCTGGAGGAGGGGCCCGCGATTCGATGAGCGCCATGCGAACCGGTTCGGCAGTCGCCGCTGCAAACGTCACTCCACTCAAACCTAAAACGCATGGCTTCTTACGCATCGCGCGCCATGGTGCAGGACCTGGCGCGATGTATGTGATCACCTATCACCGCCTCGACCAGATGGAAGGCCCACGTCCGCGTCCCGTGGCAGCCGAAAGCGCGCAGGCACTAATAGAGTTGCTGGAGCGCATCGGAATTGACTTCCGGCTGAGCGAAGTGCGCGGCGCACTGGAGGATATTCTCCGCTTCGGTTCCGCGAACATCCCCGACCTCTGGCTCAGCGATGAAGAGATGATCGAGAAGGGTCTGGTCGAGAGCTGAAATCCAAATCAGGGACAAATCAGGAACACGTTCAAAGCCGAGGGTTTTCCTTCGGCTTTTTATTTTGCGCGCGCTTCGCGATGCGGTCAGCGAGGCCGGGGGCGCAGCGGCGGACGCGCCGTCAGCGGCCGCGGGCGCATGCGGAACCGCGGGCCGAGCGGCGGCGGCACATTGCGCAGCGAATCGCCGCAGCAGGGGCAAAGGCCTTCGAGGCCGAAGGGCCGCATAACGTCCGCGCGCAGCCAGTGGCCGCGTGCCTCGCACTGCGGATTGATACATTGCACGGTGAAGCCGGGCAGAAACTGCATATCGTTTTTCCCTCAGCGGCCTTGGCGCCTTTGCGGCGAGGCCCGTAGCGAGACCCGAATTCCCCTAATGACGGACAGATGTTGGCGCGGATTGTGGCGCAGCGCCGCCGTGGTGTCAAGAGAAAAGACCACAATATATAGGGGTCGAGTTGCGCCAGGGAGTTGGCACATGCGATGCTAGCGTCGCCGAGAAAAAGAAAACGCCGGCGTGCGTAGTACATGATAGAGGCGCTGCGCGCGGCGGTCTGCCGCAAGCAGAGAGCGGAGGCAGGGCGCTTTCCGCCGAAACCAGGAATTCGGTCCCTCAACAGGCCGCGAACTGGGTTCAGTGCCAGGCAGCAGCAAGAGCACGGGCAGAATTGCCTGTGCCACAGGAGGCAGTCATGGCGAACGTGACACGGGGCGGGGGAGCAGACTTCGGAAGTAATTTGCCGCCGATGCCCAACATTCGGCTGGCGGGCTCACGTATTTTGCAGATCGGGATTGCGGTCGTGGTCATCTTGCTCTTGCTATGGAGCACGACGTCGATCCCCACCGGCAATGTCGGGGTGCTCACGCTCTTCGGGCGCGTGACCGGGGAAACGCTGCCAGAGGGCATCCACCTAATCAATCCGCTGAAGTCGGTGCAAAAGCTCTCTGTGCAGACTCAGTCCGTAAAAGAAAGCGCCAATGTCCCTTCCAATGAAGGTTTGATCCTCGCACTGGACACTTCGCTGCTGTTCCGCCTGGACAAGACCAAGGCCGCTTTCGTGTATCAGACCGTCGGCGACAACTATGCCGAGAAAATCGTCGAGCCGACACTGCGCGCGGCAATTCGCGCGGCGACCTCCGCGCACACCGCGAACGCCCTTTACACCAACGCCCGCGAGTTGGTGCAAGCACAAATTCAAGATGAGCTGACCAAAGAGCTCGCGCCGCGCGGCGTGATCGTGGAAAACGTGCTGCTGCGTGACGTGCAGTTGCCTGCGATGCTAAAGGGCTCGATCGAGGCCAAGCAACAAGCCGAACAAGACGCGCTGCGCATGAGCTTCATCCTGCAAAAAGAAAAACAGGAAGCGGAGCGCAAGCGCATCGAAGCCCAGGGCATTGCCGACTTCCAGAAGATTGTGGCGCAAGGCATCAGCCCGCAGCTTCTCGAGTGGAAAGGCATCGAAGCCACGGAAAAGCTGGCCACCAGCTCGAACGCGAAAGTCGTGATAATCGGCAATCCCAAAAACGGCCTGCCCCTTGTGCTGGAGCCAAGATAGTCGTAGGCGCTAACTAGGATTGCGGGGGAGCGCTAGGCGGGTTTTCCGTTTGCGGCGGCGGTGCGGCTTTCGTCCGTGCGGGCTTGCGGTGGCTCTTCAATTCTTCCAGGGCCGCGAGGCGGGTTTTCAGGCGCTCGACTTCCTGCTGCTTGTCGTTGATTTGCTGTCTGTCCCTCTCGAGATTGGCCTTCCCGGCGACGTCGTGCGCGTAATCCGTTTGTGACAAGAACGAATCTTGATCGAGAGCCGCCTGGCGACGCGCAAGCTCCAAATCCTTTTCTGCGTCTTTGACTTGCTCTTTAAGCCTGGCGATCTCCGCATCTTGCTCGCCGGCCTCCTTCACCGATCCCTGCTCCGCTGCTTTGTCGGAGGCTTCGGCAGCGGCCACCGCTTGCGGGCTTGGCGGCTCGGTTTCTAACTTAGGCGGGGAGCCCACGTTCAAGCCTTCCTGGCCGGGCGAGAAATTCCGTCGATCGAGATCGTCGTCGGTGATGACCTTCGCGGATTTCGGAGGATTCGCGGGAGTCTTTTTCTTGTCGCGGTTCCGCCGCGCGGCGTCGGCTACGGATGAGTCTTCCTGCGACTGCGCGTCTTGCGCTTGCGCCAACGCCGCGGCCGGCAAGGAAATAACAGCGCCGAGGAGCGTGGCGATGATTCGCGGTAAGTTAAACAGACGCATACGGGTTGATCCTCGACAAACGCCGGGAGAAGTTCAGGATACGCCGGGGCTTTTACCGAGGCAATCTCCCAAGCGCCTGTTGTGCGAATCAGACAACTGGCCGTCGAGCGGCAACGCGCGCACTTCTCCATGCGTCCTAAAAAGTAGGGATCTTGGTTGCCGGCTCCACCCTTGCGGCGACAAGGAGTTGCAGCCGCGCGTGTCGGAGCGCATACTCCCGTGACCGAAGGTCCCTCGGGCTGGAAAGGAATGGATGCGGAAGGGTCGGTTTTTTTGCTTGGCGATGCTCTGGTGTGGATTGCTTCCTTCGTTCGCGGCGGCGGAACGTTTGCCCGTGATCGTAGTTGCCAAAGCCGCTGACGCGCAGACGGCTCCGCAACGCCCTTCTCCCACGCACGCGCCGGTTCCCGGATTGCCGAAATCCGAGCGCGTCGAGCCCCAGCACGGGAAAACCGAGCAGTACACGCTATCCGAGGATCGCTACGAGAAGGCGGTAGCGTATTCCCGAGCAGCCTACACGCTCTATTTTGTATCGTATTTCGTAAGCATCGCGGCCCTGCTCTTGCTCCTCCGGCTAGGAGTGGCCGCGAGGTTCCGCGATTTTTCCGAACGCGTCACCGGGCGGCGATGGCTGCAGGGACTCGTGTTCGTGCCGCTGTTGATCGTGACCTCAGACATTTTCGATTTGCCGGTTCGCTTGTATTGGCATTCCTTGTCCCTTCGCTACGAACAGTCCGTGCAGCGTTGGGGCTCCTGGTTCTGGGACTGGACCAAGGAAGAGCTAGTCGGCACGTTTTTTGCCCTGATTCTGGCGCTGATTCTATTTGCGGTGATAAGACGCAGTCCACGGCGTTGGTGGCTGTATTTCTGGTTCGCAGCCCTGCCTATCCTCCTGGGGATTATCTTTCTCAATCCGCTGGTCATCGATCCGCTGTTCAACAAATTCGAGCCGCTCGACAAGGAACATCCGCTGCTAGTAGACGCCATTCAAAAGTTGACCTCGAACGCTGGAGTACCGATACCGCGAGACCGCATTTTTCTGATGCGCGCCAGTGAAAAGAGCAACGAACTCAACGCGTATGTAACGGGACTCGGGGCTTCCAAACGCGTCGTGGTTTGGGACACCACTTTACAAAAGACCAGCAACGACGAGGCGCTCTTCATTATCGGCCACGAGCTCGGCCATTACGTCCTGGGCCACGTGTGGAAGGGATTTCTGTATGGCGCCGTCGGGCTGCTTGTTACCTTGTACCTGATCTTTCGCGGCCTGCATTGGATGCTCGGGCGCTGGGGCAGAGATTGGCAGCTCTATGGTTTGGAAGATTTGGCTTCGCTCGCCGCTTTTCTGTTGCTGTTGCAAGTGTTCATGTTCTTTGCTTCACCCGTGGTGAACGGCGTGAGCCGCATCCAGGAACACGCCGCGGATGTGTACGGGCTGGAAGTGATTCATGGCATTGTGCCGAATTCAGAAGAGGTCGCGGCACATGCGTTCCAGATCTTGGGCGAAGTGGATCTCTCCGATCCGAACCCGCCCGCGTTCATTACCTTTTGGCTGTACTCCCATCCGCCGCTCGCGGAGCGCCTGGTTTTTGCGCACAGCTATGATCCCTGGTCCAGAGGCGAGCCCCCGAAATATGTAAAAGCGCGCACGAACTGAAGTTACGACGCGTGGCGGCGAGCGAAGCTGGCTACCTTGTGGCGGTTGCCGCAGATGGCCATCGAGCACCAACGTCGCCGATGCGTGCGCGACTTATCGCTGAAGAAAAGGCCGCAGTCGGAATTGGCGCAGATGCGCAACCTGGCTTGCGCGCCTTCCACAATAATCTCCGCCGCGGAACGTGCGATCGCCGCTAGAAGCCAGGCTAGGCCTCCTTCGCGGGCCTTGAATTCCATTTTCCACGCGTTTCCCTCGAAGACCAATTCGTCGTGCCCTTCCGTAATGCGCAGGATCTGGTTGATAGGCTCGCTCCATTCCCGCGCAATCCCTTCTTTTTTAACGATGGCGCTAAAGGCCTTACGCAATGCGTCGCGAAGCCGCACAGCGCGGCTCAGCAAAGCTTGCGCGGTGTCTGGATCGGAGCCGGGAAGCGCAAGCAGGCTTGCCCCGCGCTCCGCGGAAACAATGCGCGAAGCTTCGAGGAACCTGATCAACTCGTCCCAGGACAAATTTTGGGTAGGCATCCCCGGATAGGAAGGATTGTTGGCGAAATCGATGGCAAGCCGGCCGCCAACGAGTAGCAAAGTTGGGTTGAGGTCTGGCACAGGTCCCGGCTCCAAATAACCGGTTAACTCTATCACAACGGTTATAAGCGTAAATAGCATCATTTTCCTTCGCTAGGAATCTAAGTTTCGTCCGTCCAAACTCAGAAGGCGTAGTATTTAGTGACTTAGGAATCGAGCCCAAGCATGAAGACCTTGCCACATTTGCTGCCTGCTCTAGGTTTTGTCCTGGTTGCGACTTGTCAGATGGCATTCCCGCAGAAGACTGTCATCACCGGCACCGGCGTGAGGGCGCCTGTACTCTTGGAGTTGTTCACATCGGAGGGCTGCTCGAGCTGCCCGCCCGCGGACGCTTTGCTCGCCAGACTCGAAGAACAGCAGCCCGTAGCCGGGGCGGACATCATAGCGCTCGAAGAGCATGTTGATTATTGGGACCACCAGGGTTGGGTCGATCCCTTTTCCTCGGGTCAATCGACACAGCGTCAACAAGCGTATGCCTTAGGGTTCGCGGATCGTGGTGTCTATACCCCGGAACTGGTAGTAAACGGGCGCTCCGGGTTTGTTGGCAGCCACGAAAGCAACGCCTATCGCGCCATTGCCAGTGCTGTGGCGCAACCACGAACCGATATCTCCGTGTCGTTACTGAGTTCGGAGAAGCGCGACCATGAGCGCCTGAGGGTCGAAGTTGGCAAGCTCCAGGGAGCGCAACCGGGCGACATTGCTGAGGTGTGGCTGGCGATTACAGAAACAGCGCTGCATTCGGCCGTGAAGGGCGGCGAAAATGCCGGCCAGGATCTGCATCACGCTCCTGTAGTGCGCTGGCTGCACAAAGCGGGCACCACGAACCTCAATGCGGAGCCGTCTTTCACTGGCGAATCAGACCTGAAGCTGGATTCCGCGTGGAAGCGCAAAAACTTGCGCGTTGTGGCTTTTGTGCAGGAAAAGCGCAGCCGCCATATTCTCGGCGCCGCGCTCGCGCGTGTCGAACCCTAAAACGCCCTCCTCATGAGCGACGCCACTGACGCAACCTTGTCGAATCCGGAAGGCCCGCCGCAGACAAGTCCCCCGCCCCCCGGGCGCCGAATATTTCAAAGCCCATCTCTGTTGTTCGTCCTTCTGCGGATTTTTATCTACATAGCTTTGTCGACGGGAATCACCTTCGCTTTGCAATGGATCACGGCGGCCTTGATGCCCGGGGAGCGTTCTTTATATTCGCCGAAGATCCTCACGATTTCGGAGGGAAGTTTGCTGGCCGGTGCTTTCGCGGCGGGCGCGGCGATGTCGCAACTGGAAGGGCGCTCATTTGGCGAATACGGCCTGTCATCGCAGGGCGCTTTTGGAAAATTGTTTTGGCAAGGCGCATTGTTCGGCTTAGCGGAGATCAGCGTCGTGATCGGCGCGATTGCGGCGCTCGGCACCTATCATTTCGGGTCTTTGGCGATTCATGGAACGGAATTGCTTCGTTGGGCGGCATTCTGGGGCGCGTTTTTCATTATGGTCGGGCTGTACGAGGAATTCGCCTTCCGGGGATATGTGCAATTCACTCTCGCGCAGGCCATTCCCTTCTGGCCCGCAGCCGTGCTGCTCTCCATCGCGTTTGGACTAGTGCACAGCACAAATCCTGGTGAAAACAAATTGGGCTTAGCGGGAGTCATGCTTACCGGTTTGTTTTGGTGTCTCACTTTGCGGCGCACTGGCAACCTGTGGTTTGCAGTGGGTATGCACGCCAGCTTCGATTTCGGCGAGACGTTTTTATATTCCGTTCCGGACAGCGGCATGGTGTTTCCGGGGCATCTCTCGAACGCGACGCTTGCCGGGCCGAGATGGTTGACGGGCGGCAGCGCCGGCCCGGAAGCCAGCGTTTGCGACTTCATCGTGCTTCTTTTATTTTTCTACATATTTCACCGGCTCTACCCGGCCCGCACTCAGAACTCACCGCGGTCAGACGTCGGCTGACGCACATCGGAAGTCACCTGCTTTCTTGCACTGTCTGCTACACTGGCGCGCTTTATGAAGCTTTCCGCCAAGCAACGCCGCGCGCTCGAACTCATTTGCAATACCTTCGCGCCCGCGCGCGATGGCTGGCCGTCCGCCGTGGAACTGGGCGTTCCCGACGCAATCACACGCGGCTTGGAATTTAACCTCCGCGCCGGGGACCGAACGCAATTCCTGCAACTACTTGATTTCTGGAACTCGCGTTTTCACAGCCTCTTTACAACCGGCAGATTCGCATCCTTTTCTTCGTTGACGCCAGAAGCTCGCGAATGGGTGCTGATCTCCTGGGCGGACAGCGGCATCAAGCGGCGGCGCGCCGCGTTTCAGGCGCTGCGCAAAGCCATCGGATTGCTGTACGTGATGCGGACGGCGTCCGGCAGCGGGCCGAGTATCGTCTGCGACAAAATTGGCTGGCCGGGGCCGCCGGGTGTCCAGCGCGCGGATGCGCCGCGTCCACTCCGCGCGGTCGCGCCCACTGCGGATTTGGATTTGTCCTGCGATGTGTGCGTCATCGGATCCGGAGCGGGCGGAGCAACCGCGGCGGCGGTTCTCTCGAAGGCGGGATCCGATGTAATCGTTCTCGAAGCCGGCAGCTACCTCGACGATGCTGACTTTGACGGGGACGCGCTGCGCGGGTTTGAACGGCTGTACATGGAAGCAGGAAACGCGGCGACCTGGGATCAGAGTGTAAATCTGCTTGCCGGAGAATGCCTGGGCGGCGGCACGGTGGTCAATTACTGCACATCGTTTCGCACTCCGGATGATATTCGCGCGGAGTGGGCGAGCGCGGGCGTTCCCTGGTTTACGTCGGAGGAATACACGCGCAGCCTCGATGCGGTATGCGCGCGCCTTTCGGTCAACCTGGAGCACAATCGCGTCTCGGCGCGCGAGCAGATTTTGCAGCGCGGCCTTCAATCGCTGGGCTGGCATTGCGCAGCGATGCCGCGCAACGTCGTCGGCTGCGAACAAGGCAAAATCTGCGGCTACTGCGGATTCGGTTGCGCCATCGGAGCAAAACAGTCCGCGGTGAAAACGTGGCTTGCCGACGCGCAAGATGCAGGCGCGCGGTTTTTTATTGAGACGCGCGCCGAGACCGTTCGCCTGGAAGTGGGCAGCGCCGTTGGCGTGAACGCTCACACACGCCATGGCCAACACGTCAGCGTGCGCTGTAAAGCCATAGTCGCCGCTTGCGGCGCCATTCACACTCCTGCTCTACTGCTGCGCTCCGGCCTGCACAACGAACATATCGGCCGCCACTTGCACCTTCATCCTGTCTCCAATGTAACTGGCATTTTCCGGGAAGAAGTTCGCCCGTGGGAAGGCACCATGCAGGCCATTTATTCCGATCAGTTCCGTTTCCTGAGCGGCAGTTACGGCGTGAAGTTCGAGACCACCGCGCTGCAGCCAACCATTCAAGCTGCGGTTCTTCCCTGGCGTGAGCCCGAACACTACCGTTCTTTGCTCGAGAAGCTTCCGCACACAGTAGGCATCGGGGCGCTGCTGCGGGATCGCGACGGCGGCCGCGTAACGGTGGATCGTGAGGGTCACCCGGTTTCGCATTACTCGCTCTCCGCATTTGATCGCAAACACCTTCGTCTTGGCTTTATTGGCGCCGCGCGCATCCTGGAAGCTGCCGGCGCGGAACTTATCTTTTCGCCGCACGCCAAGTGGTGCGCGTATGAGCCCCGGCGCCGGGGCTCGCTCGGAAGCTTTGTTCAAGACATGGATTCCGCCGGCTGGGATGCCGGACAGCTCGCGCTGTTTTCGTTCCATATCATGGGCAGTGCGCGCATGGGCGGCTCGCCCCGGACTTCCGCGACAAATCCCGAGGGCCAGACTTGGGAGGTCCGCAATCTCTACGTGATGGACGGCTCCGCATTCCCCAGCGCCTCGGGAGTGAATCCCATGATTTCGATCGAGGCGGTCGCCCATCACAACGCCTCGGCCTTAGCATCGCGACTGGCCCGATCATAGCCCCTGCCCCCCCGGCGCCCGTATTCCTGTAAGTGCGGATCCTTACAGTGTTAGGGATGCTCCCGGTCTGTTCTGTCAGGGATGTGCCCGGTCTGTACCCCCCACCGTCGGTACCCCCTCCCCCCCTTTTTTCGTAAGTGTTGATTCTAAAGGTAGTTAAAGTCATTTGTTTTGATACACTTTTGCAAGTGTTGATTCTAAAGGTAGTTACAGAGGCCAGACCTGCATTTTGGGTGTGCCCTACCTCGGGTGCCCCGTAGGTTCGTCTCCCACACCGGGGGTCTTCGTCGGCTCCCTCCGAGGGTCCAAAGACCGGATCGGGATACCCCACCCCCGGCATTTTGCAAAAAGAGTCTGCAAGCTGATGAAAACAAAGGAAGCGAGGACAAAAAAGAGAGCCAAGAATCAAAATCAAGAGGCGGCAAATCATTGAGAGGAAGGAACTTGCGCCAGAAGCATAGAAATCCGGCTGGAGAGCGAGGGGCGGCTGCGAAAACACACGGGGCTGCGGGGAAAAGGAAGGACGAGTCGGGGACACTGTCAGCAGAACCTTACTTAGAGATTACCGCATCCGTTACTATTTGTCAAGTGAGAACTTAAAGACTGTGGATTGAGTGGCTTGCGGGCAAGCCTGGCAAAAGCAACCGATCTTGAGTAGCAGCGAGGGGTTTTGGGGGGAGTGCAGGCCGGCAAACGAGCTACAGCGGGCTTTGAAGGAGAAAATTGGACCGAGTAGAAGAATTAGGGATAAAGTCGACCACCTTCAGGCCCAAAGCGATGCTTTGCAAACGAAGCTGGACAAGCCCTCGTGCGTTCGGTCGGGTTTGTAAGTTAAACTCTACCGGGCGCGACATTCTCCTTGGTTGCCAGCCCCCCCGCCCAAAGCGGGGAATGGTAGCTCGCTTGTCGCGCCCACTGTGGTTTTGACGTGAAGATTTTGATGGATGGGTACATTACTACCGGGCACGGTTCGGTCCTTCATTAGCTACCTCATCCCGTTTCATCGCCGGGACGAAGTTGAGCGACCGCGCCCCGCCTTTTTAGGACCTCTCAGAAAAACCCGTTCGCGGATTAGGACCCGCTCGAATTCAGCCATCGCTGAGATAATCCCGAACAACCAAGCGTCCGGCAGGCGTAGTCAGGTCCAGCGATTCACGCCAAGCGATTCAAACTGTGCCAGCGCATTCACCAGGTGTTTCAATGACCGTCCAAAGCGGTCTGGCGGATGCGGATAGCCGTGGAAGGGGTAACGGCGCTCCTCAAGCTGGAGGGGCGGAGGTATCGCCGGGCGGTTGTTTCGGCGGTGGCGCGGCCTCCAGGAACTGGACCAATGGCGGCAGGCCATCTGCTTTGCGGTTCTCCTCAAGGACGCGAATCAAGGCGTAGGCGCCGTCGGGATCGTCCAGAGGATCGTCGGAGAAGAAATCGGTTTCCTCCACGAAGCGTTTCAGGTCGCGCTCCTCGTTTGGGCGTACGTCACTCAAGAACTGCAAATTCACGCGACAGCGGAACTCCTCGAAATTAGCGAGCGCCTGGGCCAACGGGTCGACCTCGATTTCGTGAGCTCTCATGAGGCGGGCCATGCCGCGCGAGGCCTCATCGATTCCGTGATTCACCAAATACAAGGCTTCAAACAAATGTGCTTATTAGCATGTGATCTATCCGATTTCCGGTTATTGTCTTCATTCCTTTTGCAAACATGTAGGCCTCCTCGACTTGTTTCGTTTCTACCCATCGCATCTGGGTCGCATTCCACGACCCGCGCCAGTCGGCATCTAACTCTTCCATTTACAATTAGTTACATAGGGATGTGGCTTGGCCCCAGGCCTGCACCTCTTGTTGCCCGATGCCAAGGCATTTCATCCCGACGGCGGAGCGTATGAAGAAAATAGCGAACAACAAACGGCAAGCTGGATTTTCCACATTTGAACTGCTGGTAGTTGTAGCCGTGTCCGTGGTCGTTACGGCGATCGCCGTACCCAGCTATCTCAACACTGCGGCTTATTTGCGTGCGGCAGGCGATCTTCGCTCTCTCAACGGCGTAACAGCACAGGCGAAGATGCGCGCTGCGGCGAACTTTACTCATGCGCGCGTGTATGCGGACCTAAGCGGCAACGCGTTTCAACTTCAAGTTTGGTACAAGGCGGGAAACGCAGGCGCCGGATGCTGGGTTGCTGACTCAGATCCAGGTAACAACTGCCTAACGTATACTTCCGGCCATCCAAGCGGCACCCCCTTTAACCTCTCGCAGGGCGTCACCTTTGGATTCGGAACCCTCGCGACTGGTCCGACACCGGGCCAGCCAACGCCAACACAAGCTGCCGCCTGTCTCGACAACAGCAACGCTAGCCTAGGCACCACCACCGCCTGCATTGTGTTCAACTCGCGCGGCATTCCGATCGATAACAGCAATAGTCCGATATCCAGTGGCGCCCTCTATCTGACCAACGGAACCGTCGTGAATGGCGTCACCGTTTCGGCCACGGGTTCCATTCAGGCATGGTCAAGTCCGGCAACTTCAGCATATTGGAGCGGTCAGTGAGGACGAACGCATGAAACGCCAACGCAACATATTTTTCGCGCGGAATCGAAGTGCTCAAGCGGGCATGACCCTGATCGAAACCATGATTGCCTTGGCCATACTGCTGGTGGTGGCGGCCGGGGTGATGGGCCTCGCGGGAGTGGCGGTTTCCACCACCGAGACGCAAGGGCATTTGGCGGCGCGTACGGCCGAGTACGCCCAGGACAAGATGGAGCAACTGTTGGCTTTGAAATTCTGCGATGGGGACACCAGCGGCACAGCCGGGACTGACACGACGGTCTTTCCGGCGGTGGTGGGAAGTGGGACGGGACTCGCGGGCTGCTCGAATATGACCGCGGGCACAGCGCAGGGTGGCGGCAGCCTCAGTACGACAGCCCCCGCAGTGGGTTACGTCGACTACCTCGATGCCAGCGGGAACCTGGTGGCGTCGACAGCGAACTGGGAATACATCCGCGTCTGGCAAATCGTTGCACAAGGAACCAACATGAAGCAGATTTCCGTGCTGGCCCGGGCAAGCCGTGCGGTGGGTAGTAATAGAGCGCTCCCGCAGACCACGGTTGTGGCTCTGAAGACATTTCCTTTTTGATCGAGGATTCTATGACACGCAAGAAACAGGTTGGATTTAGCTTGCTGGAAACCATGGTGGCCCTTGCGGTTCTCCTCGCTGTGGGGGGCATCGTTATGACGGGAATGGTGCAATTGATCAAGACGCAAGGCACCATCGCCAACCGCACGGACATGCATACCAGCGTCCGCAGCGCCACGGAATTACTTCAGCAAGAAATCGGGCAGGCTGGGAAGGTTTCTCTCGGCGCTCCCGCCGACACCATTACGTTGGGAACCGCAGTGAACATCGCCTCCAACCCGAATCCGGTTACCCTTGCCTCTACCAGCTCGTTCGTCCCGGCCCCCTATGTCGGAGAAGTGCTGACTATCGATGTGGGGAGCAAGCAAGAAACAATTACGGTTGGCGGCACTGCTTCCGCACCGACGGCTACGTTTGCAAAGGCGCATGCCCAAGGTGCGCCGGTGTTCGCGCTGGGCGCCTTTGCTACTGGCGTTGTTCCGCCTGGCATTGCTGCGCCCGCGACGACATGTGTCGGCGCTTGCGGTTCCTCGCCTACGGTCCTCAAGCTGTACGGCGACATCAACGGCGACGGCAGAATGATGTATGTCGAATATACCTGCACACAAGGCACGGCCAGCGCGCCTGGATCTCTCTACCGCAACCAAATGCCTTACGACCAGGCAACAGCAAAGACCGCAAACAACCCCAGCATGATTCTGCTCAGCAATGTACTAACGAATCCCAAAGATGCAAGCGGCAATACCGTGCCCTGCTTCGCCTATCAGGTTCAGCCGCTGGGATCCGGAACCTGTGTAACGAACGTGGCTGTGACGTTAACGGTGCAGACGCAGAACGTAGACCCGCAAACGCGTCAGCTTCAGACAGAGACCAAGGCACTGCTGAACGTTGGGCCACGAAACATCGTCGAGGTGTACGGCACCGCCAGCCTGGTCGATCCCACGCGCGCGCAACCCATGCCTGCGACGGTTAGCGGATTATTATTGCCGTAAAAGATTCAAGGAGAACTTCACCATGAAACGATCCAACCAAAAAGGCGCCGCACTGATCTTCGCCCTGATTTTTGTCCTGGTGCTTTCCATCACTGCGGCCTCGCTGATGTTCCTGTCGCAGTCGGAAACGTGGTCCAGCCTGAATTACCGCCTGATGACGCAGTCGCGCTATGGTGCGGAAGCAGGTCTTCACGCTGCAGCGAACTATCTCATGAACAGCTATACGCAACCGGTCGCTGGAAGTATTACCGACCCGATCAACGCCTATAACCTAACGGTGAGTCCAGTCACGCTTATTGCCGGCACTACTCCTATCGTTCTGGGGCCGACGATGAACAGCCTCAGTGCCAATTATCCGGTGGCCACAGTGGCGACCGGCTTTAACTCGGCCACCCAAAAATCTCTAATGGCGGGTAACACCACCGTAAAATATTCAGTTTCCGCCGAGCTGCTCTCGATGAGGTCGATCACGGAGTGCCAAAATTTGCAGAACCTCACCGCGCAACTGTGGAAGCTAACTTCTCACGGAGACATCGGCGGAGTGCGTAGCGCAGAAGTGGAGGTCTCCGCGCTTTTGGAGTCCCACGTAACGCCCTGCTACAACTACGCGGGGTTCGCCACTGGAACGGGATGCGGTTCCATCAATTTTAATGGCGGAGGAACGATCAACAGCTATGATTCCGGTAATTTAACTCTTGATGCCAACGGGAATCCTATCACGCAAAATTACATGGGCAACCTTGGCTCAAACGGAAACGTGAACACCGCGGCCAATACGGTGATCAATGGCACCTTCGCCAGTCCAGACACGGGTGTTGGTGCCTGCTCATCCGGAGGCGTCACCGCCTTGTCGGGTAATACGACTTCTGTGACTGGCTGCGGAACGAGCCCTACGAATTGTCTTGCTGCGCCGGGACTAGTTAAGCTGCCCCAGGCAGTCGCTCTTGTCACCCCGCAAATACCGAGCACCGTACCGCCCCCGTCAGTTAATGTTACTAACTCCGGCAGCCTCACGCCTTGCAGCATGAACTGCCCCTCCAACGGAGCGAACAACGGGAATTACGGAGACATCAGTCTTTCAGGAAACAGTTCCAATATCGTGACCTTTGTCCCGGCCGGAACCAACGCTAATAATTGCGCGCCGGGCATTTATTACGTCAACAGCATCAGCTTGAGCGGCCAGGCAAGTCTCGCAATTGGGCCGTGTCCCGGCACCGGCCCGGGGTCTAACCCCCCCGTCGCTGCCGTCTACCAACCTGTGATCATAAATGTGTCGGGTTACAATCAGGCTACGCCACTGGACATCGGGGGGAACGGCATCAGTAACACGACCTTCAATTCGACATTGCTCCAGATTCAATATGCGGGCACCGGCGCAATCAATCTCCATGGTAACGGTCAATCTACCGCGGTACTCTACGCACCGAATGCCGCAATCACGTTCAGCGGCAACGCCCAATGGTACGGCTCGGTCATCGGCAGCTCGATAGGGTCAAACGGTAACGCCAGCGTGTCTATCCACTACGACCGGGCATTGCAGAACAACCTAATGACCGTCGGCAACTGGACGTTAGATACGTTTACGTGGAGCAAGTACTGACAAACGGCGGTTGCCAATTTAGCTTCACTTTTCAGAGGATTGGGGCCGGATTTACTGCGGCCCCTTTTCCTTTCTATGGCTCATATTGTCTTCCGCGACTAGCCCCCAAAGTCTCTCGCCGGTATGCGGTATAATGTGCGGATGCCGAATCGCCAGGGAAGCGCACTGATGCATGGCACAACCGTGCTCTGCGTGCGCAAAGACAATAAAGCGGTGCTCGTCGCGGATGGCCAAGTGACCATGGGCGATCACGTGATGAAGCATACGGCGCGCAAGACACGGCGCCTGTTCAACGACAAGGTTATCGCGGGCTTTGCAGGCTCGACCGCGGACGCCATCTCGCTCTTCGAGCGCTTTGAGGGCAAGCTCCAGGAACATTCCGGCAATTTGCAGAAGGCCTCCGTCGAGCTGGCCAAGGAATGGCGCAAGGACCGGGCGCTGCGCCACCTGGAAGCGCTTCTCATCGTCGCCGACAGCAAGTCCACCTTTCTTCTTTCCGGCAATGGCGACGTGATCGAGCCCGACGACGGGCTTTGCGCCATCGGCTCCGGCGGCACCTATGCACTGGCGGCCGCTCGCGCTATGCTCAAGCATTCCAAGCTGAGCACAAAGGAGCTGGCGATGGAAGCGATGCGCATCGCCAGTGAGATTTGCATTTATACGAATGCGAACTTTACGGTGGAGGAGCTGTAGAGCTAAGCACCCGTGCTCAAAATCCATTTGGACTGAAAGCGTAGTGCACGCATCCTAGATAACGTGGCAACGGGTAACATGGAATGGTTGGCCAGTCCCGAGGACTGGAACAGAAGGATTCATGCCAAGCAAGTCTGAAAAAGAAATAATTTTGGCGCCCGGAGGCAATGGCGCCGCGCCGGCGGAGGCTGAAGAGCTTCTTCCCGCGCTCGACGACATGACGCCGCGCGAAATCGTGGCGGAGCTCGACAAGTATATCGTCGGGCAGAATGCAGCGAAACGCGCCGTCGCCGTGGCATTGCGCAACCGCGTGCGCCGCCAGAAGCTGCCACCCGAAATTGCGGAAGACGTCCTGCCGAAAAATATTCTGATGATCGGCCCGACCGGCGTCGGCAAAACGGAGATCGCGCGGCGCCTGGCTCGCCTCGCCGGCTGCCCTTTTGTGAAAGTGGAGGCTTCGAAATACACCGAAGTCGGCTACGTCGGCCGCGACGTGGAATCCATGGTGCGCGACCTGGTGGAAACTTCGATCGACATGGTGCGCGAGGAAAAGCTGGATGAGGTGGCGGATCGCGCGGAGCAAACCGCCGAAGAGCGCGTTCTCGACCTGCTTTTGCCGCCATCGCCACCGCCCGCGCAGGGCACCAGCGAAGCCGAGCTGGCGCAGCAGCGCGAGCAAACGCAGCGCACACGCGAAAAACTGCGCGCGCAACTCCGCGAAGGCAAGCTCGATCAGCGCATGGTGGATATCGAAGTGCGCGAACGCTCCATGCCCTCGTTCGAGATCATCTCCAATCAGGGCGTCGAGGAGATGGACGTAAATATCAAGGACATGCTTTCGGGTATGTTTGGGCAGCAGAAAAAGAAGCGCAAGATGAGCGTGGCCGACGCCTTCGAGTACCTGATTCAGGAAGAAGAGAACAAGCTGCTCGATATGGATCAGGTGACGCGCACGGCGGTCGAGCGCGCCGAGCAAATGGGCATCATCTTTATCGATGAGATCGATAAAGTTGCGGGGCGCGAATCCGGCCACGGTCCAGATGTTTCCCGCGAAGGCGTGCAGCGCGACATTCTGCCCATCATCGAAGGCACCACCGTCAACACCCGCTATGGCATGATTCGCACCGACCACATTCTCTTTATCGCTGCCGGCGCTTTCCATGTCACCAAGCCCTCGGACCTGATTCCGGAGCTGCAAGGCCGCTTGCCGATTCGGGTCGAGCTGCAGTCGCTAAAGGAAGAAGACTTCGTCCGCATTCTCACCGAGCCCAAAAACGCGCTTATCAAGCAATATGTCGCGCTGCTCGAAACCGAGGGCGTGAAACTGAACATTACCGACGACGCCGTCGACACCATCGCCAAGTTTGCAACCGTCGTCAATGAGCAGACCGAGAACATCGGCGCGCGGCGCCTGCACACCATTCTCGAAAAAGTTCTGGACGAGCTGTCCTTCGAAGCGCCGGACCTGAAGAAGAAAAACGTCAAAGTAGATTCCGCCTACGTGAACAAGCAGCTCGCCGAAATCGTGAAGAACCAGGACCTGAGCCGTTACATTTTGTAAAAATCCGAAATTCGAAAAATGGAAACACGAAATTCGCCAAGCGAAACGCGGAGATTCCAGCCCGGTGCTCATTCGCAGGACGAAGCCTAAATCGACTCGCCGGCCGCGTTTCCAATTTTGCTTTTTGTTTTTCGTGCTTTTGCTTGCCGGCGGCTGCGGGGCCCCTGGCGAACCCACTCCGCCCGCGCCTGCCGTTCTCGTGGCAATCAACGACCTAGCCGCGCAGCAAACCGGTGAGGCCGTGCAGCTCACCTTCACCATGCCGTCCAAAACCGTTTCCGGCGAACGGCTCACCGGGGCTCCTGCCGTCGAAATCCTGCGCGGCGGGCTCAAAGCTGACGGCTCGCCCGACGCTAAGTCATTTCGTGTAGTCGAAACGATACCCGGGGCGCTGGTTGTCGAGTATCGCGCGGCCGACAAAGTGGAAATCATCAACCGCGTCTCTCCCGAGGAGCTTCGCGCATATCCCGGCGGGACGATTGCCTATCGCGTGCGCACCCGCGCCTCTCGCAGGCGCGCGTCCGGCGACTCCAACACTGTGACCGTGCGCATTCGTCCCGTACCTGAACGCATTACGGCAGTTCATGCCGACATCACGGAGCCCGCTATCGAGCTTTCTTGGTCCGCGCCCACGCGCACTTCCGCCGGCGAGCCCCTCCCAGCCATTTCCGAATACCACGTTTACCGCGGCGAAATCGACCCCGCTTCGGCTGGCGCGGCCGCGAACGATCTCCCGCAAGCCAAATGGAAATCGCCGCTCACCCTGCTGGGTTCTGCCACGAGTACGAGCTATCGCGACACCGCATTCGACTTCGGCAAGACTTATCTCTATACCGTTCGCACGGTTATTCCTGGCGATGGTGCCACCATTGAGTCCGGTGACTCTGTCCCTGCGATCGTTACGCCTCGCGACATTTTTCCGCCTGCAGTCCCGCTGGGATTGGTGGCCGCAGTCATTGTAGGAAGCCCGACAAACGCGCCGGAGGTCGACCTCTCCTGGTCCAGCAACGTTGAAACCGACCTGGCCGGTTACCACGTCTATAGAAGTGAGCAACAGGACACGCCGGGCCAGCTTGTTACGCCGGATCTGTTGCTCTCGCCAGCGTACCGTGATACCTCTGTACAGCCCGGTCACCGCTACTGGTACTCCGTGACTGCTGTCGACCGCTCCGGCAACGAAAGCGCGCCATCCGCTCCCGTGGCCGCCGAGGTTGCGCAACCTTCTTCGTAGATGCGGGTTATGAATTGGGCGAGCGTTTGGGAGCTTCGCTGTGATTGCTGTTCGTGCACATCTCCCGGGCTATGGCAGGCTCCACGTTTTCAAGAACGCGGCGATCCGCACCGGAGTGTACGCCGGTGTCGGCTTGGCCATGGTTCTGGTGGCGTGGGTTTTCGTGGCCAATCGGGCTCCGGCCCTCGAGCCTTTTGCGCTGGAGCGCAACATCGCCGCTGCTGTGGCCCTGGGCCTTTTCGCGGCTGTTCCCGTCCTTCGTTTCCTGCGCCTTCCCGGCCCGCTCCTGGCGTCCAGCCTCATCGCATGGAGCATCCTGGCTCTGACATACCGCTTGCTTTGTGTCTATTTTTGGGGACTTGCCGAACGGTACAGCGCCGTGCAGCTCTTCACGATAGGCGCGATTCTCTATATGATCTTGGCCACGCTCTCCTGGATCGGCACTTGCATTTGGAGAGCTCGCGAATGAAACATTTCGCTAGGGTTCAAACCACCACGTGAGCTGACCCTGCATGAAATTCTGCCGCTTCGTTCCTGTTGACCGTGCTGTCTCGTCTGCTGCTCCGCTTTACGGCATCCTCGAAGGCGACCAGGTTCGCGAAATCTCCGGTGCGCCTTGGACCGCGTGGTCGCAGTCTTCCCGCGCGTGGCCTCTTGCCGCAGTGCGCCTTGTGGCGCCGGTTAATCCCTGCAAGATCGTCTGTATCGGCCGCAACTATGCCGCGCACGCCGCTGAGCTCGGTAACGAAGTCCCCAAAGAGCCGCTCATGTTTCTCAAGCCACCTTCGTCCATCGTTGGACATGGCGAACCCATCGTCCTCACATCTTATTCCCAGCGCGTCGAGCATGAAGGCGAGCTTGCCATCGTCATCGGACGCCGCTGCTCGCACCTGCGCGATTCTGATGACTCCTTGTCTTACGTTCTCGGCTACACCTGCCTCAACGACGTCACTGCTCGCGACATCCAAAAGAGCGACGTGCAATTCACGCGCGGCAAAGGCTTCGACACGTTCTGCCCGGTCGGGCCGCATATTGAAACCGAGCTCGATCCAGCCAACGTTCTCGTGGAAACTCGCGTCAACGGGGCGCTGCGCCAATCCGGCAAGACTTCGCTGATGATTTATTCTTGCGCTTTTCTGGTGCGCTGGATTTCGCGCATGATGACGCTTTATCCCGGCGACGTGATCGCCACCGGTACGCCCGCTGGGGTGGGCCCGCTCGTCGCTGGCGACGCTGTGGAAGTCAGCGTCGCCGGAATCGGAGTGTTGCGTAATCCGGTGCACGCTCCGCCGGCGCAGTAGTCTCTTGCCCGCCGGGTTCGGTAGAATTGCCTCCGTGGGAATTGGACCCGCTTGGACCGGCGAATGGACTGGCCGGTACTTAGACCGGTCAGTGCCTGCACAGACCCCGCCCACAACACGGAGCCGTCTCATTGAATATAGTGTCGTCGGATTGGAAACTTATCCTCGTGATGGGTGGCGCCGCGGTTGCGGCCATCTTGATGATTGCGTACGCTTTTTTTCGTCCCGCGGAAGATCCCGAGGAAATCGAACGCAAGCGCCGCCTGCACCTGAATCAAATCGGCCGCATAGCGGAAGGCCAGGTCGTTGAACTCGTCGCACACCCTCCCGAGCCTCAGGAAACCAAGCGGTTGTTCGGCTCGCGTCCTCGGCCGCTCGCCAACTTAGGCCCGCGGCAGCTTGTCTCCTATAGTTACGCCATTTCCGGCGTCACCTATCAGACGGCGCAAGACATCACCGGCCTCGAAAGCCAGGTGCGCCTCGATAGACTGGTCGCTGGCCAGCCCGCCAGCATCAAATACGACCCTTCCAATCCCACGGATTCGATCCTGGTAGCCGACGATTGGTCCGGTTTACGCTAAAGTTGTAGGGGCGCTCTGGCACCTCCGAGTCAGTTGCTCCTGTCGAGCGCGCTGTCGCCATCGGTCAAACATTCTGATTTTCCAGCCATTGCGCTATCCTTCTACCGCGGCTCAGCACACATGAAACGAATCTTTGCTTCTGTCCTGACCACCATCCTGATCGTAGCCATGACTCTGGCTGCTATGTTCATCCTCGTGCGGACAACGGTTTACGTTACCTCCATCGAATCGCCGTTGCAGCGCGCTATGGCCATCGCTGCCGAGTTGCTTCTCGGAGTGGTCTTGTTGCTTGGCACAGTCTGGCTGGCCACGCATCTCGCCGTGCGCATCTTCGGCGTGAAAGATGCCCCATCCGCGGGAGGTACCGTTGCCTGAACCTAAGCGCGTTTCACAATCGCTCACCAATCATCACGACCGCATGGAAGAGCTCCGCAAACTCGATGCGGAAGCCGAAGCCGGCGGCGGCCCGGAGCGCCGCGAGCGCGAACACAAAGCAGGCAAGCTCACCGCCCGCGAGCGCATCCATCTTCTCCTGGACGAAAACACGTTTGAAGAGCTCGACAAATTCATGCGCCACCGCTGCACTGACTTTGGCATGGACGAGCAGCGCCCCGCCGGCGACGGCTTCGTCACCGGATTCGGGCGCATCGACGGCCGCCTCGTGTACGTTTTTGCGCAAGACTTCACCGTCTTCGGCGGCTCGCTGTCCGAAACCAATGCTTTGAAAATTTGCAAGATCATGGATCAAGCCATGCGCGCCGGCGCTCCCGTCATCGGCCTCAATGATTCCGGCGGCGCGCGCATCCAGGAAGGTGTCGCGTCTCTCGCTGGCTACGCCGATATTTTTCTTCGCAACACGCTGGCTAGCGGTGTCATCCCGCAGATCAGCGCGGTCATGGGCCCTTGTGCCGGCGGCGCGGTCTATTCTCCCGCCATCACCGATTTCATTTTCATGACGCGCGACACTTCTTACATGTTTGTCACGGGTCCCGACGTCATCAAGACCGTCACCCACGAAGAAGTCACCAAGCAAGAACTCGGCGGCGCCATGACCCACAATGCCACCAGCGGCGTTGCGCACTTCATCGCACCAGACGATGCCGACTGCCTGGCCATGATTCGCGAGCTGCTGAGCTTTCTTCCCTCCAACAATGTCGACGACTCGCCGCGCCGCGCCACCTCCGATCCCGCCGATCGCCGCGACGAAGCGCTCAATACTCTTGTCCCCGATGATCCGCAAAAGCCCTACGACATCAAGGACGCGATTCACCCCATCGTGGACGACGCGTACTTCTTCGAAGTCCACGAGCACTTCGCGAAAAATTTGGTGGTGGGTTTTGCGCGATTGGATGGCCGACCCGTGGGCATCGTCGCCAACCAGCCAGCCTTTCTCGCCGGAGTTCTCGACATCAACGCCTCCGTGAAGGGCGCGCGCTTCGTGCGCTTCTGCGACGCTTTTAACATTCCGCTCATTACGTTTGAGGACGTCCCCGGATTCCTCCCCGGCACGCAGCAGGAATTCGGCGGCATCATCAAGCACGGCGCCAAGCTGCTCTTCGCCTACGCCGAAGCCACCGTGCCCAAGATCACCATCATCACGCGCAAGGCCTACGGCGGCGCCTATTGCGTCATGGCCTCGAAGCACATCCGTACCGACGCCAATTTCGCGTGGCCCACCGCGGAAATTGCGGTGATGGGCCCCGAAGGCGCGGTCAACATCGTCTACAAACGTGAACTGGAAAAAGCGCCGGAATCCGAGCGCGAGGCCCTGCGCCGCGAAAAAATCGCGGAATTCCGCGACCGCTTCGCGAATCCCTTCGTCGCCGCAGAGCGCGGTTACATCGATGCTGTAATCGAGCCCGCCGCCACCCGCGCCCGCGTCATCACCGCACTCCGCGCCCTGGAAACCAAGCGCGACACCAACCCCAAGAAAAAACACGGCAACATCCCGCTATGAAGAAGAAGCTCACTCGCGTCATTCGGAAGCATGGCCGCTGGCACATCGCTTACGTAACGGAAATACCGGGAGTGAACACCCAAGGCCGCTCGAGACGTTCCGCCCGCCGCAATCTCGAAGAAGCACTGGCCCTCATTAGGAGAGTAAGAGCGGAGCTACTATTTGGTCGCCGCCGTGAACGCAGCGCCACGATATCATCAGCGTAGCATCCCTCCACCAACACACAGTGCGTGTCATTCCGACCGAGCGCCCAGCTTTTTCCTAAGTGAGACTCTTCAGTCAAAAAACTGCTTGCAGAATCAAGCATGTTTCGGCGAGGTGCCGAAATGCAGGAAAAATCCGCCGATAGCCAGTGCGATGCCACAAATCATCAAAAACCACATCAGATAGACAGGCCAAGCCGCCCAACCATTCTCTTGTCGCACCTTATGGTACTCCGCGAAGTCGAACGACCCTGCTTGAAGAATTGCCAGCTTATTTCCAAGTTTTGTCATTCGTAGCCTAAAGAAAAAACTCAAGGACGCGGCGGAAATTATAAGCAAGATACCCAAGATGAAGAGAAACATGTTTTCTGTCCTTTGCGGCAAATTCCCTATTTCAGCAAATATTCGCGCAAGAACTCCACGGTCGAATAAAACTGAAAATCCTGGTTTGCCTTTTTCCGGTACCCGTGTCCTTCGTCCTTCGCTATCAGCAGCCATACGGGCGTGCCTTGCTTCTTCAGCGCGTCGGCAATCTGCTGCGATTCGCTTACGGGCACCCGCGGATCGTTCTTCCCTGCAATTACAAACATGGGCTTCTTGATTTTCTCGATGTTGTTCATCGGCGCGATCTTCTCCAGAAACTCCCGCATCTTCGGCTCGCGTTCGTCGCCATACTCGACGCGCCGCAAATCCCGCCGGTACGCCTCCGTGTGCTCCAGGAACGTCACCAGGTTCGACATTCCTACAATGTCCACCGAGCAGCGAATGCGGTCGCTGTAAAACGTCGAAACCGCCAGGGTCATGTGCCCTCCGTAACTTCCGCCGGTCACCGCGATGCGCTCCGCATCCAAACCCGGCCGCGTCCCAATCCAGTCAAGCAGCGCGTTGATATCCTTGTAGGTGTCCTCGCGCTTGAATCCATTGTCCAGCAGCGAAAACGTCTTCCCATATCCCGTTGACCCGCGCACGTTCGGATAAATCAGCGCGATTCCCAGCTCATTCAAGTAATAGTTGCTGCGCCCCAGAAATGTCGGCTGCGTTTGCCCTTCCGGCCCGCCGTGAATCAGCACCAGCACTGGCCGCTTGCCCGTAAACTTCGCGGGCGGTTTGTACAAAAATCCCGAAATCTCTTTGCCATCGAAACTCTTCCACTTCACGAGCTCCGCCTGCGGAAACGTATCCGTCTTCACCGCGGTTTCGCTCGTGGTCCAACGCTCCAGCTTCCCCGTCGCCACGTCGTAGGAATAGCAGTCTCCGGGCCCGCGCGCGTTGGTCAGCGAAAATCCCAGGTCGTGACCGTTTCGATGCCAGCGCAAACTGGTCACAACTCCGACCGGCAAGTTTCGCAGTGGAATTTCTTTCTGGTCCGCCGTCTTCCGCACATGAATAACGCTCAGTCCATCCTCGTCCTTTACGTACGTGAGCAGCTTTCCATCATTCGAAAGGTCAAAGCTTTCGACATCCCATTTCGCCTCCGGCCCAGTGATGACGTATTTCGCTTCCGGCCGGCTGATCTCCATATACGCCAAGTTCATGTATTCAGACCCGGCGTCCGTGGTGACATAGACGCCCTTTCCATCTTTGCCAAACCTTGCGTCACCGTACGCAATCTTGTCTCCGCGCTTGGTACCGCTCGGCATCAGCGCCGTCTTTTCGCCCGTCTTCGTATCCACGAGCCACAGATACGCTTCGTTCAACGAAATCTCTTCCTTCAGCAGAATTTTTGAATCATCCGGAGACCAGTCTTCCGGTCCCCATCCTCCGCCTTCCAGCTTTGTCAGTAGATGATCGCTCTTCGGGTCCGTCGGATTCATCACCCAAAGATCCGTATCCTTCCCGGTGCGCCGAGTCGACATATACGCGATCTGATCTCCGCTAGAAGACCACGGCCCCATCAGGTTGCGCGACTTCCCGTCCGTCAGCAGCGTTACATCGCCGCTAGCCGATTCGTAGCGATAGAGCTGATACCACTCCCCGCCGCCAATATCCTTCGCAAACACAACGTAATCCGCGCCATTCGGATGAAATCTCCCGCTGCCGACTGTATCTGGGAAAAATGTCAATTGCTGGCGCTCCCCGCCCGGCATCTTCACCAAATGGAGTTGCGGCGTGTCCGCAAAGCGTGTGGCAATCAACATCTCCCGGCGCAGCGGATTCCAATCCGACAGCGTCGCGCTCCGGTACGATCCATATCGCCCCGCCGTCTCCACCAACGAAGCCGGAATCGCCGGCACGCCAGCGACCACCAAATTCTCCGCGGGTGCAATTGCCCCGTCCTGCGCGGTCACAATATAGGGGCGGAGCATGCTGCGCCCCAGCTCGCCACAAATGCACAGAGCAGCCACACTCACGGTTGCCGCTAATTTCCTATTCATGGGTCTCTCCATTCGATGAACTACAAACCAACCACCCCAGAGACTATGGACGCACGCCAGCTAGTTGCGGTGTCATTCTAGCCTTCATTCACGCATGCAATTAGACACGCTGCCCGCCCGCTTGGCGAATCCCGCCACAATCGCATGCTAGAATTCCGCAGCACGCCAAAACCCGGCATGTTCAACAAAATCTTAATCGCCAATCGCGGCGAAATCGCCGTCCGCATCCTCCGCGCCTGCCGCGAACTCGGCATTCGTTCCGTCGCCGTCTTCAGCGAGGCCGACCGCGCCTCTCTCCACGTCCGCCTGGCCGACGAAGCTTACCCTATCGGCCCCGCGCCCTCACGCGAAAGTTACCTCCGCATCGACAAGCTCATCGACGTTGCTCGCCGCTCCGGCTGCGACGCTATCCACCCCGGGTACGGTTTCCTCGCTGAGAATCCCGCGCTCCCCCGCGCCTGCGAAGAAGCCGGCATCATCTTTATCGGGCCGTCCGCCGAAGCCATGGAAGCCCTCGGCTCGAAAACCGCCGGCCGCCAACTCGCGCGCCGCTCCGACGTTCCCATCGTCCCCGGCGCGAATGATCCCATCGAAAAACCAGAAGAAGCACAAGCTCTCGCCCAATCCATGGGCTATCCCGTTCTTCTCAAAGCTGTCTCCGGCGGCGGCGGAAAAGGCATGCGCGTCGTCGCCGGCGATCCCGATTTTGCCTCCGCATGGCGCGATGCCTCCTCCGAAGCGCTTAACGCCTTTGGCGACCCGCTCCTCTATCTCGAAAAATATCTCGAGAAGCCTCGCCACATCGAAATTCAAATCTTCGCGGACTCCCACGGCCGCGTAGTCTCCCTCGGGGAACGCGAATGCTCCGTGCAGCGCCGCCACCAAAAAGTGATCGAGGAAGCCCCCTCCTCTATCGTCACGCCCGAACTTCGCAAAAAAATGGGTGACGCCGCCGTGCGCCTCGCGCGCGCGGGGCGCTACGTCAACGCCGGCACCGTCGAATTCCTTGTCGACGCTCATCTCAATTTTTATTTCCTCGAAGTCAACACGCGCCTGCAAGTCGAACATCCGGTCACCGAGCAAGTCACCGGTCTCGATCTCGTCAAACTCCAAATCGCCATTGCTGCGGGACACCGCCTCCCATTTGCCTGGGAAACCATCACGCCCCGCGGCCACGCCATGGAAGTCCGCCTATACGCCGAGGATCCCCACAACAATTTCTTCCCGTCGCCCGGCAAAATTCTTTCGCTTCGCGCCCCCGGCGGCCCCGGCATTCGCCTCGAAGAAGGCGTCTACGAAGGCTGGACCGTTCCCAACGAATACGATCCTTTGCTCAGCAAGCTGATCGCCTGGGGAAACTCCCGTGAAGAAACTATCGCGCGCCTGCGGCGCGCGCTCGACGAATACAGCGTGACCGGCATCAAGACCAACGCAGGGCTCTTCCGCCGCATTCTCCTGGAACCCGATTTTCTGCGCGGCGAAATCCACACCAAATGGCTCGATGAATTGCTCACTCGAAAAAAACACATCGCCTCTGAAAGCGAAACTGCCGCCGCAGACGCTGCTGCGATCGCTGCTGCATTGTGGCAGTATTCGCAGTCGCAAAGAAGCACCTCGCCGCAGTCGACACAAGACGCACCCTCGCGCTGGAAGCAAGATGCCCGCCGCGACCAACTGGATCGAACGCCATGAAGGTCGAAGCGCTAATCAACAACGTGCGCCGCGTCGTCGAGCTCGAACGCGACGCCGACCGCTGGCGCATCTCGCTCGATGGCGTCGCTGTTGACGCCGACGCCGTCGAAATCGCCACCAACGTTTTCTCTGTCCTACTCAACGGAAAATCGCGCGAAATTCGCGTAACGCCAACACCCACTGGCGCGCTCATCCTGCAAACCGACGGTAATGAATTCACCGCGGAAGTCATCGATGCCCGCGCGTGGCGCGGCCGCCGCCACACAGCCCTCGAAGCCAAAGGCCGCCAGCAAATTGTCGCGCCGATGCCAGGGAAAATTGTTCGCGTGCTAGTTCAAACCGGAGAGAAAGTGCAGGCGGGGCAGGGCCTGCTGGTCGTGGAGGCCATGAAGATGCAAAACGAAATCCGCTCTCCCAAGAGCGGCAGCGTCGGACGTCTATTAGTGAAAGAAGGCCAGCCTGTAAACGCCGGCGAGGTCTTAGGCTGGATCGACTGACCGGAAAGCTATCAGGTGTCAGCTCTCGGTTTTCAGTTTACAAACCGCTAAGGCGCGGCGCCACCGTACCAAAAACGCAAAAATCTCTTCTTGTTTACTGCGCATCCGACCTGAGAACTGACTGCTGAAAGCTGAGCACTACGTTATGGCTGAAACGCTTTGACAGGCTTCGCCGTCTTTGCGGCTTCGGGGAGTTTGCCGGCGGCTTCAATCACCTGCTCGGCCAGATAATTGCTCACGCGTGCTTCGTCGCGCGCAATCGCCAGATACGCCGCGCGCAACAACTGCTCTTTTCGGTTGCGCAGCGTGTCGCGAATCGTCTGCTGCACCTGCGGATCGGTAATTCCGCGCTGCCCCGGCGATTCGCGCGCCACCAGCTTCAAAATCCGGTATCCGTCTTTCACTTGCAGCGCGGGACTCACCTGCCCCGGCTTCATGGCGATCACCATTTTCTTCAGCGCCGGGTCCGACTGATTCAGCGCTGACTCCGGCACATACCCCAAATCCCCGCCGGTCGTCGTCGTATTCATGTCCTCGGAATAATCCATGGCCAGTTGCGCGAAATCCGCGCCGCTGTTCAGCCGGTCCATCAACATTTTTACTTTGCGTTGCGCTTCCGCTTCATTCGTGGCGTCGTCGTTCTTGCGATTGCGCACCTGCGGCTCTTTGCGCGGGGTAACCACGATTTGCGCTATGCGAAACTGCGGCTCGGCCACATTGAACTGCGCTTTGTTGGCGTTGTAAAAGTCCGATACGTCCTGGTCGGTGATGGTGATCTTCGCCACGACTTCGCGGTTCAGCAATTTCTGGATGGAAAGCTGCCGCCGCAAATCGCGTTTCAAGTCGTCCACCGAAACGCCGCGCTCCTTCAACTGCCGCTGAAACTCATCTTCCGTATACGGGCTTTTCAGCTCCGTGAATTTATCCTCGACTTCACCGTCGCTCGCTTCCAAATTCAATTTCTTCGCCCGCTCCAGCAGAATCTCGTTGTTGATCAGCTCGTCCAACACATTCAACTTCAGTGACAGCGCCTCTTCCTGCGAAGGCTCCTGCCCTTCCGGGCTTACCCGCGTACGGTAAAATTTGTCCACCTCATCGTGCTTGATGTCCTGCCCGTTGACGGTGGCCCACACGTCCGGAGAGGGCTGTTTCTGTTGCTTGCAGCCCGCTCCACCGAAAAGAATCAGCCCGCACAACGCCACCGACGCCACCGACCGTACCAATCGGGCCGCGCACTGGCGCGCTTCGGGGCACGTGTAGAGGCGCGCTTCTTTACCCTGATCATCGAAGGAAGCGCGTTCCAGCCCCAAAGGACCACTCTTTTGCACTGAGGGAGAAATCAAGGTCAGGTGCTCAGGCGGCTTTCTTCACGCGGCCTGCACGGATGCACGCTGCGCAAACTCGCATTTGCTTCTTCGCGCCGTTCACCAATCCGCGCACGCGGCGCAAATTCGGATTCCACCGCCGCCGCCGCGTGTTGTTCGCGTGGCTGATCACGTTTCCAAAATGCGGCCCTTTGCCGCACAATTCACACTTCATCGCCATAATATTCCTATTCAATGCACCGAAAATTTTCAAAAACGCAAGCCATCATTCTAGCAGACCGCGCCCCCTTTTCCCACTCACCACGCACATTAGCCGCCGAAATCGCCCGGTTCTGCGTTACGTAAATGCCAATGCGCCCCCCGGTCGCGTTGACACTCTGGCCGCGGTGCTGAATACTCTTCTGCGATGATTGGCCAGCTTCGCGGACGTCTTACCGACAAGCGACCGAATCAAGTCCTCGTGGATGTGGGCGGCGTCGGCTACCTCGTGCAAGTGCCGCTCTCCACCTTTGCCTCGCTCGGCGAGCTCCACACCGAAGTAACCCTGCTGATCCACACCCACGTACGCGAAGACGCCCTGTCGCTGTACGGCTTTCTTTCCTCCCGCGAAAAGCACTTCTTCGAGTTGCTGCTCTCCGCCTCCGGCGTCGGCCCGTCCCTTGCCCTTAAGATCTTGTCCGGCATGAGCGTCGAGGAACTGGTGCCCGCGATTCGCGGCGGCGACTTGGCACGCCTTACACGCATCCCCGGCGTAGGCCGTAAAACCGCCGAGCGTATCGTAGTGGAGCTAAAGGACAAGTTGGAAGCCGTGGCCATCGAAGCGCCAAAGCCAGCAGCGGCGTCACCGGCGAGAGTCGAAGCCGATGTAATCTCGGCGCTGGTGAATCTCGGCTATGACGGTCGCGCCGCCGAAAATGCTGCCTTGGAAGCCAAACAAGAAGTCGGCACCGCCAGCTTCGAAAAGCTCCTGCGCGCCGCGCTGCAATCGCTGAGCGCCCCCAAAGGCCGCTCTACCCGCGCTGGCGCTTGATCCGAGCTGGTGAGGAGGGCAGGGCGGAAAAACCTAACACGGAGGGCACTGAGGCCGGAGCACAGAGAGCACAGAGAAGCGTTACTCTGCGTTATCTTTAGTTCTCGCCTGTGTTACTGTCTTGCCTGCATGCCTGACGCAAGCGCAAAGCGAATGATGTCCGAGCGGCAACCCAGTCGCATTGTCTCCGGTCAAGCGATTGATGAAGACGCCCGCATCGAAGCCAGCGTCCGCCCCAAGCGGCTCGACGAATACATCGGCCAAAAGCGCGTTAAGGAAAACATCCAGATCGCCATCCAAGCCGCCCGCACCCGCGGCGAAGCCCTCGATCACGTTCTGCTTTACGGCCCGCCTGGCCTCGGCAAGACCACCCTCGCGCAAATTATCGCCAATGAGCTTGCCGTCCCCATCAAGACCAGTGCTGGCCCGCTTCTCGAGCGCAAAGGCGACCTCACCGCCATCCTCACTTCGCTCGAATCCAAGGAAGTCTTCTTTCTCGACGAAATCCATCGCCTGCAACCCGCCGTCGAAGAAGTCCTCTACCCCGCCATGGAAGATTTTCGCGTCGACCTAATCATCGGCCAGGGCCCCGGCGCGCGTATTCATCCCTTTCCTCTCGGACACTTCACGCTCATCGGCGCCACGACCCGTGCCGGACTTATCACCGCCCCGCTGCGTTCGCGCTTTGGCATCGTCCATCGCCTCGACTTCTACGAGCCGGAAGATCTGCTAATCATCCTGCATCGTTCCGCGAAAATTCTTGCCATCGAAATGGACGAAGGCGGCGCCGAAGAAATCGCCCGCCGCTGCCGTGGAACACCGCGCGTTGCCAATCGCCTCCTGCGCCGCTCTCGTGACTTCGCGGAGGTGCGCGCCGCCGGCCGCATAACCCGCGCCGTCGCACAGGAAGCTCTAGCCATGCTCGGCATCGACGAAAACGGCCTCGACGAAGTAGACCGCAACCTCATGCTCGCCCTCATCGACAAATACGGCGGCGGCCCCGTCGGTGTTGGCACTCTCGCCGCCGCCCTCAGCGAAGAAGAAGACGCCATCGAGGAAATGTACGAACCCTACCTCATGCAAATCGGCATGATCGACCGCACCCCCCGCGGCCGCGTAGCCACCCCCCACGCCTACGAATACTTCAATCGCGAACAACCACGCCGCCAACCTCGCTTGTTCTAAATAGCAGGGGGCTGAGCCAGTGGCGGGTTCGCCAAGGCGCGGTATAATTCGAGAATGACGCAACAAGCCCTCGATCTCCTGCAAAAGGCGCTTTCACTTTCCGAGGAGGAGCGCGCGGATTTGGCTTGCTCCCTCATGGAAAGCCTGGACACTGCCCTCGACGAGGGAGAGGAAAGCGCGTGGAGCGAGGAAATCAGCCGCCGCATCCGCGAATTGGACTCTGGGACAGCGAAGACCGTTCCGTGGGACGAGGTCCGACGCCGGATTTCGTCTCGGCTGACGCATGGGAGCGGCTCGCAGCACCACTGACCCAAGGCTTGTGTGGCCAAATCGGGATGATCAACGAGTGACCTTCGCGCTTATCGAGGCCACCCGTTGATCGTCCAAACAGCTTTCCCTTGGCGTCCGAGGGAGAACTACTCGTCCTTATCTTTATCTTTGTTCTTATCTTTATTTTTGTCTTTGTCTTTATCTTCTTCGTGGGTCCGAAGAGCGAAAGCGATGTAGGCATCGCCCACCGGGTTATCACAGATACTTCCGCCAACCAAGCAGTTACCATTGGCTGTGATGCCTCGATCCGGGACATTTCCGCCGAATGCGTTGACGACGAACTCGCGTCCGTCCACGAGGTAGGCCATGGGGCCCGCAGCGGCCCCGCCGGCGTTGGTAATATTGCCAGGCGCATTGAAGCTGAACAGCTTACTGCCTGTTCTTGCGTCAGCGGCATCGAATGTTCCATTTCCCTCACCAAAGAAAACGAGGTCGCCGGCAACCAGCACACCAGACTTCGCCGGCTGAGGGATCTGAATCTTCCAAACCACTTTGCCCGTCTGCGTGTCGGTGGCCCCGTACATGCCAAACGGCTTTGCGCCGGGAACCGAATTGATAAATTGCGAGCCCAGGTGCAGGTCTCCGTTGACCGCCTGAGGAACAAGGCTTGTGTTGCCGGAGTGCGTCTTGAAGACATCGGGCTCCTGCCTCGCGCCGTAGTAGACGTATTTTGTTCGCGGGCTATAAGCTGCCGGCGCCCATTCACATCCTCCGTTGTCACCGGGCATGATCAGCCGCAGCGTCTCATCCGGAGGCGTGTACTGCGGTGATAAGGTAACGGACGTCTGCCCTGGCGCGAGGAACGAGCTAAGAGCGGCGGTTATGGCAGCCGTATCAGGCTGTTGCTCAGGGGTGAGTTGGTCGAAGCTGAGCAGGGTTAGCGGTTCAACGGCTGAATACGGCTGCGTCGGGGCGGGGTTCTGGAATGCGGCACTAGCGGCAGTTGGTGGGACAGGTTTCTCGGTCACCGGGTAGATGGGCTCGCCCGTGCGCCGGTCAAGAATGTAGTACTGCCCATTCTTGCTGCAGTGGCCAAGCGCCTTGAAATGCTTTCCATCTTTCTCGAGAGGGAATAGGACGGCGGGTTGCGCGCTGTCGTAATCCCAAATGTCGTGGTGCACTTCCTGGAAATGCCACACCGGATTGCCGGTAAACAGATCTAGGGCAAGGATCGACGCAGAAAATAGATTGTCGCCAGCCCGGTCCTCACCACGGATATCAGGCGCGGCATTTCCAACGCTGAGGTAAACAAGCCCCAAGTCCGCATCAATCGCCGGCGGGACCCAAACCGCGGCGCCACCAGTCTGGAAAGATTGGCCGGCGAAGCTGGTCGACTGCGTCGTCGAGAAGTGCCACACGGTGTTGCCGGTTTTTGCGTCCAGGGCGAAAACCTGGCCTCGTATTTCATATTCGCCGCCTGACAGGCTGATGAGGACCAGTTCCCGGCCACCGGCTTTCACGAATTGAGGAGCCGAATTGATGCTCACCTTGTCATGAAAATTGGCAATTGTGCTATTCCACAGAACTTTGCCTGCTTCCGCATCGAGCGCCACAACGGAATCGTCAAATCGCCCAACGAACACCGTGCCGTCTCCGTAGGCCACGCCGTGATTGTTCCGGCCACAGCAGAGAAAGAAAGCCGCCAGCTGCGCCTCGTCGTTGAAGCCGTCAAACTTCCATAGCTTCTTTCCCGTGGCGGCATTCAAAGCCCATACATTGTCGTGGCCATCCGTGATGAATAAACGGCCGTCGACCTCGATTGGCGTCGCTTCTAATTCAGCCAGCGGATCGAGTACGCCAGTGTGGAACACCCAGGCCACATTCAGGTTCTTAACGTTGCTTGGATTGATTTGGTCCAGGTTCTGAAATCGCGTGTTGGCCAGGTCGTTGCCGTGATTCAGCCAGTCGTGATTGCCACGTTCATGTTCCGCGGATGTGCGCGACGCTCCAAAATAAAGGGCCGCGCCAAAACACAGCGCGGCAGAAGTCAAAAGCAAAACGAATTTGCGCGCCGCACCCCGCTGTCCCATCACGGATCGTACCTTTCGATTTGGAAATCCGCGAATAGCACCGGCGGAGTCGGTCAAATATTCGAGGGGCCGAGCTTCTTTCATAAAGCACCTCTTATTTTCTTGTCTTCGATTTTTAAATTCGCCAAGGCATGGCTGTCGCAGTCTTTCCAATGCAGATTAGAATCGGAGATCAGGTGCGATGGCTATTGCTGAGTCGCAACTGCTCGCGTTCGGACGAGAAGGCATAACCACGCTTCTCTCGGGACGAAGCACATCACAGGTGGGATCTGTGCGGCCTCAATCTCACTGGAAGGCCAGGCGGACAGCGTACCTGGGTGCCAAAGATTATAGGCCGATGTCCCCGTATTTTGTTGAAATTTTGTCCCTCATTGGGATCTATTGCAGTCACGGGTCGTGACTGTGTCGCTCTCTTTTTCGTGAGGAAAGGAATACTATCGCCCGGAAGGTGAACGCTAATGCATAAGACTTCTAACCCCCGCAAACTGGTCGTCGGCCTTTTCGGGATGCTGCTATTCGTTGCAGCATCGAGTCATGCTCAGACACAACGGACTGTGAAGGTCGAGGAGCCCGAAGAGGGGAGAATTCACTGGTTGCTACCGAAGATAAGCCAAGAGGTCATTAAAGCCTTTTCGACTCGAATCGCCGCAACTACACGCTACACTTTGGAGGGCTCCCCGGCCGAACTTGTCGTCGTCATCATCTGTCTGGAGTCCCGCAAGGACAGTCTTGCGGGAGGTTTCTGTACCTATAAGTTTGAATATCACGCAAAGAAGATACCGGAGTTCAACATGCCTTTGGGGCCGCCACGTCTTGTCACTCGTTCGGAAGCTTCTGAAATCGGTGAGTACATTTTTCAGGATTTCGTTAACGAAACAAGCGAGGCAAAGTTATCAGTCGCGGAATTGGAAGCGGCCTTTCGCGTTGCAAATTTTTGTTCTAAACCTGCCAATCAGTTGCCTTGTAGTGGAAAGTTTCAATGAGTGCTCGGACAGAGAGTAAGTGGG